>Ga0256914_1000085_pt1 | contig 89255 bp, 75 predicted proteins | sample HulkmetaG_FD_191571 | JGI IMG/M metagenome (GOLD analysis project Ga0256914, IMG submission 191571) | Hydrothermal chimney microbial communities from Main Endeavour vent field at the Juan de Fuca Ridge, Pacific Ocean - Hulk | ecosystem: Environmental > Aquatic > Marine > Hydrothermal vents ...
AGGACTATAGATAAAGGAACTACTACTGGAATATTATGAGATATCGACCATTATTAACCGGATACACAGAGAGCCACTCTCTCTTAACTTGACCTGTTTCGTGTCTTGACAATGGGGTCCACCTCATGTTGATGGTGGAAAGAGAATCAGTAATCCGGCTTTTGTCTCCGCTTTTTTTAACCTTTCAATCATGTTTTTGTTCTTCTGTTCCAACCCGGCAACCTTTGTGCCCAACAGATTGACTTTCTTGACTTTTCTGTCACGTTTCCTGGAATCAAGTACCTGTTATTGCCCTTCTTCGTATTGTTGGCTTTATGTTCATATGTTGAATGACAGATGCCTTGTTTTTGTAACAATGCCCCTTTTTCGCCTTTACTGATACATGCTTCAGGTTTTGCCAGAATTCGAAGATTGTAAGCTGTCGTAAGTTTGTATCCCTGTTTCTTTTCCACAACCTCCGGATCAGGCTGAACACTATGTGATGGAAAACTTCATCTTGAACATTGCGGCCTTGAATCTCATGGGTTTTGCTCTTCTGTTTTATATCAAAACTTGCTGTCCGGGCTGCACTAAATTCAGCATCAGGTATCCTGTTTGCACTGACACGGGATTTGGGAGAAAGGATTTTACATTAAAAATGTTTGCCTTTCTTGACCTCAGGTGTCAAGTTGAATATAACAGGATGTAACTGATCTCTTTTTACAGGTATATCCTTGGGTACCACAGGAGTTTTTAACCCATAATGGAAGCGGAATCATACAAAAGGGCTGTTGATTCATTGTACAGTCTGCAAAAATTCGGAATCAAGTTCGGGCTGTCAAACACATCAAATCTTTTGAAGTCTCTTGGCAACCCGCATAAAAACCAGCGGTATATACATATTGCAGGAACCAACGGAAAAGGTTCTGTGGCTGCCTTTATAGCATCCATATTAAAAGAGGCAGGACTGAAGGTGGGCCTCTATTCCTCGCCTCATCTGTTAAGATTTACTGAGCGGTTTACAATCAATGGCGTTGAAATGCCGCAAGATACCGCAACCTCTCTTATAAAGGAAATTCAAAAGGTATTTGTTCCTGCAGAACCTCCCACCTTTTTTGAGGCGGTTACTGCCATGGCATTGACCTATTTTGCACGGGAAAACACGGATATTGCCATTATGGAAGTGGGTATGGGTGGCAGGCTAGATGCCACAAACGTAATAACACCGATGGTATCGGTGATAACAAATATATGTATGGAGCATCAGTATTTCCTTGGCAATACACTGTTGGATATTGCACGCGAAAAGGCAGGAATCATAAAAGAAGGTATTGATGTTATCACAGGAGCAACCTCGACATCCGTACTTAAACTTTTTGCATCCATTGCAGAAGAAAAGAAAGCACCTTTCTGGCGGGTAGGTTCTGACATACGCTACCGCAGTACCGCATCAGGCCTTCATTATTACGGAATCAAAGAAAATCTTCACGGTTTGCAACTGGGTCTTATGGGCTCATTTCAGCACCGTAATGCAGCATTGGCTCTGTCAGCAATAGAGATATTGAGGGACAGGGGTTTGACTATTTCCTCTGATTCCATAAAAGAGGGGCTTAAAAAGACCTTTTGGCCGGGAAGAATGCATCTGGTTGAAAAAAATCCCGCCATTATCCTTGATGGGGCACATAATGCGGCAGCAGCACGTACCCTTGCAGCCGCTATAAAGAAAGATATCAGCCATGACAGGGTAATCCTTGTTATAGGAATAATGGCAGACAAGGATATTGGCGCAATTCTCAAGGGAATTGTACCGGTTGGAGATTATGTGATTTTTACAAAACCTGTTTATTCACGTGCAGCCAGTCCTCACGTACTGAAAAAAGAGGCAAGCTCCTTTAACAAGCGAGGAGAGGTTGTTGAAAATCTGAAAGGTGCAATTTTAAGGGCAAAAAAAATAGCAGGGCCTAATGATCTGATTGTGGTCTGCGGTTCTCTTTTTACTGTGGGAGAGGCCATGTCCTGCATTGATCCAGCCTTGTTCCAAGTTGACAGACCAGTATGACAAACTGCCAGGCTGGTCTGTCCAATAAATTTCATCTTCTTCCAACCCTGCATTATTTTAAAAAGAGGTTGTTTCCGGACAGGCCTGCTGGTTTCAATGTATATGCAATATTAATCACTGTAGGCATTATGTCCTGTGTATCAAATTATTCCATAAGGATATGAATATGTTAAAAACATACATGTCTGTTCTGTTGACGATCCTGTGCATTGCCTGCCTGTATAGTCTGTGTTTTGCCAAACTTGTTCCCCTCTCATTAAATACCAGCACCGAAGATAATACCCGGCCATGGGAGATTATTGCCAACAACCTGTCCTATGACGACCAATACAAGACATATACGGCAGAAGGTGATGTTGTAATAAAAAAGCAAGGCCGTTATCTGTATGCAAAAAAGGCTGTTTACAACGAAAAGACAGGTATAGCCCGGGTTTACGGAGACATATGGTTTGAAACACAGGGAAATATCCTTGTTGGCGAGGAAGGGGTCTTTAATCTGAACAAACATACGGGAAAGGTAAAACAGGGCTGTCTTTTTATAAAGGCAAACAATTATCATATAAGCGGGGAGGTGTTGGAAAAACTCAGTGAGAACAAATATATTGTGGATAAATGCAATGTTTCCACATGTGATGGTTCTCCTCCTGACTGGAGTGTGGGAAGTTCCAGGGTTGAAGTAACTGTGGACAGTTATGGTACTGCAAAAAATTCCATCTTCCATATACGGAAGATACCTGTTCTTTACGTGCCATATATAATCTTTCCTGCTGGCGGCAAACGAAAAACAGGTCTTTTGGCTCCGTCATTTGCCTGTTCCGGTGTCAATGGTTTTGAGGTGGAGCTTCCCTTTTTCTGGGCTGTTTCAGATCAGATGGATGCGACCTTTTACCAGCATTACATGAGCAAACGTGGATATATGCAGGGCATGGAGTTTCGTTATAAGGCTACAGACACATCAAAGGGCACCTTTATGTTTGATATACTGTCCGACAGACACAACAAGGATGTTACCGATGATAATGATGCTGAAATAAGCCCGTATTCAAGATCAAACAATACCAGGTACTGGGTCAGGGGCAAGGCCGAGCAGGATTTGCCTTTTGATGTATCAGCCCGGGCAGATATAGATTTTGTAAGCGATCAGGATTACCTGCGGGAATTTAACACCAATATGTTCGGATTTGAGGCAAGGCCTGATCTGGCCAAAAGGTGGGGGCGTCCGGTAGAAGAAGAATATTCTCCAACAAGGAGATCGGCCCTAAGACTTAGCCGTAACAGAGAAAACTATAGTATACAGGCTATGGCAGTCTATAACCAGCGTCCTGAACACATATCTGATGATACTACTCCCCAGCCTCTTGCAGATCTGTATATAAATCTGATCCCTGAACAGTTTTTAAATCTTCCTGTGTTTTACAGCCTTGAAACTGACTATGGTTATGTATGGCGTGATGAAGGGGCCAAAGGTCACAGGATTCATTTTTTACCCAAAGTAACCTTTCCGTTATGGTTGGGGCCGTATGTGGAATTTGAACCATGGATGGCCTATGCCTACAATGCCCAATGGTATGATAGTGGAGGCAGAGGAAACAATTATGAGACAGAAAAGGCATATGATACAGGGATAAGGATGGCAACAAAGGTAGAACGGGTCTATGATATAAACAGGGGCAGCGTCAAGACGCTAAAGCACCGGATCTGGCCGGTTCTTAAATACAGGTATCATAACAATCAGGATGAAGGCACAAAATTCCCATGGACAGTGCCTGATAACAATGAAGGAGACGTTAATCTGGTAACATTTTCTCTTCAAAACTACTTTGACGCCCGTATGTCAGATAAAAGGGGCATGACCTATTACAGGCAATGGGCTGTTTTTAACCTTGTCCAGGGATATGACATAAATGAGGCAAGGGGGCATAAAGGCTCTGACAACAAAAAGAGACCGTTTACTCCTTTAACTGCATCTTTTACCTCCAATCCATTCAACAACTTTGATGTGCGGGCAAATACTGCATGGAACCATTATGACAGGGAGTTTACATCTGCAAATCTCTCTGCAGATATAAGGGTAAACAGGACCCATGGAAGGGAAGATTTTTACAGCATAGACTATGTTTATGCAAAGGACAGTGCTAAGCACCTTGATTTGCAGGCAGATATTAATCTTATGTATGGATTTTCTGCAGGAGGTACAATCAAAAAGGATTTCAGGACAGATGACAACATATCCAACAGTTTTTGGGTAAGATATCAGAGTCAATGCTGGGCAACCATTTTAACAGCAGAAAACAAGGATCAGGAAACAAGCTTTAAAATTAATTTCCAGTTGAAGGGGCTTGGGGATTTTCAAAACAAACACTGATCAACTGTGTCAGTTTAACGAACCCAGGAAATAGCCGAGGCATAAGAAAACCCCCCTTATCAATCTGAGCTGTTACGACGAATCTGCGGTTATCAGGCAATGACATGTGGATGGGCACGAGAGAATTCTTTGGAAATCTCCCTCACCAGGTTTTTCAGGGGAGCAAGTTTTTTGTCTGCAAGGTCTTCGAGGCGTTGGTTAAGGCTTTGAACAGCGTGTGGAATGTATTGCTCAAAACAGGTCTTTTTCCGGATCCTTGTCAGAAAGGCAAAGGCACCCAGAATTTGCAGATTCCGCTGGAGGGCCAGGAAGGGATAATCCCGCATTAGTTCATTGGCCAGGATGGGATCGTGTTTTTGTAACAACCCTCTGTACACCTGAAAAACAGCCTCCTGTATATCATGAGAAAGCTGGACATACGGATCAATGAGGAGGGAAGCAAGATCGTACCCCGGTGGGCCAAGGCACCCCCCCTGCCAGTCTACAAAACCTATCTGGCCATCACGAACAATAATGTTTCTTGACTGGAAATCATGGTAAAGAAAAAAATGATTGTGTGACAAAGACAACCTGTCTGCCATATATGTAAAGACAGGTTCCAGTTCAGGCCAGTCTTTTTTCAGACCAAGATATTCACAAAGAAAGGCATCCCGAAAATAGCCTGATTCATATATACGCATAAAAGTGGAATCATAGTAACCAGTCTGACAGCACCAGCGGGTATCAAACCCTTCTGCTCCCTTTAACTGCATGTGGACCATAATAGTTACCACTTCCGGGTATATGGAAACAGGATTTTGCCCGTTAGATATCACCTCCTGCAGTCTTGTTTTGCCGAGATCTTCCATAATGATCCAGCCCTTGTCCATATCATACGCAAAGATCTCTGGCACAGGTACTCCCTTTGATTTCAGGTGCTTTCCTATCTGTACAGAGGCAATGTTCTCCCTGCGGTTAAAAGGATCATCTGAAGGATTTGAAAGGACAATAAAGCTGTCATTTGTCTCTATACAGGGTATACGCCAAAAGAGGCGGTTGGACCCGTCCCCCTTAAGCTGTTCTATGTGTGCACTATCCGGATGCAGTCCCCGGGTATGGAAAAAATGATGAATGAGTTTTAACATATCTGTTTCTGTAAACATATTTTTCTGTTAAACAGCACAAAAATATTTTTACAATCGTGCAAGAGACTGTCCGGTTGATGCCTTGAACTGTTTTTCAGAACATGGGGATTGATATAAAAGAGTAAAAGGTTCCGGAATATTGTTTTGGCGCCATCGGGTGCAAACATTACATGATGACAGGTTGGACAGACATGTTATAGTACACCCTGTATAATATCTTGTTTCACTTCCTTGCAGGAGCTCACAACACTGTCAATTACACGTACTCCTTTATGGACCGTTACCTGATCCCAAAGCACTGACCGTTTAACAAGTGCCCCGTCCTGCAAATAACATTGTTTTCCTACAACTGCCCAGTCTGATAATACCGCCCTTTTGTGCAACCGGGAACCTGACCCCAAAAGAAATGGGGATTTTCCTGAAACATCATGATTGGCAGCAAGGTAGGATGGTACAGTTCCTATATCATGCCATTGATGACCACAGGAAATATATCCATGTACGGTTTTTCCTGATGCTATAAGCATGCGGTAGGCATCCACAATGTTGAGAAAATGAACATCATGCGGGAGATATGCAAGAAAGGCAGGACTTATAATATGAATCCCGGTAAAGGCAAATCTGCCGGGAAGGTTCTTTTCTGCTATATCCTGTATCTTCCCTCGGCAATCAACTGAAATCTGATTAAATGGTTCACGGGTATGAAGCACCATGGTAACCAGTACTTTTGATGAAAGATGGGCCTTGTATATTGCTTCAAGATCTATATCTGTAAGCACGTCACCGTTAATGACAATGAAGGGCTCTTCATCCCAAAAGTCAGATACATTTCTAATTCCGCCTCCGGTTCCCAGAATATCCTGCTCCACCCGTACCTCTACATGAAGACCAAAACGTCTGCCGTCACCCACATGTTTCAGAATATGCCCTGCAAGATAGTGTGCATTTATGATAACTTCACTAACCCCTGCAGATCTGAGATATTCGATATTACGATCAAGAACAGGACGATTACCCACAGGCACGAGCGCCTTGGGACAGTATTTTGTAAGGGGTTTGAGACGGGTGCCAAAACCTGCAGCAAGTATCATGGCCTTCATGATCTTCCTTTTTTCGATGCAAAATTTTTACCGTAATAACATATACAAAGATTGATATCTTAGAAAGCAAGATTACCTGAGAATTTTATTATACTATTTTAAAACAGGAAGTATCGCAAGTGAATTTCTCTTTTGATCTGAATACCTTAACTGCCTGTATTGGCCAACTGTTTATGGCAGGGATTCCTGGCCCGGAAATTGATTCCCGTACTGAAGAGATGATCAAATATCGGGGACTTGGAGGTATAATCCTTTTTAAACGGAATATTGAAAGCCCTGCCCAGGTGGCCAGGTTATGCAGGGGGTTGCAGCAAATATCTATCAGGCATAATGGTCTTCCCCTGTTTTTGGCGGTAGATCAGGAGGGAGGAAGAGTGGCCCGTCTTAAGGCGCCTTTTACTGAATTTGATGGGCAGACCGCCATAGGAAATTCTGATGATCCTGTAGAAGAGGCTATGGAATTTGCCCGGATAACTGCTCGCGAGATGCGTATGGTTGGCCTGAACATGGATATGACACCGGTGCTGGACGTACCAAGGGGACACATAGAAGAATGTCTCAGGGACCGCACATTTGGTGAGGATCCTGAACAGGTTGGCATTCTGGGCAGGGTTGTTATACAGGAACTCCAGAAAAACGGAGTGATGGCAGTGGGAAAACATTTTCCGGGACTTGGAGGGGCCAAGCGTGATCCGCATGAAAACCTGCCCCGGATATGTCTGTCCAAAAAAGAGATGGATACAGTGGATATCCCCCCATTCAAAACAGCCATAGATGCAGAAGTGGCAGGAATCATGAGTTCTCATGCCCTGTATCCGTGTTTGGATCCAGGGGGGCCAGCAACTCTTTCATATAAGATCATTACAAATCTTTTACGGAATGAGTTGCAATTTCGGGGTATTGTTATTACTGATGACCTGGAAATGGGAGCGATATCACGGGGAAGCAGCGTTGTGGAAGGTGCAGTTAAGGCATTTCAGGCAGGAGCAGATATCCTGCTGATATGTGAAAACCAAAGACATGTAATTAAGAGCATGGAACGTTTGCAAACAATGTTGCTTGCCGGCGAAATAACTATTCAGAGACTCCGGAGGTCACTGGATCGCATAGTACATGCAAAGACCCGTTTTTTGAAAAAGCAGCAGAAAACTCCGGAAGCATGAATATCTTGTCGGCCGTTCAATTTGTTTGTCAAATGATCTTTTCTGAAGGCCTCTGTGCTGCATAGTGACGGGCGTCTTGGGGAACGCAGGGTTTGCACTTCACCCTGATAAGACCAGGATAGTATATTGCAAGAGCAGTTCAGGGGGAATTACTCTGAAATCAGTTCTGATTTCAGGCTGTTGTCGATCCAGAAGGTTGGGGCTGTCGGGAACTCATGCCGGCTGTCTGTAGTAATCCTGTACCGTTTGGGGGCCTTGGCTCCCAGATCAGGCTCCTGCATTAGACAACGCACTTTGCAGCGGCCAATCCGATGTCCTTCATGCTTCAACTGCCGCTGCATGCGACGGGAACCATATTGGCCCCGATGCTCTTTGGATATGCCCCTGGTCCTGTTCTTCAATAGAATATTTCCGGGGTTATCAGTTTTTTAAAGTGCTTACAGTAATGGTAAAATCCGCTCCGGCTGACTTTCATCACCTGGCACAGAATGGTGACGGGACAGGCCTCCTTCATTCGCCGGATGAAGTCGTATCTCAATTCGACTCTTTTGCAAAGAAGGCCACGGCTTTTTTTAAGATTTCACGCTCCGTTTCAACCCGCTTGTTTTCCTGTTTCAGTCGACTCTTTTTTCTGTTCAATCACATTAAATATCTGTATAATAAACAAATTTGGGTGTCTTATGACTTGTGGGATAGTCTTTATGATAACGTCTAAGGTTTGGGAGAATATTTATGCTGTTTGATGCAAATACATCTGTTGTAAGCATAGAAGATGAGATGAAAAAATCTTATCTTGAATATTCCATGAGTGTGATTGTAGGCAGGGCATTACCTGATATCAGGGATGGTCTTAAACCCGTTCATCGTCGCATACTGTTTAGTATGCACGAATTGAGAAACTATTTTAATAAGCCCTTCAAAAAATCTGCCAGAGTTGTTGGAGATGTAATCGGAAAGTATCATCCCCACGGTGATACCGCTGTTTATGATACTCTTGTAAGAATGGCCCAGGATTTTTCCTTGAGATATCCTCTTGTGGACGGGCAGGGAAACTTTGGCTCTGTTGATGGAGATCCCCCTGCCGCAATGCGGTACACTGAGGTAAGGATGACCCGTCTGGCACAGGACTTTCTCTCGGATATAGATAAAGATACCGTTGATTTTACCCCAAATTACGATGGCTCCCTGTTCGAACCATCTGTGCTCCCTACCACCATACCCAATTTGTTGATTAATGGATCATCCGGTATAGCTGTGGGCATGGCTACAAACATACCTCCCCACAACCTGACTGAAGTCTGCAATGCAATAATAGCTCTCATTGAAAACCCTGATATTGGAATTGATGAAATTATGAAGTCAATCCCTGCGCCGGATTTTCCTACGGCAGGTTTTATTATTGGAAAAAATGGGATAGCAAATGCCTACAGGACAGGCAGGGGTATAATAAAGATCAGGGCAAGGGCATTTGTGGAAAAGATTGGCAAAAATCGAGAACGGATAATTGTTTCAGAGATACCTTATCAGGTAAATAAAAAAAAGTTGCTCGAAAAGATAGCTTCCCTCGTCAAGGAAAAGAGGATTGAAGGGATTTCAGATATCAGGGATGAGTCTGACAAGGATGGCATGCGGATAGTTATAGAAATCAAAAAAGATGCAATGGCCACGGTAATCCGGAATCACCTGTACAAATTTACCCAGATGGAGGTGTCCTTTGGTATAATCTTTCTTGCTATAGTTAATGGCCGGCCCAAGGTATTGAATCTTAAGGAGATTATAGAGCATTTCATTTCGCATCGCCGTGAAATTATCAGGCGCAGGACCCTTTATGATCTGAAAAAGGCGGAAGAACGGGCTCATATACTTGAAGGCCTGAAAAAGGCACTGGATCATCTTGATGAGGTAATTGCCCTGATCAGGGGATCTTCCGATCCAAAAGAGGCAAAGGTCAGACTGGTTCTGGATTTTGATTTGACAGATATTCAGGCGCAGGCGATCCTGGATATGAAACTGCAAAGACTTACCGGCCTTGAAAGGGATAAGATAGAGGGAGAGTATAAGGGGCTGATGGAAGATATAGCAAGATTCCATGCTATTCTGGCAAATCCTTCTATGGTACTTGATCTTATAAAGGGAGAGATCAGGGATATACAAAAGAAGTATGGTGATGCACGCAGGACAGAGGTTGTTGAGGAAGCCAAAGAGATTGATCCTGAAGACCTTATTGCAGAAGAGGATATGGTAGTAACTATAAGCCATAAAGGGTATATCAAGCGTAACCCGATAAGTTTTTACCGGGCACAGCGACGTGGTGGAAAAGGTAAAACAGGGGTCAAACCCAAGGGTGAAGACTTTGTTGAGCACCTGTTTATTGCATCTTCTCATGACTTTTTTATGTTTTTCACAAACCAAGGAAGAGTTTACTGGAAAAAGGTCCATGAAATACCCGAGGGGAGTCGAATGGCTCAGGGAAAGGCCATTGTAAATCTTCTTGCCCTGCAGCCGCAAGAGCGTGTAACCACTACCATTGCCATAAGGAATTTTGAAAAAGAAAAATATATAGTAATGGCCACTAAAAATGGCCTTGTGAAAAAAACTGCATTGGAGGCCTACAGTCATCCAAGGGCGACGGGTATTATCGCCTTGAAGATAAAAGAGGGAGACGAGTTGATAGCTGTGCAGATCACAAATGGAGATCATGATGTGTTTTTGACTACACGTTTTGGAAAATCTATTCGTTTTGCAGCATCGGATATTCGGGAAACAGGAAGACTAAGTTATGGTAACATAGGCATCAGAATGGCCCCTGGTGATGAAGTGGTTGGCATGGATATCCTGAAAGACGGTGCGACCATTCTGACTGTCACAGAGAATGGCTATGGAAAGAGGACCATCACGGATGAATACCGTCGTCAGTTAAAAGGAGGGCAGGGAGTTTTAACCATAAAGACTTCTGAACGAAACGGTTATGTTGTTTATTCCTGTCAGGTTACAGATCAGGATCAGTTAATGATTATAACTGGTCATGGTATGATAATCAGGATGAACGTGGCGGATATTTCCGTTATAGGAAGAAACACACAAGGTGTTAAATTGATTGATCTGAAAGAGGGTGAAAAGGTCGTTGATGTGGCAAAGATAGCTGAATACTGATTTATGGGTGCTGTAATATGTTATGCAAAAAATATCAGATATGAAATCACATGGTTCTAAGTATCTTTTTTGTTTGATTCCATCGTTGGATTGTGTCTTTCAGAAAATCCGGGCTATCTTTGATATTTTCTTTTTTTATTGCCCTTGAACAAGATTTGATATTTGTTAATACTTCAATATGGAACAGTAGTTGTGACCCATGTGTTACATGGCTGGTTTCCATCCATAAACAGCCTTTTTGCACAATCTTGGTGTCAATCTTCGGGATTTGCTGTGCGGGATGTATGTAATACCTCTGCATAATTTTCTGATTTTCCCTCCGGGCCGGAGGCTTGATCTTGTAAGAAGATATCTCATTTTTGGATTGGCAACCGGGTGGTGATCAGAAGCTGTTTATGGGTGTGCATTAGCTGGTTTTTTCGGAGGATAGTGTGAAAGGGAATAACATTTCCAGAATATGTGTGATTGGTGCTGGCAGCTGGGGTACAGCCCTTGCCAATCTTCTTGCCGGGAAGGGGCTTGATATCGACCTGTGGGTGAGGGAACATGATGTTTTCAACCAGATAGCAGAAGACCACATGAATCACACCTTTTTGCCTGGAGTGCATTTGTCGTCAAATCTTACTCCTGTTAAAACATTTGAAGCTGCCTTGGCTGAAAAGGAAATGGCGCTTATCGTTGTTCCCTCACATGTCATGAGAGAAGTGCTTAATGGTATAAAGCCATATCTTGATCCATCTGTATTATTAATGATTGCCACAAAAGGTATTGAGAATGAGACATTGATGATAATGTCACAGGTTGCTGAAAGTGTCTTGCCAAAGGAATTTTTAAATAATTTCTCATGTCTGTCTGGGCCAAGTTTTGCTAAAGAGGTGGGCATAAAGATCCCTACTGCAGTGACTATAGCATCCAATGACGGTGTATGTTTAGAAAGACTTCAGCGTCTTTTTACAAGAGAATTTTTCAGGGTCTATACCAGTTTTGACCTTGTTGGTGTGCAGTTGGGGGGTGCGCTCAAAAATGTTATTGCCATAGCTGCAGGAATTTCAGATGGTCTGGGCTTTGGACACAATGCAAGGGCAGCCTTGATTACCAGGGGACTGGCGGAGATAACAAGACTGGGAGTGTCTATGGGGGCCAATCCCATGACATTTTCAGGTCTTGCAGGTATGGGAGATCTTGTGTTGACCTGTACCGGTGATTTGAGCAGAAACAGGACAGTAGGTGTAAAATTAGGCAAAGGTATGAAACTGCATGAAATAACAGAAAAGATGTCCATGGTTGCAGAGGGCGTCAAGACTACCATGTCGGCCTATAATCTTGCTATAAAAATGCATGTTGACATGCCTATTACAAGTGAAGTTTATGCTGTCTTGTACGAGGGGAAAGACCCAAAAGACGCTGTCAGGGCTCTTATGACAAGAAAACTGAAACCTGAACTGGAATATTGACAGCCATTGATCTGTTCTTGTCTGCAAATCGGTTCGGGGCATGAAGGAGTTCCGTGTTTTTTGCATGTGTTGACCTTTCGGTATTGCTGTTGTACATAGATTTTTTCTTTTCATAAAACAGGGCGTGTTGCACAGTATCAAAAGAGACAGGGGATCAGACAGAGGTGTACAGGATGTTCTGCAGCTTAGGTGATTGTTCAGATTTATATGTGTCGTATTTGACACAGCAGGTGCGTATATTGTGGAAAAAGGCCATGTGAAGATGAAAAACACAAAACTGTATATCGTAATGGTTGGTCTTCCTGCACGTGGAAAGTCCACTATAGCCAGCAAACTTAAAGCAAACTTGTCAAAAAATTCTATAAAAACACGTATATTCAATAATGGCAACTTGCGGAGAAAATTAACTACAGAGGATACATTTTCACCCTCGTTTTATGATCCCAGAAACAGCAAAGGTGTTGCCTTGAGAGAAAGCTTTGCGCTGACAAACATAAGACGTGCGAACAATTTTCTCAACAAAAACGGACAGGTTGCCATTCTGGATGCCACTAATGTAAGCATAAAAAGAAGATCAATAATATGCAGAATGCTGAACAGCGATCATCCCATTTTATTCATAGAATGTATTAATGATGATCAAAATATCCTTGAAACAAATATACTCCGAAAGGCCTCTCTCCCGGAATTTTCCCATCTTACTCAGGAAGAGGCGGTACAAAGTTTTAAAAAGCGTATAACATACTATTCAACTATTTACACTCCTCTTAAAAACGAGCAGAATTTTATCAAATTGGATTCCCTGAACAACAAGATCATAGAAGAAAAGATAAACACTGATATCCCTTTTTATGACAGAATAAGGGATCTGCTTGTTACTGATATAATCAAGAACCTGTTTCTGATAAGGCATGGAGAGACCTTTTTTAACAGAGAAAACAGGATAGGAGGAGATTCTTTATTAACAGAAAACGGCATAGCCCAGGCAGAGGCTCTGGCACAATATTTTAAAAACAGGGTAATTCCTGTTATCTTTACCAGTGAGAAACAACGTACATTGCAAACAGCAAAACCAATATGTATGCTTCAAAAGAACTGTTCAATTGTTGTCCTGAAGGAATTCAATGAAATTGACAGTGGAGTGTGCGAATGTATGACTTATAAAGAGATCAGGGAAAAGATGCCGGAGGTGTATGTCAGCAGAAAAAAGGACAAATATAATTATATTTATCCTGGCGGAGAGGGTTATGTTTCCATGAAAGAAAGGGTAAACATGGGGATTAAGAAGGCCATATATCTGAGCAACAATTCCAAAAACATCATGATTGTCGGTCATCAGGCCGTTAACAGAATGATCCTTGCCCATTTCCTGTACAGGCGCCAGGAAGATGTTCCATACACATACATTCCCCAGGACAAATTTTACCATATAGTAGCTACCCAGGACAAAAAACTGTTTCAGTTAAGATCCTACGGGATTTAATGAATGCAAGGGCAAGGGCTTGCAAGGCAGGCAGTACATGGCCTGGTGTGATTTTATCGCTTTCAGCATGAAGGAATGTCTTACTGTGCAGCTTTTTTGGTTACCAGGACATCTTCCATTATCAGATACTGAAGGTTGGATGCAAAGAACATATTCAGGGCATCATTCGGGGTGCATACAATAGGCTCGCCCTTGCGATTCAGTGAGGTGTTCAAAACAACACCGTTGCCGGTAAGTCTTTCCAGCTCTTCAATAAGTGCATAATATCTCGGATTGGTCTTTCTGTCCACAATCTGTACCCTTAATGTGCCATCCTTATGGATAACCTCCGGGATTCTTGATTTCCATTTCTCTGCAACATCAAAGCTGAACGTCATATACGGTGCGGGATGATCGGTCTGCAGAATATCTTTGGCTAATCTGTCCAGGATGCTGGGGCAAAAAGGTCTCCATCTTTCCCTGTACTTTATCTGTTCGTTTATCTTGTCTGAAATTCCAGGTATACTGGGACAACCCAGAATACTCCTGCATCCAAGCGCCCTGGGGCCAAACTCCATACGTCCCTGGAACCAGGCTACAGGGTGACCCTGGGCAAGAAGTTTTGCCCCTGCAAGGGGAATATTGTCAATCATCTCCCAAACAGGATTTTCCTTATGTGCCTTGCATGCCTGTATGCATTCTTCGGTTGTAAAGGAAGGGCCAAGATACACATGCTTCAGTCTTTCTGTTTCCATTCCTGCTTGACTGATAGCAAACGATGCGGCGCCTATTGCTGTGCCTGCATCACTGGCTGCAGGCTGGACAAAAAGTTCCCTTACATATGGAAGGGCAATAATCTTTTGATTAAGTTTTACATTAAGGGCGCTGCCTCCCGCAAAGCATAGCCTGCCTGTTTCTTTAATTATATCAGCCAGGTAATGGTTGATGAGGCCTAAAGACACTTCTTCAAAGAGCTTTTGTATGGAGGCTGCATAATGTATGTAGGGCTCATCAACATCGTCCCCGATTCGACGCGGCCCAAGCCATTTTACAAGCTTTGGGCTGAAATAAAACCCTCTGTTTTTTTCCTTGTATCTTCTTATCCCTATGGTATTAACAAGTCTGGTGTTTATCCTGATATTCCTGCCGTCAAACCGTATAAGTCTGGACAGGTCATATCTGTCCGGATCTCCATAAGGCGCCATTCCCATGACCTTGAATTCACCATCTAACATCTCAAAACCAAGATATTCTGTAATGGCACCATATAGACCTCCAAGAGAGTCAGGATCATAAAACTCCTTTATCTTGTAAATACGACCATTTTCTCCGTACCCGAAAAAGGTGGTAGCATACTCGCCCTTGCCGTCAATGCCAACGATCGCTGTCTTGCCTTTAAAGCCGCTTAGATGATAGGCGCTGCTTGCATGTGCAAGATGATGTTCCACAGGGACAAAACGGATATTATCCCATCTTATCCCAAGTGTTTTTAAAAGATCCTGTACCCGTTTGACATTTCTGCGATAGCGGCGGTTTCCATTGAAAATTGCTGTCAATGCCCTGTCAGGGGCATACCAGTGCCTGTATGCATAATACCACCGTGCTGGACCGAACAGGCTTATCGGGGCATATGGAAAAGCAACCACATCCACCTGCTCAGGTGATATTCCTGCAAAATCCAGACAGAATCGTGCTGATTTGCAGGGCATCAGATTTTTTGAATGTTTTTTTCTGTTAAACCTTTCCTCTTCAGCAGCAGCAACTAATTTCCCATCAATAAACAACGCTGCAGATGGATCATGAGTTAATGCTCCTGATAAACCTAAAAATACCCTGTCCACACAAAATTCTCCAGTCTATAGTAAAAAACACAGGATAAAACCTTTTACAGACATTTCCTTTTTAACGTGTCAGATCAGGTTAAAAGACGGGACAATCTTGATGGCAGGCACGAAGATTGAGTGAAAGGAAAAATTATGCACAGATCTTTTGTTTTTCCAGGAGAAAGGTAAGGATTGGATCAGGAAATTGTCTGCAAGAATTTATAACAACCACCATCAAGCAGTTCACCTGCTATAATGTGGAATGGACCGTTTCAGGGATTGTTCCCTGCAAAACAGGCCTGTCACCTCATGGAGTGGTTACAACTATTACGGAATATGACCATTTATAAATAAAAACATATTTAATGTTGGAGCAATGATTCCTTCAGTATCTTTTTTTCTCCCGCCCTCTTGAAATATTTCAGAAACTCCGAGTCTGTTGAAAGGATAAGAGAGGTATTATTGTTCATGACCTTTTTGTAAACTTCAAGAGATTGTGTAAAGGAATAGAAGTCAGGATCTCTGTTGTATGCCCGGGCATATATTGTCGCAGCCTCTGCATCAGCCTTTCCCTTGATTTCCTGGGCCTTTTCATATGCCTCTGATGTGATCCGTTTCAGTTCCTTGTTCATGTCACCTTCTATTTTAAGTGCCTCGCCATGACCCTCGGAACGGAATTTCTCCGCAATCTGTTTCCGTTCTGCTATCATTCTGGAATAGACTGATTTTCTGACCTGTTCCACGTAGTTCAATCTTTTTATTTCCACATCAACTACCTGAATGCCAAATCCCTTTAATTTTGACTGGGCCTGTTTCAAAACCCCTTCTAATATCTTTCTTCTGCCATATTTTATCTTGGGCAGGTTTATACTTTCAACCTTGTGCCCCACAACTATATCAAAGGTATCCAGTTGGCGGTTTGTTGTCCTGACTGTTTCTATGAGCGGATAAGAACTGATAAAATTACGTACGGCAGGCCCGATTATATCGTCAAGACGGGCCTGTGCAAAAGTTTCGTTGCCAACAGTTTCAAAGAATTTCAGGGGATCCACAATTCTCCAGCGGGCAAAGGTGTCTACCCATATGTAGGTTTTGTCCAGAGTAGGTATCTGGCCGGGATCACCATCCCATTCAAGCAGATTTTTTGGAAAATAGTTGGCATGCTGGATAAGCGGCAGTTTGAAATGAAGACCAGCCTCTGTTATTGGTGAACCAATAGCCCTTCCGAACTGGGTAATAACTACCTGCTGAGTCTCATTTACTGTATATGCCGCTGAGAAGACGGTTATCAGGGCAATTGCAAGCAAGATAATGAGCAGCTTTGATTTCATTTTTTGCCTCCTTTAAGTTTTCCAAGATTCAACATTGGAAGCAAGTTTTTTTGTTCTGCATCAATAATATATTTACTGCCTATTTTTGGTATAATATCCTGCAGTGCTTCGAGATAAAGCCGTTTCAAGGTGACTTCACGTGCCTTTGAGTATGCATTGTATACAGATATAAATCTTGCTGCATCACCCTTTGCCCTGTTGACCCTGGCCAGGGCATAACCTTCTGCTGTTCTGATTATTTTCTGAGCGTTTCCCTTGGCTGCGGGTATGGCCTTGTTGTATTGTTCCTTGGCCTGATAAATCATTTTTTCTCTTTCCTGAATGGCCTGATTTACCTCATTGAATGATGGCTGAACCGGCTTGGGAACATTGGTCTTTTTCATTTCAATGGTTACTATTTTGATGCCTGCATCTGCCCTGTTCAATTCTTTTTGCAAGATAGACTTGGCCTCAATTGCGATCTCTTCACGTTTGGTTATTACCTCGTTAATGCTTCTGTCTCCTACTGCCAGCCTCATACTGGATTCGGAAAGGTCCCTCAGTGTCTTCCTGACATTTCTCACTTTAAACAGAAACTTGAATGGATCGTTAATTCTGAACTGAACGATCCATGGCACAATAGCGACATTTAAATCTCCTGTAAGCATCAGGGCCTCACTGGAATATGTCCTGCTTGGGGCATATCGTGTGACAATGGCAGCCTGTATGGTTCTAAGCCCGAATTCCTCTTTAAAAACGTGCTTGACCCTTACCTTGGTAACCTTTTCTATGCCAGCGGGAAATTTGAAGTTAAGACCGGGCTGGACTGTCCTGATGTATTTTCCGAATCTCTGAACAACTCCAACTTCATCTACAGCCACAGTGAAAAATGAGCTGGAAGCAAACAGGATTATCAAAATTACTGTTATGATGACAGGGGTCTTGCCAAAAAACTTGTTCTTGAAATCCGTAAACTTTTTAAAAATATCCTCCATATCGGGGGGAGGTATCTGCCTTTTGCCCGGTGTGTTTTTCATCTGTTTTTGTAATTTGTCCCAATCCCAAGGCATTATAATTGCTCCATTATCTGTTTTTTATGTGCAAGCGGTTGTTTTTTTTACGATATGATGTTTTTACAGTATGTTCAGTTTTATTCAAAACAAGGTGAAATTTTAACCGGTGGAACATGTTTGGTATCCCGAGGATTGAATCCTCTTTTGTGGTGTCTGTTTCTGGATCCTTTGTGTAAACTGTAAAACATGTTCAGGATACAGGCAAAAGGCATGGAGGTCAAGCAAGAGTTGGTGCCAGCCACAGTCCTGATTTTGACAAACCTGGAAAATATCCGTATATTCCGGATATAATGCAGGAAGGGTGTTACGGGTTTATAATGAAAAACCGAGTTATATAGCATGGTTTCTGCAGGGAAATGATCTTTTTTGCAATCTGTCACGAGGTGCTTTCATGAATAAAAAGGGTGACAAAGAAAACTTTTCCTCGTTAAGAGATATTGTATACAAGATACTGCATGATAATGTCTTGCCTGTTAATCCTGATGATACAAGGATATGGGAGGTGTGGGACCAGGCAGTAGATTCGGATCTTTCAATGTATGCACGTCCCTTGTGGATCAAGGATGGAAAACTGAAGGTTTCTGTCAGGCATCCTATTGTTTTGCAGGAGCTGAAATTTATGGAGGCAGACATAAAAGACAGGCTTAACAGAGAAATGGGAAGAGAGGCTGTTCTCAGGATCAGTTTTTCATTGGCTGCTGAATAGAAAAATTTCCCTGTCCGAATACAGGATGCTCTACCTTGAGACCTGCCCTTCCACCTGCAATTGCTTCTACAAGGACCATACTTGCCTCAGTTTTCAGGTCAGGGTATATGATCTGTATCCTTTTCGGTTCAAAACCAGAGTGTCTCATGCGAACAAATATGTCTGCGATACGAACAGCAGGATACACCATTGCCAACCTGCCTTTTTTGCGCAAGGCATGTTTTGCGGCAATCAGGATGTCATCCAGAGATACAAGCAGTTCATGTCTCGCTATTGCCCTGCGTGTATCAGGATTAATGCGGCCGCTTTTTACCTTTCGGTATGGAGGATTGCAGACCACCACGTCTACACTGGATCTTGCTACAGGACATGACCTGATATCTCCAAGGACAATATCCATCTTGTTGTCAAAACCGTTCAGAATGGCATTTCGCTGAGCCTGGAATGCCAGTTCTTTCTGTATCTCAACACCAAAAACATACCTGATTTCTGACGTTAAAAGCAGGATAAGAGGGATTATTCCGCATCCAGTGCCCAGATCCAGAACAATATCGTCCTTTTTTACCCTCACAAATTCGGACAGCAGTACTGCATCAACAGAAAATCTGTATCCATCTTTTGACTGAATAAGCCTTAAACGGCCATTCATAAAACAGTCAAGGGTTTCATTCTGGTATGGAACCATATTCATGGTACAGGTACAATTTCATCAGGATCTATTTTATTGAACACCAAACCTGTTATTATTTTGGGATAAAAATATGTGGATTTTCTCGGCATAACAAGCGAGTTTTCTGCAATGCCTTTAACCTGGTCTATTCTGGTGGGATTAAGCAGGAAAGTCATTTCATAATATTTTGATTTGACACTTGATACTGCTATTTTATGGCTGCTTGTATAATGAAATATTCCCTCATTGTCCAGGTCTGTTTTGCTGAAACCAAGACACTTTTGCAGGATAAGGCGTGACAGAATCAACACGTCAAGATCTTTAAGCACAGGATGCAGATCGTCTCCGGTGCGTTTTTTTGCATCTGGTTTCATGGTAAGCAGATATAGCTTGTCAGACATATGGGTGTAAAAGCCTATGACATGATGTGTTCGCCCCCTTATCTCCATTTCCTGTTTCAGCAAGGGCAATTGTTCCATAGGGTCAGGATCTTGTTTTGCCATAGGTATTTCAGTTATCTCAAAATCCTCATTTAGTGTTTCAAAAAAGCTGTTAAGATCAAAAGAAGAGACATGCTTTATAAGCCTGTGAGAGGGAAGAATGGTAAGTCCGTTGTCATTCAGGTTGGTCAAAAACATCATTACATATTCATATGATCTGTCAGCAGGCTTTTTGCCGTATTTGGCTCTCATAATGTCTCGGAAATTTCTTGCTGTTTCATACCGATGATGCCCGTCGGCAATAAATATTTTTTTGTCCTTCATTGCCTCAGAGACCTTTTTGAATAGTGCTGGATTGTTATCTATGATCCACATCCTGTTGACTATACCATCTTCGGATCTGAAACATAGCTGCGGTTCAAAATCGGCGGCATGCCTGAAATTTTCCGAAACGATATCTTCGGAATCTTCATATATGCCGAATATCTGGCTGAACTGGGCATTTGCAGCCATCATCAGTTTTAACCGATCATCTTTGTGGGCAGAAAAGGTCCTTTCATGAGGAAGAACAATGCCGGAATCTTCATCTTCAATCCGGACAAGGGCAATAAAGCCCCACCTTGTACGGATTCCTTTGCCATCTCCAGGGTCGAAGGATGTGGCAACAAGATACATGGCAGGTTCCTTTGCCCGTATCAGCACGTCTTCAGACTGCCACCTGTGAAAAAAATCTGCTGCTCTGGTATATTTGTTGTCCCAGTCAGTATCTCCAGTCCGGCTTTTTCCAAGGATAAGACGGATTACATTATATGGATTTGCCCTGTAATAGTTTTCCGTATCCTCTTCAGATATTACGTCATAAGGAGGAGCAAATAATCCTGCAACATTATCTGTTTTGTTGAAATTGTAAGTGATGCCTCTGAAAGGGACAATAACTGCCATATTGATTATCCTCTGTCTGAAATTGACAAGCCAGTTGTTTTTTGTTCGTAAGTGCAGTCTCTTGTTTGCACATGGCCGGTGATTTCCGTGCACAGATCAGTTCAGGAGACAGTGCAGCTTCTGTTTTTGCACCTGGCAGGTATTCAGTTTCGCTACCCGTAAGGTGGCGTAGCTATATCCAAGAGTTTTTTTGCAAATAATCTTCAGGGTATCCCGATTTTTTGTCTATGCCGGTTCAGGCTGAAATGAAAAAGTTATAATGTCTGTAAATTTCGCCGGGATTGCGAATATATTGATTTATTGTTATCCTTGCATTTCTGTTCATAAATGGCCTTTTTGTACAGTCTCTGATGTCTTCTGCGAGTTCCCTTGTATGGCATATTTATAGTAGGCCTCCGCAGAATTTATTGATTTTTTTGATCTTGTCCAAAAATTTTCATTTGTGAATTGCAAACCTGATAGTGACCAAAACCTGTTTCTGCATGGGCACTAATTCATTTATGAAATAATCCATAAACATGAAACTGATATGAAATCAGGGGGAAGTTATTGCATGTGTCTGATTTTGTCCGGGTTCCATAAAGACCGGCAGTTTGGCTGCAAGGATATGTTTGCAGGATCAGGATTTGAGCCTGATCTGTCTGTCCGTTCCTTATTGTACAGGAGAAAGGCAGGCGCAGGTATCCCCCGAAAAAGATTGGTTTATGGATGAAGAAATATTGTGTTCATAATATGATATATAATAGACTGACAACTTTATGAAAACCAAGACAGCCAGTATGGGAGTATACTCTATGAGAAAAAAGAAAAACAGAACAAGCCTGATATTGATTATAGTTGCCGTATTGTTAATTATATGTTCATTGAGCTGGTTTTTGTTTCAGGTCTTTGAAGGAGAAAAGCCGCAAATTATATTAGAGCCATTACCTGCCTTTGTTTCAAAACCTCAGACATTTACTCTTCATCTGATTGATAAAAAACGGGGTTTAAGAAATTTTGCTGTTTATGTTACACAGGGAAATAAAAAAATAACTATATCGAAAAAAGATTTTCCATTCAAGGATATTATGAACAGGGAAGGCTGCCATGAGTTTGAGCTGAAGTTTTCTCTTGATCCTGAGCGCCTTGATCTTACCCAGGGTGAGGCAAGTCTTATAGTATCTGTTCGTGACTACTCAATGCGAAGCGGAGGAGACGGAAATCTTTCCGTTGTAACTCACAGGTTTATTATGGATACTGTTCCGCCGGCATTGCGGGTTATCAGCCGGTTGCATTACATAAGTGTCGGGGGAACAGGTCTTGTTGTTTATCAGGTCTCTTCAGACACTGTAAAAAGCGGCGTCTTTGTCAGTTCTCTGTTTTTCCCCGGTTTTAAGGCTGACAAGGGATCCAAGGATGGTTTCAATGTATGTTATTTTACCATACCATATTATATCAGGCTGCCTGTAGATATTCATCTGTGGGCAAAGGACAGGGCTGACAACGAGTCCATTGGAAGATTTTATTATCGTATACGCAGACGGCCTGTTCATAAATCAAGGCTTAATATTTCCAATCGTTTTCTGAATCGTGTTCTTCCATGGTTTTCTTTTTACAAATTTTCACCGGGATTGAGTAATGTTGAAAAATTTATAGAGATTAACAGTAAACTGAGAAAACAAAATACTGCGTTTTTTTACAGTTTGAGGACCAAAACAAGTCCGGATCAACTTTGGGACGGATCAGTCTGGCTAAGGCTGAAAAATGCTGCTACTATGGCAAGATTCGGTGACAGGCGCACTTATTATTACAAGGGGCAAAAAATAGGTTCTGCTGTCCATCTTGGAGTGGATCTTGCGTCTCTTGCCAATTCTGAGGTTCAGGCAGCAAACAATGGCCGTGTATTATTTGCCGGTCCTGTGGGGATATATGGTATGACCGTGGTTCTTGATCATGGGCAGGGCCTTGCTTCTTCGTATTCACATTTAAGTAAGATTAGTGTCAAAACGGGGCAAACCGTATCCAAAGGAGAGATAATAGCCTACACAGGTCAAACAGGTCTTGCAGGTGGAGATCATCTCCATTTCGGTGTGATGGTCAATGGTATCTTTGTAAATCCTGTAGAATGGTGGGATGCTCACTGGGTACGTGACAATATTGCAAGAAAGCTTTTGCTGATAAAAAAATAGGGAGGTATTGTTTGGAAATGTCGGGATTTGACAATATGTTTACTGATGATGTTTTGATCGAACTGTTTCCTGTACAACGGACAGCACAGTTTTTTGAGGCGCTATTTGGTGATGACAGTGAAGGGGCATATGATATTGGCCTTAAGTACTCCGGCTTCAGAAACAATGCATTATGTTTTGAATTTCATCTGACACAGAGAAACGGACGATGCCTGGTATGCAGTCTGACACATGGATTGCCGGAAGTATTCAAACGCCACCCTGTAATAGGGATCGAAAAACTCGTTCAGAAAATAAATGAAATCATAAAAGGGAAGGGAACATGTGTTGACTGGCAATTAGGTCGTACCCAGCAGATTTCGGAACATTTGCATGTAATTCCATTAAGGATTACCCTTGATCTTGAATAGCAATCTTTTGTGTGGTTATAGGGAGTTGCAGATGACAGATACAAACAACAAGATATCTTGTGCACGCTGGAGTGACCGGTTGTTGTTATGCACACTGCCTCCTGTCCTTGCCTCGATAATAAAACTTGTCAACAGTTCCTGCAAACTTGTTGATGTTATAGAAGGAAAAGAGACCGTGGAGGCTCTATCCAGACAGAACAAAGGAGCCCTGTATGTTTCTTGGCACCAGAGGATGTTTTATTATATTCATTGTTTTGGACACAAATCTCTCTATATAATGATCAGCCAAAGCAGGGATGGGGAATATGCCACAAAAACGGCTTCCCTGCTCGGGTTTAGAAATGTCCGTGGTTCTTCCACACGTAATGGGACAAGGGCACTCAGGGAACAGATCAGGATACTTAAAGACGGTGGAGTGGCTGGAGTATTGGCTGATGGTCCGACAGGTCCTCCGCGTTTGGCAAAAATTGGCCCTGTTATAATGGCCAGAAACAGCCATGTGCCTGTTATTCCGGTCTCATGCAGTTATGACAAGTGTTGGATTCTGAATTCCTGGGATCGTCATTTGATACCAAAACCGTTTTCTCGTGTAGTTTGTTGCTATGGAAAACCCTTGTTTGTTCCGGCAGATGTTCGTGGTGAAGAGCTGGAGTCTTACCGGATTGAACTGGAAAACAGGCTGAATTATATTACCGATCTCTGTGACAGTTTTTTTGGAGTGCAGTGGCCGGCAAGTAAAACGGAAAAGGCATAATCATATGATATGCAAGTAATGAGAGCTGATAATGAATACAATCAAAATCAAGGATATAGTGTGTTTTTGTGTACTGATATGGATGGGTTCTTTGTCTTCCTGCTCAACAGGGAATTATTACCAACGGGCTGGCAGGTGCTCGCATCACAAGAAGCTTGTAATATTGTCAAAAACCGTTAAGGATAGGTCCTTGAGGCCTTATGTGATTAATGGTACGACATTTTATCCCTTGCCCAGTTCAGAGGGGTTTGTTCAGACAGGGCTTGCTTCCTGGTACGGACCAAAATTTCATGGGAATAAAACTGCAAGCGGAGAGATGTATAACATGTACAAAAAAAGCGCTGCACATAAGACTCTGCCCTTAGGTACATATGTAAAGGTGTTGAACCTGCATAACGGGAAACAGACTGTAGTCAGGATTAATGATCGCGGGCCATTTGTAAAAGGGCGGATTATTGACTTGTCTTATGCAGCAGCAAAGGAGATAGGACTTGTGGGTCCTGGTGTGGCAAAGGTGAAAATAACTGCGCTGGGGAGACAGGTTGATACCATAAAATCTCCGGTTGGAATAAAACCGGTGATAGAAATTCAGGAAATGAGCAGGGGCAATTTTAGTGTTCAGGTTGGTGCATTTATAAAACAGGAGAATGCCTTGAGATTGACAGAACGGCTGAAGATAATCTTTAAAAACGTTGATATACAGGTCAAGAAAAGGATGTCTCAAACTGTATACAGGGTAAGAATTTCACACATAAAAACCCTTGCCAGGGCAAACAGGATTGAGAAAAAACTGGAAGACATGGGTTTTAAGCAGGCCTTTATTGTGAGACTTTAACGTGAACCTTGTTAAAAACAGACACACAGTATGCTTTTTGATAAACACATCGCTTATACTACAGGATGCAAAAACCTTTTTGAATCGTTGGTGAAAAACTGAAACATAATGAATATTCAACCCCTGGTCTGCCTGTCTTGCAGTATTTGATAACACATGCCTTGTATTTGTTCATAAAGGGATGCCGGATTACTTGTTCATCTTGTCCCTTAAAACGCTGGAGGTCTTGAACACTACAACTCGCCGTGCCCGTAACTGTAAGTCCTGGGCTGTATGCGGGTTTCTTCCTCTTCTTTCAGACTTGTCTCTGACGATGAACTTGCCAAAGCCGCTTATCAGCAGATCTTCCCCATTTTCCAGTGTTTCTTTTATAATATCTATAAGCTGTTCAACAACCTGTTTTGATTGTACCTTGGTCAAGCCGACCTGATTATAAATCTTGTCAACAAGAGTCTTTTTGGTTACTGCCACTACTACTTCCTCCTTTCCTGTATTTTCCGGATTAAACGGTTTGGTTTGTCTGATCTTCAGCAAGATCATGCAACTTGTTTAAGACTGCCGGTAAGCCCGTTGTTTTTTTGATTTGTTACACAGGGTTATATCAACAACGAAATTTCAAACTATGGCATATCACAAAACCTGTCAAGTTTTTTTCAGTAAAAATATATCTTCAGGCAGTACCCATGAAATTTATGGTGCATTGGGGTGTCCGATTCTTTGCATCCGTCGGGTGTACGGTTCCACTGCCTGAAAGAGGATTTTTTCAGAAACAGGATGTCTTTACAGGATCAAGGAAACCGGATAATGACCGGAATCTGTTCCTGTATCAGCGCTGTATAAGCACAAAGTAACCAGCACTGCCGTGTTTCAGGAAAATTTTTCTTTAAGTTTTCTGTTGACCGTTTCCGGAACAAGGTCCCTTATGTTCCCCCCAAACCTGGCAGCTTCCTTTACAACGGTGGAACTTGTATAAAACCATTTGTAATCGGTCATAAGGAAGATTGATTCAATGGATTTATCCAATTTTCTGTTCATAAGGGCAAGTTGAAACTCATATTCAAAATCAGACATGGCACGCAGCCCGCGTAGAATCACCTTTGCACCTTTCTGGACTGCATAGTCCACCAACAGGCCATTAAATGAATCTACTTCAATATCCCCAAGGCCCTTGGTCACCTCCTGTATCATCTCTGCCCTTTCATCTAAGGTAAACAGGGTCTTTTTCTGTGGATTTATCAGAATGGCGACTGTCAATCTGTTAAATATTGACAGTCCTCGCCTTATGATACTTATATGTCCGTTTGTTATTGGATCAAATGTGCCTGGATAGATTGCCGTTATACAGTTCATACAATAAAAGCCTTTTATCAAAACTGATATGACCTTGAATTTTGTGAGCCTTGAACAGAGCAGGGATGGTAAAAGTCAGTTTGTTCCTTGCTCTGCGTTGCTTTTATTACCTGAATCCTGCAGGTGTAGAGTTTGCCGAATATGCAAGGTGGCAAGGGCGCAGAAGACGTACTATGACTCCTTGTCAACGCCCAGATTCGGCAAGATCGGTGCTCCCGGAGGGCAAACTGTTTTCAAAAACCGAGGACGTTATGGCCGCATTCAAATTGATGAATATCGTGCAAGCATAACGTTACCATAATTCCCTTTTTGAAAACAGTTTATGCAGGGTTCAGGTTGCAGTAAAAACATACCTGTGTGTCTCCGTAGATACGGGTATCGGTTTTTTTGAGACAACCCGCCAATGAGGGCAGATCTTCGTTGCGGGATGACTCCGCTATAATCTGTGCATTATCTGAAAGGCACAGAACAGAGGATATTTCTGTCAAGAGCGGCGGGATCAACTTTTTTCTGTACGGTGGATCAACAAATACAAGATCAAAGCTGTTTTTTAATGGAAACGATATTTGTCCCATACCTTTTCTTAAATCTCTTTTTATTACATAGCTGTTGTTTTCATAACAACATAATGCAAGGTTTTTTTTTATCAGATTGATAGCAGAGGGGGATTTGTCTACAAAGGTAACGCATGCTGCCTTTCTGCTCAGGGATTCGATTCCAAGGCTTCCGGTTCCTGCAAACAGATCAAGTACAAAAAGCCCTGAAAGTTCCTGCCCGATAATGTTAAAAATGGCTTCTCTGACCTTATCCGAGGTTGGCCTGATGTTCATGCCTTTTGCTGTAAAAAGATGTCTGCCTTTTGCTGTACCGCCTGTAATCCTCACAATAAAAATCCATACAACATACTGATATAAAGAGGTTCAAACCGTTTTTATTATAAAGCCGGGGTGAACTGTTACCGGTTTTTTATGTGGCTGTTATTTTTCATGTACAGCAGGGATCTTGTTCTCTTTAATTATCTTTGGCTTGGAGCGCAGTTTTTTCAAGCGGTACGCTGTTATAACTGGCCCGCAGATAATATACAAAAACAGAACAAAAAACAGTATGATTTTAGGCTTGTAGGCTATAACAATAAATATGAGAATGCTGGAAACCAGCATGTTAAATGGCCTCTGTTTCTTAAACTCAAACTCTTTGAAACTTGGATAACGTATGTTACTTACCATCAAAAACGACAGAACATATATCAAAACAATGATAAAAATATGTGTGGGTGCAGGTGTAACAAATCCCATTTCTGATGCAAACAGTATAAAGCATGCAATAAAACTTGCGGCGCCGGGAATTGGTAATCCTTTGAAATAATTGGGATCAACAGCGCTATGTTGCACATTAAATCTTGCCAGCCGCAAGGCTCCACAAATTACAAACATAAAGCTTGCCAGCCATCCGAGCCGGCCAAATGGTTCAAGCGCCCACTGGTATACCAGTAATGCAGGGGCTACGCCAAAGGCAACAAGATCAGACAGAGAATCATATTCTGCTCCGAACTGACTGGTAGTATGAGTAAAACGGGCAACCTTTCCATCGATCATATCAAAAACACACGATATGAGAATTGCAGTAGCCGCTACCTCGTAATGGCCTTTAAATGCAGCTATAATAGAATAAAACCCACTGAACAAACTGCCGGATGTAAACATGCTGGGCAGAATGTATATTCCCCTGCGTCCCTTGCTCATCTTGCTGTATGATCCTTTTTTCTTTTCTGATTTCATGGCAAATACCCCACAATAGTTTCACCGGCCTTTACCTTCTGTCCAAGATGTACATTTACCTTGCTGTTATCGGCCATAAAGACCTCAAGCCTTGAGCCAAAACGTATAAGCCCGAAACGTTGTCCCTGCAAAACAGTGTCTCCCTCTTTAACCCAGCATACAATACGCCTTGCAATCAGACCTGCTATCTGAATAACTGCAATTTGCTGGTGAGTATCTGTTTCCATGCAAACAATGTTTTTTTCATTCTGCTCTGATGCCTTATCAAGGTCGGCAGAGAAAAATTTGCCCGGATGATAGGAGATGTGTTTAACACTGCCTTTAACAGGTATACGGTTGACATGCACATTGAAAAGAGACATGAAGATGCTGATCTTGACGGCATCCTGTTTTAATGGATTGTTTTCAGCTTTTACCTTCCTGATCTCTATAACCTCCCCATCTGCCGGAGACAGCACAGAATCCTGGGTTTGTCTGCATTTTCTTTCAGGATCCCTGAAAAAAAATATTACAAACAGAGTTACAAGACAAAAGAACAGGAAAGGAAGGATCATGTTTAAGAACAAAAACAGGCAGGTTATGGATAAGGACAAAAGAATAAAGGGCAAGCCTTCTCTTGCTACAGGCCACTTGTTATGTATATGCAAGGTGTTCATTACAATATTCCTGAACCGGATTGATTGTTGTTTGAAAGCATTCGAAATTTTGCATACTGTATTCTAAAACTATAAAAGGCACTGCCACCTCAATTTTGATTATATTTTTAAGAGGTTGTTTTGTCAACGATGATGATTTTATTACAATGGTGGTTTATCCTGTCTTGCAACACCCGCTGGTTTGAAACGCAGCCATGATTTGTCAAAGATCAATCAATTTATACCCAATGAATCAATCCTGGGCCCTGGCTGAATCATTTTCATTGATACGGCTTGAAGCAGGGGAGTAAGGTCTGATGTCAGGAGGCCTGAGGTATATAGGTGATACATTCTCCGGTGTGTCGAACTGACGGGCATGGAATTTTTTAAGGGCAAGTGCTCCAACCACGCTTGCCTTTAGGTTCCAGCAATGGGATGGTGCCAATATTGCCTTGTTGCCCATACAGTCTTTTATAACTGGACCTTGCGAAGAGAAGTTGTTTCCAACGAACAGAACGGGTTTTTCAAAAAAAAGAGGAAATTCTTTCAGGTGCAGGGAAAGATATTCTGTTTTTCTGACAAGAGAAGCATTGTTATATTCAAACAGGGCAGTAAAAAATTCTTCCCTTCTGGAATCAAGGACAGGGGCAATATCATAATCCGAAAACAGCGCCCCGTGTGCCAGGGCATCAAGACTGGGAACTGTGATTATTGGAATGCCAAGACCGTGACAGAGGCCTTTTGCAGTGGAAAGGCCAACCCTCAGTCCTGTAAAACTGCCGGGACCGGTAGCAACAGCAATGGCCTTAAGTTCAAAGAGACTGTAATCAGATGTTTTGAACAAAAAGTCCAGGGATGCCATTAAACCTCCAAAGTGGTTTTTCCCCTCTGCCATAAAAACTTCGGAAATAACGGCCCCGTTTTCCTTTAATACAGACAAACTGAATTCACGCGTAGAGGTGTTGACGGCAAGTATCATAGGTCTGTTTTAATCCTGTATATCAATCCTTCTATTTCAGGATTCTTGCAATATCGTTATAAAAGACTACAAGCATAAGCATTATTAACAGTGCAATTCCTACCTGCTGTGCCCGTTCTTTCAGCTTTACCGTAAGAGATTTTCCTGTAACGAGTTCAATCAGGAAAAACACTATGAGACCTCCATCCAGTACCGGTATGGGTAAAAGATTCAATATGCCAAGATTAATACTGATAACGGCCATAAATGGAACAAGGTAGATGATATTTTCCTTTGCCAATTGCCCTGTCATCTGTCCGATAAGTATAGGTCCTCCAAGGGTTTTAAGTGGAATTACCCTCTGAACCAGTTTTACGACTGTCAGGCAGGTAAGTTCTGTTATCTTCCATGTCCTTTTTACACCCATTTTTATGGCTGACAATGGACTGAGAGAGACAAGCTTTATCTTTCCTGAGTGAACAACACCAATGATCACAGACGTCACCTTTTCTCCAAAAAGGTTCTTTATTACTGATTTCTGGGGGACAATGACAGTTTTAAGGAATCGGTGATTCCTTTTTATTGTACATGTCAGAGGAGATCCTTTGGAGTGTTCTACTGCCTGTCTGAGGCCTTCCCACGTATCTATTTTTTTGTCATTAATTGAAACAAAGATATCCCCTTTTTTCAGGCCTGCGTGTGCGGCGGGAGAATCTGGAGTGACCTGGCCGACTTCAGGTACCCTTACTTCTGCACCCGCTGCCATATAAAAAAATATAAACAGGATAAGTGCCAATAATATATTGAAAACAGGACCTGCCGCTACAATGACAATACGTTTTAACACATGCTGATTGCTAAAGGATTTTTCTGTTTCCTCTATGGGCAGTTGGCTGTTATCATCGGTCTCCTCTTCACCAAAGAGCTTGACATATCCGCCAAGTGGAATCATGGAAATCATGTATTCTGTTTCTCCGATTTTTTTCCCAAATATCTTTGGGCCAAAACCGAGAGAAAACTTTTCTACCTTTACTCCAAAATATTTGGCAGCAAGAAAATGACCTAGTTCGTGAAAGAAGATCAATATTCCTAATACAATAACAAAAGGCAATACATAATAAACAACAACGTCCATATTAGCCTACCAACTCCCCTGCTTTTTTCCTTGCCCATTTGTCTGCGGCAAGAACTGCATCTATGCTGTTAATAACAAATGTTTCATGTTCTTTCATGGTTTTTTCGATCAGGGCAGGGATATCCATAAAACCTATCTTGCCATTTAAAAAGGCCTCTACTGCAATTTCATTGGCTCCATTCATGACGGCGGGCATGCTTTGGCCTATATCGATTGCCTCAAGGGCAAGAGCGAGACATCTGAATCGTTGCATATCCGGTTTTTCAAAGGTCAGTGTGCCAATCTGTTCAAGGTCAAGAGGTGGCAGATCATTTTTCAGTCGCTGTGGCCATGACAGTGCATAGGAAATGGGAACAGCCATGTCCGGTACCCCCAACTGGGCAATAACAGCGCCATCGCGATACCTTACCATGGAATGTATAATGCTTTGGGGATGTACGAGAACCGATATCTGGTCCACGTCAAGATCAAAAAGCCATTTTGCTTCAATTACTTCCAGCCCCTTATTCATCATGGTAGCAGAATCAATCGTAATCTTTTGTCCCATGTCCCAGTTGGGATGTTTCAGTGCATCTGCAGCGGTAACATTGTACATCTGCTCAGCAGTCATTTCTCTGAATGGCCCGCCTGAAGCAGTAAGAATAATGCTTTCTATATCTTCTCTCATATGGCCCTGCATTGACTGGAAAACAGCGCTATGTTCACTGTCAACAGGAATAATGGATGTATGCTGTTTTTCTGCTTCCTCTGTTACAAGAGGACCTGCCATTACCATTGTTTCTTTGTTGGCAAGGGCGATTTCTTTTCCTGCCCTGATGGCCTCAAATGTAGGAAGCAGTCCGGCTGCACCTGCTATGGCAGAAATAACTGTATCTACGCTATCCATGGTTGCAACATGGACAAAACCGTCTGTTCCGTAAAATATTTCGGGCCTTACATCACTGTTATCAAGATTTTCTTTCAAGATAGCAGCAGATTCCATGTCAAGCACTGCAACTGCTTTTGGTTTCATCTCCTGGATCTGTTGCATAAAAAGATGCATGTTTTTGCCTGCTGACAAGCCATAAACAGTATACCTGTCAGGGTTTTGTTTTATGATATTCAGTGCGTTTACCCCTATGGAACCGGTTGAACCAAGGACAGTTATATTTTTTCTTTTTTTTAAATCCATTACCATCTTAGTATCTTGAATATATCATGAATTTGTAAAATAAAGATTTTTGGGAAGCCCTGCTTTTTTGCTGGTTTCTTTGTCATGTCAGGATCTTAAGCAGTGTTCATCCAGAAACAGATTCTGATTGCTGTCCGGTTTTTAATCCATGAACGGGAGTGTTCGGACAAGATCAGGCAAATCAATGTGTTGTACGGAGACGTACGTCTCACACGGGATCCTGCGCAGATTGGCACCAGGGATTATGCAAAAAGGCCATTTATGGATTGGAACTAATCATAAAATTGTTGCGATTAAAATTCTGTTCCCTTGAACCTGAACAGGATTGAAGCTCTTGCAAAGCTCTTTTAAGCAAAAAACATAAATACATACAGCACAGGGACAGCAAAAATAAGACCGTCTGTCCTGTCAAGAATTCCTCCGTGTCCTGGAAGCAAGTTGCCAGAATCTTTTACTCCTGAATTGCGCTTTAGAAGCGATTCCGCCAAATCACCCATCTGTTCCGCCACAGATATGGCAAGAGCAAGGACAAAGAGATCTGTATCCATTTTGCAGGGAATGAAAAACATGGCAAACACCAGACATGCAGCAAGACTTGATAGAAGCCCTCCAATTGCGCCTTCCCAGGTTTTATTGGGGCTTACAATCTTGTGCATCTTATGTCTGCCAAAGATTCTGCCTGTATAAAAGGCACCTGTATCACTTGCAATAACTGTACAGAGCAGAAATAAAATCCAGATCTTTCCTTCTGAATGTTGATCTATTGTTATAAGCATGGAAAAGGGAAGACAGGTGTAAATCAGGGCAAGCAGTGTGACTGAAATTTCAGAGGTGACGTTCTCGCAGGGCGAAGGAGCACAAATAACAGCTATACTCATAGGTAAAAATGCCCACAGAGCAATAATAACCGGAATAAAATAGATAAGTCTTAGGTAGACACATGCAAATAACAGGACAGACAGAAAGGCATTGGTCCAGTAAAGAAATTTGTGCTTTTTCAGGAATGTAATCTGGTGAAATTCGTTTAACGCTGTGAGAGATACTGCAACAATGGTAAGGTAAAATATATATCTTGGTGCAAAACCAATAATATATATCAAAACCGGAAACATTATGATAGCGGTGATCCAGCGTTTTAGATGTGAGTTCAGTCCCCTGCCGGAGCTTTTTCGTAACTGGTTAGATTGATCTGTCATGTTTTCAGACCCTGCCAAAGCGCCTTTCTCTTTTTTGAAATTCTTTAATGGCCATAATAAAATCACTTTTGGTGAAATCAGGCCACAATGTTTTTGTGACAAATATCTCTGTATAGGCCAATTGCCATAATAAAAAATTGCTGATTCTGAATTCTCCTCCGGTTCTTATCAGTAAATCAGGATCAGGGATGTCAGAGGTATACAGATATTTTGAGACAAGGTCTTCTGAAATATCCATATCGCCTGAATTATGATAAAATCTGTCAATAATTTTTTTTACTGCATCCACTATTTCCTGTCTGCCGCCATAACTTATGGCAAGAGTCAACACCATTTTATCATTTGACCGGGTTTTTTTGATAGTGTCAAGAAGTATGGTCCTTGCGTCAGAAGGCAGTTTTTCGATTCTTCCAATACAGTTTAGGCGGATGCCCGTTCTTTGCATCTCATTTAATTCCTTGTGCAGAAAAACAACAAGCAAATTCATCAGGGCGTCTATTTCTGTCTGTGAACGGTTCCAGTTTTCTTCTGAAAAGGCATAAAGGGTCAAAAATCTTATTTCAAGCTCACGGCATACCTCTACCACCTTTCTCACCGCTTCTGCCCCGGTCTGGTGACCCTTGAATCGTTTCCATCCTCTGTTTTTGGCCCATCGACCGTTTCCATCCATTATAATTGCAACATGTTCAGGTAGCTTATCAAGGTCAATTGTATGCATAATAAATCTGGTTAAATCTTGCGAGTCACTTGTCTGTCAATTTTCATTATTCCGGAAATTATACCATTGATTGTTTGTTGAAAATGAGAAGTGCCGCCCTGCAAAGATCAATATCGTTGATTCACATATCAGTTTTCGGTGTGAAGATATCCGGTACAAACCTTTTTGTTTTCGGACAGAAACCTTTCTGTTGCCAAAATTGATTTGTGGATGGGCACTACATAAGTTGTAAAAAAATACCGCTTGCTTATATGGATGGAAAAATCATACTGGCTTGCAGCCAGGGAGAGATTGTCCGAAAACAATGATTTTCTTGAAATTATGGTTTGCCATGTCTCCACATATCAGTAGTCAATATTTCTACGATAATTTTTTTATGTGATACATAATTTACCATAAGAAGATACAGAACCGTTCCTTGAAACCGGACTGTATTTTTTTATGCCCGCAGATAGCCTGATAACCTGAATATGGCCATACCGGTTTGGGAAGGATCTATGCCAGGACAGCCTCCTGCAACAATGCATATGCACAAGGATGAAAGCAATGCTTCTGAAAGAGTGGCAGCAGAAATTTTATCAGGGAATAATATCTTTAAAAATCATCAGCCTTGCTGTAAAGGCTGCTTTTTTAGATCATTTAAGATTCAGGGCCACTTGCATGATATGGTATTGCCTGTCTGCTGCCTGCCAGGAACAGACAGGCCGGATTGAAATGTTTTAAGGGTTTGTCGTCTGGATTGTTGCCTTTCCTTTTGATGTGTAGTCCTATGGGCAGGATGCCTGATCCTGTAAAAAGATGTTATTGATAAAACAAAAAAACACAGTGTCAAGCGGCGGGACTGAACACGTAAAGAAGTAGAAAATTGCAAAAAGCCATTGGTGAATGTAAACCCTGCATTGACTGAAGCTTTATTTGTGGATGAACGCCCATTATTTTCATGGGTCATTGGCTGAATCTGCAGGGTTAAAATTCAAGGATTTCTTTTTCTTTCTCGGCTGTAATATCATTTATCTTTTTGATAAAATCGTCCGTGATTTTCTGTACTTCATCATGGCTTTTGTGAAAATCATCTTCTGAAATTTCTTTGTTGTTTTTTAGTTCCTTAAACATATCATTGGCATCACGCCTGTGGTTTCTTATAGAAATCTTTGCTTCTTCAGCTATTTTTTTTGCAACTTTTAACAGGTCCTTACGTCTTTCCTCTGTCAGAGGGGGCACAGACAGTCTGATGATTTTGCCATCATTCATGGGAGTCAATCCCAAATCTGATTTCAGAATGCTTTTCTCAATTTCGCCAAGAATAGATTGATCCCACGGCTGAATCATTATAAGGCGGCTTTCAGGTACTGATATGGATGCCACCTGATCAAGAGGCATTAGGGTTTCATAGCAGTTTACCTTTATTCCGTCCAGCAAATTTGCAGAAGCCCTTCCGGTCCTTATCCTGCCAAATTCCCTTTTAAGCGCTTCAATGCTTTTGGTCATGTTTTCCCGTAATTCAGAAAGTATTTGCTCTTTCATGATCTATCCTCAACTGCGATTTTGTTTAAATACAGTAAGATTCTGCGTATGCAAATTGGTGCCCATCGAGAAACAGATTACGGTTGCTGTTTTGTTTCCACCCATAAATGAGAATTTTTGTGCAAGGACAGGGAATCCCGCGTGAATTGTACGCCGGTATTGTGCAAAAAGGCCATTTATGGATAGAAACAGGTTATAGACAACTCTGTGTGTTTAGTACGCCGGAATGACAAGAGGTAATAACTGTAGATGGATTTTTACAAAGCTGTCATTTTGTGAAGGGATGTTCTCCCTGTGAATCCTGTTTTAATTTTTGCAAGGTGGTCAGATAGCCGAACCTGTAAAAACAATGATCTGCAAAATTGTTTTATTCTCCTAACTGATAACGGACAAAACGTCTTATCTCTATTTTTTCCCCTGTCTTGGCTATCATTTCATTAAGCAGGTCATGAACAGTAATGTCAGGGTTTTTTACAAAGGGTTGTTCAAGCAGACACACTTCAGAAAAAAATTTTTTCAGTTTTCCTTCAACGATCTTTTCAAGAATTTTTTCTGGTTTACCTGATTCTTTTGCCTGAGTAAGATAAATATCTTTTTCTTTTGCTATTACATCTGCCGGAACTCCTTCCTGGTCAATGGCAATGGGATTGGATGCCGCTATATGCATTGCAACATCTTTTGCAAAGGTGGCGAAATCATCTGTTTTGGCAGTAAAGTCTGTCTCACAGTTGATTTCAACCAGCACTCCCAGCTTTCCTCCTGCATGTATATATGATTCTATCCGTCCTTCAGAAACGGCTCTCCCTCCTCGTTTCATAGCGGTTGCAATACCCTTTTTTCTTAGATATTCTACGGCCTTGTCTATGTTGCCGTTGCATTCTTTAAGGGCCTTTTTGCAATCCATGATTCCAACACCGGTTTTGCCTCTTAACTCTTTAATTAATGTAGTAGAAATGTCCATTCAACAGAATCCTCCAAAGATTAGTGCGTGCCCGTCCACATATGATTTCGTGGCACAGCGGAATTTTTTGATTTTTTTATCCGTTAAGTGCTTGCCTTCGCTGTCTTGCAGCAAGTTTCATCCTCGGAAACGGGATGCTGGCTTATATCAGGTAGTTGTCCTGTAGTTACAGTGATATGTTTTGCAAGCCCTGTGAAAAATTGCCATTACAGCAAGACGTCATACATTGACAGTCCCTAAGGAACCAGCCAATGTATGATGCAGAAAATCATTTTTGTTCAATAACGGCCTCATCCTTTTGTTCCTTTGGAATCACAATTACTTCCGGACCTTTTTCATCTCCTTTATGTTTTTTTTCATCCTCGGTTTTGGCCTGTTCTTCTTCCTGTTCTTTTTTGCGCAATTCTGCCTCAAGTTTTAGGCGTTCTTCTGCTCGTTCATGACCTTCTACGCACGCATCTGCAATTTTTGAAGAGATCAGCCTGATTGCCCTTATGGCATCGTCATTGCCCGGAATTACAAAATCAACATCGTCAGGATCACAGTTGGAATCTACTATGGCAATAACAGGTATTTTCAATTTTCTGGCTTCTTTGACCGCTATTTTCTCTTTTTTGGGGTCAACGATAAAAACAGCGCCAGGCAGGCTGTCCATATTTTTAAAACCACCCAGATTTTTTTCAAGTTTTATTCTTTCTTTTTCAAGCTTCAGGGCCTCTTTTTTGGTATAGCGGTTTATAGATCCATCTGCCTGCATTGCCTCCAATTCTTTCAGACGTGTAATACTTTTCTTGATGGTCTGAAAATTGGTCAACGTCCCTCCCAGCCAGCGATTGACTACATAAAACATGCCACAGCGTTCACTTTCTTCTATTATCGAGTCATGTGCCTGTTTTTTAGTGCCTACAAACAGCACTGAATATCCGTCAGCCACTATTTTGGAGGTGAAATCATAGGCAATCTTGAACAGTCTTACCGTTTTTTGAAGATCAATAATATGTATTCCATTACGGGCCCCAAAGATATACGGTTTCATCTTGGGATTCCATCGTCTTGTCTGATGACCGAAATGCACGCCTGCTTCCAAAAGTTGTTTCATGGTTATTACTGCCATTTTTCTCCTTTCTCCCCGGCCATGGCGGCCTGTTTGCATGGGTTGTTCCTTGGTTCAGGCCATCGTTCTTTGTACACCTGAAATGAGGATGGTCAAGCGGATACATCCTGACCATCCCTGCAAATGGAAACACGTACGGTCATAACGGTTTGACGTGTTTTCATTTGTCAGGCACCTATGCATAAAACAGCAAAACCTTTTGTCGGGTTTTGAGGTTTTGCCAACCTGAACCTGCGATTTGGTTTGCATGGTTTACAAACTTGTAATCAGGGTATGAATTTCTTTCTGGTTGTTTTATCCTTGTAAAGGCAGTCATGCCGGTTATGATGATACTGTCAAAGGCAAATACGGCCGATTTGCATAACTTCATGCCAGCCTGTGGACAGCACTGTTGGTTTTTTCTGTACAGCAACCCAACAATGATTTTTAATCCACCTGATCATGTATCCCAGTCTGAAATTCAAACTTGTTTATTTAACATTGAAACAGAGGCTTTGCAAGCAAAAACTGTTGTTCTTTTTAAAGCTGGAGGTCTTTATATATGGAAAAAAGCTGGAAACTACTTGCAGTCAGACAACGCCTTGACAAAATGGAACAGGAGCGATTTTCTCAATGGGCCTGTCTCAGCAGAGAGGCAATACGTGAAAAAGAAGAAAAATCAGTCGAATATGGTCACAGACAAAATTTTTCTGTAGACACTGACCGTATCCTTCATTCACTTGCCTTCTCACGTTATATTGACAAGACTCAGGTCTTTTTTCTAATTGAGAATGATCATATAACACACCGTGTTCTGCATGTTCAACTGGTTTCCAAAATTGCAAGAACTCTTGGCCGTATTTTAAGGCTGAACGAGGATTTGATCGAGGCCATAGCCTTGGGCCACGATATTGGACATACACCTTTTGGTCATGATGGAGAAAAATTCCTTTCCATGCAGTGCAGGGCGCATGGTATTCAAAACTTTTTGCACAACGTACAAAGTGTGAGATTTTTGCAGAAGATCGAAAAAAAGGGAGCGGGTTTGAATCTGAGCCTGCAGACTCTGGATGGAATACTGTGTCATGACGGAGAGCTGCACTGCGAAAAACTGAATCCGGAAAAGAATAAGACCTTTGAAACTCTTAGAAAAGAGATAAGGAAAAAGAAGGCTGATCCCTCTGTTGATCTTTTACCTATGACCATGGAGGGATGTATAGTAAGGATGGCCGACACAATCAGTTACATTGGTAAAGACATTGAGGATGCAATTAGGCTTGGATTGATAACAAGAAATGATCTTCCGGATGATTGCACAAAAATCCTTGGCAAGACAAACGGAACAATAGTGTACACCCTTGTGGAAGATCTGGCATTTAACAGTATGGACAAGCCCTGCGTGAGTTTCAGCAGGGAAGTTGGTTTGGCATTGAAAAAGCTGAAACAGTTTAATGAAAAAAACATATATAACAATCCTCGCATAAAAGATCAGAATCCAAAGATAATGCTCATGTTTGAACTTTTGTTCAACAGATATATGAAGGCCCTTGAAACAGGAGACAAAACATCTGCCATCTATTCAGGTTTTTTAAATGGTATGTCAGAAAAATATAAAGAAACCACACCGTTGCCATGTATTGTGCGTGATTTTATAGCAGGAATGACGGACAAATATTTTTTAAACCAGTGTAAAACAAACCTGTTTCCAAATAAAATCATCCTGTCTTCCTGACCGGTTTTCATCCATAAATGGTCTTGATATTGCAAAAAGAGATTGTGTACTGTCGGGTTGTTTTCCCTGTTTGTGTGTGAAGATATCTTTTCTGAAACAGGTTTGTGAAGACCCGGTTTATACAGACAGTATGGATGGAATTTGTATGATAGTATCAATAATAATCACAAACAGTTCGGAATTCAGGATGTAGTATAAAACCACAATGGAGCGAGATATGTTAAACAAAACAAAGGTCATTGCAACTATTGGTCCGGTATCAAAGAGCAAGAGCATGCTGAGGAAACTCATTACAGTTGGCATGAATGTGGCGAGAATAAATTTTTCTCATGGCGACTATGAAGAACACAGGAATGTGATTATGACAATACGTGAACTGTCAAAGGAAATGAACAGGCCTGTGGGTATACTTGTTGATCTTCAGGGTCCCAAAATAAGGACATCCACACTGAAAGATGGCAAACCTGTCCTGCTAAGAAAAAATGAGATTATAAAAATAACTGCAAGAGAGGTTGAAGGGACTGAAAAACTTATAGGGACAACCTATAAAAATTTGGTAAAGGACGTGAAGGAAAAAGACAAGATCCTTATTGATGATGGCCTGATTGAACTCAGGGTTCTATCCAAGGACAAGGATACTGTTACATGCAAGATTATTCACGGAGGGCTTTTGAAAGAACATAAAGGTATAAATCTGCCCGGGGTCAAGGTTTCGGCGTCTTCTCTGACAGAGAAGGATAAAAAGGATCTTTTGTTTGGACTTGAACTGGGAGTGGATTTTTTTGCGCTTTCCTTTGTCAGGACAGCCAAAGATATACGAACCATCAAAGCAATAATAGCAAAGGAATCACCTCACAACGTTCCTGTTATTGCCAAAATAGAAAAACCGGAGGCAGTAACTAATCTGGATCAGATTTTGGAGATTGCAGATGGACTGATGGTGGCACGCGGTGATCTTGGAGTTGAACTTAGGCCGGAGTTGGTTCCTGCCATCCAGAAAGAGATTATCAGCAAGAGTGTTTTTGCGAACAAACCTGTAATAACAGCAACTCAAATGCTTGAGACCATGACTGAGAATCCCATTCCGACAAGGGCTGAGGCATCTGATGTGGCCAACGCCATTTATGATGGCACGGATGCGGTTATGTTGTCCGGAGAAACTGCCGTTGGAAAGTATCCTGTCAAGGCTGTCCGTATGATGGTAAAGATTGCTTCAGAGACGGAAAAGTCACCTTTTATGAGATACAATATCCAGTACGACAAGGATCCTCATTATCTTGTTCCTCATGCAATAGCACAGTCTGCAGTCAATTCCCTTCATGAAGTGGGAGCAAAGGCAATCCTTGCCTTTTCTGTTTCAGGAAGTACTTCAAAACTGATTTCAAAACAACGTCCGTCAGCTTTCATATACAGCTTTTCTCCTTCAGAACGGATATATAATAGGCTTTCCATGGTGTGGGGTGTGTGTCCTTTTCTTATTCCACCCATAGATGATGCAAAAGGGATCATTATGGCGGGAGAAAAAATTGTTATTGATAGAAAAGCTGTCAAGGATAATGATCTTGTTATAATAGTAACGGGCCTGGCTCTCAGGCAGGGGTCCACAAATATTGTAAAAATCCACAGAATAGGCCATTTTGACTAATCAGTGTCCGCTCATGCATGGGTCACCTCAATCTTTTTGGTTTGCCTTGCCTGTTTGATTCCGGGCAGACATCTCGTTTATGAATAGGAACTGTTTATTCGGAGATTAAAATGAAACTTACTGAATCAAAAGAGTGGAAAGCTCTTCAATTTCATTTTGAAGAGATGAAAGATGTGCATATCAAAGACCTGTTTGCAGATGATCCGGAAAGGGCAGGCAGGTTTACAGTGGAAGATATGGGGCTGTATGTAGATTATTCCAAGCACCGTATAACACAAAAGACAATGGCTCTGCTTGTAAAACTGGCAGAGGCTTCAAATCTTAGAGGGGCTATAACAGATATGTTTGCAGGAAAAAAGATTAATATAACAGAAGATCGTCCTGTTTTGCATATAGCTCTGAGAAACCGTTCCAACACACCTGTATATGTTGACGGAAAGGATGTTATGCCCGGTGTTAATGCAGTGCTTGAAAAGATGAAATCCTTTTCTGATGATATTCGTACAGGGAAAAGGAGGGGCTTTTCAGGCAAGAAAATAAAACATGTAATAAACATAGGCATTGGAGGCTCTGACCTCGGACCATCCTTTGTGTGCGATGCCCTTAAATATTATTCGGACAGGGATATTAGCACATCTTTTGTATCCAATGTTGATCCGACACATATTACTGAAACACTTGGAGGAAAATCTCCTGATGAGACACTGTTTATAATTGCATCCAAGACCTTTACGACACAGGAAACAATGACAAATGCCAATACCGCCAGAAAATGGCTGATTGAGCATACAGGAGAGGAAAAATCGGTTGCATACCACTTTGTGGCTGTTTCAACCAGCAAGGAAAGGGTCAAGAATTTTGGGATAGATCCGGCCAACATGTTTGAGTTTTGGGACTGGGTTGGAGGGAGATATTCCCTGACATCTGCCATAGGATTGTCAATCATGATTTCCATCGGGCCTGACAACTTTTACGAGATGCTCGATGGTTTTCATGCAATGGACTGCCATTTCAAGGATACCCCTTTTGAAAAAAACATCCCTGTCTTATTGGCCCTTATAGGGATATGGTACAATAATTTTTTTGGGACAGAAACATATGCAATCCTTCCCTATGATCAGTATCTGAACAGGTTTCGTGCCTATCTTCAGCAGGCAGATATGGAAAGCAATGGAAAATCTGTTGACATGCAGGGTCAAAAAATAACCTATCAGACAGGACCTGTGATCTGGGGAGAACCTGGGACAAACGGCCAGCATGCATTTTACCAGTTGATACACCAGGGGACAAAACTTGTTCCTGCTGATTTTATCGGTTTTGCAACTTCTCTTAATCCCGAGGGGGATCACCATGCCAAGCTTATTTCAAACCTGTTTGCACAGACAGAGGCTTTGGCTTTTGGAAAAGATGAAAAAGAGGTAAGGGCAGAAGGTACTGAGCACAGATTGATTCCATTTAAGGTGTTTGAAGGAAACCGCCCGACCACCACAATTATGGCGGAGAGACTTACTCCTGCCATACTTGGCAAACTTGTTGCCATGTATGAACACAAGATATTTACTCAGGGAGTTATCTGGAATATTAACTCCTTTGATCAATGGGGGGTTGAACTTGGCAAGGCCCTGGCAAACAGGATATTGCCTGAACTGACGTCAGACAAAGAGATGTCTGCGCATGATTCTTCAACCACAAATCTGATAAGATATTACAGAAGATTTGCCAGGAGAAACGGGAAATCACTGTCCGGGGCAAGATAGTCCCGGATTATGCAGTCAAGGTCAAGGAAAAATGAATTTGAGTTCTTCTTCAGGAGGTATGCTGCCTGGTTCAGATTTTACAGTCAATTCTTCAGGTCTTTTTGAGACTGATATTTACAACTTCCATAAAGCAGTTTGAGTACAAGCACTTTTGTTGCCCAGCGTATAAAAGCCTTTGCATAATTGACACCCGCCAGATACATTCCCAGGATGAATGTCAGATGTGACATCAAATACATGAAAGGACCACCAATAACTATTATTAATGGTCTGTGAACATACCCCGCAACAATGCCAAGTATTGCAATGAACGGCCATCCTATTATATAACTTATAAAAATAGCAAAAAGTCCGGCCATCTCTCTGCCAGTGGGCTTTTGCCTGAACTTGCTAAGGTCGGCATTATCTTTTAGCGCTGTTTGTACAAAACGGGTCTTTACAATTCTGTTTGTAAATCTGCTTATGAAATTGTCAGCTTTTTCGTGCAATACCATGGAAATTGCCTCAGGACATTGGGATTATTTTGATAAAGTATACTGTATCTCTCTGCTGGAACGGACAGATCGCCGGAACAGGGCGCGGTCAGTATTTGCTGCAGCGGGGTTGTTGAGCCGGGTGGAGTTTGAAGTGGTCAGTACCCGTCATCATGACTGCGAACAGGGGATTTATGAGTCCCACCTCTCTTGTATCAGAAAGGGTATATTTTCGGGAGCAAAAAATGTTCTGGTTTTTGAAGATGATATATTTTTTGACGGATTTGACCCTTTGAGGCTAAAGGAATGTGTGTCTTTTCTGGAAAACAATGAATGGGATGCCTTTTTTCTGGGATGTCTGGTCAGCAAAAGCCAAAAGACCTCCCATCCACATGTGGTTAAGATTCGTTACCGAACCCTTGCACATGCATATGCTGTAAACAGGAGGTTTGGCATTCAACTGACAGGTTTACCCTACCGGAAAATTGCCTTTGATGACATGCTTGCGCACCTTGACGGAACATATTATGCCATATACCCATCCTTTGCCTTTCAGGATGATTCGCCGTCCGACAACACAGCCCATCTCAAGCTGGATAACTTTCGAAGATTATGCGGAGGACTTATACCTATTCAGAAGCGGAATGAGTTTTACCACCGTTACAGGCCGTTGATTATATGCCTTCACTGTTTGGCTGTTCTTTTTATTGGTGTTGTGTTTGTAATAGCTCAATAAATAGGGGCAGGAGGGTTTTTCTGACGTGACTGCTTGCCTCTGGCCCGTAGGACCTATGTCCCGAAGGCCCGAGGGGAAGAAAAATCCTTCTGCCCCGGTGGTACGTTCATTGTTACTTCCCCTGATTGTTGAGCGGATACTTGTTTTTTTGTGTGATTCAGGCAATATATGGGGCCAGGTCTGATATTGGCTTGCGTTGAGCCGTGACAATAATTATGGGGATATTTTAAAGTTTATTGCATTGAGCTGTTAAGATGCCTGGTGTCATGTGATGAACAGGAAGATGGGGTGTCCCGGCTTGTACAGAAAAATTTGTCAGGTGGGTACAGAAATTTGTTTTGTTCAGGAGATTGTAACAGAAACAGGAGTGTATGAATACAGAGCAAGGCTTTTGCATGGTATTTAGTTCCTGTTTATGCTGTTTATGACCTGACTGCGGTGTTTTCTTGCCAGTTCGCGTTTGTCCGCAACCGTATCTGATTCATCAATGATTTCTCTTCCGAGAAGTTCCTCTATAATGTCTTCAAGAGTAATTAACCCTGAAATCCCGCCGTATTCATCAAGGACTATAAACAGATGTTGCCTTGACTGGAGAAATTCCATCAAAACCTTGTCGAGCTTTGCAGTTTCCACTACAAAGTGAACAGGTCTCATAAGTTGTGTCAAACGCATCTCATCATTTCCTTTGGCCAATTCCAGAAGAAGCTCTTTAGTAAGAACAATTCCGACAATATCCTCTTTGTCCTTGTCATACACGGGAAATCTGCTGTGTTCCCACTTGCTGATTTTTTGACTGGCCTCTTTAAGGGTAAGGTCTTCGCTTAATGAAAATATGACAGTCCTTGGCGTCATAACATCTTTTACTGTTTTGTCCTGAACTGTCAGTATGTTTTCTATGAATTCCTTTTGATATGGCTTTATCCCTCCGGTGTTTACGCTCAGGCGTGCCATAATACGAATTTCTTCCGCGGTTACGGTTTCTTTTGTTTTGGATGGAGCTATAATATGTATGATAAAACTGCTGAACCATATGGCCGGCGCCATAATTGAAACAAGGGCTTTCATGGGGAAAGCCAGGACAGGAGCCAGTGTTTTGGCATAAACAACCCCTGCTGTTTTTGGTATAATTTCCGAGAAAACAAGTATTGCAATACTGAAAAAACAGGAAAAATATACGACATAATCACGGCCAAACACTGAACTTGCTGCGGCCCCTGCGATTGCTGCTCCCGCTGTATTGACAATTGTGTTCAGGGTCAGAATTGCACCAATGGGACGTTCAATATTGGATCTCAGCTCTTTTAAAACCTTGCCTGCAGACATCCCTGCCTGTATCATGACTTCAATATGTCTTACAGGTACGGCATACAAGACTGCTTCAAAAAGTGAACACCCTGCGGATATGGCTATTACAAGTAGCACTGCAATGATTAGTTCAGGCATTTATTTTTGTCCCTCACCGAGTATCCGGTTTATGCTGTTCAGCTCTTTTTCAGTGTTTACATTGATGAATGATATCAGGTCAGGATCAAACTGACATATTTCATCAATATCTATATAACGTGCATAACCCATGCGGATAAGACGTGATATCCGGTAGCATCCGCCTTTTATTGATTCCCTGATAAAGGGAATGCAGGTCTTGGCATATATGGCATGAAGAGGTTCTATCTTGTCCTCTGAAATCCTTGGAACAACAATATCGTAACCATTTTTCAGATATGTCATATGCCTGATAAAGGGCTGTTTCAGGCAAGGCATGTCACAGGCAGCAAAAAAACCGTAATTGCAGCCCATATGTGTCAGTCCGGTCAGTATGCCGCCCAACGGTCCGCATCCCTCTATTTCATCCTTGTACAGGGGTATGTTAAGGTATGAATATACCTCCGGAGTATTGGTAATTAACACAAGGTCTTCAAAGATTGATGACATGACTCCTGCAACCCGTTCTATTAACGGTTGGTCACAGATTTTTGCCAGGGCCTTGTTTTTTCCAAAACGCCTGTTTTTGCCTCCTGCAAGAATGACACCGGAAACATCATTGATAATAGGCTCTTTTTTTTGGCTGTTTATCATTTTTATGTGAACAGGGTGTTTTTCTGACAACCGATATGGTCTGTTCGGAACCAAGGATGGATACCATTAGTTACCAATCTGTTTCTGGATGGACACTGTTTTGAATTTGCGGTGTTCAGTTCATTAACTTGTTTGATTGACATCATATCATAAAATGATAACCTATGCCAGTTTCAGGGTATGTACAGGCATACAGGACATTAAACAGAGAACCTTTCTTGAGAAGGTTCAGGTTTGTTCAGGCTCAATATATACATGTGATATTTTACCATGAAAATACAACCCTGTTTTCATCTATAGGGGATAGCTGTGGATATTCTGACCCGGCCATGCCGGTTTGGAATCAGATCTTCAGTATTAATGATTCGGGCAAAACAGATTTATAGCCCTGAACGGGCTTTTTAATTTCAAACAATGCAATACGGCAGTAATGCCGGAAAGGAATGTTTTGAGCAGAAATGATTTAATCCAATTGGAAGGTAAGATTGTAAAGATCCTTGGTGGCGGCACCATGGAAATTGAATGTGACAATAACATGACGGTACGAGGGGTCCTCTCCGGACGGATGAAAAAACATCGTATCAGGGTTATGGTAGGAGACAGGGTACAGGTCAGTGTTTCTCCTTATGACACATCTCATGGTTTGATAACATACAGACATTAGGCCTGAACCGGTGGTTGGGGCATCGTGGTGCATTTTATATGGTCAAAGGTGACATATCGAAAAAAAAGGCTAAATCAGCATATGTCTGCCAAAAATGTGGTTATCAGACACCTAAATGGATGGGACGTTGTCCGGAGTGTGGCCAGTGGGGCAGTGTAATAGAGGAGATTTGCAATTATGCCTCGGATCCAGGGAAAAACAGGGCCTTTTCTATGACGGTGCCTACGTTGGTGGGAGAAATCCCCATGAAGCCGGAAATGAGGCTGGGGACTGGCCTGAAGGAATTGGACCGTACTCTTGGGGGAGGAATTGTGCCCGGAGCAGTAGTGCTTATTGGAGGTGCTCCAGGCATAGGGAAATCCACGCTTGTCCTGCAGGTCCTTGACAAACTGGCTGATCAGGGCTGTACAAGTCTGTATGTCTCCGGCGAGGAATCTCCGCAGCAGATCAAATTCAGGGCGGACAGACTGGCAATAAGGTCGAACGGCTTTTATGTTACTACGGGTACCTGTATTGAGGATCTGTTTGATGAGGTGGAAAAACTGAAGCCGGATCTCCTTGTTGTTGATTCCGTTCAGACTGTTTATTCCGATGAAGTAAGTTCGGTTCCTGGCAGTGTAAGTCAGGTCCGGGAGGTAACTTCCAGGCTGATTTCGGTTGCAAAACAGTCTTCCATGCCGGTCTTTCTGACAGGTCATATAACAAAAGAGGGGGTTATTGCAGGGCCCAAGGTGCTTGAGCATCTTGTTGATACCGTCCTGTACTTTGAGGGAGACAGGGGCCATTCTTTCAGGATACTTAGAGCAGTAAAAAACAGATATGGTCCAACCAATGAGATAGGTGTGTTTGAAATGAAGAATGCGGGTCTTGCAGAGGTGCTCAATCCGTCCCGTATCTTTCTTGAAGAAAGGCCCTATGATGTGCCCGGTTCTGTAGTGATCCCATGCCTTGAGGGCACAAGGCCTGTGCTTTTGGAAATCCAGGCCCTTGTGGGTGACAGTCCGTTTGGTATGCCCAGGAGGACAGCAGTTGGTGTAGACCATAACCGTCTTTCACTTTTGATCGCCATACTCGGCAAACGGCTTGGTATGGAATTGGGAGATCAGGATATATTTGTAAATGTGGCAGGTGGTCTCAGGGTGGAAGAACCTGCGTCTGATCTTGCCGTTATTTCTGCTATAATGTCCTGTTTTTTAAATCTTCCGATAGATAAACGTGTTGTTGTGTTTGGAGAAATAGGTCTGGCAGGTGAAATACGCAGTGTCAGCCAGCCGGAACTCAGGATCCATGAGGCTCAGAAGCTCGGTTTTTCAAGATGTCTGCTCCCTCCCGGCAACCTGGAAGGGGCGAGCATGAAACACAGGGGCATAAGGCTTGAGCCTGTTAAATCTCTTCATGACCTTCAGGAACAGCTTTTTTCCTGATTGAAAATCTTTGATTATGCAGCAGTTCGCTTATATGCAATACGTTTATGCCCATATCATAACGACGTGCGCCATCTGTTAGTTGCATCATACACCCCGGACAGGATGTAACTACGGCCTGTGCCCCGCTGTTCTGTATGGCATTCATTTTCTTTTTCTGTATGGCCAGGCTTTCCTTCCTGTGGGTTATTCCGAATGATCCGCCAAGCCCACAGCATGTGTCTGCGCCATCCATTTCTATGTATTCTATTCCTTTGATCTGTTTTAAAATGGCACGTGGTTGATTTATGATTCCCTGATTCCATCTCAGGTGACATGGATCATGATATGTGACTGTTATCTTTTCCTTGTATGAATGTTCCGGTGCAATTCCCTGATTGTAAAAAAACTCGGAAAAATCGTATGTATGTGCAGAAACCTTTTTTGCCTTTTCTTGAAACAGGGAATTTTCGGGGAACCAGTTTGGATAGTCTTTGAGGGCAGAGGTGCAGGTGGCACACCCGCTTACAATGTAGTCAAAGTCTTTAAGGATCTCTATGTTCTGTTTTGCCATGGACCTTGCCGTATATACATCTCCTGCATTATGCACTGCCATACCGCAGCATGAAAGTCCACGGGGATATACCACCATGAACCCGGCGTTTACCATGACTTCAACGGTTTTGAGTCCAATATCTGCAAAAAAGAACTCAAAGGCACAGCCCGGAAAAAAGGCGACTTCCCCTTTTGGCCTGTCTCCTTTTCGGGGAAATGTTCTTTCCTGGAGGGACCTTGACAGAAACGGGTCAGACAGGGGGGGCACATAAAAGCCCTTTGAAAAAGATGAATATATGTCTGCGAGATGACGAACCGGAATGGCTTTTTTATTGAACAGGCCATTCAGGCGGGATACTGTGTTCAGAATTCTTGCCATAAAAGAACGGTGTTTGAGGACGCCTTGATATGCCAACCGCTGAATCAATGGAAGGCCATGTTGTTTTACTGCCTTTTCCCTTGATTTAAGGGTGATTGCTGTTGAAGGGACACCTGCAGGACATATCTGTTCACAGCGGTGGCACAGGATGCAAAAAGAGAGAGCCTCCCTGAAGGATTTGTCCGGTGAAATTATGCCTTTCTCTGCCCAGTTGACAAGGGTGTTTCTGCCTCTTGCTACATGGCTTTCAATCCGGTCAGCCTTGTACACCGGGCAGACTGACATACAAAAACCACACTTCATACAGAGTTCCGGGTTGTTTTCTGTGCATGGCTTTGCCATGTTCTACTCCCATATCTTGCCCGGGTTAAGTATCCCCTTTGGATCAAAGACCTGCTTTATTTTTTTGAGCAAATCTATTGCCTCGGGCGGCATGGCATCTTTAAGAAATTTTCTCTTTTCGGTCCCTATTCCATGCTCTCCTGAAATAGCTCCGCCAAGCTTTATTGCATGAGCAAAAATATCATGCATGGCCTTCCGGGCAATGGCATAATGTTCAGTGTTGTTTTTGTCTGTGAGGATACTGGGATGCAGGTTTCCGTCTCCTGCATGCCCTATTATAACGATGGTGAGGTCGTTTTTCTTTCCTGTCTCCCTTATTCTGGATATCATATCGGGTATTTTGTCTGTGGGAACAGTTACATCTTCTGCCATTACTGTAGGGGCATGACTGAATATGGCAGAAAATCCGGAGCGCCTTGCCAACCAGAATTTATCGGCCTCATCCTTGTCTGCTGCCGGTCTTACCATATGTGCTCCTGAATTGATGCATATATCCGCAACCTGTTTTGTTTCCTTTACAACAGCCTCCTGTATTCCGTCCAGTTCAAGCAGCAGGATTGCTTCTGCCTCAATAGGCAGGCCCAAGGGCATGGTCTCTTCAATGCGCCGGATAACCCAGTTGTCCATGAGCTCCATCTTTGCAGGCAGTGCCCCGGATGCCAGAATTTTCTGCACACCCTGGCCTGCTGTCACCACATCATCAAAGACTGCAAGAACTGTTTGCCTGTCAGGAGGCGTGGGCAGAACACGCAGTGTGAGGCCCGTAATAACAGCAAGAGTGCCTTCAGATCCGCAAATCAGTTGAGGCAGATCATATCCGGTTACGTTTTTGAGGGTGTTTCCCCCAAGACTGATTGCATCGCCAGATGCAAGAACTACTGTCATGCCGAGGAGATAATGTTTGAAGACCCCGTATTTTACTGCGCATGGTCCTCCGGAATTTTCTGCTGCGCATCCACCTATGGTGGCGGCAAGAAAACTCTGCGGGTCAGGAGGGAAAAAGAGTCCATATTCGGCAAGGGCGATATTAAGATCGTTGAGAACGACACCAGGTTCTGCTGTTACAGTAAGGTTTGCCTTGTTTATTTCAAGTATCCTGTTCATGCGGGTGGTACACATAACAATACCTCCTGAAGTCGGGACAGAACCGCCACTGACATTTGTTCCTGCCCCCCGTACGGTTACAGGGATACATTCCCTGTTTGCCACCCGCATGATATCTGATGCCTGTTTTGTAGACACGGGAAAAACTACCACATCGGGCAAACCCTGACAGTCCGTGGTGGCATCAAAGGAATAGGAAGCCAGTTCTGAAGAGGTTGTCAGAATTCCATTTGCTCCTGCAATGGCTTTGAGTTCTCTGTATATGTCTTTGGGCAGGTTCATGTGTAATCTCCCAAGTGTTTTAACGAGGTCATTTGCAACCTGTATCTGTTCTGTGTTTTATGTGTAAATGACTTTTTTTGCAATCTTTGCCTCTGTCATACCCTGCATGGCAGACAGTCAGTCTGTATCTCTCGTTGCTGAAAGCAGAGATCCTGTTTCAGGCAGCCGGACCGGATAATAAATGTGGTGTCGGAAAGGACACTATACAAGTACAAGCTTATCATATCTGCAGTACAAAAGCATCCCCTGACGTTGATTGTATGCCCTGCAAGAAAATATTCCGTATCAAGGCCTGTCAGCGATTTTTCTTGACATGTGTTCTGTTTTTTTTTAGATTGCAAAAGATTGGACAGATTCGTAACTAACTATTTTTTTAACAGTTTTGGTGTCTGTCCTGTCTGAACGGCAGACAGGCAAATAATCCTGCGGGCTGATTTCTGCGAGGTTCTGTGTTTTGCCGAAGGAGATGCAGATATTCTGGAAACAGTCCATCTTATGGAGAAAAACCAACTTACATTAATTTCTTGACAAACGAAGCAAACGAGGAAGGTATAAAATGAGACTGAAAGACAAGGTTGCATTAGTGACAGGAAGCAGTCGTGGAGTAGGCAGGGCTGTTGCCATAGGTTTTGCAAAAGAGGGAGCAAAGGTAGTTGTCAATTATACCTCTAATGCAAAAGCTGCTGATGAAGTGGTGGACAAGATAAAATCTCTCGGAAGTGATGCCGTTGCAGTAAAGGCCGATGTAGCAAAAAAGGCCAATGCAGAACTTTTGGTGAATTCTGCACTGGAAAATTTTGGAAGACTGGATGTACTTGTAAATAATGCCGGTTTTACCCGTCCTGCGCTGTTGCTGAAAATGACCGAAGAGCAATGGGATAAGGTTGTTGATATTCATATGAAAGGTGCCTTTCTGTGTTCACAGGCGGCAGCCATGCATATGAAAGAACAGAAGAGCGGAAAGATAATCAATGTTACATCCGTGGCTGGTGTAGTAGGAACGGTCGGACAGGTTAATTACAGTGCTGCAAAGGGTGGAGTGATCAGTATGACGAAATCGATTGCAAGAGAACTTGCCCGTTACAATGTTTGCTGTAATGCCATATCCCTTGGCATAGTGGCTACTGACATGACAGAAACAATACGTACGGATGACAAACTAAAAGATATTTATATGAACAGGATACTTTTGAAGCGTTTTGCCGAGGCGGAAGATATTGTTCCGGCATTTGTCTTTTTTGCATCAGATGAAAGCAATTACATTACTGCCCAACTGTTGTGTGTAGACGGTGGTTACGGAATGGTATAAACTGCATATACCATGGACAGCTTGTGAAAGATCGAGTTGGCATGCAGATCTTTTTAATCCTGTCTGAACATTTCTTGCGACCGGATTATACATGAATTGAGGGAGTAGAAGTCGTTAGATATTCACAATGTTAACCGGTTCTTATAAATAAAACTTTTCAGGAGGTATAAAAATGGCAGGAGTTCCAGATAAAATTCAAACATGGCAGATGGTTCAGCCTACTGTGCGTGACAGAAAGACCGGAGAGGTTGTTACCCCGGGCAAACTTGAAAAGACCGAGATCCCTGTTCCTGAACTGGGACCGGAAGATGTCCTTGTGGAAGTTGCAGGTTGCGGCGTATGCCATACAGACCTTGGTTATTTTTATGATGGTGTCCCGACAGTTTCAAAACCCCCTCTTACCCTGGGTCATGAGATTTCCGGAACTGTGGTTGCAGGAGATCCTGCATGGATAGGAAAGGAAGTTATTATACCAGCAGTAATGCCTTGCCGTAAGTGCTATCTGTGCAAGACCGGACGTGGCAACCGTTGCCTCAACCAAAAAATGCCGGGAAACAGCATTGGCATCTATGGCGGTTTTTCAAGTCATATACCTGTACCCAGTATTGATCTGTGTGAAGTGAAAGAACGTGGGGATTTCCCTCTTTCTCACCTTGCAGTAATTGCGGATGCTGCCACAACTCCTTTTCAGGCTGCAAAGAGGGGAGACCTCCAGCCTGGTGACAATGTGGTTATTGTTGGTATCGGTGGTGGCGTAGGTCAATATATGGGCCAGATAGCAAGGGCTCTTGGCGCATCAAACATAGTGGGAGTTGAATATGATGAAGCGAAGGTGGAGAGGGCTCTCCGTATCTGTGCTGATATGTGTATACTTTCCAAAGACAAGGATGCAAAGGCTGTTAACAATGAATTCAAGGCATACTGCAAGGAAAAAGGACTTCCTACTTACGGATGGAAGATATTCGAGGTTACAGGTGTAAAGGCTGCCCAGGAGATAGCTCTTACTTTGCTCAGCTTTACCAGCAGACTTGTTGTTGTAGGCTATGGTCTTGCAAAGGTGGATTTTATGATCAGCCGGCTTATGGCATTTGATGCAGAGATGGTTGGGACATGGGGATGTTTGCCTGAATATTATCCCACCGTTCTTGATATGGTTCTGAAGGGAAAAATCAATCTTGAAGAATTTGTCCAAACCCGTCCTATGAGTACTATTGTTGAGGCATTTGAAGAAGCCCATACCAATCCTCCTCTTCAGAGGATTGTTCTTGTCCCTGATTTTTAACCGGAACATAAGGTATTTATGCAAGATAAAGATATCCTGCAGATTAAAACTTTGAAATGTTTCTTTCCACTCTGTGTGACCAGGGTGAAATTTAACAAATGATGGCAGGTATGACAGAAAAGACAAATTGTCGCAAAACATTTAAGGAGGAATAACTTATGGCTTTAGACTGGATTCCAAGAGCTCCAAAGGATAAAAAAGTAAATCATCAGATGTATGATGAGAAATATTTGCATAAATCTGAACCACCAAGAACGCTGTACGAAAAAAGGCCGTTGTTAAATCCCAAGGGTGAAGAGGTTCCTGATCTATATGTTGCATGGATTACACTGGATAATGAAAAACAGTACAATTCTTATACCCTTGAAATGCTGCATGCCACTGCTGCTGCCTTTGACAAGGCATCCCATGATCCAAGTGTTGTGTGTGTTATTTTTACTGGTGCAGGGACAAAGGCCTTTTGTACAGGCGGTAATGTTCCGGAATATTCCGAATATTATGTGATGAGACCCATTGACTGTCAGGAATACATGTCTGTTTACTGGAGGGCATTTGATACTGTATGGACATCATCCAAACCCTTTATCCGCTGTTGTAACGGTATGAGCATTGGTGGAGGCGAAGAGATTGGAGGGGTTTGCGACCTTACAATAGCCTCTGATTGTGCAACGTTCGGTCAGGTAGGGCCAAAACATGGGTCTACAGCCATGGGTGGTGCATGCCAGTTCAAACCAGTTGAGATGACTATCCAGGATGCCATGTGGAATGCGGTATCATGTGAACAGTGGAGCGCATATACAATGCTGCGGAAGAATTACATCCACAAGGTAGTTCCTATCCTGAAGAAAGATGGTAAATTTATCCGTAATCCTGCTGTTATCACCGACAAATGGTTAGATAACGGAGAAATTGTATACGGTGAGTTCAAGACCGGTGAAGAGGCCAAGGAAGCCAGGGCAATGGTAAAGGAATTGGAGCGTGATCGTTCCCTGCTTGATAAAACGTGTATGGATATGGCATGGACCTTTGCCAATCTGATGCCGCAACAGGTGGCAATGTCTTTCCAGATGATACGGGCTACAAAGAAGACAGCCTGGGAAAGGACCAAGGCGGAGGTGATTATGTGGTGGGCAGCTAATGCGCAGGCATATGGTGAGCTTGATATGGGAATGACTGCCTTTAATACCAAAAACATAACAGGCACAAGTGATGTGGATATCATAAAATTGCGCCAGATGGTTGCCAACAGTCATCCGTACGATGAAGAGATGTTTGAGGCAGTCCTTGGAAAGCCAAAAAAATAGGATGAAAAACCAAACCTTACAGTACCTGAAACGGGTACTGTAAGGTTTTTGTCCCTGACGGGTTTTTGTTTAGAACCGGTTTGTTTTTATAATTTCAACGCCTGTCAGGAGCACAGTATCTGTTTGCATTCAAAGATATATGCAGATGTTGTATGGCATACGATAGCAGTTGTCTGTATCTGTCTTTTTTATTTGGTTTTTGTTTGTCACTGCAGATGCCTTGTTCAAGACCAACAATGATATGAGCAAAATGCCGTTTCAATGCATGGGTATCTTCTTTTCTGTAATCAGGAAACAGGTTGAAGGTATGATCTTATAAACAGGAAACTTGTCAAATGCCCATTGTCTGGTCACAAGTGAGTAATGTTAATGATAAGGAGGTATGAAAAAACATGAGTTATCAATATATTAAGGCTGAAATCAAGGACGGTCTTGGTACCATTACCTTGAACCGCCCTCCAGTCAATGTTCTGAATATTGCAATGATGAGTGAAATTAATGAGGTCCTGAAGGCGTGGCAGAAAGAGAAGGACCTGAAAGTCCTGCTGTTTGATGCAGAGGGCAAGTGTTTTTCTGCGGGTGTTGATGTAGGGGAACACATGGGGGATATGGCCCCTAAAATGATTGAGACATTTCATGGCATGTTTCGCTTGATGAACGGATTTGAGATCCCTACAGTCGCTTCAGTTTACAGCTCATGTCTTGGTGGAGGCTGTGAACTTGCTATTTTTTGCGATATGGTGATTGCAGCAGAGAACACAAAATTGGGACAGCCAGAGGTTCAGGTAGGGGTCTTCCCTCCAATTGCAGCCCAGATTATGCCACGTATTATAGGACGCAAGGCAGCTATGGAACTGATACTTTCCGGCAAGGTAATAGGCCCTGAAGATGCTTTGCAGATGGGGCTTGTTAACAAGGTTGTACCAAATGATAAGCTGGCCGCTGAAACTGATGATTTTGTAAAACCGTACCTCGGGCTTAGTGCTGAAGTGCTTAGACGGACTAAAAAGGCGATTATGGCAGGGCTACGTGATGACTTTGAAGAATCTCTCAAGGTTATAGAAGATATATATCTGAATGAGCTTATGGTAAGTGCTGATGCGCAGGAAGGTCTTAAATCCTTTTTGGAAAAAAGAAAACCTGTATGGCAGAACAAGTGATCCTCAAACCTTTATAGAACCAAAAAGTCCCATTTACTATATTGCAGTATTGATTCGGAGATCTGATGATCTGCTTGATTTATACTGTAATATTGTAATATGAGACTTTTTTTATTTTTATGAGGTTTGGAGCAATATCCATGTTGTCCGGCGCTGGAGCTGGCCTATGTACAGGTCAATGCGGTTTTGATCTTGAAGGATCCTGCATGCTTCTGCAATTGGTTTTATCCATAAAATGCCTTTTTTATACAGTGGCCCTCTTGTGTAATATTCAGCCTTGTTCAGGTTTAAGTAAAACAAAGCTTGATTGCAGAAATATATTTATTGTATTTATGAGTACATTTTGAGTCTGGTGTGGAAAGCCGGGTAAATGGGGGTCAGAGGTTATGTGAATTCTACATGATATTTGCCTCAGCATGCGGCAGGATCGCTTGGGTGCTGTGCCTGTTGACTTGTATTTTTTTCTTTGGAGGGCATAGCCTTTTTTTTGCTTCCCTGAGCTGTCCGCAGGCCATTTTTATAGCTTTTTTTGTGAAAAGATTAAACCTCAGGAGGCACCTAAGGTCATAATGTTCAGGGTTTGAAAACAGAAACTGTCACAACATTGTCATCTGTTCCTGCACACAGTTTTACAGGACGTGCAAGATGTTAAACGGATACCTAAAAAAGGTGTGTTTGTCATGAACTTAAATGAAATTCTTGATATGTTGTATGGTGTTTTTTATACAACAGGCATATATCACTTTGACCCAAAACTTGTTGTAATGTGGGCAATTGCCTCTTTTTTTATATATCTGGCCATAGTGAAAAAATTTGAACCTCTTCTTCTTTTGCCAATTGGATTTGGCATACTTGTTGTCAACTTCCCTCTTGTTCCTCTTATGGGATATTCTCATGGACATCCCCAACTCTTAGAGGTCTTTTATCACTATGGTTTGAAGTGGGAAGTAATTCCATGTGTTATCTTTCTTGGCCTGGGAGCAATGACGGATTTTGCTCCCCTTATTGCCAACCCCAAGACATTGCTTGTGGGAGCCGGTGCACAACTTGGTGTGTTTGTTACATTTACAGGTACCATCCTGGCCGGTTTTACCCTTAAAGAAGCCGCCTCTGTCGGCATAATTGGTGGAGCTGATGGTCCTACTACCATATACCTTACACAGCATCTGGCTCCTCAGCTTTTGGGGGCCAATGCCCTGGCAGCTTATTCATATATGGCAATGGTGCCTCTTATTCAGTCTCCCATCATGAGGATGATGACTACTGAGAAGGAAAGGAAAATTCGTATGCGCCAATTGCGTCCTGTGTCAAAACAGGAAAAGATATTGTTTCCGTTGGTGACCACCGGTATTATTGCACTGCTTATACCATCTGTCATTCCCCTGATGGGTATGTTTATGCTTGGCAACCTCATGAAAGAAAGTGGTGTTGTTGGAAGACTTACGGAAACGGCTCAGGGTTCTTTAATGAACATCGTGACTATCTTCCTCGGGGTTTCGGTGGGTGCGACCATGACTGCTGACAAGTTTTTAAGCTGGAAGCCGCTTTTTATATTCAGCCTTGGTTTGCTTGACTTTGCTGTTTGCACAGTAGGTGGAATATTGACTGTCAAGATAATGAACCTTTTTCTGAAAGAAAAGATAAACCCCCTAATAGGATCAGCCGGAGTTTCTGCAGTACCAATGGCAGCTCGTGTCTCCCAGATAGAGGGCCTTAAGGCGGACAAGACAAACCATCTTCTTATGCATGCTATGGGGCCTAATCTGGCCGGAGTTATAGGGTCGGCAGCAGCTGCTGGTATGTTTATTGCCATGTTCGATTAGTTCTTGCCATACATCAATGTCCTTTTTGCACAATCCCGGTGTTAATTTACGGGATTTGTTGTGGAATTCTTGCATGTCTTCCTGTGCCCCATGATCTTGCTCAAAAAGGGCTGCCTTTTGTAATTCTGGTGTTCTGCTGCAGGGCCATTTGCCTGACAAGCCGCTTCAGGAGTACTTACTGATGAGAAAAATCATATTTGTTGTCTTTGTTTCTTTGCTTTTTTCACCATTTGATGCGTTATCAGTTGAACAGTTTCTTGGTCTTCCCGTTATTCCCGGTTCACATATCACATCAAAATCAGATATGAAGTTGGAGTTAAAAGTATCACTGCCACATGATACAGTATTAAGTTATTACAAAAAGGCCCTGTCCGGTCTTAAAGATGTCAAATTCCGTGAGTGGAATAATGCGACATACATAGAAGATGACAGTAATCGTCCATGGCATTCCATTACTATTTCAAAGGATAACAGGACTTCCAATACTTCTGTTGTAATTATGAAAGACAACTGGACCTGGATAATAGGAACACTCATTCTCAGATTTATAGGTGTTTTTGTTGTACTGCTTCTGTTATATGTGGGAATGACTGTATCCGGGAAGATTATCGACAGGTTTGTCAGAAAGATGGACTCAAAAAAAGCGGCAGGATAGACTGGAATATATTTCTGTGCACTATAGTTATCTGCATGTTTGTAGCGGTTGCAGGATTTTTATTGCCACTGTCTTGCAGCGGGTTCTCCATTCCGGAAATTTAACATGTAATATCAAGGAAAACAGGGAATTACGGTGGTGGGAGTGTTTTGATGAACGGCGAGGTTACTGAGGTTCAGACAAAAAATGACCTGAAGGCGTTTATAGAGCTTCCTTATAGCATTTATAACAAGACATTCAGGAATTGGGTTCCTCCACTGTATGTTGATATAAAAGAAAGACTTAACAGAAAAAAGTATCCCTTTTTTGAATACAGTGATTCTGTGTTTTTTATTTATAAAGAACAGAACAGGGTGCTTGGGAGAATAACAGCATCTGTAAATCACAGATATAATGACTATTTTAATGAGCAGACCGGTTTTTTTGGCTTTTTTGAATCGGTTGACAGACAAGATGTGGCTGACAGCCTTTTTGCAAAGGCGGCAGACTGGCTTAAAACCAACAATATGAACAGGATGATAGGTCCCTTTAATTTCTCAACCAATGAAGAAGGAGGGTTGCTGATAAAGGGGTTTGACAGGCCACCAATGATAATGATGACTTATAACCCCGAATATTATATCTGCTTGTATGAAGGCTTTGGCCTTGAAAAAATAAAGGAATTATGGGCCTGGTATATGGACAGACACCGTTTGAATCTGTCTGAGAAGATGTTGCGGCTTGTCAGTCATATTGAAAACAGGCCTGACATTACATTCAGAACACTCAACATGAAAAGACTCGGTGATGATGTTTTAAAGATAAAAGATATTTACAATGAGGCATGGAGAAAAAACTGGGGTTTTGTGCCTTATACTGACGCCGAAATAGAACAGCTTGCAAAATCTCTCAAGATGATCGTTGATCCTTCATTGGTAATTATTGCAGAGGTGAATGGTGAACCTGCCGGTTTTGTTATAGGATTACCGGACATTAATGAATTGACGATTGATTTCAGGGGCAGGCTTTTTCCTTTCGGGATATTTAAGTTGCTTTTTGGCCTAAAAAAGATAAAACAGATGCGTGTTGTAACCTTGGGAGTCAAAGAAAAGTTCAGACGAAAAGGTATTGATGCGGTATTATACTGCAAATTAACCAGGAATGCCTTAGAGAAAGGCATGTTGGGGAGTGAAATGTCGTGGATACTTGATGATAACTATTCCATGAATAATATTTTGAAGAACCTTAATGCAATAAAATACAAGAAATACGGCATATATGGTATGGCACTGTAGATATATACAGCACAGGGCCATAAAACTCGTAAGCCATTACCCCTTGCACTGTCTTTACATCCATAAAAGACGTTTGCAATATGTCCTGTTTTTAAAGGCCTTGATTTTTGCTGGGCTCAATGCCCAAATATCTATTTCAGCATTGATTGAATCTTTTCCCAATCATTTTTGCCTGTGTCTGTCAGGGGGATGCGTTTGACAGTTTTTATTTTTCTGGGAACAGCGTAAGATGGAAGTTTTTTTAACAAAAGCCGTCTTATCTGTCGTGCGTCAAGATCAGATTCAACAAGTGCCTCTATAGAGTTGTCCCGCCCGCCTGCTCTGACAGGTTTATAAATTACAACGGCATTGTTTACCAATGGAATGCCTGTCAGGATCTCTCTGATTTCTTCAATATCTGTTCTCTTTCCGCCAACCTTGACAATACCATCTTTTCTGCCAAGAAGAACAAAGCCTTTGGGACCATAATGTTCAGCCCGATCTCCAGGCATAAAAAAACCGTCCCCGTCTTTTTTAAGTTCATTGGATACAAGTTCAGAACGTACATACAGGATTCCCTCTACAATCTTCCAATCTACAATAGAAAGGGGGCTGAAGGATTTTTCTCCTTTTGCTGCACATCTCGTGGCTATACCTCCGGTCTCTGTGGAACCATATATCTCAACAATTGCAATACCGGTTTGTTTGAAAAACATCTTTGCATCTTCTGCAGAAAGCCTGGCTCCGGAAGACAGGGCCAGGCGCAATTTGATAGAACAGGGATATGACTGGATCAATGCCCGATAGTGTATGGGAATGCTGATCAATATGCTTGCCGTACAGGAATTGATTGCAGCTATTATTTCGTTAGGAAAAACAGGAGTACCGGGAAAAAGGCTTGCAGACGAAATAAATGGAATGATAATGGAATGCAAAAGTCCGTAAATATGGTAAGGAGGAGCTGTTGCAACAAAAATATCATTGTCTCTTATCCGGTGTTTTTCTGCAAAATATATGGCCTCTGTCAATATGTTTAAAGGGGTTTTTGACCATGTCTTTGGTTTTCCTGTAGAGCCGCCGGTAAACAGTACCAGCCATTGTTCATCAGGCAAAAGAGATTGTTGGTGCATAATAAATGTTTCTTTGCCAGGAGACGGAATAATCCTGCTAACACCATGGGGCAGATTAATATTATTGTCACATATTGCTGTTTTGAACTTGATATGTTTGTATGCATCATTGATTGCTGCATTTGAACATGCGTATGGTATAATCAGAGGATGCCCGGAGGCGAGTGAGGCAACCAGGGCCGAGGCGATCAGATTTTTGTCTGCTGTGCATAAACATAAGGCATCTTTTCTGTTATACGCAGACAAAAAACAGGTTATTTCTGCTGCCATACTGTAAATCTGTTGATAGCTGTATTGTGACAGGGTAAATTCTTTTTCAGAAATGTTTGTAAAAGAAACAATTTTTTGTATTAAGTTGTATACTGTCTTATATGTATCCTGATATTTTTGTTTCATATTCATATATTGTTCTGGCAGATAAACGTCTATACGTTTAAGACTGGTTTTACAACATTTCAGTATCAGCTCAATAACAGGGGGATAACAGCGGACGTACCACCGGGGCAGAAGGATTTTTCTTTTGCTCCGGGTCTCCCGGCAGTAGCGTCAGAAAAACCCTCCTGCCCCTATTTATTGAGCTGTTACACATTTAACTCAACTTACGGTTTTCAAGTGTCTGAAAAACAGCACAGGCATATCTGTGTATTCAATCTGTTACGCATTTGACAGGCTTGTAAACTGCTATGATCCGGTAGGATTTTTCAAGAAATTTTTACAGCATGTTTGGCCTTGTTCAAGATCAGGGTATGCGAAAATTTTAACTTCAGGAATATCCAGGATTGAATCAGCACGGCTGGATAAAGATGTCCTCAGCCCCCTTCCCATACATAAAAAAGCAGGGCTTGTATTTTTTTCAATCCCCGGGGCTTGTGTTTTCACGATAAACATTGACCGTAACAACGCAGCCAACATAGCTGTTTATGGATGAAAATTAATCACGTTAAACAAATAACATCATAGGGGAACAAATATCAATATGAAAGATTGTTTCTTTAATCCCATAGGCTTCTCAGCAGAAGAGATTCAGAATGCAGTAGAAAACAATCACCTTTTGTCCCTTGAAATAGAGATGAGCCTGGTTTGCAATTTTCGTTGTCCGTACTGTTATGTCCCTGGTAAGTCCTGTGTTGAACATGAACTGAAACGGGATGAAATTATAGATACTGTTATACAGGCAAAGGCACTGGGCGCAAAGAGAATTATAATACTGGGCGGAGAACCCTCTATTTATCCGGATGTGATAGAAATTATAAGCTCGGTAAGGGATATTGGACTCGAAGTGGAGATGTTTACAAACGGTTCTGGTATTGATAGGAGTTTTGCTGAAAACTTGCATAAACTTCAGGTCAGGGTAGTTCTTAAAATGAACACCTTTGATAAAGAGCTTCAGGACAGATTAGCAGGGAAAAAAGGGGCATACGAAATTATTCACCGTGCATTATCCAACCTGCAGGAGGCAGGGTATCCGTCCTCTGATGCCTTCCTTGGTGTAAGCAGTATAATATGCAGACAAAATATAAACGAGCTTCCTGGAATATGGAGGTGGTTACGAGACAGACAAATCGTACCATATTTTGAGATGATAACCCCTCAGGCCAATGCTAAAAACAATGAATGGCTGTTTCCTGACCCCGAAGATGTCCATAACCTGTTTGTTAAAATAGCAGAAATAGATCGTGTACAGTATGGTAATATCTGGAGTATACAACCACCTATTATTGGAAACAGATGCATGAGACACAAGTTTTCCTGCCTTGTTACATCTACAGGAACTGTATTCCCATGTGTAGGGCTAACCATTCCCATAGGTAATGTGCGTGAACAGCGATTGGCTGATATAATAGCAAACAGCGAGGTGTTGGATAATTTGAAAAATCATACAAAAACTATAAAAGGCAATTGCAGAACATGCGACAAGGCTGAAACCTGTTATGGATGCCGGGGTGCAGCCTATCAGCTTACAGGAGATTATCTTGCATCAGATCCCTTGTGCTGGAAAAATAGAATATAGGTTTTTGATGTAAGCACAGATATGTCCATATTTGTGGCATGCCCCATGATCTCCTGAATGCAGTAATAACGGTTTGATACTGCATATGTTGGTCTGCTGGGGCATATCTGGAACGTGTTGCCTTTGTCTCAATGATCCCTTGATTCCCATTTCTGCCTGATTTTGTTAAAAAACATGTCCGGACACTAATCCCTGCAATATGTTTTTGTGGTTAAAATCTTTGCATGTCCTGGTGTTGCACAAGCTGCCTCGTTTATATTGAAACACTCTGAATCTCCTTGCGGCTTTAAGGTGTAAGGGCTATAATTACCATGTATCAGTGAATTTTTTCCTTGATTTTCTCGTGGCTGTGAAGATCAGGCTGTTGTATTGTTTTTTACCGCCGTGTCCCTATGCACAAAGGCAGTTTTTCCCTTCCTTGATTGTATATATCCTGCATATTCGATAAGGGTGCAAAACTCTCCGGTAGTTTCTGACAATGTTTCATATGTTGTTGTACGAAACACAGCAGATTTTCCGTCTTTAGGAGAAGGTTGCAGAGGTTTGATTCATGGTATGATTTTCCCCTGCTGTTTTTTAATGAAAGTATGACTCATTTTTGTATGGAGACCTCAAATGAAACATCTTTTTTCGCCCTATCGTATCAAAGGTCACACACTGAAAAACAGAATTGTTATGCCTGCATTGGCATCATTCCTCTTTGACGAGGATGGATCTGTGACAGATAAAGCAATAGATCATTACAGGTTAAGGGCCAGTGCAGGACTATCCATGCTTATTGTCGAGGCAGCCAGTGTTGCTCCTGAGGGTATTGTTTCTCCGCACCAGGCGAGGATATTCGATGATCGATTCGTAGGAGATCTGTCCAAAATAGCGGATGTAATAAAATCTGAAGGTGTAGTGGCCGGTATTCAGCTTCACCATAGCGGCAGACAGACGTCTCCCAGGGTTATTAGGCGCAACCCTGTTGCTCCTTCTCCGCTTCCATGTCCTACAATAAAAAGTGAAGTGGACCCCTTAAGCATTGAGGAAATCAAACAGATTGTTCTCAAATTCGGAGATGCTGCTGAAAGGGCAGTACGGGCAGGATTTGACCTCATAGAAATCCATGGGGCGCATGGTTATCTGATCAATCAGTTCTTGTCCAGGTTTTCCAATATAAGAGAGGATGAATATGGCGGAAATCTTGAGGGCAGAACACGTTTTGCAAAGGAGGTGGTACAGGAGGTACGTAAAAGGGTTGGAAACGAAATCCCTATCTCTTTCAAAATCAGTGTGCAGGAGTTTGTCCCCAATGGCATTGATGTCAGTGAAGGAATCGAGATATTAAAGATACTTGTTGATACAGGAATAGATATTGTTCAGGTTTCAGCAGGCAATGATGCAACACCTGAATGGATCTGCCAGCCTATGTATATGAAAAAGGCCTGTCTTGCAGAATCTGCTTTTAAGATCAAACAGGCCGTTGATATTACAGTTATGACTGTTGGTCGTATCAATGACCCTGTTATTGCTGAAGATATTATTGCCTCTGGAAAGGCCGATCTTGTATGTATAGGCAGGGGAATACTTGCAGATCCTGAAATGCCGAAGAAGGCCAAAGAGGGACGTTTGAATGAAATCAGAAAATGTATTGCCTGCAATACGTGCATGGAGTCCATATTCCGTTCCGGACGGATTGAATGTATGGTAAATCCTGAATTGGGAAGGGAAAAGGAGGTTCCTGTACATTCTGCAAGTTCCTCCAAAAAGATTATGGTAGTGGGTGGTGGTCCTGCAGGTCTTAATGTGTCATGGGTTGCGGCTAAGAGGGGGCATCATGTAACCTTGTTCGAAAGAAAAAATGTATTGGGGGGGCAGTTTGCAATCGGAGCTATGTCTGTATACAAGAGGGAGATTAACGGTCTGATTGAATTTCACAAGAGACAGGTTGACCGGCATGGGGTGGAATGCCGTCTGAATCATAATATTACCCTTAATGATGTACTCAAGGAAAAACCGGATGTGGTAGTATTGGCAACAGGATCAAGGCCTGTTTTTCCTCCTGTTACTGGCATTGATGGCAGGATTGTTACTGTTGCGTTGGATGTGCTTGCAGATGGCAGCCCCGAAAGATTTTCTACTGTGGTAGTGGGAGGTGGATCTACAGGCTGCGAAACGGCATTATATCTTGCAGAGGCGGGCTGTCCTGTAACAATAGTGGAAGAGATGCCAAAGTTGGCTGCAACACTGGAAAGCATTACAAGAAAGGTCCTGATAGGCAAGCTCAGGGAATGTGGAATAGACATCAAAACAGGATGCAAGCTAACGGAGATAAAAGAAGACGGTGTGTTGTTAAGGTTTGAAAATGATGTCTTTTTTATTGAGGCACAACGTGTTGTTATGGCAACAGGTAATGTCCCCAATACTGAACTTTATGATCAGATTAAAGATATCGGCCTGGAAGTTCATCGTATTGGGGATTGTCTTAAGGTCAGAAATGCCAAGGATGCTATATACGAGGGGCATGTCCTGGGTATAACTGTGTAGTTATTCATCCTGTCCGGTTACAGCCCTGTTTATGGGGCAGGTATCAGGTCTTACGCGGTACAAGGTCAATTACATGTGTTGGATGATATACACCCATTTGAATGAGACTACCATATCCTGTCTTTTCAGAAACAGATTACAGGTCCATGTAAGCAACAGGGATAACGGGAAGCATACGTGAAAATCACTCTTTACAGGTACATCATAAATGAAATATGGCCGACCTTTCTGGTATGCCTCTTTGTGTGTATATTTCTTATTATAGGCACAAAGATGCTCTCTGTTATGGAGATGATAGTCAGCCACGGGGCCCATATCAGTGATGTGTTGACCATGATTCTTTATCTGCTACCGGACGTTATTGAATTTGGTCTGCCTGCTGCCAGCCTTATGTCTGTGGTGGTTGCATTTTTACGGTTTTCTTCCAACAGTGAAATAATTGCAATGAAATCATCGGGAATAAGTCTTTACGGAATGATGCCTCCTGTAATTGCCCTGTCTCTTGTCGGTTTTTTTATATCATTGCTGATCAGTATAGAGGCAGTTCCATGGGGAAACAGGTCTTTCAGAAATCTGCTCTTTAGGATTGTTGAGTCAAAATCAGGTCTGAATATCAAACCTAATATCTTCTCTGAACCTTTCGATAACATCGTATTTTACGTGAACAGCTTTTCAGACAGGGACAAATCAATGAAAGATGTTTTTGTAACAGATATGCGTGATCCCATGTTTGTAAATACAATCATTGCAGAACATGGGATAATTCTGTTTCATCCCGAAAAGAGGAGCGTTACTCTTCAGTTTACAAAGGGAATTATCTTTATTACAAGCAGGGATATGCTGGCAAACCGTACGGTAAAATTCAGGGTATATGATCTGACTATAGGGCTGACAGATATAATGAATAACCTGAGATCCATCCGAAAAAAGCCAAAAGAAATGTATATTGGCGAGCTGATAGAACAGGTAAAGACACTTCCTGAGAACTCGGTTAAATACAATCAGACAATAACTGAATTATGTGAACGGTTTTCTATTCCGATTGCGGTGTTTTTGATGGGAATCATAGGAGCTCCATTGGGAGCGCAGATAAAGGCAAGGGGCAGGTCTTCCGGAATAGGCATAAGTATTGTGATATTTTTCATATACTACATGTCTATGGCAGGTGCACGAACCATATGCGAAACAGGAGCAATTTCCCCTTTTATAGGGCCGTGGATTTCAGATATTTTTCTCGCTGGCTGTGCAGTTTATGTGATGAGATTGGCATCCACTGAGCGCTCTATTCGTATTCCATGGTTTTCCAGGTCGTCAGAGAATGAATGAGCAGAGATTTCATATTGGATGTGCTTTGGCCTTCAGGTGTTCCTGTATATATTTCAAGGGATAGTTTGTATCAGCTCAATAATTGGGGGGATAACAGTAAACGTAGCACCCCGGGGCAGGAAAATCCTTCTGCCCCTATTTATTTTTATTGAGCTGTTACGATTGTCCTCTGCTGCAAGTTTTTTTGTGCCGATACATGAAAGAAATATCCTGCTTTAACCGAGGGTCTGATTTGTTAAAGGTGACATTGCTTATATCAGGGTTACGATATAAACTGGCCTGTTATATGCCTGTTTTTTGTTATGCAAGACAGAAAAAAAACAAACATTAAAACATCGTCATCAGGTATAACACATATTGTTAGCGGTCTGATTATCCTGATTGCTGTTATTACATCTGGTACCGTAGGATATATGGTCATTGAGAAATGGCGCTTTTTAGATGCCTTGTATATGACCGTGATTACAATTACCACTGTAGGTTTTAAAGAAGTAGGGAAGGTTTCAGATGCAGGCAGGATATTTACTCTTGTTCTTATCTTTGTTGGTATGGGCATAATAGGTTATACCCTTGGAACGGCAGCCCAGATCATGGTTGAATTTCAACTGGGCAATATGATTGGAAGGAGAAAATTGAACAGTAAAATAAAACGACTTAAAGAACATTATATTATATGTGGATATGACCGGATTGGAAGGGTTATAGTTGATGAGCTGCTATACAAAAATATACCTGTAGTAGTTATAGACAAAAACCCTGATGTGGAAAAAGATTTGAACGATCTGGGAATTCCCTTTATTATTGATGATGCAACCATAGAAGATGTGCTGATAAAGGCAGGTATAATGACGGCCAAAGGGTTGGTAGCTGTCATTTCCACAGATGCTGACAATCTGTTCATTACCATGACTGCACGGGGATTAAAACCTGATATATTTATTCTGACCAGGGCAAAAGAGGAACAGAGTTACAACAAGTTTATCAGGGGAGGAGCAAACCGGGTTGTTCTTCCTTATCTCATCGGGGGCCAAAAGATGGCTCATATAATTACAAAGCCGATTGTATCAGAGTTTTTGGAACTTACAGTACATGGACGAGAAATAGAATTGGGGATTGAGGAATTGAGTGTTTCTCCAAAATCACAGTTGCATGGAAAGACGCTCGCGGCGTCGGGCATCAGACAAAAGTTGAATGTGATTATTGTAGCGATTATGACCCAAAATGGGGCAATGCTATATAATCCACCCTCTGATGCTCTTATCCTGGCAGGAGATGTACTTATTGCCCTTGGCCAAAAAAATGACCTTGATGCCCTTCGGTCTATTCTTTCCGGGCCCTAAACAGTGTTCTTGCCCTTGCAAGGGCCTCGGGGGTATCAACTCCCATAACTTCATCCGTGTTTTTAGCAAGAACATATCCGACAGACAAACCATCCTTATGCATATATTCAATAATATCAGTCAAAAAATATTCCTTGCGTTCAACAGTCTTGCCATTAACGTTTTTATAAACGGTATGTGGTTGTGACCTCAGAATGTCAAGATAATGGAGCAGAGATCTCTTCTTGATAGCGTATATCCCTGAATTGCATATGGTAAGACTGTCTTGCCTGTCTTTCGGATAATCTTTCCAGTATTTCCATTCAGTGATTTTTATTACATGCCTGTTTTTTGTTTCCAGAACACCGTATTTCTGTTTTCCCTCTGGTTCGAATCCGAGAACAACCATATCAAAAGATTGCAATTTCTCTGTTAGCAAATCATATGTTGCCCTTTTTACAAATGGTACATCACCCATAGTGATTACAATCTGATTACAGGAAGTATTGATTAGAAAATCCCTTGCAGCAAGCAATGCCCCTCCTGTTCCATTCAGATCTTTTTGTTCGCAGTATGTAAGGTTTAATCCCTCTGTAATCTTCCTGACATCGTCCTGTTTGTAATGAACAACCACGGCCTTTGGGCCTGGAGGCAGATTTTTGATAATTTCATAGATGATTGGATGACTTTTTTCTCTGTCCGTGACCGGTTTGCCTGGTACAAGGGGGAGCAGTGTCTTGTTCGTCTCCACATCTTTCATGCGGCTGCCTCTTCCTGCCGCAAAAACAAGGGATGCAATCTTAAACCCTGTATATGTGTTTTCCCTCAATGCCATGTCCATTTCAATCATAATAACGACTTTGTGAAAAGAGAATTACGTATTTGTAAAACCGTCATTAATAAGTTTGTCAACCGGAGTTTTTACAACATGGGCAACAGATACAAGAAGCGATGCATCATTAATATCCCTTGACTCTGCTTTTTTTAACAGTTCCTTGGAAAGCGAGTACAGTTCCCTGTACACTATATCAAGATTAAAAAAGGGATAATTCTCCCCCTTTTGGAATTGTGCCTTTGGACATATATGTGCCTTTTCCTGAATGGCTACAGGGATTCCATATATTCGGCATGTAATTGGACGGTGTGAATAAAGGATGCACTCATCTGTGTCAGTTAAAAGAGGGCATCTGATCTTTTCAGATGCCATCAGATATGTCATTTTCTCATTATCATCCTTTAGAAGGTTAAGCTTTTTATTCAGTTGCTCCATTTGCTGTACGGCCTTTTCTGCCCTGAACAGGGCTTTTTTCTTTTCTGCGTCATCAAGGCGATCAAAAAAGATCCTTAAGAATACCGCCTCTATAAGAAAAAGGCCAAATACAGCGTGACAGCAATCAGCGCAATGAGGTTTGCACATCACAGATTCAGGGTATTCTTTTTTGACCTCTTCAAATACCTCATCTGTTTTTTTTACAAGATCTTCGTAAGGTTCGTACAGATAAGCAAAATCCATGTCAGCGATAAGACTCCAATATCTTTAAGAATTCCGGATGTGGTTCAAAACCCAGTTCAACCGCCTTGTCTATGTGAAAGATGGCTTTTTCATAATCTTCGTTTACATAATGGGCAAAGGCAATATTATTATGAAGAAGAGGAAAATCAGGAGCTATTTTCAGTGCCTGTTCCCCTGTTATCAGAGCCTTTTCAACATCTTCATTCTGCAGATAGGCGTTGATCAGATTGCACCATGCCTGTATTATGCGTGGGTTAATCTCAATTGCCTTTTTAAGTGCATCTATGGCTTCCTCTGTCCTTGTCATCTCTAAATAGGCAAAACCGAGATTAGCATATCCACGCGCATATCGTGGTTCTATTTCAACTGCCTTTTTATTGGCCTCAACAACCTTTTCAATCTTGTTCTGTTTGAAGTAGATATATCCTAAGTTGACATATCCTTCGAACATTCTGCCACTGTTGGAAATTGCCTCGTTAAAGGCATCTATTGCTTCATCCAGTTTACCCTGCTGCATAAGGGCAACGCCAAGGTTGTAGCTGGAATTAGCACATTCAGGGTTGTCTTTAAGAAGTTTCCTCTGTTCTGCAATAAATTCTTCTGAAGGCTGGGGGTTCTTCATCGTTATATTCCTTCCTTCTTGTAATTGTTGAACAATATGTGACTGTTCAAAAACAAAACTTTTTATGTGACTTTGGCATTACAGGGGCAGACAAATCTGTATGTCCCTTCAAAAAACATTCAGAAGGTGTTCTGTCACTCAGATTAAGCCTTTGGGCTATTATACAGTTTTTTGTTAGGAAATAAGATGTTTTTTTGCAAGATCATGGCTGAAGCCCTATTTTTCAGTCTGTAGGGAGGAATATGCCTGATCTTAGTAAAAAAGAAACCGCTTAACCCAATTATGGTCAGCGGCCCCTTTTTCCTCAATCAGCTTACCATACTGATAAAGAATCAACTGCTGCAACACGGTTTCAGTTTATTTTATTGTCCCTGAACTGGTTTCCATCCATAAATGGTCTTTTTGCGTAATCTTGGTGTCAATTATACAGGATCCATTGTGGGACGTCTGTCCCCTTCCCGCATAATTTTCGATTGTCCTGATCTTGTCTGAGAAATCTCATTTATAGATTGGAAATTCACTGTTGCCCATGGTCGATCTATGGATGGGCATGAAACAGGCAGCTATCAATCCTGATTAGTGCAGTTTTAGAATTTAATGGTCTTCTGTCTGTCCACGACCCTTTAACCCGTACATGGTACTGCTACCTGTAGAAAAATATATGAGTTTTTCTGCATTTATCAATGCAGTTGCAGCCTTTTTTATTTCTCTTGGTTTTGCATCAGGTATAACTTTTTTAACTGCCTTTTCAATGTCCTTAAAGTAAAACTTGGTTTTTTTACTGTTTTCTGCAAAATCCAGAATTATTTTTTTGATCTCTTCCATACGTCAAGGCTCCTTATAGTATTTAAATTTTGTGCCTTTCTTGCTGTTAATTTCCGGTCAAAACAGGGCAAGCAAACCCTTTGAAAAGATAAATTTTATGGTTCAGGATGAGGACAGGATATTTCAAAACCCTCATCCTGAACGAAGTATGTTTTATCTAAAGATCAGGTCTGTTAAATCCCTATATGCCGCCTATTGCCTTGGATACTTCCCATGCGGCATCAGTAAACTTGAATTGGGTAGACGTCCTGTAAGTATCATACTGCAGGCGGTAGTCATCTATCAGATGTTCAGTGAAAGGCAGGTCACATTTCTCAAAAAACTTTTCCCAGCCTATTCTCTCTGCCCAGTCACCAAGACGTTCATACTTGTTGGCATCCTTGGCGTAAGCTTCAACAATCTTTTTGACTGCATCGCACACCTCGGGAAAACGCGGGAAATTGTTGGGCAGGGCAGGAATAACTACCTTGGAAAACTTGGGGCTGCTGATGCTGTTCGAGACCTTGCCTCCTGCCATTACAGTCACACAGTCACCTTCGGCATCTGCGAGAGGCAGAGCCATACACATGGTATAGCAATTACCGCAAAACATACACCTTTCCTTTTTAACCTTAACCGTTTTTCCTCCATCCGGTTTTTTGGCCGGAGAAATGGCGCCCAACGGACAGGCAGCTATAACAAGAGGAATTTCACATACCTTGTCAATGACCTCATCATCTACTATAGGAGGTTTCCTGTGATAACCGAGCAGGGCAATGTCAGAACAGTGCACAGCTCCACACATGTTAAGGCAGCATGCCATGGATACCCTTACATGGGCAGGAAGCGTCATGCCCTGAAAATACTCGAACAGGTCATCCATCAATGCCTTAACCATAGATGATGCATCTGTAGCAGGAGTATGGCAATGAATAAAACCCTGGGTGTGTACTATGTTTGTAATGCCTGCTCCTGTACCGCCAATAGGGAACTTGTAGCTGCCAGATACATGTTTGCGGCTCATAAGGTCCTTTTTAAGGGCCTCCATCTTGTCCTGAGAATCTACCATAAACTCTATATTGTTACGTGTGGTGAAACGTACATAACCGTCACAGTGCTTGTCTGCAATTTCACATATTTCACGAATATGTTCCACAGACATGAACCGGCATCCCCCGCACCTTACGGTAAAGACCTTGTCTCCTGTTTCCGATACATGAACAAGTATTCCAGGCTCAAGTATTTCATGATATTTCCATTTGCCATAATTGTTTTGAATAACTGGCGGAAAATATTGCCAAAAATGCCGTGGCCCGAGGTCCGTAATCCTGTTTTCCATTGGTTTTTCAGGGTTGTAAAGCCCCAATCTTTCAGTAGAAAGTCCCATATTCCTCTTACCTCCTATCTTTTGTGCCTGGATCTGTAATCATTAATATCTCTATCCCATCCACCTGGTACATCTTCCTCTTTCCAGAAGATATAAGGATTGCTTCTGGGCTCTTTCACCATCTGTGGCATAGGTGGTATATCCAATACCTCCAACAACTTCCGTACGCCCTGACGCTGGATAAGCTCTCCAAGACGTTCACGGTTTTTGCCCTCTTCAGGCCACCATTCCCAAATCTTTTCAACAACCTCTTTTATGTTATCATAAGGTGATTCACACCTCATGAAAGGGATAGTCAGAAGTCCCATCTGAGCGCCATCAAGGATAGGAGCCTTTGCACCAAAGAGGATGCTGACACCGGTATCTGTGCCTGGCCTTAAGGCCTGAGGCATAACATTAATACAGTGCATACAGCGGGTACAGTCTGCCATGTTTATCATAAGCTTGCCGTCTTTCATGTACATACAGTGGGTAGGACAAAGATCAATGACCTCTTTCTGTATATCAAATTTACCCCAGTCGCGGCCCCTATGTGATCCTCCTGCAGGTTCGATTTCTCCCCCTATATAAGCCTGTACTGCTTCCTGATCTATCCGTATCGGGTCTTTCCATGTGCCTATGAAGGACATGTCGGAACGTGCAATAGAGGCAACACAGCAGTTCGGGCAACCATCAAATTTAAATTTGTATTTATAGGGAAATGCCGGACGGTGTAATTCATCCTGATAGTAATGAGTGAACTCATAACACATATCCTGTGTATCTATACATGCAAACTCGCATCTTGCTCTGCCTACACAGCAGGCTGGTGTACGCAGGTTTGATCCTGAACCGCCAAGGTCCTGTTGGAGTTTATGAGTCAGCTCAAAGAAAATAGGTTCAAGCTGTTCCGTGAAGGTCCCTATCATAACCATGTCACCGGTGGCACCATGCATGTTCATTAACCCGCTGCCCCTGAATTCCCACAAATCGCATATGGTCCTCAGATAATCTGAATCATAAAACTTGCTTGCGGGCTGGTTCACACGAACGGTATGGAAGTGTGCAATCGAAGGAAACTTGTCCGGGACATCAGAATATCTTCCAATAATACCCCCGCCATAACCAAAAACACCCACTATACCGCCATGTTTCCAGTGGGTTTCACCTTCATCAAAAGACAGTTGTACTTGCCCCAGCAGGTCTTCTACAACATCTTTTTCTATTAACATCCTGTCGTCGGCAAGGTTTCTTCTATGCAAGGCCTCTCTTTTGGCATCAGCCACATAGCTTGGCCATGGACCTTTTTCCATTTCTTCAAGATCCGGGATATCATGTTTGCATTTAAAGTTCTTGAGCTCTTCTTCAGTGTAATTATTCAACTCTTCGTCAGAATAAATCCGGAGCTCATCATATATCAGTTTGGTTTGCTCTTCTCTTGGTTCAAAAGCCATTATATCAGCCTCCTTCTGATAACATTTTAGAAAAAACTAAGGAGTAAAACCTTAACAAATTCAATATGTTGAGAATCTTGTCACCTCCTCCCCTAAATAAAATTGTTTGTTGATTTATTAACAAATATAGTGCCTATACATAAACATATTCTGGTCATTATCCGGTTTCCAGTCCAAAAACAGCCATTTTACGGATGAAAACTTACTAATAACGGCTGCAAACTTTGTAAGTCAGTTTCCAGCCGTCTTATGTGCCATTTTATATGTTGAAACAAATAGTATTATCAGACACAAAACAGACAACAGTTATCATCATTCATTAAAAAAGACCTGCATTACAGCTCAGGATAACATGATTTTTAATAATTCAATGTGTTTATAGTAAAAATTTCAAAATAATGTCAATGAAAAAAAGAGCGTAAACAATTTTGACAAACCCGTAAAAAAATGCGATTTTTTTTGGGCAGTCAGATAGTTTAACTTTTTTGGGGAGGGTTTTTTGAAAAATTCCATACCACAGAATCGGGCTGTATAGTTAATGCCTATGGTCTGTGTATGGGTGGGTACTACTTGTTTTTATTCATAAGCCCCCTTTTTTTGCAATATCTGCATTATGTTACGGGATTTCCTGATCTTGGGTGTCAGGGGGTTTCCAGATTTCAGAAAAACTGTGCCGATCATACGGTTTGACAAATATTTTAAGGACTTCATCCTATGTATTACACAACCCCGAGAATAGTGTTGGCTGCCTTGAAAGGTGGCTCCGGCAAAACAGTTCTGTCCCTGGGACTGATATCTGCCTGGCAGAAAATGGGCATTAATGTCGCTCCCTTCAAAAAAGGTCCGGATTTCATTGATGCAGGCTGGCTCGGTATTGCAGCAACGGGTCAATGTTACAATCTGGATCCCTTTTTGATGTCAGATCAGGATATCCTGGCTTCCCTTGTTACCAACTCGAACAGTGCAGACGTCTGCCTTGTGGAGGGAAACAGGGGGGTATATGATGGTATCAATGTTGACGGAAAATACAGTACTGCACAGCTTGCAAAACTTATCAAGGCCCCTGTTTTGCTCATACTGGATGTAACAATGGTTACCAGAACCGCAGCAGCATTGCTAAAGGGCTGTCAGGTCTTTGATCCGGACGTTGATATTGCCTGTGTTATACTGAACAGGGTGGCCGGGTCACGTCAGGAAAGATTGATAAGGCAGACAATAGAAAAATATTGTGGCATACCAGTGGTTGGGGCTGTACCCAAACTAAAAGAAAATCTGTTTCCGGAACGGCATATGGGTCTTGTGCCCTCCCAGGAAAAAGAACTCTCCATGAAATCAGTTGCATCCATCCGGGAAATAGCTGAAAAAAATATTGAGATTGACAGGATATTACAAATTGCCCGAAAGGCAGATCCCCTTGGTATGGAGGGTACAGACAGACCTGTTTGTGCAAAAAAACAGAAAAGCCGCTCAAATCCTGTTATCGGATTTGTAAGAGACAAGGCCTTCTGGTTCTATTATCCTGAAAATCTTGAACAATTGCAGGCGATGGGTGCCCGTCTTGTTGAGGTCAGTGCACTCAGCGATAAAGAACTGCCTTCTGTTGATGCCCTGTACATAGGAGGTGGTTTTCCTGAAACACACGCGTATGCGCTGGCAGAAAACATGTCTTTCCGTATGAGCCTGAAAGAACGGATAGAGACAGGCCTTCCTGTTTATGCTGAATGCGGCGGCCTGATGTATCTTGGGAAAGACCTGCAGGTGAACGGGCAAGAATATCCAATGACAGGATCCCTTCCCATAAGATTTGAGTTCAAAAAGCGTCCTCAGGGACATGGTTACAGTATATTGGAAGTAAGCAGGGCCAACCCCTATTTTCCGTTGGGCATGCTTGTTTACGGGCATGAATTCCACTATTCCAAACCGGTTATAACAGAAAAGAACATATCTTTTGCCTTCAGGATAAGGCGCGGACATGGTATTGATGGTTCAATGGATGGTATTACAGTAAAAAATGTACTTGCCACATATACACATATTCATGCACGGGGTAACAGGCATTGGGCAGAGTCTCTGGTCAGGGCGGCAGACAGATACATGAGGCAGGCCGGCAACTAAGACATTCCCGGACCGGTATATGGCCACCTTGCAGTATGTCCTGCCTGTCCACTTGCCTGTTGAGTTTTCAGCTTCGCTGTATAAATGCGGGGCTTCTGTTTTCAGAAACGGGAATCTTTATGGAAGATCAAAAGCCCCCTCAAAAGGACCTGTGTTGCGCCCGTTACAATCAGCCGCAGAGATTACGGGATGCCGCTTCTTGTGAATGGATATGGACCCAACAGGTTTGTTAAAGGATCATGAGAATAAAATTACAGTTCTTTTTCTTTACAATTCTTGCTGTAACAGGATTGTTTATGGCAGGGCTTTTCCGGATAAATATTGATACCGATATAATAAGATTTTTGCCCCAGAAAGACCCAATTATATCAGATGCCGTAAATCTCCTTATGAAACATCCTGTTCAGGATGATATCTTTATAGACATCGGTCTTGACAGGGCAGATGAAAATCTTCTGCTAAAGTGTGGAGCTGAACTTGAATCAGGGCTGATAAAAAGCGGGTTGTTCAAAAAAGTCGGCATTTCAGGCATGCAGGGTATGATGCCTGAGATATTATCCTGTATCCTGCATAATCTTCCGGTACTTTTTTCTGAACAGGATCTTGAACGTAAAATAGAACCCCTGCTTACGCCGGACAGGATTCAAAGCAAGATAAAAAACATCTATTTAGGTCTTGCAGGACTTAAGGGGATAGGGCAGAGCGGTGTTGTTTCCCGGGATCCCCTGGGATTTAGAAATATTGTTCTTTCAAGGTTATCCGTCCTTATCCCGTGCCGGAATGTACGTGTAGTCAGAGGACAGATTGTATCACCCGATTCTTTGCACCTCCTTCTAATTGCAAAGCCATCAATGTCAGGCACAGATACGGTCTTTGCCAGGCAACTGAGCGCTCTGATCAAAGACATATCAGACAGACTGATCCTTAAATATGGAAACGCAGGAAACAGGATAACAGTTACTCCCATGGGAGCCTACAGGGCTGCTTTGGATAATGAACTGATAGTGAGGAGGGATGTAAAAAAGGCCCTGGCCTTTGCAACTGTAGGGATAGCACTTCTTCTGCTATTGATTTTTCCCCGTCCCTGCATAGGACTTTTGTCTCTTTTGCCTGCCTTTATGGGTGTTATGGCAGCGATATTTGCATATTCTCTTTTTTACAGATCCATATCGATTATGGTTCTGGGATTTGGCGGCGCGGTCATATCCATAAGTGTGGATTATGGTATCTCCTATATGCTCTTCATGGACCGCCCTGACAGAACTCATGGAAAGGATGCATCAAGGGAGGTCAGGGCCATAGCTCTTATTGCTGTTCTTACAACAGCAGGTGCCTTTTTGACCCTGTGTGTCAGCGGTTTCCCTGTCTTTGTCCAGTTGGGCGTATTTACCTCCCTTGGCATTATGTTTTCCTTCCTGTTTGTACACACGGTCTTTCCGAGGGTTTTTAAAACCCTGCCCCCTGCCCGGCCTCGTAATCTGTTGATTAAAAGAATGATTCTGGGATTAACACGCACCGGCACAAAAGGGGCCATTGTGGCCATTATGTTTGTTGCTGTAACGGGATTTTTCGCTAAACTGCATTTTGATTCGAGGCTTGAGGCCATGAATACAGTAAGTGCAGGTACAATGGCTGCGGAAAAGCTGTTCAGCAAGGTATGGAAGAAGGGGGGTAACAGGGTTTTTATGCTGACGCAGGGGAAAAGCATGGAGGATGTGCAGCGTACAAATGACCTCCTCCTTACAGATCTTAACCGTGATGCTGGTCGCGGGGTGTTTACCTCGGTATTTGTTCCCTCCATGATCTTTCCCGGCCTTTTATGTCAGAAAAGAAATTTTCTGGCCTGGAAGGAGTTCTGGAACAAAAGGCGGGTTGAAAGAGTAAAAAAAGAGATTGCAAGCATCTCCCGTGAACTTGGTTTTTCTTCGGATGCATTCAAACCCTTTTTTGAACTGTTAACCATAACTGCCTTTACAGGGATGGATAAAAATATCTCCCGCGGTTTACTGGCCTTTGCACATCTGTACAAAGATCCTGTCAGTAACACGTGGATCAGTCTTTCAGAGCTGGAAAAGGGAAAGGGATATCAGGCAAGCAGATTCTACGTGCATTACAGCAAGATATGCAAAATATTTGATCCATCCCTTTTTTCAGTACATCTCGGGCATCTTCTGTTTTCTACCTTTATGAAGGTCCTGATCATAATTGCCCTCGGGGTGTTTGTTCTGGTTTTTCTGTTTTTTTTGGATCTGAAACTTGCTTTTATCAGTATATGTCCTGTTGTATTTGCCCTTGTTGCCACATTGGGAACGCTTAATCTTGTTGGGCATCCCATTGATATCCCGGGCATGATGCTTGCCGTTGTGGTCTTTGGTATGGGAATTGATTATTCACTGTTTATGGTGAGGGGGTATCAACGGTACAGGGATCCATTACATCCATACCTTGAGCTGATTTGCATATCGGTGTTTATGTCTGCGGTCTCCACCATGATAGGGTTTGGAGTACTCTGCTTTGCGAGGCATTCCCTTCTGAAAAGTGCAGGCCTTGTATCTCTGTTTGGAATTGGATATTCTCTTGCGGGAGCATTTCTTATTCTGCCTCCTGTGCTTGAGTATATATTTCATCAAGATAACAAAAAGATGCCTCCTGAAGATCTTGATTGTACGAACAGGGTCCTATGGCGTTACAGGAAATTTGAGGCATATCCAAGGATGTTTGCCAGGTTTAAACTTATGCTTGATCCGATGTTCAAGGATCTGTCTGATTTTTTTGTCCCTGTATCAAGGCTGCACAGGATTGTGGACATAGGTGTTGGTTATGGTATTCCGGCATGTTTTATGGTTGAGAAGTTTCCTGACGTTTTTGTATATGGAATAGACCCTGATCCTGAAAGAGTCCGGGTAGCAAGTCTGGCACTTGGGGGAAGCGGCAATATCAGAATAGATATGGCCCCTAATGTCCCGGTCCTTGATATGCCTGCAGACGCAGTAATGATGCTGGATATGCTTCATTATCTTGACAATGCAAATCTTGCAGAAACCCTGAGCAGGGCTCATGATGCGTTGCGATCCGGTGGCAGGCTTGTCATCAGAACAATCATGCCTAAGGATAAAAGATTTCCATGGCTTATGTGGATAGAAAATTTTCACCTGTTTATCACAAGGAGCAGGGCCTTTTACAGATCTGTTCACGAGATAAAACAAAGGGTGAGAACATCTGGGTTTGCAATTGTAGAAAGCAAACCTTCAGGAACAGGGGGGGAGTTGTACTGGATTATTGCAGAAGCCCAGAAAGATCATAACATTCAATAGTGCCCGTGGCCTGTTTCTGGATTGGGTGCAGACCGGTTTTTTGGCGCTGTCAGGTTTATGGGTATGAACTCAATAATTAGAAGGATAACAGCGAATGTACCACCGGGACGCAGGGGTTCTTTTACGTGCCGGAGATTGGCAGTCGCGTCGGAAAAACCCTCCTGCCCCTGTTTATTGAGCTGTTATGTTTATGGCATAAGAGGCTGTCTTATAGCCAGTTTTTGGAAAAATACCAGTGTGCTGTCTGGCGTATTCCTTCTCTAAGGGATACTTCGGGTTTCCATTTCAGATTGTTTTTTATCTTATGATTGCTGCACAGCCAGGAACTCTGTCTGATTTCAATCAGTTTCTGACTGTTTAACAGGGCAGGTTTCCCCCTTGCAAGGGCAATGGTATCGAAAACACAGGCAATGGGAGAAATTACAGATACAGGCAGGTTAATCTTCAGTGCCTTTGCCCTGTTCACGGCCCACTGGATTGTTTTGCACACCTCTTCCCATGAGTATCCGTAATCGCCGGATACAAAATAGATCTGATTGTCACAGGGGCTCATAACCGTTTTTATGGTGGCTTTTACAAGGTCGTGCACATGAATGATTGACAGTCTCATCCTGCCCCCATTGAGCAAAGGCATAATTCCCTGTTTTATAAGTCTGAACATGCAGTACATGTCCCGTTCCCTTGGCCCATATACAACGCTTGGCCTAAGGATAGTGTAGTTTGCATGTTTTTTTTGTGCCCATTGCTGGATGTGGTACTCGGCCATCAGCTTGCTTTTGCCATAATACGTGATTGGTGCAGGAGGAGTGTTTTCATCTGTGGGCAGATCGTTTCTGGATGGTCCGGATGCGGCCTGGGAACTCAGAAATATAAATTTTTGCTGCCTGTCGAGCGAGTCAAGGATGTTTTTTGTGAAACTTACGTTTACATTGATATAATCCTGCTCGCGCAATGCCTTTGTAAGGCCTGCACAATGTATGACAGTATCTGCATTCTCAAAGGCCTTTTTCAGGGTTTGGGTATCGTCGGGATGAGAAACAAACACCTTTGCCCCCTTTGCCTCAATTTTGGCAATGAATTCTGTTTTACGTCTTACAAATACCCGGATTTGAAAACCATGATTCATTAAGGCCTCGGCAATATGAGAGCCTATAAATCCAGTGGCTCCTGTCAGTGCTACGCAATCCAAATCTTTATCTCCCTGTTTTAGATGCCTTGTGTGTTTCCTATGTTGTCAGAATTTCGGTTTTCCCTATGTTTCCGGTTTTTTTATATAAGCGCTGTGTTATTGCGGTGTATAAATATGTATGTTTTTGGTGTTATGCCTTTGCCGCAAACAGGTGCAGGCATTGGTACTTGCAAGATTTGTATGCAAGGCATATTATCAGAGGCAGTAGAGATATGTAAAGCATTGGAGATTGAGTATGAGCAAAAAATATAGAGGCAGGGTTGCCCTGGTTACGGGGGCAAGCCGGGGTATTGGCAGGGCCATATGTGTTGAACTTGCCCGGGTGGGATATCATATCATTGTTAACTATAAATCAGACAGGGACAATGCCATGAAAACCCTTGGTATGGTACAGGCCGAGGGAGCAGATGGCAGAATCATGCAGTTTGATGTTTCTGATGCCATTGAAACAGGAAATGCAGTACAGGATATATTTTCACGGTATGAATCGGTAGAGGTTCTGGTTAACAATGCCGGTATTACAGCAGACAGCCTTTTTATAATGATGTCCTGCAGGAACTGGGATTCTGTGATAAGGACAACCCTGGACGGATTTTTCAATGTTACAAGACCTGTACTCGAAGAGATGATACTGCAAAAAAAGGGGAATATTATATCCATCAGCTCTGTTTCAGCGATAATGGCAAACAGGGGGCAGGCAAACTATGCAGCAGCCAAGGCCGGTCTGGTAGGAGCAAGTCGCTGCATTGCCTCAGAAGTTGCCAGGCTTGGCATACGGGTTAATGTGGTTGCCCCTGGTCTGATAGATACGGATATGACCAGGGATTTGCCTTTGAACAGTATAAAGCAGGTTATACCTATGGCGAGGACAGGAAAACCGGAGGAAGTGGCAAAGGTGGTCAGGTTTTTGTGCTCAGATGATGCATCGTATATCACAGGACAGGTAATAGCAGTTAATGGCGGTATGGTATGAGGATATTCTGCAAATGAAATGGAATGAGTTAATTATAAAAAAGGTCCGGATATTACCCTGTGCTTTCTTGATACTGTTGACAGCGGTTGGCATATCTATGTCTGCTTCCCTTGACAGGATACGAACAGAATCAAGAAAAACAACATCTTTTATCGCAGACTTTGTTCAGGAAAAACATCTCAGAATCCTTGACCGGCCATTCATATCAACAGGAAGATTTTATTTTCAGGCCCCTGATTCCATAAGGTGGGAATATATGTCGCCTGTACACAGCATTCTGCTTGTTGATCATGGCATAACAAAACATTATGTGAAGACAGAAAAGGGATTTGAAGAGGACAAAAGTGCCATGTTTCAGCCGATAATGCAGTTTGTTTTTCAGGAGATAGGGCTGTGGATAAGAGGACGGTTTTCGGATGATCCGGTCTTCAGAATTGACAAGGGCGCAAAAAACAGGATAAGCCTGATTCCAAAAGACAAGGGTATGTCCATGATGATAAAACGGATAGAACTTGATTTTTCCAGCAAACCAGGCATTATCAATTCAATTATGATTATCGAAGGAGACGGCTCTTATACCATAATGAAATTTATCAGAGTATCCCGTAATGTCAGGATAGATAAAAAACTGTTTTCAGAGATATGATAAAAGCCCTTGTTATTACACTGATACTGCTTGTTGTCCCAGGATGCAGAACTGCAGGTTCCCTGCCTGCCATCATATCAGAGACGCAGGTATCCATGCAGGAAAGGGCGTGTGCCGGTCTGTACGTAAACGGAAAGTGGCAGTTTATACACTCCATCGAAGCCCTATTTAAAGGCCGCAAATCTTTTTTTACAGGAATCACCGTTGTATCCTCTGATAACAGGGCAATGAAATGCGCCATCATGACTACTGAGGGCTTTGTCCTTTTTGAGGCCGTATATAACAGTAAAGGCATGCATATCATAAGGGCTGTTCCTCCTTTTGATTCCGGTTCCTTTGCCCGTGGACTGATGGAAGATATCGGTCTCATGTTTTTCATGCCACAGGGTTGTACAATGCATGCAGGGTATATGGAAGACGGATCCTTTGTGTGCCGTTGCATACAATTGGACAATGGAACTGTTGATATCGTGCGGCATCCTGATGCAGGCCGGGAAATAAGGCAGTATGATAAAAACCGGGAATTGGTACGCGTTGTCAGATTCTCATCTGTAAGCAGGCTATGTAAAGGTCAAAGGATTCCTGAAACTATTACACTTTGTGCCTATGGCCAAACCGATTACAAACTTGTTATGCACCTTGTGAGTGCAATTGAGAAACCCTAATGAAATTCAGACTTGTTTATCCGAAATGGCCCAAACTCAGAAGGCAGACGGAGTTTCATCTTCCTCCTCATGGCCCGGTGGTGTTTGCTGCTGCCATGCCAAAGGATGTAGACATTGAATTTATAGATGAAAACCTGGAGCCTCTGAATTTTGATGATCCTGTAGATTTTGTAGGTATTTCCATGATGCTGACCCTCCAGGTGAAGCGTGGATGGGCAATTGCTGATACATACCGGAAAAAGGGCGTGCCGGTTATCTTTGGAGGTATTGCAACCATGCTTCACGCAGAGGAATGTATGATGCATGGAACCAGCGTATTTCTTGGAGAGGCCGAAGGAAGAATGGAGGAGGTGATTTGTGATTTTCAAAACAGAAGGCTTAAAAAGGTATATAATTTTTTGGATGACAGACCACCGATTGAGATAGTTGGAACAGCAAGGAGGGATATCCTTAACAGGAAATTATACAACTACAAGGGGGTTCAGATGGTTGACCTTGTGCATGCCTCAAGGGGATGCAGGTTTAACTGCTATCCCTGTGCTGTTGCATATCTCGGAGGCCGGCAGTTCAGGCCCCGTCCCATTGACAGGGTTATTGAAGAAATGGCAAGTATTGATAATAACAGGCTTTTTCTGGTAGACAATTCTCTTGCGCAAAATACGCAGTGGGAAAAAAGGCTTTTCAGGGAGATGATACCCTTGAAGAAAAAATGGTGCTGCCATCCTATTGAACCGAATCCTGAGGTGCTTGATCTCGCTGCAAGGGCAGGGGCCTGGTATGTATATCAGGCAGTATTTGATACATCGGATTATATTCGGAACCGGATAAAACTGTACCATGATTATGGTATTGCAGTGGAAGGCAGTATCCTTCTTGGCATGGATAACCATACTGAGGACTATATCAAAAGACTTATAGATTTTCTCCTTGAAATAGACCTTGATATGGCCGAATTTACTGTGCTTACTCCCTTTCCCCATACAAGGGCCTTCGAGGAACTTGAAAAAGAAAACAGGATATTCTCTTATGATTGGAATGATTATTCATGCGACAAGGTGGTTTTTTACCCGAGGCACATGTCTCCTGACAGACTTGAAGAGCTGTTCCACTATGCATGGGACATGTTTTATGCCTCGGAAACCCAGGAGTTAAAGATGTTCAGGCTTATGCAGCGTGTAATAAGGAAAGAGATGGAAGACGGCACTTTCAGGCCCCGCAGGCATGATCTGGCATCCTGTGCCTTTGGTTCTGATATAACTGAAAGGCATAAAAAGAACTCTTTTGACCGTGTATCTGCAGATAAACAGCATAATGATTTTCAGGCATAACTGGCCTTTTTCCCTGAATATTTGTGCAGGCCTCTATTTGGTTTTTTGTCTTTTTGAGATTTCTGTTGTCCTGATAGGGGGATAATCCCAATCTGTTTTTGCTAAGACCGTTTTTGGTCAGGGGTAAATAAAAAGCAAATAAAAAAGCAAAAAATGCTTGACAGAAACGAACGTTCGGATGTATATCATCTCAGATGGATCGAAGTATGTAATACAGTAGAATGTATTTCTTGTATTTTGAGTCAGAGGTGTAGTCAGCAAGAGGTCAGTTCTGTTCAGTTGTCAGAAAGAACATCTTGAAATAATTAATCTTTTAAGGAGGAGAGCAGATGAGTGTTATAGACAAACTAAAAGAAATCACATCTGTAAGCGATAGCGCTGCTGATAAGGCAAGGTTTGAAAAAGACTTTAGCCTTGTCTCCCCGCAGGCGCCGGACATGGTAGTTAGCCCCAAGAACAGGGATGAGGTGGCTGAGGTCCTGATAGTGGCCAATGATAATAACATCCCCGTTGTGCCTGCCAGTTCCAAGGTCCATTTTAATGGTGGAACCATACCGAGGCCAAGTACCCTGATGCCGAGGCCGGTTGGCATGGTAATGGATCTGTCCGGTATGGATTCCATAGATCTTATAGATGAAGAGAACTGCTGGGGGCATTTGGAGTGTGGCGTTACATGGGAACAGTATGCAAATGCCTTGAAGGAAAAGGGCTACCGTACTACCATGCCTCTTCTTCCTCATGCAGGCAGATCTGTCCTTATGGATTGGCTGGAAAGAGAGCAGGCCACAGCGCCGCTGTTTGAATATTCAGAGCAGATAGGCGGTATGTGGGTTGTATGGGGTAAAGGCGAAAAATTTGCAACTGGATCTGCTTCATCCAATACCTTTGGTCAGCCTGGCAACTATGCAATGGGTGTTAATCCCCAGGGTCCGGGAACAGTGGATTTCTGGAGACTGCTGCAGGGTTCCCAAGGTACTTTGGGTGTTGTTACAAAGGGTGTTGTTAAGTTTGAGCGTATTCCCAAGATTGAAAAGACATTTTTCCTCGCTGCTGATGAGCTGGAAGACCTTATTAATCCAACCTATGAGATACTTCACCGACGTATCGGTTATGAATGTTTTATAGTTAACAACATGACGCTGGCTTCCATGCTTGCATCCAAGGGTGATGAGATTATTGCCTTAAGAGACAAGCTGCCGGCATATACCATGCTTCTGGTTATTGGTGGTCTGTTGCGTAAACCGGAAATGATGATAGATTATCAGGAAAAATACCTGAACACCACCTTTAAGGCAAACAATCCTGACTCAGAGCTTCTTACCAGCCTGGATGGCGCTCCCGGCCTTGAAGAAAAACTGCCTGAAATGATGCGTAATCCCTGGCCCAAAGATAAGACCTACTGGAAACATGCCCTTAAAGGCAATTGTCAGGAAATTGTATTTATGACTACTGGTGAAAAGTCTGTAACGTTTAATGATATTGTTATGCCGCTGGTACAGGCCAATGGCTTTGATCCTAAAGAGGTCGGCCATTATATTCAGCCTGTTGAGGGCGGAAGAGCCTGTCAGGTGACATACAGCTTCTATTATGCCGATGCAGATGCGGACAAGATGAGGGCTCTGTATAATGCAGCAGTTCCTGCCATATGGAATGCAGGTGGCTTCTTTAACCGGCCATATGAAGGGATAGCCCAGGTGGTTTATGCCGATGCGCCAGATTATGTCAAGTATCTTATGAAGGTCAAACAACTCTTTGATCCAAACATGATACTGAGCCAGGGCAAGCTTTGTTTCTAAAAGCTAAAACCTTAAACGAAATTATGGAGGTTGATAATGTCATTTAAATTAGATCATAATCTTACAAATTATCATTGGGAAGCCCGTTGCTGTATGGGATGTGCCAACTGTAAGTATGGAGACTGGATATTTGCTCCTGCAAATCACGAGCTTGCCTGGGCTTGCCCTGAATGGCAATGGGGTCAGTTTGATAACTGGGGTGCCACAGGAAGGACAAGGCTGATTGATGCACTTTTGGTAGGTGACTTGGATTATTCAGATCCCCTTATTATTGAGGCTGCTTTCAGGTGCTTTAGCTGCGGTGCATGTGATATTGCATGTAAACGAAATCTGGACCTTGAAATACTCATGATGAACCAGTCTCTCAAGGTTGCGCTGGTTGATCATGGCTATGGTCCTATGCCGGAGCACAAGATGATATCTTCCCGTATCGATAATACGGGCAATTATTATGGGGCCAATCAGGCTGACCGTAAAAAATGGCTGACAGATGATATAAAGGTTGCAGACAAGGCAGATGTGCTTTTCTTTGTTGGCTGCATGTCTTCCTTTAAGGATCAGGCGGTTGCACAGGCTACAGCAAGGATAATGAACAAGGCAGGTGTTGACTTTATGCTGCTTGATGAAGAGGTCTGCTGCGGTAACCTTTTGTATAATACGGGCCAACTGAAAAAGTTCAAAGGTGCTGCAAGGTTGAATCTTAAAAAGATTAAGGATTCAGGGGCAAAGACAGTTGTTTGCACATGTGCTGACTGTTACAGGAATATTAAGGTTGAGTACCCGAAGGTCCTTGAGATGGCTACTGCAGATCTGGGTTTTGAGGTGCTGCATATAGCAGAGCTCGCAGACAAATTGCTGAAGGATGGCAAGATAAAGGCAAAGAAAGAGATAAACATGAAGGTAACCTATCATGATGCCTGCAGTCTTGGAAGATTAAGTGAGCCCTGGATCCCCTGGGAGGGAGAAAGGGACGCGGAAGACTGGTCCATGCTGAAACCAAGACGTCAGTTCAGACGCGGGACCAACGGTTGTTATGAACCTCCTCGTGACCTTATTCGTGGTATCTCCGGTATCGAACTGGTAGAAATGGGTCGCCACCACAACAATGCCTATCATAGTGGAGAGGGCGGAGGTGTAAAAGAGGCGTTTCCTGAAACTGCCCAGTTCGCTGCCAACATGCGTGTAAAGGAGGCGGGCGTTACAGGCGCTTCTGCAATAGTTACACCCTGTGTCCACAGCAAGGAAACGTTGACTGAGGCCTTGCCTCGGGTCCAAAACAATATCCAGAAGGTCTACCATCTTGCGGAACTGGTGGATGAGGCCTACGAATAGATATAAAGAAACATATAATAGATAAGGAGGTTTCTATGTTAAGTCCATCTCAGTATCAGGAAAAGATGAGAGAATTGCGGGCCCAGCCTTACTGGTGGGATATGCCGGATGAGGCCTATGAAGAACTGGAGGCTGTGGTAGGCCCGGATAGAATTACACGTGAAAAGGCGGTGCGTCAGGCATATGTTGGTCGTGGTTATGCCCGTGAGCTGATCTGGTTTTCCGGTCAGGCATATCCTCCCTGCTGTATCCTGCAGCCGGAAACAACTGAGGAAGTTGCAGAGATTGTTAAGATATGCAACAAGTACAGCTTGCCATTCAACCCATGTTCTTCCCAGTGGGCATATAATGCAAATCCCCGTTTTCGGCCTGATCAGGTGCAGATAGATCTTCAGCGTATGCAGACACTGGAATTTGACAAAAAGAATCTGTATGCAAAGGTCGGTGCAGGTGTAAGATACGGGCATTTTTGTCAGGCTGCCTTTGATAATGACTGCTACTTTATCAACACCGGTGGCGGTTCTGCTGCCTGTGTTGTTGCCAATCACACTGTATGGGGTTGTTCTCCTCTGAACTATCGTATGGGCAATGCTGAACGTCGTGTTCTTGCATGTACATGGGTCACTCCTGAAGGGGATATAGTTCGCACGGGTTCCTGGGCCGGCAAGAATACCGATGCTGAAAGCGGTTTTTGGGGTGATGGGCTCGGTCCCAATCTTAACGGTATCTGGAGAGGCCATATAGGCTGGTTTGGCGCCATGGGTATCATTACTGAAATGACCATAAAGGTTTTCTCTTTTGTTGAAGATGCAAAGAACGTGATGGTCCCGGAAGGTGTTTCTCCTGAGACTCATCTTGCATTCAAGGGAAAACGTGTGGCATGGCAGAATTATGTTATGCCAAGCAGGCAAGCCCTTGAAGATGTTATGTATGATCTCTCTCATGCACAGGTCGGTGCAGCCATGACCAAGGTTCCTGTTTTTTGGCGTATCATTGCAAAGGCTCAGGACAAGGAAGATTTCTGGGAGAGATGGAGTGGCGTTACCAAGGAAGATATAGATAGCTTTCATATGGTGCGTATTCTTCTGATAGGTTTTACCAATGATGAGCAGATGGATTATGAGCGTGCTGTTATGGATGAGATTATGGCAGAGTATGGCGGAAAGGCCACACGTACCAAACCGTCTGATGAATCATGGTTCAAAAATGCAGATACTGCTGGCATGTGGATGATGACAAACGGGTATTCCTCATGTGAGGCAGGTATTGAATGTCTGCGCTGTACATATGAAACAGGCAAGCTCCTTGGAAAGAGACTCTGGGAGGCTTATACACCGCCGTTTATGCCGGAATACGAAGATCCGGGATGGTTCCAGTCCAATGATTTTGGTCATTCCAGTTATCTCGAGTTCCTTGTATACATGAACGTGGAGAAATGTGATCCGATTTCTCCGGCATATGATCCCGGGTATATTGCCAGCATGATCTCTTGGTACTTTGAGGAGACACCGGATATTGATGAGCAGACAGGATTCCTGGATTTCTTTGCTGCATCCTGTCTTGGTATCCTGTATCAGGGACCTGCATTCAGTAATTATCAGGTATGGGTAGACCGTTTTAAGGACATGTTTGATCCCAAAACGCTTTCCAATCCTCCTGCTCCGTATGATCCGGAATATGTTACCGAGATGCTTCCTCCGTTCATGCTGAACAAGTCGAGGAGAAAGATGAGGTCTATTGACAGAGGCAGAAGTATGCTTCTTAAATAACCACACTTGTCTTTGTTGCTGTAAAAACTGTGTAAAAAAAGGGGGATATTTCCCCCTTTTTTTTGTCATAAACCTCGCAAAGTTCTTTCCGGACAGTCTTCTGATTGCTGTCTGATTTAGTTTGTGCCCATCCAGAAATAGATTTTGATCATTATCTGGTTCTGGGTCTGAACTCCTTGTTCTTTTACCATGAGAACAGACAAAACCGTGTTCAAAAGCCAGCCTGTGTTTTTAGATGCAGGGGGAATATGGTCAGGGCATTCTGAACCCGGCCGTGCCGATTCAGTGCTGAACAAAACAGAAGATTTTCAGAGTCCTTCTGCTTTTTGTATGGACTTGACCTTTCAGCCTGTTGTTGCTATTAAATTAAGGTTGTTGTGCTCATGTTACCCGAGACCTTGAATCTGTTCTGGTCCCTGACTGTTGTCGGGACATACGCCGCGGGTTGTAGGGCAGGCGGGTGTTGTTTTGCGTATTTGTATAACCTCATGGGTACGGTGAAGAGGGATTGTTCTGTGCCCATCGTGTATTGTTTAGAGGGAATTGTTCACATGGAAAATTGGCGAAACTATTACAAAGGTATGAAGGAGGAAATATAATGGAAATTAAAA
>Ga0256914_1000086_pt1 | contig 88288 bp, 83 predicted proteins | sample HulkmetaG_FD_191571 | JGI IMG/M metagenome (GOLD analysis project Ga0256914, IMG submission 191571) | Hydrothermal chimney microbial communities from Main Endeavour vent field at the Juan de Fuca Ridge, Pacific Ocean - Hulk | ecosystem: Environmental > Aquatic > Marine > Hydrothermal vents ...
CTGGGGCGATAACGGTCACTGGCAACAACTTCCAATTTCATTTCCAGGTTTTGTATACGGCGCAGCTCTAAGTTGGTCCCCGTCTACCGGTAAAAATCTCAATACGAAACAAGCTATGACTAAACATGTATTTGTCACGGATAGAAGCGAGATTGCCTATAAACTCGCCGAGGTGCTCATTAAACTGGGCAGTGTGTACAATGATGGAGTTACCAAACTTCATAATGCGGGAATACTAAGCATCGTTATGCAACCCCTGATGTTTCCTTACTATAAAAAACAACTCCCACAATACAAAGGGTATAATTTCGAAAAAGAGAGAGAAATTTTAAAGGAAGCGAAACAAATCCTCTCGAGTATTAACACTCTCCCTGCCGAAGCAAGACAAACACCAGGGAATATTCGACTTACAAGGGAAGAGTTAGATCTCACAGCAGATCTAATGTTATTTGCAGCAGAACTTGCCAGACACTACTTTTCCACCCCCAATATGAATTTTAGTGAAATACCCCTTAAGGTCAGACACGAATTATCCCAGAACCTCTCAATTCTCATCGAAAGATACAAATCGCTCTGGAAATACCGCTATCGCCCCGGAGGACTTTCAGAGAGTGCGGGAAGAATGGAAAATCTATTAACACTTCTTGACGGGCGGTAATAAGCCAAGTAATCTTAACCCATGCATGTCCACTACCTTCAACACGTGCCCTATGAAGGCATTGGGAGTATGGAAACTTACTTCAATAATAGACAACACAAATTAACGGCAACTCACCTATATTTAAATGAGCCACTTCCACAGCTCGCAAATTTCGACTGGCTTATAGTAATGGGTGGCCCCATGTCAGCCAATGATGAAACCGCTTACCCATGGCTCAGAGAAGAAAAGCGACTTATCAATCTCGCTATTAAATCGGGTAAGATAGTTCTCGGTATCTGTTTAGGAGCTCAATTAATTGCTGATGCACTGGGAGCCAGGATATACAAAAACAGGCACAGAGAGATCGGGTGGTTTCCGATATGGCCAAAAGAGGAGATAAATACCACCATACTTAAAGATCTCCTCCCTTCCAGGCTGGAAGTTTTTCACTGGCACGGAGAAACATTTGAAATTCCCCAGGGGGGAGTACCAATTGCATACAGTGAAGCATGTGAAAATCAGGGATTTATTATAAATAACCGAATACTAGGGCTTCAATTCCACCTGGAAACAACCTCTGCCCTCGCCAAAGCACTCATACAAAACAGCCCCGATGAACTAACTACCCCCTCTCCCTTTGTTCAAGAGAAAAATGAAATACTAAAAGATACCAAACGTTTCTCTGGCATCAACACAGTTATGTGGCATCTACTTGAAAAATTAGAATCACAGTGTACCGCTTAGGGGATTCTCTACTCCTTAACCGCTCCTCCCGCAAGACCAGCCACCAATCTCTTCTCTATCAAATAGAAGAGTACAAGCACCGGAATAATAGCGTAAAATGCCGACATGGTAAGATACTGCCATTGGGTGGACCACCTACCGACAAAATTATACAAACCTATAGTTAAGGGCATCTTTGGCTTGGATTGGATAAATGAAAGGGCAAAGAGGAACTCATTCCACGCATATATAAAGGTATATATCATAGTGGTAACCAACCCCGGTACCGCTATTGGAAGCATTATTTTAGTTATCGTTTGAGTTCTTGTACAACCATCAATAAGAGCGGCCTCCTCAATATCTATAGGAATCGATTTAAAATAACCATTCATCATCCATGTGGTAAAAGCCAGAGTAAAAACCGTATCGGTTATTATCAAGCTAATGTAGGTATCAAGAAGATGAATACGCGCAATTATTTTAAACAGTGAGATAACCACAATTACAGGGGAAAACATCTGAATAACAAGAAACATATACAAAATTAACTTACGACCGGGGAATCTTAGTCTGGAAACTGCATAAGCCGCGGGTACGCTAAGCAGCGTATTAAAAACAGTTGCACCTATAGCAATTATAAAGCTACTTACAAAGTAGCCAAAAAGATCATACTCCTTCCAAACGGTAATAAAATTGGAAAATACGAACTTACGAGGAATCCAATTGGGAGGAGAGGTATACACCTCTTTCCCAGATTTAAGCATCGTCGAGAGCATAACAAAAAAGGGAAACAGAATTAATAAAAGAAGTAAAATCGTAAGAATTATAACAAGTGGTTTGCCTCTATTGCGCCAATTCATCAGCTACTCTCCCTCCTAAAATATATCCGTGCATAAACAATACTTACAATTGCAAGAATTATAAAGGTTACAACAGCCATAACAGAGGCTGTATTAAACTTTAGCCACTCAAATCCGTTTTTATATACTGATGTAATCAGTATATCGGTAGATCCACCCGGACCTCCCTTGGTAAGTATATAAATCACATTGAAATCGTTGAAAGTCCATAGACTGGAAAGAAGAGTAGCTATCATCAAAAGTTCAGATATACCGGGAAGGGTTATATAGAAAAACTTCTGCCAAGAGTTAACTCCATCTATATAGGCAGACTCATACCTCTCTGCAGGTATCGATTGCATACCGGCAAGGAACACCAAAGCCATAAAAGGTATACCAATCCATATATCTACCCACATACAGGCGAAAAATGCAGATATTGGCTCCCCCAACCATATAGGAGGATGTTTCCATAACCCTACCATCTTGAGAGTATGACTTAAAAGCCCAAATTCAGGATTGTAAACCCACTCCCACAACATGGCACTTATGGGCACAGCGGATGCCCATGGTATAATAAACAGTAACCTGGAAAATTTTCTTCCCTTATACTCCACATTCAAGAGAAGTGCTATTATCAATCCAAAAAGGGTTTTGGAAACAACCCCTATTGCAGTCCACGCAATAGAGCGAATCGTTATTACCCAAAAATCGCTCGTTGCAAATAAACCCCTATAATTTTTAAATCCAACAAAGGCTCTCAGTTGCCCCAATTTACTAGTATCAAAGAATGACATTAGAAACACATAAATAATGGGATAAAACATAAAGGCTACCAGAACAATAACAGCCGGAGCCAATAGTATATATGCAAGCCGTGCCTCTGCATTCCACCATCTAGATCTTTTTCTTACCAATAAGCTGCCTGTAGTATCTGCCACCTATAAACCTCACTTAACTGTAAAGATTAATTTAATATTAAGCGGTGCAGAAACCCTGCACCGCTGATTCTTATATCTATCAGATAAATTACAGAATTACAGACCCCTTGCTTTGTCAATCTTTGCAGCAGCTTCATCAAGAGCAGCCTTAGGTGTCATCTTACCAAGGAATACCTTCTGTACAGCATCCCAGATTATATCGGAATACTGAGCCCAACCTGCCATAAGAGGCCAGCCTTTAGCATGAAGAGCCGCTTCTCCCAAAGCTTTGTACAGAGGAGTCTGGAACTGCGGAAGCTTGCTGGCAGAGATAGTTACAGGTGGGAAACCTACTAACTCGTCGAATTTAGCCTTCCACTTATCCTGATAGAAGAAATCAATAAACTTCCCTGCCGCTTTAAGATTCTTCGCATCTTTAAAGAAGGCAATAGAATCTGTAACGATTAGAGGAGTTGATTTATGACCCTGGAAGGGTGGAATCTGAGCATATTTAACCTTAAAGTTGGACTTTGCCTGTTTCATAGCAGATTCAACCCATGCACCAATAAATACATATGCGGCCTTACCAGCATAGAAAACCGGATGAGACTCCATTCTGTTCATAGAGAGATATCCGGTCTGGACTACCTTGTCAACATTGGCAAGCTGATTCATGAAGGATAGAGCCTTTACACCCGCAGGAGAGTTTACAGTACACTTTCCATAGGTTCCATCAGGATTCTTTGCAAAGAAATCTCCACCCGCAGCGTAGAAATAATAGACAAAATCGGTGAGTTCTGTATGTTTCTTCCCCGGCATTATAAGTCCATAGATGCCCTTGGAAGGATTATTCACCTTAATTGCATCCTGTCTCAACTGCTCCATCGTCATTGGAATATCAGATGTCAGATTCATATTAACAGCCATTATCCTTGCACCTGCTGCAATAGGAAGCCCCATCAGTTTGCCCTTGATTTTCGCCTCCATTGCACCGGGAGCAATATTATCAATGGTAGCTTTACTTACATATTTAGTTACCTCATCAACCGCATTCATGCTCATCAACTCAAGGAGCCATCTTGTTCCAATAACCGAAATCTCAGGAGGATTACCACCTGCAAGTGATGTGGTAATTTTGTCGTGCATATTCTTCCACGGCACAGGCACTATGTCCAACTGAATATCAGGATTTGCCTTCATAAATGCATCCTGCAGGCTCGCTCTATAGTCCTCTGTTAGCCCATCATACAAAGCCCAATAGAATGTAACTTTGGGTTTCTTTTCTTTCTGCCCACCTGCAAAAATCACACCGGGCAGAAGGGCCAGAAGAATAGCGAGCAGAACAAGTTTTTTTAGTTTCATCATAAAACCCTCCACGATATTGATTTAATTTTTGACACCATACGGTATCAAAGTATTTTAGAACTTAAAATTACAAAGTGTCAAGAAAATTTTCGTCTACTGATCAAAATCGATCAAACAGATTTGAAATTATTTTAACTCTGGAAACAGATTAAAAAAAGAAGAAGCAAAACCACATAAACAAATAACCTGGCAAATATGTATTTACCTATATAGACAACAGAATTGTTCCTATTTCCTTTGCAAAATCGGTGGATAATAAACGTCTCGTATCACCCATAGCACCCTCAAGCTTATCATCAAAACCAATGGTACCCAAGAGATCAATACCATAGCCTTTAGATAGATCCCTTACAAGTTTAGAACTACCCATACGAGCCATATTCTCTATCAAACCCAAAATATTTACATTCAACTCTTTCAAAAATTTGACAAGTCGCTCCACAACACTAACGGAGACAACAGAACCGGTAGCAACAAGCAAAAATTCCGCTGATCCCACAAACCTAATGAGATCCAAAATCTCTTCTCCCATACCAGGAGGCATATCTACTATAAGGTAGTCAAGCTCTCCCCACACGGTAACAGAAAGAATCTCGAGAAAGGCATCCGTGATATTACCTCCACGTAAACTAACGGGTCCATCCTTTGAAAATACGGAGAAACCCATAAACTTGACTCCATGCCCTAAATCCAGAGGAAGGATACCCCTCGACTCCTCTGGAAAATGGAGTTCTCCCCCCAATATCAGGTGATCAGAGGCACCCTGAAAATCCAGATCAAGCAAACCCACCCTGTGCCCACCATCCGCCAGCACAAGGGCTCCCACCGAGGCACATACACTCTTTCCTACTCCGCCTTTGGCGCTGGAAAAAACAACAATACGCCTTACATTCTCAACTCGTTTTTCTATTACAGCTGCACGTGGGTCAATCATTTTAAGTTTCCCCTCCATCCCTCAGTGCGATGTCTTTTATGACCACCCCTCTACCACTTATCACCTCAAAATCCCTGCTACCACACCCGGGACAACTGATATAAACCCGTGAGGCCTCCGGAAGAAAATGTATAGCCTCCCTCTCATCCTCATCCAGATACTCGCACTCTGCAAGACTCCAGCTATAATCACAGTGATTACATTTAAAACTTGCTTTATCTATCTCAATTTTAAAGATTTCTTCAACATTCAGATTAGAACCAAGAATATTGGCCAGGCCAAACCTGAATATCTCAATATCAATATTTTGCAACTCCCCAAAACCAACCACTACGCGCTTCACATCATTTATAGATTTGTCCCTTATATTTTTTTTCACAGACTCAATCACTGCCTCAGCTAAAGCCCACTCATGCATCTTAGTCCTCTATCCCCCTCCTAGCACTAATACCTCTACTATAATAATGTTTTACCTCTACCATTTCGGTAACAAGATCGGCAATTTCGATAATCTCTTTGGGAGCATAACGTCCCGTCAATATCAATTCAACAGATACGGGCTTCTGTTCAATCAACTCTAAAACATCCCCCACAGGAATCATTCCCATAAAGAGAGCTATATTTATTTCATCAATAATTACAAGATCGTAGAGACCTGAATATACCGCACTTTTACACCTTTCAAATCCTTCTCGTGCCCTATTGATATCCTCTTCACTCGGCCCATCAACTACAAATTTCCCCGTTCCAAACTGTACAATTTCAATGTTTCCAGATAATTTTTTGAAAGCTTTTATCTCCGAATACTCACCGGATTTAAGAAATTGACCTATAAAAACCTTTCCACCCGCCCCTATCATTCTCAAAGCCACACCGAAAGCCGCAGTTGTTTTCCCCTTTCCATTCCCCGTATAAACCTGTACAAATCCCTCTTTCAACTCATCCCTCTACCGTTATTATACCTTGCTATTATCTCAGGAAACTCGTATATAACTATCCCATTATCATCAATTTCCATCCTTACTCGCACCCCATCGACTAATTTATTCATTACCTCTTCCGCCTCTTTTATACCCAATCCGGTATTAATCACTATATCAGAGATGGTTAAACGCCCCTGTAGTTTACTCGCAAGCCTAAAAATTTGATGTTCAGCATCTTTAGGTTTTTTTATCCTATACCTGGTAGGCCTAAAACCTCTAAAAGAAAACCATCGATCCGGTCTATGCCGCCAATCAGGAGGAAATAATTCACCGTCAAAAATATCTCGAAAGATATAAATACCCAATTTTACAAGAAAGAATAAAAGAATTAGGGTGCCAAACAGACCAAAACCGAAGGGAAAGAAAAAAAACACTCCAAAAACTCCCTTTAATATAAGGTTAATAACTCGATATGAATTTACTCATATTCACAAAACATTTCAACAAGATTGAATTAGAATTCTAACTTAATCGGAAAATTAACCAAAAGCTAATAAAAAGAGGAGACAGGAAATCCCTCCTGTCTCCTCTACTACATGTCTAGACAAGTAAATTACTTTTTAACATCCCTAAACCCAACCCCTAAGCTTCATAGCCTCAGCAACTCTCGAAACAGCCACAACATACGCCGCTTTTCTCATATCAACATTATACTTATTGGCAGTTTCGTATACATTCAAGAATGCGTCGGTCATCTTTTGATCGAGGCGTTTATACACCTCATCAACCGTCCAATAATAGTTATATGCATTCTGAACCTGCTCAAAATAACTAACGGTAACACCACCGGCGTTACAGAGAAAATCTGGTATCACAAACACATTTCTATCATAGAGTATCTTATCAGCCTCCGGAGTGGTCGGACCATTGGCAAGCTCTGCGGAGATTCTAGCCTTAATCCGTGCGGCATTATCCGCTGTTATTTGATTTTCAAGAGCAGCAGGTATTAGAACGTCTACATCAAGCTCCAGAAGTTCTTCATTTGTAATAGAATCAGCCCCAGGGAATCCGGAAACCTGACCATTTTTCTGCTTATACTCAACCAGTTTGTAAGGATCAAGTCCATTAGGATTATAAACCCCACCCTTGGAATCCGATACTGCCACAAGTTTATCGGCACCAAGAACCTCTTTCATTAATATTGCAGCATATTGACCTGCATTTCCAAAACCCTGAATGGCGTAGGTTACCTTCGTAGGCTCAATATTCAATTTCTTACATGCCTCCCTTATACAGAAAACACCTCCACGAGCAGTCGCATCACCTCGACCTTTGGAACCACCGATTGCAAGGGGTTTTCCTGTTATAACACCAAAGGCATTGTATCCTTCCTGCCAGTAGTACTCATCCATCATCCAGGCCATTATCTGGGGTGTAGTATAAACATCGGGAGCAGGAACGTCCTTTGTCGGTCCTATAATTCTTCCAACCTGCCTAATATACTGTCTGGAAAGTCTCTCCAGCTCATACACACTCATCTCTTTGGGATTGCAGATGATTCCTCCCTTTCCCCCACCGAGGGGAATATCGACTACCGCTGTCTTCCACGTCATCCAAGCGGCAAGAGCTCTAACAGTATCTATTGTTTCCGCCGGATGAAATCTGATTCCGCCCTTTGTGGGCCCCCTTGCATCATTATACTGTACACGAAATCCCCGAAACACCTGGATGCTCCCGTCATCCATCCTAACGGGGAGCGTTACCACAAGCTCCCTCATCGGCCATCTCAGTGCTTGATGAGTACCCTCGTCAAGCTTTAGAATCTTGGCTGCCTCATCCAACTGCTGCTGAGCAATGGCAAAGGGATTCAAATTCTCACTCATTTCTCCACTCCTTACATAAAATATAATTTCAAAAGAAATTCTAAAAATACTCTAGCCAAAAAATGACTTACAATCAATGTTTTTTTATAAGAATACATTTTATTAGTAAAATTACACCTTGATATAATAATAAGAAACCCTTAGAGTTTAAAATTGACTGTAGAGAACAATATAGAGAGGCGGAGGAACCCATCTCCATGCAATTATCAATAGAGAAAACAATATGCGAGGCCCTCTTTAAAGGCAAAACCTACACACTAGAAAGAATACAAACGGGGAAATTTAACGAATCCTTCTATATCCACACCAAAGATGGTGACTTTGTCCTCCGAATAGCCCCACCCCCAGAAACCGGTTTACTATTCTACGAAAAGAGAATGATGCGAAGGGAACCGGGAATCCACAGGCTGGTAAAAGAAAACACATCTGTTCCAATAGCAGAGATATTCGAATACGATTTTACAGGTTCCATCGTTAAAAGAGATTGGCTACTAATGGAGAGACTGCCTGGTAAACCTCTCTCCGAAACATCCCTCTCCAGAGAAAAAACGGAGAAACTATTTTTCCAACTGGGAAAAGCTGTAAGAGAATTTCACTCAATAACAAACCAATGGTACGGCTACCCACGGGGGAGTAACACGGGACCTGAGGAAACAAACTGGTTTGATGCATTTAAAAACATGTGGTCGAGGCTCCTAAGAGATATAGTGAGCACAGGAATCTATGGAAAAGATACGGCAAATAGGCTGGAAAACCTCCTTCTAGAAAAAGAGAAGGCTTTTATCCACAACTCTACCCCTTCCCTCCTCCACATGGACATCTGGTCACAAAATATACTGATAGATAAACACGGAAATCTAACAGGTCTCGTAGACTGGGACAGGGGGCTTTGGGGAGATCCAGAGATAGAGTTTTCCGTCCTTGAGTATTGCGGAACATCTCCCCCCGCATTTTGGAGAGGATATGGCACCCTTCCCCAAAGAGACACCTATTATCAGATTCGGTTCCTCTTTTACCTGCTTTACGAACATCAAAAATATATTTTTATCCGCTCGGTTAGAGGGAAAAATATCCCCCTCGCTCAAAGTTACGCCCAAGATTCTCTTAGAATAGCCGAGAAACTTAGCAAGATGCAGGTATAACACCATCCATAACTTGATACAAACTTCTAACGCCCGTACAGTCCGTAAAACTCCGCCTCTCCGAGTATATGCCCCTCTATTAATCGGAGTATTTCCTTCTTGCGCAGACCTGGTTTTGCCTTCAATACCACATCCAGAGCATACAATTTAAAAAAATACCTATGAGGCTTACCCCTCGGTGGACAGGGTCCTCCATACCCAATACGTCCAAAATCGTTTTTACCCTGCATAGCTCCTTTGAGGTCTCCATTCCTAAATTCCTCAACAGCTGGGACTCCCTCTTCCAGCGAGGTAACCGACCCTGGAATGTTGTAGAAAACCCAATGAACCCACGTTCCTACAGGGGCATCTGGATCATCGCAGATGAGAACAAAAGACCTTGTACCCTCCGGAACCCCATTCCAATCCAACGGAGGAGATATATCATCACTATCACAGGTATAAATAGTAGGTATCCTGCCTCCCGCACCAAATGCACTACTCCTTATAGAAAAACTCATTCTTTCACCCCCCTCTGTATAACCTAAAAAATTCAGCGAAAAACAAAAAACTATCAACAGTAACTTAACTATTCTCCTCATAACACTATATATGATAAAACAAAATCAAAATCTTGCAAGTCTTCCAACTTGACTTTCACTGATTAATACTGATACCATGCCACTTATGAAAGAGAGAAAACGTACAATTCTGACAACAATTTTTACTTTTGTATTACTAATAAGTCTTGCATTAACTGATCGATCAGGTGCATTCGCCCAGGAAAATCAGGAAAATAACGAAAACTCACAGTTCGGACTAGGTAATTTACAGACCACCCAGATTCAGCCATCAATCAGAAATCTCACTCAGCTGACAAAGAGAATCCTCAGTAACACCAATTATCAACCAACCCCCGGAGACGAGTACCTACTCATGGTAAAAATGGAAAACCTTCAAACGTATCTTCTAATACTTCAGGAAAACTATGACCTAGATGTGCCATATATAGGAACGATAAATACAAAGAACAAATCATTTCTCCAGTTGAGAAATTTTATTATAAACAAGATAAAATCCTCTATTCCGGCAGAATACGTAAGTTTCATTTTAAAAAGCCCCGCCCAATTTGACATCTTCATCTATGGGGGGGTAAAAGTTCCCGGCATAATAACGGTAAATCCACTAACCAGAGTATGGGATGCCATTGCATTGGCTAAGGGATTCAAAACAGGAGGAAGCCTTCGACATGTTATTTTAGAAAGAGGGAATAAAAAGTATACCCTCGATCTCACAAAGTTCATAATCGATGCGGATCTAAAGGCTAATCCTCTTCTTAGACCCGGGGATAAAATCTACGTACCACCCGCTCAAATTGTTGTAGAAATTAGCGGGAAGGTAATGTACCCAGGTAAGTACGAACTTCTCCCCGGAGAATCACTCTACGATCTAATAAACTATGCAGGAGGACTCCTTCCGGATGCCAACAGAGATCGAATAAAGGTTGCACAATTCAACGGTGAGAATATGATAAGGGTTTCCTTTGTTTCCTACAAGGATAGCAAAAATATTTTCCCTAAAAATGGGTATAGAATTACTGTCAATTCCACATTACAGAATATAGGAATGGTAACAGTTGAGGGAGCCCTTTATGGAAAACCGCTTAACGGGGCAAAACCCATAAAAATTCCCACAAACAAAATACTCCTAAACATTCCCTACACAAAGGGATTAACACTCCTAAGGGTTCTAAAACAGCTCGGAGGTCCTACTCCCTTCGCCGAGGCGGATAAAAGTTTCATTATAAGCGGAATAGATGGACAAAAACACCCTGTAAACGTCCGGAAACTCTGGGAAGGGAAAAACCCTAAAGACGATATAAAACTTTCTCCGGGAGACTACATAGTCATACCAATGAAAACTCTGGAGGTTTACGTTTCCGGTGAGGTTAATACCCCAGGGGCCATTCCGTATCAAACGGGTTACACGGTAGCCGACTACATTGCCGCCGCAGGAGGAATAAATACAGACAAGGGCGATAAAAATGGGATCTACTTCATCGATAAAAGCGGGCATAGAACCCGTACAAACCTACTAGCAGATGTAAAACCAGGTTCTGTAATATATGTTGATAAAAATCTCTGGACTAAGACCCAGGATAATTTCAATAACATAGTGGTAGTTACATCCTTTGTAACTTCACTGATAAATTTTACAACTCTTATCCTGAACTTTATAAATACTATGAAGTAAATTCAGGATGACTTATCAAATCCTGGATGAATTTTTTTATAAATGGGTCCACTATAGAATAGTATCTCTTGTTTCCCTTTATAGAGGAAGCAACAATGCCTTTCCGTTTAAGTACGGCAAGATGTTGAGATACCACAGGTTGACTCTGATCCAGACAAGTCCAGAGTTCGGTAACACAGGATTCATTTGATTCTATGGCACATAGGATCTTCAAACGGAGAGGATGCCCACATGCCTTAATCCTTGGTGCGATAGACTCAATCTTTCTATTCAAAGCAACATCAATTTTTTCCATATTTTTCCTATATAGTATAACTTGATTATATAATTTTTTCAAGCCAAACCACCTGTATAACTTGAAGATTTTTAGCAGTTTATCTATATTTTGATAACTATGGAGAATATCTATCTCGATTGGGCAGCTACGGGAATACCAGAGGAGGGAACCCCCAAAATAACCTTTGCCAACCCATCATCTGTTCACACTATGGGCACAGAGGCACGTCAGTTACTGGAAAAAGCAAGGGATAAATTTGCGACTCTATTAAAACTTCCCGGTAGAAGCGTGATATTTACCTCCGGGGGTACAGAGGCCAACAACATTACGATATTTTCGCCATTAAATACCATAAACATCAAAAACATTTTAAAGCGAAGGCTTAAAATTATCACAACCTCTATTGAGCATCCCTCCGTATACGAGCCGATAAACTTCCTTACTCGCTTTGGATTTGAGATAATACACATAGATCCAGAACCGAACGGAATTATAAACCCGGAAAAGATATATAAAGAAATTGATACAGAGGTAATCCTTATTTCCGTAATGGCGGTTAATAACGAAACTGGGGCTATCCAACCCATAGCAGAGATAGGAGAAATCGTAGAGGATTACTCCGTGAAAATGGGTAAAAAAATAATTTTTCACACGGATGCCGTTCAAGCCCTGGGCAAAATTCCATTTGAACCAAAAAAATTAAAAATAGGTGCCGCATCTTTCAGTGCTCACAAATTGGGAGCCCCCAAAGGTGTAGGCGCGCTTTACACCGTAGAAAATACAAATATCAGTTCTCTTTTTAAAGGGGGAGGTCAAGAATTCAACAAACGCCCCGGTACGGAAAACCTTGAGGGTATAGTGAGTTTTGTTACAGCTCTGGAGAAAAGAATAAAAGAACTAGATAAAAACTACACAAAGGCCTCACAGCTCTCCACAACCCTACTCGACGGATTACGAGAGATAAGAGGGGTTATTATCGTACCCCGGGAGAGGCTCCAAAAACCAACAAAGTATTCTCCATATATTATTGATGTATCTTTTCCTCCAATTCCATCTGAGGTACTGGTAAGAGCGTTCGCCCAGAGAGGCCTAATGGTTTCTGCAGGTTCAGCCTGCTCCTCACACAGGCGAGAAAAACGTGGAAGAGTACTAAAAGCTATGGGATTATCGGAAAAGGTGATAAACTCTACGGTAAGGTTTTCACTTGGGTACACGACAACGAAAGGGGAGATAGAAGAGGCCATCAAAATTGTCAAAGAGAGCATAGAGAAATTATTCAGGTATGTATAGGCCTCTTGAGAAAGGATTGAAAATTCTATGGACAAGAGAGTACTTGTTAAATACGGGGAAATTTCCCTTAAGAGAGGAAACAGGAAAAAATTTGAAAAGAGATTGATAGAAAATATCAGATACAAATTCCCCAATATGCCGCTTAATATCAATCACACATGGGGTCGAATTTACATATCAGTTCCCTCCGAAGAGCTAAACCGTCTAACGGAAGGATTGGGTGAAATATTTGGTATAGTGGGATTCACAGAGACACTCATAGCCGACAAAGAGGTAAAATCAATAAAAGAAAAGGCACTACAACTTGCCTTAAAAGAAATCGAAACATCCAAACAGAAAGAAGAACTCACTTTCAAAGCAGAGGTTAGACGTCTTGATAAATCTTTTAGGCCGAACTCATACGAGATAGCATGTGAAATAGGAGATTATCTTCTGGATTCCATTCCCCAATTGAAGGTTAACGTTCACAAACCCGACTTTATAATAAATGTAGAAATAAGGGAATCAGTTTACCTATACACCTCGGTTAATAACGGATTGGGCGGATTGCCCGTCGGAAGCTCGGGGCGGGGGATTCTACTACTATCGGGGGGAATAGACTCGCCGGTAGCGGGCTATCTTATGGCAAAACGAGGCCTGGCCCAGGAGGCTGTTTACTACCATTCTCCACCGTATACATCGGATATGGCATTGGACAAGGTAAAACAGCTCAGTGAGATACTAACGAGGTACATACCTCGATTTAAACTCAACGTAGCATATTTCACAGAAATCCAAGAAAGAATTAAAGAAAGGGCACGGGAAGAAGACGTAACACTAATGATGAGGGGTGCCATGGTGGAAATAGCTTCCAAACTGGCGGAAACAAACAACGCACTTGCTCTCATAACGGGGGAAAGTCTTGGTCAGGTGGCAAGTCAAACCGCGGAGAGTATCCGTTTTAGCGGAAGCAGAACAACTCTTCCCGTATTTAGACCACTCATAGGCTACGACAAAGAGGAAATAATTACCATTGCACGAAAAATAGGAACCTTTGAAATTTCCACTCTCCCATACGATGACTGCTGCACCATCTTTGCACCCTCTCATCCAACGGTGAAACCAGATTTTGGAAAAGCCGTAGAGGAATACGAAAATCTTCGACTCGAAAAACTAATCGACAAAGTTCTAAAAAACATCGAAGTTTTTACTCCAGAACGAGCAAACTAATTTTTTTAATTAGAATCCTTAGCGGTAGTTTCTGCTTTTTTCTCTTTCTTAGCCTCTGATTTGCCAGCCTCAGTTTTTCCCTTTCCATCGCTACCATTATCGCCACCGCTCGATTTACCATTTCCACCAAAATTGTTTTTAGACTGTTTATAATCGGTGGTATAGAAACCACTTCCCTTAAATATTATTCCCATTCCTCCACCTATCAATCGTCTCACGTGTCCACCACACTTCGGACATGAGTCAATTGGATCCGCCGAAATTTTCTGAAAAACCTCAAAGGTATAACCGCACTCATCGCACTCGTATTCGTATGTGGGCATTTACTAACTCCTATTACTCTATGGGATTTAGAACTTACGCTACAAATATATAAAAAAACAATCCAGTCGACAACAATTTACCATACTACCACACCATTCTCACGGGGACCCCCCTATTAGCCAGGTACTCTTTTATCTCTCTAATAGAGTACTTCCGATAGTGAACCATAGAGGCAATTAGGGCCGCATCAGCTTTCCCTTCGGTAAAAACAGTATAGAGATGTTCCGGTACACCTGCGCCACCAGAGGCAACTACCGGTATACCCACATTCTCCGAGATTAACCGAGTAAGTCTATTCTCGTAACCCTCTTGAGTTCCATCCGCATCTATGGAATTAAGAACAATCTCACCGGCACCCAATTTTTCCGCCTTAATAGCCCACTCAAGAGCATCTAAATTGGTAGGCGTCCTTCCTCCATTTATCACAACACGGTAACCATTCTTCATTTCACTATCCCGCTTTGCGTCGAGACCTAAAACAATACATTGATTTCCAAAGAGTGAGGCTCCCTCTTCTATAATAGCCGGGTTTTTAACAGCCTGTGAGTTTACACTAACCTTTTCGGCACCTGCAAGAAGCACACTCCGCATATCGTCTACAGAACCAATCCCCCCTCCAACAGAAAACGGAATAAAAATAACCTCCGCGACTCGTCTTACCACATCGATCATTATCTTTCTACCCTCGGCAGAGGCTGTTATATCGTAAAACACCAACTCATCGGCTCCCTCTTCATAGTAAAATTTTGCCATCTCCACGGGATCACCGATATCCCTATTATCTTTAAACCTCACACCTTTGGTAGTTCTCCCATTTTTTACATCAAGACAGACAACCACCCTCTTTTCAAGCATATTCAGTAACTCCTATCCGCCAAGATTGTTTAATTCGATACACCGTAGAATATAAGAACCAACACCCTTGAAATCAGAGCTCCACGAAATTCTCGAGGAGTTTAAGACCAGGTTTCCCTGATTTCTCAGGATGAAACTGGACGGCATAGAGATTATTCTGATTTATCGAACTTGCAAATACAACCCCATACTCCGTTTCAGAGAGAATAACACTTCTATCCAGAGGTTTTGGATAGAAAGAGTGAACAAAGTAGAAAGAAGTATCACTCTCAATTCCCTTAAAGAGAGGGTTCTCCCGCACAACCCTTACCTGATTCCATCCAATCTGGGGAACTTTAAGTCCCATATCGGAGGGGAAACGCACCACATTACCCTTAACAAGGCCGAGACATGTTGTATCTCTTTCATCCGAATGTTCAAACACCAGTTGTATTCCTATACATATTCCAAGAAGATACCTTCCGGATCTGTAAAAATCCCTGATAAGAGTATCGAGCCCCCTACTTGCAAGGTTTTCCATAGCTGCCCGAGCCTCTCCCACACCAGGAATCACCAATTTATCGGCTTTAGAAAGTTCTTCTACCCTATCAGAAATAAAAAAATTTGCCCCGATATGTCGAAGAGCGGTTTCGACACTCTTTAGATTACCCGCTTTATAATCCACAACCCCTACTTTCATCATTTCACCACACCTACTATTTTTCACCCTTACTATCTTTTCTAAGGCTCTCACCAAAACCCTTAAAAATTCTATCAACTGTAGAATAGTCAAGCTCCAACCCGGAGAGAAGCATAGTCCTATCATTAACCCTAACCCGAACTCTACTTAGTTTTTTCCCCACATCACTCTCCTTCACATCCCGCAACCATGCAGCCAATACCAATTTAAACACAAAGGCAAACAATTTTGCATGCTTTTCGGAACCAAACACAAATACAGCCCTCGTGCTATACTCTTTGCCCCCTTTTTTCAGAGACAACCATACATCTGATATCGGTATCTTAATATTCTTCGTATACTTCTCAAATCCTCCGTTCTCCGTAAATGACGGGAAAAACACAAGAATATCCGAGTTCCTTATATCTCCTTTCAACCCAGGCGGATAACTATAATTGACAGGGGATTCTAGATTTCTAAGCAGCTTTTTCATTTCACCATTGGAGATCGCAACTAAGTGCTCCGAGGGAACGGCAAGTTCAAGATTTTTTTCCCTATTAAACCAATACCACCCAGAGGCCTTTTTTCTTTTCCACTTCCCATTAAAGCTCAGATTTAAATCCATAAAAAATTTCGGGTAATTCCCCAGCGTAAGAAAGGAATATAGAGTAGCGTTTCTCTCTCTCCCTTTTTCCCCAAGAGCAACGGCACCATAGATCTTATCTGTTTTTGAGAGAATAAATCTCGTATCTTTATCGAGAAGTTTTCCCTCTCTTAGCACCTTAAGTACCAAATCACCGGTAGTAGTATTGTTAAAATAGAAGTAGATATCCGCATCTCCGGGAAGAACCGAAAACCACTCCTCGAAAGGGCGAATGGGTGGGCTCGTTGCACATGAAGCGAGTAAAATGATCAGAAGAGAGATTATACCAAGGAGAACCTTCCTCCTTAGGTTTATCTTTAAGTTTAATATGAGAGTTTTTTCTACACCTTTTCCAGATATATATAACACCTCTCCTCCCCGCACTCTACCTCGGTAGCACCATCCGGCTTTTCCCACTTCCACGAGACCGCCAGAGTTTCTCCTTTAAGATGATCCTGGAAATTCTCAACAGCCCGCTTTAGACTCTCGCTGCCATGGAGGTAGAGCTTTATTCTGTCAGTAACCTCGAGTCCGCTGTCCTTTCTTAGATTCTGAACACTTCTAACCATATCCCTTATGATACCCTCTTGAATGAGTTCCTCTGTCAACTCAGAGTCCAGTGCTACAGTCAGAGAACCCTCATTTAACACCTTAAGGTTTTCCTTTTCTATTCTGATAACGTTGATTCCTTCAAGGTTAAGATCAAAATTCCTACCACCAACCTCTATCGATAGGGTGGCACCGTCAAGTAAAGACTGTATCTCCTCTCCTGTAAGAGCCTCTATCTTCTTGGCCGCCTCTTTCATATCTTTGCCGAGCTGCTTCCCCAAAAGCCTGTAATTAGGTTTTGCCCTATACTCTACAAGCTCCTCTTCATTCTGACGGAATATAACACTCTTCACATTGAGCTCGTCTTTGATGATATCCTCCATCTCCCTAAGTGCAATCCGTTCTTCCTCATTCCTCGTAACGAGATGAATTGCCTTTAGGGGCTGTCTTATCTTCATATTATGCATTGTCCTTATAGCTCTACCCAGAGAGACTGCCCTTCTTGTAATCTCCATCTTCCTCTCAAGCTCTTTATCCCTTAACGCCTCATTTTCAACGGGAAAATCACAGAGGTGTACCGATTCACACATATCTTCGGTCCGTAAGTTTTTATAAATCTCCTCCGTAGTAAAGGGGATAAACGGAGCCGCAACCGTAACAAGTTTCATAAGGACTGCATAGAGAGCCTCGTAGGCTTGTTGTTTATCCAAATCGTTCTCCGAACGCCAGAATCTTCTCCTTGAGCGTCTTATATACCAATTGTTTAACAGATCTATAAAGTTTACTATCGGGTCTATCGCTTTCTGTAAATCATAGTTATCAAGGTGATAAGTAACCTCGCCCACCAGCCTTTCGGCCTCGGAGAGTATCCACCTGTCAAGGGAATTATCAGGATTCTCCGGCGCCCCCGTCGGTGTTATCCCATCAATATTAGCATACGTTACAAAGAAACTGTATGCATTCCACAGAGGGATAATAACATTCTTAAGCACCTCCTTTACACCCTCGTCCGAATATCGTAAGTCCTCGGCCTTGACAACTGCGGAATGCATCAAAAATAACCTTAGAGCATCCGCTCCGTAGGTATTTACAACCTCCGACGGATCGGTATAATTCCGCTCCGACTTGGACATCTTTTTCCCATCCTCCGCAAGGACAAGCCCATTAACAACAACATTCTTAAAGGCAGGTTTGTTAAACAGAGCGGCAGCAAGGACGGTCAGAGTATAAAACCAACCTCTTGTCTGATCCAACCCCTCGGAGATAAAATCTGCCGGAAAGTGTTCCTCGAAATGTTCCTTGTTCTCGAAGGGATAATGATTCTGTGCATACGGCATAGCCCCGGACTCAAACCAACAGTCAAGCACCTCGGGGATACGCCTCATCGTTCCACCACACTTCTCACATTTGAAGGTTATATCATCTATAAAATGTTTATGAAGATCCGTTACCTTCTGACCCGAACGCTCTTCCAACTCCTTTCTGGAACCGAGACATACCATTTCTCCGCACTTATCACACTTCCAGATCGGAAGAGGATTCCCCCAATACCGATTCCTGGATATAGCCCAATCCCGTGCTCCCTCAAGCCACTTACCAAATCGCCCATCCCTCAGATGAGAGGGAACCCAACGAATCTGCTTATTGGCGTTTATCATATTCTCTTTAATCTTCTCAATATTAACAAACCAAGATGAAATGGCACGATAGATTAAGGGAGATTTACACCGCCAGCAGTGAGGATAACTGTGGAGGTATTGTCCGTGTTTGACCAATACCCCTCTCTTCTTCAAATCTTCAATAATCCTTTTATCCGCATCTTTTACAAACAAGCCCTTGTAATCTGGTACCTCATCGGTAAACCTTCCCTCAGCATCCACCGGACAAACAACTGGGATCCCGGTTCCCTTTAGGAGAGTATAATCCTCCTCACCAAAGCCAGGGGCAGTATGAACTATACCTGTACCATCTTCCGTTGTTACATAATCTCCCAAAAAGGTTTTAAAAGCACCCTTCTCTTTAAGATTTGCAAAGTAAGGAAATATTGGCTCATAGCCAATTCCGACCAGATCCTTTCCCTTATATTCCCCAACTACTTCGTATTCATCCTCGGACCTGTAGTACGCCGACAACCTTTCCCTGGCAAGGATGTAATACTCATCCCCATCTTTAACCTTCACGTAATCTATATCCGGCCCCATAGCAAGTGCAAGGTTTGACGGGAGAGTCCATGGAGTAGTAGTCCATGCCAGAAAGTAGGTATTTTCTTCTCCATCTACCTTAAAACGAACCGTTATCGAGGGATCATGGACCTCCTGGTACCCTCCGAGATTTAACTCGAAATTGGAGAGAACAGTAGAACATCTTGGGCAGTAGGGAAGGATATAGTAACCCTCATATAGCAATCCCCTGTCCCATAACTCCTTTACAACCCACCAGATAGATTCCATATAGTCCGGGTCCATTGTCTTATAGTCGTTATCAAAATCGACCCACCTTCCCATCCTTGTAATTATCGAACGCCACTCCTTTGTGTATCTGAGAACAATAGAGCGACAAGATTCGTTAAACTTGGCAACTCCAAACTCCTCTATCTCCCGTTTTCCGGATATCCCAAGCTCTTTCTCCATCTCATACTCAACGGGAAGCCCATGACAATCCCATCCAAAGCGACGCTCCACTTTTTTTCCTTTCATAGTCTGATATCTGGGAATGATATCTTTTATGGTCCCGGGTACAAAATGTCCGAAGTGAGGAAGCCCCGTAGCAAAAGGAGGACCATCGTAAAAAACGTATTCTTCCCTTCCCTCCCTCTGTTCTATCGATTTCTTAAAGATATTGTTCTCCTGCCAGAACTTTAGTATCTCCTCTTCCATCTTGGGAAAGTCAACTTTAGAATTTACCGGTTTATACAAAATATCCTCCTGCTAATAGTGATATCGTTTAATTGATAATTTATTCTTAACCCTATATTTTAAATTAGCTATATACTTCGATAGAGGGTATTGTAGGTCTAATTTTTATATGGTGTCAAGTACATCGGTCTCAAAGAGACAAGCACCTACCAGTTCGCTCTAACCAAAACCCCCCTCTTTTATCTTAAAATGAGAAAACTCCATGGAAAAGCTCCCGCGCCCCTGAGTCGAAGAACGAAGAACTGTGGAGTATCCGAACATGTTGGCCAGAGGAACCTTAGCATGGATGTGCTCCATCCCGTGCTTACTCTCCACATTTATAATGTCGCCCTTTTTGCTAGTAATATGACCTATCACATCGCCAACAAACTCCTTGGGACACATAATATCAACCGACATTATCGGCTCAAGCAAGACAGGCTCTGCCTTCCTACATGCCTCATCAAAACCCATAGAGGCGGCAGCCTCGAAAGCAAACGTTGTTGAGGTAGATTGATTATAAACAGCATCTATCAGGGTAACCCTTGTGTCTATTACCGGATAACCATAGACAATCCCTGAATTAAAAGAGTTCTCAATACCACGCCTTACCGCATCTATAAACTCCTGAGGGAGAAGATCACTGGAAACGGTTGTATCAAAACTATTTCCGCTTCCCCTCTCCAGAGGCTCCACACGTATCGTAATATCTGCAGTATTATCCTTTCCCCCTATTACCCTGTGGTATTTCTCCCTATGCTCGACAACCCTGGTAATAGACTCCCTGTAAGAAACCTGCGGATTACCCACCTTAGCCTCCACCTTAAACTCATCCATCATCCTGGTAACAAGCACATCAAGATGAAGCTCACCCATCCCGGAAACTATTAATTGCCCTGTCTCTTCGTTCTCTTTCACCGTAAATGTAGGATCCTCACGCTCCAAAATTTTTAACACCTCATCCAGTTTCTTCTTCTCAGAGAGAGTCTTGGGTTCTATTGCCACGGATATTACCGGCTCCGGGAATTTCATACTCTCAAGGAGAACAGGAAACTTATCAGAGCCAAGACTGTCCCCCGTCTGAGCCAACTTAAGCCCTATCGCCACGGCAATATCGCCGGCAGAGACAGAATCCTCCGTTGTGTATCTATTGGCATGCATCCTGAGTATTCGACTAATTCTTTCCCTTTTCTTTTTATTAATGTTGTAGACGGCACTCCCACTCTTTATCGTACCCGAATAAACCCTTATATAGCTCATAGCACCTGCTTCACGATTGTGCTGTATCTTAAAAACCAGAGCAAGAGGAGGGCCATCCTTGGAACACTCTATCTCTACGTCCTTTTTTTTGTACAGGTGATACCCTTTAACTGGCCCCTTTTCATCAGGAGCCGGCAAAAAATGCACAATCGCATCAAGTAACGGCTGAACCCCCATATTACGGAGGGAGGCCCCACAGAAAACAGGCACAAACTCCCCCTTTAAGGTCCCGCGTCTTACAGCACCGAGTACAGTATCATCGGGAATCTCCCCACCCTCGAGATACAACTCTGCTATCTCATCAGATATAGAACCAAGGTGATCGAAGAGGTTATCCCGCCATTTTTCCGCATATTCTCTCCTCGAACCCTCAATTTCCGATTCGAAAAAGGTGTTTCCATAGTCCTCCTGATTCCATCGAATCTCCTTTAAGTTCACCAGATCGATAACACCCTCAAAATCTCCCTCGTTACCGATCGGTAGGTTCAACGGAAGAGGCACTGCCCCGAGTTTCTCCCTTATCTCATCAAGGACACGAAAGAAATCCGCCCCTATCCTGTCCATTTTATTTATGTAGGCAATCCTGGGAACCCCATACCGATCAGCCTGATGCCAGACTGTTTCCGATTGAGGTTCTACACCCTCTACCGCGGAGAAGATTACAATTCCGCCATCCAACACTCTGAGCGATCTCTCCACCTCTGCCGTAAAATCGACATGTCCCGGGGTATCTATAATATTTATCTGATATCCCTTCCAGAAACAGGTGGTAGAGGCGGATGTAATGGTAATACCCCTATCCTGCTCCTGGGGCATCCAATCCATCGCTGCCTCTCCGTCGTCAACCTCACCTATACGATGACTCTTACCGGTATAGTAGAGAATCCGTTCCGTTGTGGTAGTTTTACCAGCATCAATATGTGCCATTATTCCTATGTTTCGTATCTTAGATAGTTCACTCATAACTCACTCTCCAATTACAACATTCCCCAAAAACTGCTCTTACCAGTTTTAGATTTTCTTATGTGACAGTTTGCTAAAAGAATATATAATAAAGAGAAACATGAAAAGTAAAATTATTTTTCTCACACTCTTTTTCATCATCACAGAAATCCATGAAAGCATTCCCCTATTCTCTGAGTCAACAGGCAAGGAACAATCCCAACAGAGACTCATTATAAAGGGTGTTCTAACCTGGGTAAACACTCTCAGGGTAAAGCATCAGCTTATTCCCTTAAGACAATCCATTCTCCTTCAAAAAACCGCAGCAAAATACGCAAAAGAGATGGTAAAAACACACACCCTCTCTCATACCGATTCAAATGGTAACAGGGCACTGGAACGATACAGGGAAATGGGGGGAAGTGCCTTAAGGGTCGGAGAAATAATCGGTGTCGGGGGTAACATTTTACCAATAGAAAACGCATGGTTAAAAAGCCCAATACACAGGAAGGTAATACTCGACCCCAAATGGACGGAAATAGGGATAGGATACGCAGAATATAGAGAAGAGATCATACTGGATGTTTTATTTTCAGAAAATTACATAGTAAACCTAAGAATCACAGAGAGTAGGGATAAGGTTACAATCAGCGGGGGTTTTGAAGAAGCCATAATAGAAAAAATAGTCAAACCGATAATGATAAATGGCCTCTACCCGGTTAAGCCCTCAACATGGGGGGAAAAACACGGTTTTTTCTCCTTTACAATACCCAAAAATAAAATCGACAGATACAACGTATTTATCCGCCTGGGATATCAAGATAAGAGAGGTCAGATAATCATTACTAATATCATAGAGAACCTACATCTTCTCAAGGAAAGGAATGCCAAGTAGGTACATTCCCACCTTTAAGACCTCCAACACAGCCCTGGCAAGTTCTATACGAGATATCACCACATCTCTATTCTTGTTGTGAAGCACAGGATAGTCATGGTAATACCTGCTGTAATTCTTACATAGATCAAAGAGGTAATCGGCAACAAGCGAGGGGTTAAACTCCTTAGCAGCCTTCGCCACAACCTCTTTAAACCCGGATAACCCCTTAACAATCTCCCACTCAATTTCGGAATTCAACAACTCTACCCTAACAACTCCGCCCTCATAATCCTTCTTTCTCTCCTCAAATTTCCTCAACATGCTGGATATCCTTGCCCCTGTGTACTGAATATAGGGCCCCGTATTCCCTGTAAAAGAGATGGATTCCTCCGGGTTAAAGACAATATCTTTAACAGGGTGTACCTGAAGGAGATAGTAATTCAAAGCCCCAAGTGCAATTTTTTCACTTGTATCTTCTATGTTATCTACCTCACCCTCTCGCCCCTTCTCTTTTATCTCTCTCATTGCAAGTTGCTTCAATTCCTCAATGAGATCATCGGCATCTACTACCTTTCCCTCCCTGGATTTCATTTTTCCCTCCGGAAGATGAACCATCCCATAGGCAAGGTGATACAAATTATCGGCCCATTCATAGCCCAAACGCCTTAAAACTATAAAAAGTACCCTGAAGTGATAGTTTTGTTCCGAGGCAACAACATATATCAATCTGTCAAAGGGCCAATCTTTATACCGTTGAACAGCGGTTCCTATATCTTGAGTAAGATAGAGTGAGGTACCATCACTTCTAAGCAAAACTTTCCTATCCAGTCCCTCCTCTCTAAGATCAATCCACACCGATCCGTCATCTTCTCTATAGAATATTCCCTCCTCGAGCCCCCGCAAAACCTCACTCTTCCCCAGCTTATACGTCTCACTCTCGTAATAAATCTTGTCAAAGGATACTCCTGTTCTCTCATAGGTCTCTTTTATACCAGAGATTGCCCATTCATTCATTTTTTTCCATAGGGCAAGAATCTCCCCATCGCCCGCTTCCCACTTTTTTAGCATATCACGAGCAATTTTTTCGGCATCATCAGACTCCTTCGCCCACTCATTAAACCTTACATAGTACTTACCGACAAAATGGTCGCCCTTTAGTCCCTCATCCTCCGGTGTGCTTCCGTTAGCAAACTCTCTATAGGCTGCCATAGACTTACATATATGAATCCCCCTATCATTTATCAGGTTGACCTTCATAATCTCTGCCCCACAAAATTCCAGTATACGAGAAACACTCTCTCCGATGGCATCATTCCTGAGATGTCCAAGGTGAAGAGGTTTGTTCGTATTGGGACAGGAAAACTCCACCATAATTCTCTTACCCGTTAATGATGCGGGCGAAACGTACTCTGCAGTATCACTTAACACACCGGAAATAACATCATCGGTAAGCAATGCTCTATTAATCCTAACATTAAGATATGGTCCATCTGCCCTAATATCTCCATACTTACCCGTTTCTTCCCTTTTCCTAACCCCTTCCAGCACCCCGCTTGCAATCCTAACAGGTGGCATCTTAAGAAACTTTGCAAACTGGAACATTGGGAATGCAATATCACCCATTTCTGGTTTTGGAGGCCTTTCAACTATCACAGATTCAGGTGTTAAATTTATAGTCACACCACGCCTTTCTCCCATCTCTTTAACCGCATCTAAAACTATCTTGCACCAGAAACCCTTAATATCTCTCATACATCCATCTCCTATAAGATAAATTTCTCATTTCTACCGATCACAGCCACCATCGTTCCAAAATTCTCTATTCCCTCTCTCCTAAACGAAGAGAGTTTTGTATTACAGTAAGTACAATCCCTTATAATGACAATATCTTCTATCCCGTATCCTCTCAAAAGTCTCAAATTAGCCGCTTGAAGATCCAGATAAAATTTTCCGTGAAACTTCTCCACAGAGGCCTCACCAAAATTTTCTCTAAAATATTCATACCGCCCCCTATCAACAGAGTAACAACACCTACCCACACCAGGACCTATAACAACCCTCAAATTCTCCCTCAGAGATCCCAGCCTTTCTCTGAGTAGTTCTAAAGCTTCAATAACTATACCTGTACCCCGCCACCCGGAATGAACAATAGCGTACATCAATCTTTTCCTATCAATTATCCAGATAGGAAGACAATCGGCAACAGTAACGGTTAAAAGAAACTCTCCTGTCGAGGCAACAAGACCATCACCCTCTACGAGATTCTTACTATTTTTCGAATCACTCTGAAAACCCAAATCCTCTACCAGGTGTACCATTTTAGAATGAATTTGCTTAAGACCAACAATTTTAGTACCTCTTACCGCAATTTGTTTAAAAAAGCGCTCTCGATTTTCCTCTCCACGAAGGATTGACATATCCCCGGCGTCTTTAAGTGACAAAATAGCCCTAATAGGGGCAACCTCGGAATCATAGAACAGAGGTAGTTCTACCGCCAATCCGTCAACAATGGTTTTAAGCTCTGATAGTGTATAATCTAACATATTCAGGAGAGCATTTAATCAGACAAAAACGGCGGAGTCAAGAAGACTCTGCCAGTAAGATGCCTCTATGTTATGAGAATCTTTTACAAGTATTACAGCTCTATCAAGGAGAGAAAGGGTATTTTTCCACGATTTTACTATCTTCTGATTTTCCCTCCCCCCAATCTCTGTAAAATTAGAAATCGTGTCATACTCCCCTCCAACCTCGCCGTACAAAATTCCCTCCAGCACCTTTATCAATAATGTGGTGTGCTCTATATGTTTATTAATAATCTCTTCTGCCTCTTTATCAGCCTTACTTAAAATAATTGCTATCTTCTTATTCTTAAGTCGTAAGGGAGCAATTTCACTCTCCACCTTTTCAATCTCTTTTCCTATCTCGCCATACTTATCAAGCTTAGAGTCAAAGGCTTCCAGCGTCTTATCTAGGTTGTTGAGCCAATTATAAGAATCTGTAAAAACCTCTCTATTTGCCTCTTTGTAAAAATCGCCATTAACAAGAAGAATTTTCAATCCCCTACTCATATGCTTCACAAAAACATACTCCACAAAGGTATTAAGAAACCCCATAGTTATGGGAAACTCAAACTTCTCCCCCCTGTAATTACTTAGATAATTAATCTCAGGCGCATCTAAATATTCTCTCAACGTGTAGAGGATGTTTCTCCTATCCTCAGAGAGGGAGAACTTCCTAAAAGAAGCAGCCAGCCATCTGTCCCAAAAATTTTTAAAGCTATAGAACCAATCGTCTATTGCCTCACGACGTGCCGGCGTATATCGAGGATCCCGTTTTATATAGCGGATAATCTGAATGAGAGGGATTCTTTCAGTAAAATTCCTAATCTTTTCCAACATCACAAGTGAGTTTGTTATGAATTTATTCATTTCCTTTCCGAAATTTGCATCTCTCTCGGAAAGCATATCCTCGTTGCTAAATATAAATAAAACCTGGAACACCTCAGCTGAGGGAATACCGTGGAAATTGAAGAGAATTTCTCCTAGCAACACCAATTTCCCACTGATAGCCTTAAACGGACAGCCAACACTACCAGCAGACTCTCGGAAGCAGTCCAGGATCTGCATGAAATCTATGGTGGTCAACCTGTAGAGTCCGTAGAGAAATAAAATCTTTCTATATACACGTTTCTTTTCATCGGGGGTAATTGATTCTAAGATATCTTTTAGTTTCCTTTCCATTTCACGCTTGATCTCATATTTATCCTCAAGCAACATTTCGTCCCTTATCTTTTCGGGTGACAATTCCTCTCTTATTGTCTGATGTATACCGGTAAGTTCGGAATTGACCATATATGCAAAGAAAAGTTCTCTCTTCTTTTCGAAAGCGAAGAGTAAAATCGACCTAAAAAAATCTGCTACTACCTTAAGGTCTGCAATATAATCCCTAAATAGGGGAAGAAAAAGCTTGCGCTTAAAATCGATCAAACCCGGGTAGTTGACCTCAATCTCTCTCTTTATTCCGGAGATACGATCATCTAGCAGAGCCTCTTCTAAACTTATCCCCTTAAAGAAGGATTTAATCACAAGTATTAATCTCTTAAAAAATCCCACTTTTTCTAGCTCTTCCTCCAAAGAAAAAGCTGGGGTATCTCCAGGTTCACTCAGCCCAACAGAGGTTTTTGTTACAGAGGCAGAGGCATTTATCTTTTCTAAAAGTTTACGTCGCTCCTCATCGGAGAGTTCAGCAACCAGTTTATCAAAAGTAGAAAAAATATCCATTTCTTTAGCTCCATTTTAGTTGCAATAAGAGATTCCGTCAACAAACTTATCATTGCATCTCCGTTATCCCACCGTATCTCATTCTTGACAAAGGACATATCTAAAGTTATAGTAACACAATCCCTCATAACAAGGAGTTACTGATGAGTTTCACGAAAGATAATATCAGAAATATTGCTATCTGCGGACACGGTAGCACAGGGAAGACCTCCCTTGTTGAATATATCCTCTTTAATGCTGGGGTTATTGGCAAACCGGAACCTGTGGAGAAGGGACAAACAGTAAGTGATTTTACTGAAGAAGAGATAAACAAGAAAATTTCGATCCATACCTCACTGGAACATGTCACATGGAAGGATAAAAAAATCAATATCCTAGACACACCTGGGGCCTCCGATTTTGTAGGCGAGGTAGTAGCGGCCCTTAGAGCTGCGGAATCTTCTCTTGTTCTTGTGGGTGCCGATGTAGGGGTTCAGATAGAAACAGTAAAACTCTGGCGAAGGATGAACAAAACCAACCTGCCCAGAGCGATTTTCATCAATAAGATGGAGAAAGAACACGCCGATTTTGAAAAAACACTGAATGATCTGAAGGAAAAATTTAAAACTACTTTTATCCCTCTAACGGTTCCCGTCGGAAACGGAAATGAATACAAGGGTATAATTGATCTCCTCGAAGAAAAGGCTCACCTGAATCCCACAGGGGAGAAGGATGACAAAGGAGAGAATATCCCGGAAAACCTTAAAGAAGTTTTTGAAAATTACAAAAAGCAACTGGTAGAGGCTGCTGCAGAGGGTGACGATGCTCTAATGGAAAAGTATTTCGAAGAAGAAACCCTCACAAAGGAAGAAATAATCAGCGGTCTTACAAAGGCAATAAAAGAAAACAAAATTGTTCCCGTCTTTGCAGGTTCGGTCCTGTTAAACTCCGGTATCAAGTCTCTATTGAACGGATTAGCCAGTCTAATGCCGGCTCCGGGTGGTGAGGTAAAGGCAACGGATAAAGATGGAAATGAAATTACAGTTAGGGTTGATGAGGCGGAACCATTTTCCGCCTTTGTCTTTAAAACAACGATAGACCAATTCACAGGAAAAATTTCAATGATTAAGGTGATCTCCGGGAAAATCACCCCTGACTCAGAAATCGTAAATGCCGATGCGGAGAAAAAGGAAAAAATTTCAAAGGTCTACACTGCTCAGGGTAAAAAACTGGAAGAGGTAAGCGAACTTACAGCTGGCGATGTGGGATGTTTAATAAAACTCTCCTCCGTTAACACAAACAATTCCCTATGTTCCCCCGATAGAATTGTTAAATTCGAACCATTAGATATTCCACAACCGGTTCACTCGGTTGCCATATCTGCGAAGTCAAAGAAAGACGAAGACAAACTAAATCAACTTCTACAGAGAGCAACGGAGGAAGATCTCACATTCAAGATTGAATACAACAAAGAAACTAAAGAAACTGTAATCTCGGGAATGGGTGAACAGCATATATCGATTATACTTGAGAAAATCAGGGACAAACAGAAAATTGACATCGAGACAAGGGTACCAAAGGTTGCCTACAGGGAAACTATAACAAAACCGGCAAGTGCCGAATATCTCCACAAGAAACAGACAGGTGGCCACGGACAGTATGCAAAAGTAGTTTTAGAAATCAAACCGCTTCCCAGAGGTGAAAATTTTAAGTTTATAAATGCAATTTTTGGCGGTGCAATATCCAAGGGTTACATACCAGGCGTAGAAAAGGGAATCCTTGAGGGGATGGAATCGGGAAGCTTAGCAGGATACCCAATCGTGGATATCGAGGCAAAGGTCGTAGATGGGAAGGAACACCCGGTAGACTCATCCGAACTGGCGTTCAAACTTGCTGCAAGAGAGGCTCTACGTGCCGCCGTAGAGAAGGCAAAACCAGTGCTTCTTGAACCTATAATGAACCTCTCGGTGTTTGTGGAAGATCAGTACCTGGGAGACGTACTTTCTGACCTGAGCTCAAGACGAGGAAAAGTATTGGGTCAGGAACCAATTGGCGGGGGAATTCAAGAGATAAAAGCCCAGGTTCCTCAGGCAGAACTCTTACGATACTCTATTGATTTACGCTCGATAACCTCAGGAACAGCCTCATTTGAGATGGAATTTAGTCACTACAGCCCAATAAGCGGTAAAATAGCGGAGGACGTGATTAAAGCCTCCAAAGCAGAACAGGAAGAAAACTAAAACTAAAAAAGCTCTCCAATAAATGGAGAGCTTTTAATTTTTACATTAAGGATTTTACACTACAGAAAAAGTGCCCCGGGAATAAAAAAATGTAGAAAAGCTACAACAATACTTCCGATCCCCAGCGGAACTCTATAAGTCATCACAGCTTTTTCAACCTTTTCAATGCTTTCCTTCGCCGTTTCGGTTTCTGTTTTTCTCTTGAAGAAATCAACCAGAAGTGCTATTCCAACCACGATTCCTGTTAACGCAGGTAACAGATCTCCTGCAAAAGGAACAGCCCAACCAACAGGCTTAACGATAAGTTTTAGAATTCCCACAATTAAGGCACTAAAACCAATAGTCACTCTGACACTCTGCTTCATGAAAAAATCCTCTAATGAGGCCATAAATTTAATCTTCTTGCTCAAATAGTCAACTGAGAGAGCAACACCCCCTAATAAATTTGCAATTATGGAAAGAAAATAAAATTGTACCATACTTTTCCACCTTGTTATCGGGTTTCTCTCTCTATGATAATTAATTTAATTTCAATCGTCAACGTTTTTATCTCTGGACCCTACGATGAAGGGTTATCTCCCTTCCTCCCATTTTAACTATAGCATATACTGTGGTTTCTTCATCAGAAAAGGGAATTTGAACGCGTAGAAACACTTTTTCACCCTCTTTTTGAGGTACTCGTTTATTCACCGTATAGAGACCAGTCTCTTCACCCTTAAGATAAAACGAGACAACCAGAGAATCTTCCCTCTTTTCCCTATTCCTCACCCTCTCTGCTACCAGCGAAATGTAAACTTTTCCAGAATAGATAAAACCCTTAAGTTCAAAATTATAATCTCCCATGCTTCCCTTATACGGAAAACCCAGAAAAAATCTTACCGCTATGAACATTATTATAATAACGAGAATAACATCGAGAAAGAGAATTAAAAGAGCCCTATTATTCCTAAATATACTTCTCCTTCCGTAATCAAGTCTGGGTGCAGAGGGCAAGGAGAGTCGTTCTTCCCGTTTGTAATGGTAAATAATTTCTCTCTCTGCGTCCTTTTGAACCCTCAATATATCTCGTTTATCCGCTCTTTTTTCTTCTCTCATTTTCTATTTCTCTGTATTTTTCCAGTATCTTATCACTTCTCCACCATACAACACTAGCCTTTTTCTCATCGGCAATCAAACCGTAAATTATTCCCCTAGGGCTTAATCTAAGATATTCAAAGGCAAGTTGCGAATCTTCTAACACTATTACCCGCCTTTCAATCTCCTTACCATTAGCATTCAGGGTAAGCAGTGTATAGCGGTTAAGATCATCATACTTAAGGAAAAAGAAAATCCTATCCTCCGTTACACCAAAAAACTCGTACGAGGGAGCGGGAATATTAATAACTTTTCCCCCTATATTCTCTTTTGTCGTACCACTCTTTGGCACCTCAAACAACAGTCTAATCCTTTCCTTAACCAAGTCAAAATCATATATACGGGAACCCTTTCTCTTTATACCAGAGCGTACATGGGTAGAGGGATCAATAATATCCTCATACGAGGAAACTGCAATATACAAATTGGGAGCTCTGTAATCCGGAACAATCTTTTCTATCTCATACCTGATTTTCCTATCAGATTTCTTCATAAAAGAACTCTCATCCAAAATCACATGATACCTCAAGTCGCCGGACGAATAGAACCAAAATATTTCCCAACTCTTCGGGGTACGCGTTACCACTACAGGCTCATCATTATCCGTCAAGAACATCCCCTCAATAAACGGAAAAGGGGTGCCACCTATTCCCTCCTGACCCAAAAAATTTACAAAAGTCCCATCCTTTCTAAAGTGAGAAACAACACGATTTAGCACAATTCCACGTTTTTTATCCTTAACAGCCCTATCTTTATCTACCATATTCTCCACATATATATCACTCTTACTATCAACCACAATGTCCCCCACCCCATTCAAATTTATAGGAACCGCGTATTTAGTGGTCTTTAGTCCTCCCTTTGGTTCTTTCTTGAGAATAAATGGTTCGGGATTAATCTCTGGATTATACAGTAAAAAAATAAGATCTCCATACGATGAAAATTCCATAATCTTGTTAGCATTACCGTTAGATATGTAAAAAATTCCATTGCGCATAAATATTCTGTTCTTCGAATTAAAAACCCGTTCTGTAAACTGAAACAGATCTATTTGATTCTCTAATTTTCCAAACCCAAGTGAAAATAGTTTTTCTCTCTTTATTTCACCTATATTTCTCTCTTTGCAACCGAAGAAAAGAGATAAAACAAAAATAAATAGTAACACTATCTTCTTAAACATAATAATTAACTCTCTCTGCCCTTATTAACTGATTGTACATAGTACAATTGCTTTATCTCCCTTGTCAATCTTGACCTTAAGAGTAAAAAGAGATTACATTAGATTTATGATTGATAAAGCATTAAAGTTCATTATGGGTTCCAAACACGAGAGGGACCTAAAAGCGCTTCTCCCAATACTCGCAAAAATTAACTACTACGAACCATATGTTCTTAAACTCAAAGAGGAAGATTTCAAAGAAAAAACACGAGAATTTAAAGAGAGATATCAGAAGGGGGAGAGTCTAGATAGCATCTTGCCGGAAGCGTACGCTCTGGTAAGGGAAGCAGCAAGGAGAACCCTGGGAGAGAGGATATTCGATGTTCAAATGCTAGGGGGTATCGTTCTTCACCAGGGGAAAATCATGGAAATGAAAACAGGAGAGGGTAAAACCCTTTCCAGCGTCACAGCAGCTTATCTAAACTCACTCACAGGTAAGGGGGTACACGTTGTAACAGTTAACGATTACCTAGCCGAACGAGATGCCAACTGGATGGGACGCGTCTACAACTATCTGGGAGTTTCTGTAGGGGTTATACTCTCCCAAATGGACAACGAAGCGAGAAAACTGGCATACGCCAAAGATATAACGTACGGAACAAACAATGAGTTTGGATTTGATTATCTCAGAGATAACATGAGATGGGATAAAAGCGAAAAAGTTCAGAGAGGACATAATTACTGTATTGTAGATGAAATAGATTCTATCCTAATAGACGAGGCAAGAACCCCTCTAATAATATCGGGTCCTGCGGAGGATGATACGTACAAATACTACGAGGTAAATAAACTGGTAACCCATCTAAAAGAATGCGATAAGGATCCGGAAACAGGCGAGTACCCCGAGTTTCCCACGGGAGATTACAAAATCGATGAGAAAAACAAGCGAATAACATTTACCGACGAGGGGCTAAATCATATAGAACAACTCCTATTAAAGAGAGGGCTAATAAAGGGATCCCTCTTTACAGAGGAAAATTTTGAGTACATCCATTACTTCACCCAAGCTCTGAGGGCTCACAGGTTGTTCATTCGAGATGTGGACTACGTTGTGCAGGAGGGACAGGTACAGATTGTAGACGAATTTACAGGCCGTATACTATACGGAAGAAGATACTCCGAGGGTCTTCATCAAGCAATAGAGGCAAAGGAGCATATAAAAATCGCCCAGAGAAATCGAACACTTGCCACTATTACCTTTCAGAATTACTTCAGGATGTACGATAAACTCTCCGGCATGACAGGTACCGCAGACACGGAGGCTACAGAATTTGCCAAGATATACGATCTGGATGTTGTAGTAATACCTACAAACAGACCAGTTATCAGAAAAGATTTGGATGACGTAATATACCTTACCGAAAATGACAAATTCAATGCCATATGCGATGAAATAGCAGAACGCCATAAAAAGGGGCAGCCAATACTGGTTGGTACCGTATCAATAGAAAAATCGGAAAAGCTCTCCAATCTCTTACGACGGAGAGGAATTCGTCACGAGGTGTTAAATGCTAAGAATCATGCGAGAGAGGCTCTTATAATAGCTGAAGCAGGAGCCAAAGGAGCAGTAACTATAGCTACAAACATGGCAGGGAGGGGTACAGATATCAAATTAGGTGGTAACCCTGAGTTTCGTGCCAGAAAAAAAGTGGGAACCAAAGCAACGGAAGAGGAATATAAAAAAGCTTTAGAGAAAGAGTTGGAGACATGGAGAAAAAACTACGAAGAGGTAAAAAGTCTTGGAGGACTTCATGTCCTTGGTACCGAGAGACATGAGGCAAGAAGAATTGATAACCAGCTACGTGGTAGATCGGGAAGACAGGGAGATCCAGGTTCTTCTATCTTCTATATATCCCTGGAAGACGAACTTATGCGTCTATTCGGCGGGGACAATCTCAGGTCCATGATGTCCAAACTCGGAATGAACGATGGGGAACCCATAACACACCCATGGATAAATAAATCGATAGAACGCGCCCAACGAAAGGTAGAGGAAAGAAACTTCGAAATAAGAAAACATCTCCTTGAGTACGATGACGTACTAAACGAGCAGAGAAAGTTCATATATAGCAAGCGAGACGAAATTCTAGAAGATACAAATCTAAAGGCACGCGTACTGGAAACGGCAAAAGAGATAGTGGAAGAACTGATGGATGATTACAGAGAACGAGGTAGCAACACGGAGGTCTCGCTAAAAATACTACTAAACGATCTAAAAGAAAACTTCCTTTACAACCCTCAGGTAAGCTTTGAAGAGATGCTAAAGATGCCTCCCGGAGAACTCCAGACAATGATAATCGAAGATCTAAGGGCAGACCTGGAAGAAAAAGAGCAAGAGATAGGTAAAGAAAACCTAAACCTCTTCATACGTATCGAGTATCTAAGAAACATAGACTCAAGATGGCAGGATCATCTTGAAAATCTAGAGGCACTCAGAGAGGCCGTTTACCTTAGGGCATACGGCCAAAAAAATCCACTTCTAGAGTATAAACTGGAAGGATTTCAGATATTTGACGAAATGCTATACCAGATTAAAACCTCCATCGCGAGAAAGATTCTAAAGATACAGATTGAGCATCCGGAAAGAGAAAGAGTGGTACAACGTCGTGAAAAACTCGGAAGTGCTACTCACCATGCACTGGGGCAATTCTCCGCAGCTGCAGTAGCCGGCGAACCGGCAAAACAAGCAACTATGCCGGAAAAGATTCAGGTAAGACGACAGTACCCCAAGGTAGGCAGAAATGACCCATGCCCATGCGGAAGTGGGAAAAAGTATAAATACTGTCATGGGCGATTTGATTAGAGGATTTAATTAAAAGACTTTTAACTCTCATCTTTATTCCTAACCCTCAAATATCCAAGTATAGCTCCCGAACCGTAGAATGCAAAAGCAAACCACAAAACGGTGGTAATTAATTTTAACACCGTGGCTATTGCTTGAAGCACCTCCCCGTTTGCGGTCGAGAGTGGCAACCCAATAAAAAAAGGGATTTCCACCAAAAAGTAGCCAACCAATCCTGCCAGATACAACCTACCCTGACTCGCACCTTCTCCGAAGAAAAATAACCCCAAGCGAATAACAACAACCAAAAACCCAATATACAACATGGAAATCAGAAGAAGTGCTAATAGAGGAAGAAATAGAATACCGCTCACAGAAAGAATAAAGAGTCCGGTTATTAAGGGCACAACTACCAAGAGTAACAAGAAATAGAGAAGATTATCCTTCCATGAGCGCAGTACCACAGAGGAAATTCCTCTTGCAGAATTGAAACTAAAATGTACAAACAAAAAAAGAATCAAGAGAAAGAGCAATGTTCTTCCGATTTCTACGATCAATCTGATTTTAACAGCACTATTTCGGCTTGTAAACAAACCAAGAAGTGGAATCTTCACCTGGGGAAGCGACTCCTTGTTTCCACCTATAATAGAACCACGTGCCTGTTTAATCCTTCCACCTATAGCAACCGCATTACCGGTTATCCTGGCTCCCTTTTTAAGAACAATATTAGCTCCTAATGTCCACACATCCCCCTTAACTTTTCCAGAAATATCAACCTCTCCCCCCAAACTAATAACATCACCCTCTCTTTCACCTCTTATAATTATTTTTTTACCTATCGTTACCCCACTGCGAGTAAGGAACTCCAAACCACTAAAACCAATTCGCAAACTGGTCTTACCGGAGACCACTGAGAGCGAAAGGGGGAGTATACTCCATTCCCTATCTTTTCCATTAATAAGATCAATAAACCCGAAGTTCAGCCTTACATTTGCATTTTTCCCCCCAAATTCTATACAACCAGGGTGTATGAGCACACTGGAACTAACCTCCTCGGATTGAACCCGGATAACAGTAAAAAGTGCAATTAAGCCTATTATCAATAGAAACAACTTTTTCATATACTTTCCCTTTAATTTCTAATTAGCTTTGCTATAAATCTATAAGTTAATTATCGGCATTTTTTGCCTTAACAATTTACTCTAACAACACTCTATACGTCCTATATGCCAGGTACCATACCCTTGGGATTAATAGCTCGACCGTGATACCTTATCTCAAAATGAAGATGCGGCCCCGTTGCCCTTCCTGTCATACCCACAAGACCGATTTTCTTACCTTTCATTACAAACTCCCCCCTATGTACAAGAACCCTACTCAAATGCGCATAAAGGGTAGAAAAACCTCGGGGATGTTTTACTAAAATATAGTTTCCAAGAATCCTATCATGGCCTATGGCGAGAACTCTTCCATCCATCGCACAGTGAACAGGGGTTCCAACAGGAGCAGCCAAATCCACCCCTCTATGGAACCTAATACGATGGGTAAAGGGGTCATGCCGAAATCCATACCCAGAGGTTAGTATCCCCGCTACAGGTTTTCTAAAGGCTACCCCTATTACAATACTTTTCTCGATCCCCGTATGCTGTACCCCGGGAAAGAACAACCTCTTACCACGTAAAGTCCTAAACGAAATCTTTGTACCCTTGACAGATCCTTCAGATTCCAGACCGTTAGCTTCAAGAACCACATCGGGGGCCACATCATACTTTCTGCAAAACCTCTCAAAATCTCCTCTTACAGTAAGATAAATACCATTTACCGTAGGAATCTTAACTCTCTCACCAATTGAGAGCATATGAACCCCCCTTCCGTCCCTTCTATTCGTAGAGGCTATAGTATCCAAAGTCAGATGAAATTTTTCGGCAATACCGGAGAGAGTATCACCCTTTTTAGCCACATAGTAGAGGATTCTTACCGGAACCCCACTATCTGAGGTTCCTCCGCTGGCCATTACACCCTTTACAGGACTGTTATTCCTCCTTGGAGTATGATTTACGATGAGCGCTGAGACTACCTTCCAATTCGAGGGATAGTACAAGTACTCCCTCTTAACACCAAATCTTTCAACAACAAATCTCCAAACACAAAAACCACCACCAAGAAGTGTCACCAATAAAACTATAAACAAAAAAATGGAACGCCTTACGGAGGGAACAGTTTTTCTTTCACCACGGTTGTTAAACAGAGCACCGGCAAACATATGTACACAGCTTAATGGAGGTATCTGAGAGGGTCAACAGGTTTCCCGTTCTTAAAAATAGAAAAATGTAAATGTGGTCCAGTACTATAACCCGTGTTGCCCATTCTTCCTATGAGTTCATCCTGTCTCACATGTTCCCCTCGCCTTACCAATATCCTGCTTAAATGAGCGTACAGAGTCTGAAACCCGTCCTCGTGCCGTATAATTATATACCTACCATAGGTAGGATTTATACCGGTACGTGCCACAACCCCAGCCATAGAGGCAACAATCTTCGTACCAACTCTATTTGCTATATCTACACCATTGTGGAATCTCATAATGCCCGTAAAAGGATCGTGCCGCATACCAAACGGCGAGGTTATTATACCATGGGTTGGATATATGAATAGTTTACCAAGAACCCTATTTAACTCATTTGTTCTCATTTTGGCACCAACAATAAATAACTCTTGACCGGGGTGAATTACAGAGGATTTCAAATTATTCCAATCCACCAATTCATTTAAAGGCACCCCAAATCTCTTCGCTATACCGCTTAGAGAATCTCCCCTCCTAACTTCATACTTCAACCCGTTTCTGTTAGGAATATGTAAAACAGTCCCCACTCTTAAGAGACGAGCATCCTTTATGCCATTAAAACTAATAATAGTACCCAAACTAAGACCAAACCGAGCGGCAATTCTAGAGAGCGAATCACCATTCTTAACTCGATAGTTTGTCACTCTAAGAGTCTTTATCAATTTCGGGGATAATTTGCCCGAAGACGTGTAGCGTTGTTCCGACTCCGGAATTAATGTCCGAAACAGAACAGTATCAAAGGTGTTATCCTGAGGAAAGCTTAACGTTATATCATTCTTCCTACGTGTAATAATAGCTCTGCTATACCAAACATACGCCACTGTTAATACTATAATAGCAAGAAGAATGTAGATTAAAAGCAGGTTTATATTGGGTTTTAGTAGTTTCCATTTCCCGGCCCTATCACCCACATCCTTTGTCTTTTTAGCCCTTTCCACCTTAACAGGTAGTTTTCCCCTGGTCGACACGGGTTTTTGGGCTTTCAAATATCTATCAAAGGGGATTATATTACCTGTATAGGAAGAATTTTTTCTCCGCTTTACCTGTTGCTTACTCAGTAATGCCTGCATATATTTCCTTTATCAAACATATCGACAAGAAAGCGCCTCCATATTAATATTACTACTACCAAAAATGAACAAAAGAGAGTTGTTATCACCCATACCCTACATAGCGCTAGCGGGAATACTTATCATTGCTCTCAAATATACAATAATTGACTTTAGTACTATCCAGGGCGTTTCAATGGAACCCACACTAAAGCCGGGTCACATAGTTGTTTATAGCAGGATTGCATACGGAGTAAAGATACCAATTATACATAGGTACCTAGTAAAATGGAAAATGCCCGAATCCGGAGATATTATTGTCTTAAAAGATCCTCGAAACAAACTTACAATTGTAAAACGGTGCCAAAAACGTGTAGGGGAAGAACTATTCGTAATAGGAGACAATAGATCTGACTCCATAGATTCGAGAGATTTTGGGTTGGTGCCTATCAATCTTGTAGAGGGGAAGGTAATCTTTTATAAATGACTTTACAGATTCTACAATAAATAAATATGAGGCTGGAGAACACTTGAAAGATAAGCTTGATAAAAAACGACTTGCCATATACATAATATTTCTCTCTCTAATAGTCATAGTCTTAATAGGCCGTCTCGTTCAATTAATGATCATTATCCCAACCAAAGAACCGACCACCGTCTTAAATTTTCCCAAGGTAGAGAGAGGCTCCATACTGGATAGAAACGGAAGAATCCTCGCTATCTCCACAAAATTGAACTCTGTCTCCGCATGGATTCCAAATATCGAAAACCCAATGGAGGTTGCAAAAACTCTTGCCCCAATACTGCACATGAGCAAGAAAGCCATCTTGGAAAAAATAGAAAAACATTCCGGTTTTGTCTTTATTAAAAGACTGGTAAGCCCCTCAGTATCGGAAAGGATAGAAGAACTCAAAGCCAAAGGGAGGTTAAGGGGTATAAATCTAACACCAGAGTACGGGAGAAACTATCCAGAGCAAGAGCTTGCCTCTCATGTGATAGGGTATGTCGGAATAGACAACATTGGCTTAGCCGGGATTGAATACTCGTTTAACCGTGTACTATCACCCCAGCCAATAGGAAGCAGCTCCAAAAAGATATACGGAGATCAGGTATTCCTCACAATCGATATAAATGTACAGTACATAATTGAAAAAGCAGCATTAGAAGCGTATAAGAAGAACAAAGCAAAGGCTGTAATGATACTTGTAATGGATGCCAAAACAGGGGAGTTATTGGGGTATACAAGTATTCCCAATTTTAATCCCAACGACTACACCAAAGCATCGAAGGATGCTTTAATCAACAGACCTATAAGCTTTGCCTATGAGCCAGGATCGGTATTTAAAGTTTTTAGTCTTTCATCCATGCTGCAGGCAGGGGCTATACATTCAAATGATCACTTCTATTGCAATGGTTTCTACGAAAAAAAACTCTCCAATGGGAAAATCATCAAAATAAAATGCTTAGGTATCCATGGAGATGTTACCCCGCAAAGGATAATCCAATACTCATGCAACGCTGGAGCCGCCTATGCCTCCGACAAAATTGACAAAGAAACATTCTATCGCATGCTTGTAAAATACGGCTTTGGGAAGCCTACAGGAATCCCTCTGCCGGGTGAAACCGCAGGAATATTAAGAAAACCCAGCCAATGGTCGGCAAGGAGCAAACCTACAATTGCAATAGGTCAGGAAATCGCTGTCTCCGCAATACAGGTAGTTACTGCCGCAACTGCCATTGCCAATGGAGGAGTATTACTTAAACCGAGAATAGTCAAAAAGATTGTTTCCCCCACTGGCAAACTTATAAAAGAGTACACCAGAGAGCCTGTTCGCGAGGTTTTGTCCCCCGAGGTTGCCACGAAAACATTAAGAATGATGCTAACGGCAACAGAGGATATGGGAACGGCAAGAAGGGCACGAATAAAGGGAATTGATATATCAGCAAAAACAGGAACCGCCCAGGTGCTCGATAGGAAAACGGGGAAATACTCCAAAGATCATTTCATCTCTTCGTTTCTTGGAATATTTCCAACCGAAGACCCACGACTAATAGTTTACGTAGTAATTGATTACCCCAAATTCGAAAAGTACGGGGGAAGAATAGCCGCACCAGTATTTAAAGAGATAGCGGAAAGACTCATCACATATGAAGGGATCCCCCTTAAAAATGAAAAAGTTCTCAAAGAACCTGAGGAAATAACCGTTAAAATTCCAAGAGAGGTAAAACTAGAGGGTATCATGCCAGACTTGAGGGGCAAACCCAAACGAGTACTTCTTAACCTTCTCAATAATAAAAATTACAAAGTGGTAATAGAGGGCTCGGGATATGTGTACAAACAGTCCCCTCCCCCAGGCACAAAATTAAAAAAGGGGATGAGAATCATCTTACAGCTAAAATGAAATATCTCAAAAAAAATCTCAAAGCACTGTTAAAAGATAACGAGGAACTAATCAATTTTTTTGTCTCAAAATATCTGAACTCGAGAGAACAAAAAGAAATTGAAATTATAAATTCTGCCACAGGGTTTCCCGTAATACGATACAAAAATCTCTTTATCCATAGTAGGTACGATCCTATCAAAGAGGCGGAAAAAATCATCAACTCTGCCATTAACAAAAGCTCCGGAAGCCCTTCTCTTCAAGTTACTATGGCACTATTTTATGGTTTCGGACTGGGCTACTTGGTAGAAAAATTTTCGGAATTATTTCCACGGATTCCCCTTCTCATCATCGAACCGGATGTAGAATTTTTTCTTATCTCACTTGACACCAGAGATATGTCAAGCCTACTAAAACGGGACAACATCCACTTTGCATTTGATAACAAACCCGAAGAATTTCTTAAAATCCTGGAAACAATGCCAACTCATAATATCGTTTATTTTAAATACCGGCCCTTATACCAGAAAGATGAGAGCTACTTTAAAAAAATAGACAATCTGCTTCAATCGTTCTTTAGGCAGAGGGAGATAAATAAAAACACTCTAGAGCGATTTGGAAAATTATGGACCAAAAACATACTAAAAAATTTGAAATATCTTCTTAGATACCCGGGAATCTCATGTATAGCAAACCACTTTATGAACATCCCCTCAGTTGTGGTTGCGGCAGGCCCTACCCTTGATGAGATAATCCCTCACATGAAACAAATCAGGGAAAGAGCTCTAATAATAGCGGTAGACACCAGTCTTAATCCATTATCAGTTGCGGAAATAGAACCAGATTTTGTTGTTGTGGTTGATCCACAGTATCTCAACACCAGATATTTGGAATGGATTAATTTCAAGAATACCTTCTTTATAGCTGAACCGGCTATCCACCCAAGGAGTTTCAGGTTACTCCCGCCAAAGGGTTTCTTTACAGGCTCTTTTTTCCCTCTCGGGAAATATTTTGAAGAGATTCTGGGAGAGAAGGGCACCCTTGGCGCAGGTGGTTCCGTGTCTACAACAGCATGGGATTTCTCCCGCTACATTGGGAACACGCCTATCTTTCTCGCAGGTCTTGACCTCGGTTTTCCGGAAAACAAAGTTCACTGTAAGGGGACTCTCCTCGACCAGATGCTCCTAGTAGAATCTTTCCGATACTTCCCATTCTCCCAATATATATTTTCAATGATGATCTCTGCCTCACCCCACCAGGGGCTTTCTTACGATGGCCAATACGTACTCACAGATCACCGAATGGCGGTGTACAAACACTGGTTTGAGAGTCAGACAAACAGGTTAGAAAAACAAAAGACCTACAACCTTTCGCTCAAAAGTATCAAAGTAGAAGGAATTATCCCCGAAAAAATAGAGAGGCTCCTGGCACTTCCCCCAATACGCACAAAAATTGACAAACTCAAAAGTGAAATGGAAAAATTTCTGGAAGAGGAAATATCGACAGAAAAAGTTCAAAATTTAAAAAGAGGAATTGCCACTCTAAGAGAGAGTCTACAACAGATCAATCAACTTGCGAATTCTGGCTTAAAACTCAGCACTCAGTTAATGGAAACTATCCCAAGAGGGGAAGATATATCTTTCCTACTAAAAAAATTGGAAGAAATAGACAGAAACATAACCAAAATTCAATCAAAGGACGTAGCGGGTTTTCTTATCCATACAATAATCAAGGAAATCATCGAAAAGGGTAGTAATATCCAGAGCGGAGAAGAAATAGTTAAAAACAGCATAACATTATACAGAGAATTGGCAAAATCTTCTTACTATCATCTGGAGCTTCTCAAACATTTCTCACACAATCTTTAATTTTAGTTAAAGTTATTGGTGATTTAACCGAATGTATTAGTGAGGGTAAAACTAGAAATGGTACACCCCTCTGGGAAAACGGTATGCTATACACTGACGTCCAGGCATACCGTTTTTTTTTATTTTTGAAAATTTGTCACCACTAATTCTTGATTGCTTTTTCAATAGCGGAAAACATTCTTTCCGGCTTGAACGGTTTAACAATAAAATCTTTCACTCCCGCCTTTATTGCCTCCACAATCAATTTTTGCTGTCCAAGGGCAGAACATATAATTATTTTGGCATCAGGATCAAACTCTAAAATTTTTTTCATAGCCTCAAGCCCATTCATATTGGGCATTGTAATATCCAATATCACGACATCGGGGCGCAACTCCTTGTACTTTTCAACAGCTTCTATACCATCCGAGGCCTCACCAACAATATTGTAACCCCGTTCACTAAGTATCTCTTTTTGAACCATCCTCATAAAGGAAAGATCATCGGCAAGAAGGATATTAACCGCCATCAAAAACCTCCAAACATTACCAACCGTATCACACAGTTTTAAGTATATTAGATGTATCTAAAATGTAAACAATTTTTCCATCGCCCAGTATGGAAATACCAGAAAAAGTATCATCGCTATTAATAACATCGTCTATCGGTTTAATTACAAGGTCTTCTTCTTCCATTAACTGATCCACAATTAAACACCCCATTCTTTCGCCATGGCTAATTACCACTCCATAGCTCTCCTCCCCCCTGGAGGAACTCTTTCCCAATATCTCGGCCAGATATATCACCGGAATCTCTTTTCCTCTATAATTGTAAAAGGTTTTCCCCTCCCTATAGAACAACTCGGTATTTACTATCTCCAGGGTCTCCTCTGTTTTCCGTACAGGAATAGCATAAAAATGCTCTCTACATCTAACCACAACAGCATTGAGAATTGTAAGTGTTAACGGAAGAACTATTGTAATGGAAGTACCTTCCCCCTTGGTCGTCTGTAAAAGCACCTCTCCTCGTAAATCTTCCTTAACCTTAGTTGCTACAACATCCATCCCCACACCCCGACCTGAAAGTTCTGTCACCTCATCCTTTGTACTAAAGCCAGGGGTAAACACAACCTGTAGCACCTCGTCGTCCGAAATATTACCATCTGTAATAAGATGTTTTGAGAGGGCTCTTTCCCTTATTTTATCCACATCAAAACCCCTCCCGTCATCGGCTATCTGAAGGACAACATTTCCTCCCTCCTGAAAAGCCGAAATTCTAATTACCCCCTCTTCGTTTTTTCCTTTTCCAACCCGTTCTTCTGGAAACTCAATTCCATGATCGAGAGAGTTCCTAATAATATGGGTGATAGGCTCAGAGAGAGCCTCTACAATACTTCTATCTATCTCCGTATCCTCTCCCGAGACCTCCAACCGAACCTTCTTACCAAGCTTCCGCGATAAATCCCTCACAAGCCTAGGAAGTTTATTAAATATAACAGCAATAGGAACCATCCTTGTTTCCATCATCGCCTGTTGAATACCATCGGAAACCTTATCAAAGGTATCTATTACATTCTCTATGTTATTCCCCTCTTCTATAGCTGCCAAACTGGTTTTACCAACACTCTGGAGCAACTTAACAATCCTAGACTTTACAATAACCAATTCCCCAACGAGACGCCACAATTCGTCCAATTTCTTGGTCTCAACCCTTATAGAATTCCTCTCAATCTTTTTAAAAACCCGCCTATCCGATTTTAAATCCTCTCGAGTTTCAGATCCTTTCCTCTCTATCTTAAGATAATCGTCATAATCTAACTCAATAAGTTCAACCTTTTGGATTTGATCTACCTCAGTAGCCCTGTAAATATCCTCTTCGCTGCCCTCGGTAGTTAGATAGATAACAAATTTGGAATACTTTTCGTCCTCCTCAACAACTTCATCGAAAGGAGGAATTGTCTTTATTACATTAACAACCTGTTCCAAATTGGTATATACGAGAAAAGCCCTTGCATACTTCATAGGTGAATCAGGATCAACAACCGCTGTTAATCTATAAAACCTCTCTCCCCGCTCCTTTGCCTCCTTTAATTCCAGTACCTCAAATTCACTAAACTCCCATAGTTTCTCAAAATTAATCTCCTCCGTCCTCTCTCTATCTATCGTCTTTACACTGTACTTGCCTCGTATAGTCTCCCCACTAATCAATTTAAGACTATCAACTATTTCCCTAATATTAAAATCAGAATCTCTCCCCCCTTTGGAAATGGCAGAAACCATCTCGTGCATAAGATCCACGGCACCAAGTATTACATCTACTTTCTCCTGACTCAGATTAAGGGTTCCAGATCTTATCCTGTCAAAAACATCCTCCATTGTATGAGCTAGCTCACTCAAGGTATTAAAACCCACAACTGCAGACTCGGACTTTAGAGAATGCACCAACCGGAAAATTTCATTTATTATTTCTCCACTCTCAGTATTATTTTCTAGCTCAAGGAGCGCCTCATCCAGTTTCTCCAGGATCTCCTCGGATTCCTCGATGAAAGCTCTCCTAAGTTTGTTTCTATCAACTCCAATATCTGACAATTTAGGCCTCACTACTTAGCAATATGAATATCTTCATCAGACTCAATTATTTCCTTAATATTCAATATGATGATAAGTCCCTCCCCCATCTTTGCTATTCCCTCAATAAAACATCCTCGAAGACCATATACAGAGGTTACCTCTCTCTCGATTTCCTCTTCCTCTAACTCTGTAATTTCTTTTACCTCTTTAACGAGAAGCCCAAAGGTCCTATCCTCATATCTTACCACAATTATCCTATTCTTCTTCGTAAGCTCTTCAGCGGGAAGACCAAACCGCTCCCACATATTAATAACAGGAAAAACCTCCCCTCTTAGATTAATAACACCTATAACAAATTTTGGAGCTTTGGGGACCTCCATTACATTTTCGTAGCGTAGGATCTGAACGACATTTTCCAATTTCAAAGCATATTTAACTTTACCCAGAGAAAACAAGACATATCTATTTCCCATCTACCAGTCCTTTCCTGTTCAAAGAAATTATAAGTTGTACCTCTCCTATTGTAAGTCCTACCTCTTTCGCTATAAGTGACTCTGCAAACCCAGATTTATACATATTTAATACCTTCTGGGATACATCCGTCTCAGTTTTTTGCCCTCTCTTTTCCTTTTCCCTCACTTCCCCAATGGTCCTCTTCTTCCCTAGCTCTGCATATATGCGAGTATTTTTTATTCCCTTTTCCTCCTCACGCTTGAGAAGAGCTATCCGCTTATCCGCTTTCTCAATTAAACTCTTGAGAAGAGCTATCCTATCCTCAATCAGCTCAATATTCTGAGCCGTTGTCTGATTTAACTCCACAAGTATTCTATCCACTTCATCACGTATCTCTTTTAACACATACTTCGGATTTTTAGTTGTTTCTATTTTACGATTCAATTTTAGATACACCACAAGCGAGATAATAAAACTAACAGCTAACATCAACAAGAAATATGTGAAGTACACCATTTTAACCCACTATATCAACATGCTGCCCAAGATCAGGATCATTAAAGAGTTCATTTTTACCGATAGTTTTTCTCACTTTTTTTTCTCTCTCTCGTTTCCGCTTATTCTCCCTTCTCTCTGCATTCTTTTTCTCTTCCTTTATCTTTTCCAAACCCTCGCCAACCTGTTTGGTCTCATTTACGGAAGTATCCTGGTGCTCTGTTTTTTTGACTATTTCACTTCCCTGGAGAGATTGCTGTAGAATAGAAACATCCCTTTGCACAGCTTGTTCTTTACCCACCTGGTTCATCTGTGCAAAGAGGGTTTGCAAATCGATAGGTAATAGAGGCATTTTTAATATCTCCTTACTACCTCATCATCTTCCACAGCTTCATACTTCGTAACCTTTACTTCATTATTTTGGAGGTAGAATGTTACAAATTTAAATTCGGTTCTAACAACCAAATTAGCATTTTTGATAAATATTTTTACACCCGGATACACTCTGCCGGATGCAGATATTTTTCCAATTAATTTAAGAGATTCAAGGTAACTATTTATCTTCTCAATCTCTCGACTCAATTTTTCTAATTCCCCAAGTATCTTAGAACGTGACTCGTGTAACTCAGTTAAATACTTCTGTTTTTCCTCTGGCAATTTTTTCCTCTGAATTTTAGCTAGTTTTTCGAGCGTATTTATATTTTTTTCAACCTCTTCCAACTGCGCCTCAAGCTCACCACGCTCACCCTCCAGCTTCATAAGCTGCTCTTTACTCCGAGGATCATAACCAACCTCCAAAATCGTCTCAGTGCCTGCAACAGATCCCAAACTCTTTGCATTTATCTCCTCAGCAGCTCTGATTCTGCCACCAACAATTACAGCACGCTTTCCCTGACATATTACCTTTTTATTAGCAATAACGTCGGAGTGAATTAACCCGTCACTGGTAACCACGTATTCACCAGCATCAACAACTGCGTGTTCAATAAATTTTGAAAAAACACTCATCCCGCTCTTTACCACACCGCTTCCCTTACCCATTATACCCTGATGTACAATTATATCACCCTCAGCATCAAGCGTTGCCTTTCCAACGCTTCCTAAAACCTCGATATTACCCGCTGCCTTCACGGTGAAACCATCCTCCACGTTTCCCTTGACAACAACAGTTCCTAAAAAAAGTATATTACCAGTATGGAGATTGACATCTCCATCAACGGTATACACCGGTTCAACGTTAATTTTCCCATTGATAAGTAGAACTTGTCCATTAATCTCAGCTATTGCTGTCAAGCCATCATCGGAGAGTTTAACATTTTTGCCAATCTGAATCTCTACATCGTTCCCGGATTTTGCCGGTAACACCATACCGGTAACAGTCTTACCATTAATCCCTTCCTCTGGAGGAATTTTCTTAGCAAGTATCTGTCCGGCCACAACGTTTTCTACTATATTGAGATCCTTAAAATCCACCCGACCATTTTTTTCCTTTAACTCTATCCGAGAATGATCAGTTCTAAAGTTATATATAATCCTTGCATCCCTGCCGTTTTTAGGTTTGGTTCCCTCCGCTACCAATATAGCCTCATTATACACGGGATAATCTATTAATCTCTCAAGAACGTCTTCTTTTATCCCATAGACAACACCATTACTCTTAAGGTATGAAATCATCTCATCAAGTGACAAATCCGCTCCGCCCGGTCCGGGAGGACTAATAACCATATAAGCCTTCATGTCTTGATCCGTAATCTCTACTGACATAGTAGAATCGTTCGCCGGATTATACTCATAATCACCGACCTTTATGTACTCCCCATCAGCTCTCTTAACCACTTTCGCAACAAGTGAGGAATCAAAATTTGTTACTCCCCTCTCGGCAAGCTTTGCGAGCGCCTGTTTCTCCGTAACTTTTTTTCCCTTCCCAACAGGTTTGGTAACTTTTAGCAATACCCCTTCGCTGGTAAGTCTTACAAAGACCTCACCTGGTTTATCCTTCACAATCTCTCTTATCTCTTCTATCTCTTCGGCTTCTTCCTCTGCGTTTTCTTCCTCTCTAACCTTTTCCTGAGCCTCGTATGCAATAATCACCCAATTCTTTTTACCAACACCCAAAATCCCCTTACTTCCCTTCTCTACTATTTCATACTCTAACTTCCTTATCGGAAGTCCCAACTCAATAGAAGCCTGTTTAAGGGCTTCCTCGATAGTCACTCCCTCGGCTCTGACAGACTTTATATTTTTATCGTTCTCAATCTGAGCGGCAAGATACTCCCGTATCTCCTCCAGAGTGACCATATCACTCATACAATTCCCCTCTTTAATGAGGTAAGTTTTGTTCTAAGTCGCATTATTGCTTTTGTATGCAACTGCGAAATTCGCGACTCTGTAACCTCAAGCACTTGACCTATCTCTTTAAGTGTTAAATCTTCATAGTAGTACAGTATCAAAACCTTTTTTTCCTTCTCCGGCAGCTCATTAATCGCCTCTACGATAACACGTTTAATTTCTTCCTTTTCGACAATCGTGTCAGGGTTTAGATTCGAAGGTGCTTCAATGCTCTCAGCAATGGAAATTTTATCGTTATCCTCGCCCGAATACCATACATCATTAAGAGATAAAATTGATGTTCCGCTTATCTTCAAAGTCAGTTGTTGAAACTCCTCCAAACTTATCCCCATCGCATCGGCAATCTCTTTATCTGTCGCCGATCTTCCAAGATTAGATTCTAATACCCTGATCGTTTCCTCCAACTCCCGTGTCTTTTGACGAACAGAGCGAGGAACCCAATCAATAGAGCGTAACTCATCAAATATCGCCCCTCGTATCCTTGTAACCGCATAGGTCTTGAATTTTACATGTTTGTTAGGATCAAATTTCTCTATCGCATCAAACAGGCCAAAAATTCCAAAACCAACAAGATCGTCAAACTCAACGTTATGTGGCATTCCTATAGCAACCTTGCCCGCTACATATTTTACCAGAGGAGCATACTGCTTTACAAAATAATCACGTATTCGCGGATCTCTGGTCTTTCGGTACAGTTTCCAGAGTTCATCTTCTGTTTTTCCTTCAAAGAGATTATCCTTTTTCTTACTCACCTCATCCTTCCTCATCTTTCTTCATAAATGATCTAACAGCCTTTGCCAGAGTTGAAGGATCAACCTCTGCACCTAATACATCACTCTTAATCGTAGTACTTTCCGACCCCCTGGTATTTCCCCCCTTAGAACCAGTTTCCACATCATCCAACTGAAGCCCATCAAGATCGGGCAACTTATCGACCGCCCCAATCTCAATCTCGGAGACAGATTCTCCCTCTGAAACCTCTCTTTTTAATTCTTCCGATGGTTCCCTTCCCTCTGTAGGACCCGTTTCTTTATCCGTTCCCTCCCCCGATTCAATATCCTCATCCAAAACTTCCACATCCGACGCCTCCCCTACTTCTTCATTACCCTCTATTATTTCCACCTCCTCAATCTCTTCCGGTTCAGTCTGGGAATGCGGATTCTCCTCAGGAATAACAATATCTACCTCTTCACCCCCCGCACTATTTGTTTCGCTCTCGCTAGACTTAGCACCATCCCTACCTCCCACTATACCTCCAAGTTCCGGAAAATATCTCTTTATAACAAACCCGGTACCAAATGCCAAACCGGCCAAAATAATCGCAGATAAAAAAGAGCGAAAAAACACAACTGCTGCAGGGTTACCGGACGCAAATCCGCTTATCAAAGAGAGCATAAAACCTACTATACCTGCACCTGTTATATACTTCCACCCATTCATAATAACCCTACATTAGATTAGGTTAAAAGAGTAATGCAGTCAAGATCACAAAATTTCATCCAAATTACCCTCCACCGAAGAGTCGCCTTAAGAAACTTCCAAAACCTTTGCCTTCTTTAAAGTCTATATTTTCAAGTCTACCGACTATATGTTTAATAGAAATAGAGGCTTTGCTCCCCGGATCCAATGTAATAAAGGGTTTCTGTTTCAAAACAGCGTTATGAACAACCGCATCCTCATATACAAATCCAAGATAGTCTACCTTAATATTTAAAAACTGTCCTGCGATGTTTATAACACGTTGAGCAACCTTCTTACCCTCGACCACCGACTTCACTCTGTTAATTATAAGCTTAATTCCTAACTCCAGATCATCAATTTCCGTTGCAATTATTTTTATTATACCATACGCATCCGTAATCGCAGTGGGCTCTGGTGTGGTTACAATAATAACATCATCCGAAGCAGCAATAAAAGAGAGCACATTCTCCGAAACTCCTGCACTGGTATCTATTATTATGATATCAGCAGATGAAAGTTCATCTAACTCCCCTATAAATCGTTTGCGTTCCTCATCTGAGAGATTTGCAATCTTTGAAAAACCAGAAGCCCCGGCGATAAATTGAATACCATATTCAGTTTGAATAATAATGTCTCTCATTCGCTTCTGTCTCTTTATTAAATGGTACAAATTATACTGAGGAATAACACCCAGTATCACATTAACATTGGCCAGGCCCAAATCCGCATCGAATACCACAACCTTCTTCCCTAATTGGGCATAGGCTATGGCAATATTAACCGCTATATTGGTTTTGCCAACTCCACCTTTTCCGCTGGAGACTGCAATAACTCGAGTACTTTTCTTTGTATGTCTATCTTTACTTTGCATAATCTCTCGTAACTTTTCCGCCTGATCTACCATACACTAACTCCAAACTCCCTTTAGGGTTTCTTTTTTACCAAATTCCCTCTCAATACGTGAAACATCAATATTAAAGCCTTCAAGATTCATCAGAAACCTCTGAACAGTGGCTTCTTCAAAATCCTGAGGTACGGACTGTCCATCAGAGATATACGAAATGCTCTTTCTCTTTTTATAAAGAACACTAATAATATTACCCACACGACTCGTTTCATCCAGCTTGGTAAGAATAACAGACTTATACTCAAATGGTTCAAAGTGTCTGATCACATCCTCCAAATCGGAATTCTTTGTTGTAGCACTGATAGCTAGATACGTGTCACTCTTTTTACCCACAACATCCAGAATGTTTTTCATCTCACCAAGTTTCTCATAATCTCTCGGACTCTTTCCTATTGTGTCAATGAGAATTAAATCCACATCCTGGTACAGGGCTAAGGCTTTACGCATCTCCTCACGATTAACAACCATGGAAACAGGAACCTTCATGATCTCCCCATATTTCTTAATCTGCTGCTCCGCCGCTATTCTGTAAGAATCGATTGTTATCATTCTAACGGATTTTGGTGCGATTCTAGAATTACCTATCGCATATATTGCCGCTAACTTAGCAATGGTGGTGGTCTTACCCACACCGGTAGGTCCTATAATAGTGACAATTCTCGGTTTAACATTAAAATTGATGGGATCTCCAATCTCAATTTTTTTGCCAATCCATATCAACAACTCACTTTGAACTTTATTAACATTTCTAAGATCCTCTAAAGAGAAATTTGCCTCCATCCATTCCGATGCTTCGCCTATAAACTCCTCAGAAAATTCATTTAACCTGAGAACTTTTTGCATCTCCTTTATAGTTGAGTGAAACTCCCGTTCACCGGAATAAGAACCCTTTAACTCTTTCTTAAGGGATTGAATCTCCTCAAGGAGGGTTTTTAACGTTTGATCCTTCTTGACATTCTCAAGTATCTTGGCTTTCTCCTCCTCAAGTATCAGTTTTTGTCTCCTTACAGGCTCGGAGGAGATATAACCAGTAACCTCCACACCCTCTTTGGAAAACAACCCAAGAAATCCCCCTATCCTTATATTTCGATGGTTCAGTATCCTGGCATTTTCTCCATACTTTTCCCTTATTTTTTGCAATGCCTCATGATGTGAAGCGGCCTGTAATGTAAAGTACTGCATAATCCAACCCCTATTCTTCTTCAAGTTTTATCGAACCAAGAGTTTCGATATTAATATCACTGACAATTTCCTGAGCAGAAAGCACAACAAGATGGGGAATCTCCCTTATGGTACTGGATTTTACAAGGGGGCGCGCGGCCTCCGAGGTTAATACAATCGGTAGATATCCCCGTTCTTGTACCTCCTTTACGCTATTTGTAAGAGCATTTATCCATTTCCTATGATACTCCGGCTCTAAAGCTGCCCGCATTCCAGAGGGAGTTTCCACCCTTGAATCTATGATATTCTTCTCTAACTCCGGGTCTAACGTAAGTACATGCAACACCTTATTCTCATCTGCATACTGAAGACATATTTGTCTCCCAAGAGCCTGCCTGACTTTTTCAATTAAAAAACCTATATCTTTCGTCACGGCAGCGTAATCAGCAATTGTCTCAAGAATCGTGACCATATTTCTAATAGATACCTGTTCCCTAAGCAACCCTTGAAGCACCTTCTGTACCTCACCAACAGTAAGATTTTTGGTAACCTCATCCACAACTGCAGGATAGTCGTTTTTAAGGGTATCAAGAATCGACTGTACCTCCTGTCTGCCAAGAATATCCGCGGCATTCCGTTTTATTATCTCCGTAAGGTGAGTAGCAATGATAGACGGAGGATCAACAACGGTGTAACCCAGTTGTTCCGCCTTTTCCCTCACCTCTTCCGTTATCCATACTGCAGGCAATCCAAACGCCGGATCCTTAGTAGGCTCCCCTTCCAATTCTTCTTTGATACCCCCAGGATTTATGGAAAGGTAGTGGCCCATCTTTATTGTGCCCCTACCAACCTCGACTCCTCTAATTTTTATACAATACTCTGAGGGATCGAGTCTCATATTGTCAATTATCCTTATCCGCGGAACGACAAGACCAAGATCAAGAGCAGCTTCCCGCCTGATACGTGTTATTCTATCAAGGAGTTCAGCCCCTTGATCCCTATCAACAAGGGGGATCAAACCATACCCCAATTCTAACGAGATCGGATCAAGGGGAACAACAGGAGATACCTCAGCAGGTGCCGCCATCTCCTTACCTGCAGCCTCTTCTAACTTCTCCTTTTCAACGGCTTCACGGTGTTTTCTATTAAGGGAAATAGCAAGAAGAACCAATAAACCGGCCAAAGGGAAAAGTACATACCACGGGAAACCGGGAAGTACCCCAAGCCCGGCAAGAAACCCGGCGGCTATCCAGTACGGTCTGGTCTGAACAGAGAACTGGCGGGTTATATCTTTCCCGAAAGAGGAATCGGAGATAGCCCGGGTAACAATAATACCCGTAGCTGTAGAGATTAGAAGATTGGGAAGCTGTGTTACAAGCCCATCTCCTATCGTAAGGGATATATAAGTATCAAGGGCTACCTTCCAGCTCTCCTTATGTATAGTCATTCCAACAATCAGCCCGCCAAGCATGTTTATTGTTGTTATGAGAATACCAACCTTTACATTACCCGCAACAAACTTACTGGCACCGTCCATGGCCCCATAGAAATCCGCCTCTCTTTGGAGATCGTTCTTTTTCTTTGTCGCCTCTTCCTCTGTTATTAATCCGGAATTATACTCAGCCTCTATAGCCATCTGCTTTCCTGGCAGAGCATCCAACGTAAACCTTGCCGCTACCTCTGCTACCCTGGTAGAACCCTTGGTGATGACAATAAATTGAACAGCTATTATTATCACAAATATTATAAACCCAATTACGTACCCTGCCATCCCAGTAGTACCAACTACAAACGTACCAAAGGCCCTAACTATCTTTCCATTAAAATGACTCCCCTTTGAGAGAATCAAACGCGTAGAGGAAACGTTAAGGGCAAGTCCAAAGACGGTAGCAATTAAAAGCAACGAGGGGAAAACGGTGAACTCCAGAGCATTTCTAGTGTAAAGAACAATCAGTATAATCAAAAGACTCAAAACCAAATTAAAGGACATCAGTGTATCGAGTATAAACGCAGGCAGGGGTATAAGCATCATCATAACAACTACAATGACACCTATAGCAACAAAGACGTCACTCTTTTGTCCCAATTTTGCATCCGAAACTCTTCCTGCATCAGCCATAATAGTACTCTCCCTTCACTTAAACGGCCTCTTCATACTTACCACTCAACCTGTAAATTTGAGCAAGTATTGTAGCCATTGCCTCGTAGAACTTCTCCGGTATCTCGTCGCCTATCTCCACCTCGTTGTAAAGTGCCCTGGCAAGTGGTTTATTCTCCACAAGCGGAACATTATTCTCCGTAGCTATCTCTCTTATCTTGAATGCTATATGATCCGCTCCCTTTGCAATAACGGTCGGTGCTGCCATTACCGTTCTATTCCACTCAATCGCTACAGCAAAGTGCGTGGGGTTTGTTATAACTACATCCGCTTTGGGAACGTTTCGCAGCATATTCTGAGTTAAAAGGCTTCTCATCCTCTCTCTCAAACGGCTCTTTACAAGGGGATCACCTTCGTACATTCTCCGCTCTTCCTTTATCTCCTGTTTTGACATCTTTAAGGATTCAATATGTAAACGTCTTTGAAACATATAATCAGGAATGGCAAGTATCAAAAGAGAAATTGCCGCCTCTATTAAAATCTTAAAGGCTATATTCGCAATCAGGGTAAAACTTCTAAAAAATTGCATATCTAGAGTTCTAACGAGCTTAGGGAGTTCTGCCTTAATATTCAGATAGGCCACTACCCCTATAAAGATCACCTTAAAAATGGACTTACCAAGGTTAAAAGCTGCCTCCTGAGAGAACATAGCACGCTTAAAAAACTTACCAAAGTGAGGAACAATCCTATTAAAATCAGGTGTTACAGGTTTAACGGTAAAGAGAAAACCTACCTGAAAAATATTCCCCAGCAAGGCAGCAACAAATGCAGTAACAAGAATTGGAGCTCCCAACTTGATAAAAAACGAATAGAAAGCCTTAACAACGCTATTATCACTCGTAATGTCTATTTTAGAAGAGTTTGCAAAGAAAAATCTAAGCATTGCAACGGAATTTTTTAAAAATATAGAGGAGGTAAGAGCAATCACGATTACGCTAAACAGTAAAATCATAGCCGAGGTGAACTCAACAGACTTAACGACTTTTCCCTCCTCCCTTGCTTTTCTTAACTTATGTTCGGTGGGTTCCTCTGTCCTTCCTTCATCCTCTGCAGCAAACCACTGAATATCAATATCAAACGGGGTAACAGAGGAAATAGGATACAGCAAGTCTCTGTTTTCGTCCCCCAAATTATCATAAAATCCAGTCATACCGTACATCAACCTCCCCCCTTAAGACGAGCAAAGATACCAACAAGGTTTTGAAAACTGAGGTCAATAATATGTGAAAAAGAATCCACTAAAAAAGGAATCGTCAAAAACAAGACAAAAAAACCAACCCCAATAGAGATTGGGAAACCCATCATAAGAAGGTTCATCTGTGGAGCCGCTTTAGCAAGAAGTCCAAGAGAAATCGAAACAAGCAAAAGGGATCCTAGAATGGGAAATGCTATCGTAAGGGCATCGGTAAATAATCTACCAAGACTTCCCAGAAATACTTTAAATAGATAATCTTTACCCAGCACAATATCAATTGCTCTGATAGAGCGGAAGGAATCCATCACTCCAACCAGCATAAATTTTTGAAATCCACCTATAGATACATAGACAAACATTGCCATAAGATTCAAAAACTGCCCCATAAGCGGAATCTGAATCTGAGCAAGGGGATCATACACTTGAGAGGCCCCAAAGCCCATCTGAAGTGAAAAGAAATGCCCAGCAACCTGAAAAGCAGCGTATACAACGAGAAGGAAAAAACCAATGATCAAACCCAGTAACACCTCACCCAAAACCAACAGGAAGTACTGTACAACGTTGTCAGGAATTGGGTAACCCATCTCCACAACCCAGGGATACACAGCAATAGCGGTAAAAAAAGATAAACCTATCTTTGCCAGTTGGGGGATAAGAGAAGAGGATAATAGAGGGGCCACCTCTACCATTGCGATAACCCTAAAAAATATGAGAAGAAATACTTGGAAATTCCTAATCGTTAAGTCAAACACCCCCTACTCCACCTCATCCTAACCCGTCATCTTAGGTATTTTATCAAACAACCTTATTGTAAACTGAACCATTGAGGTAACAATCCATGGCCCAAACAGAAACAGAGCACCCAGAATAGCCACAATTTTTGGAACAAAGGTTAAAGTCTGTTCTTGAATCGAGGTTGTAGCCTGAAGAATAGCCACAATTAGACCGACTAGCATTCCGACAAGCAAAATCGGAGCAGCAATCATTAAGGTCTGTAACACCCCTCCTCGCAACAGTGTAACAGCAGCACCGACACTCATATCTTTCCTCCTTATATATAATTATCGGAAACTCTTAACTAACTCAAAGGTAATCAAGCTCCATCCATCTACCAGAACAAAGAGAATAAGTTTAAACGGTAAAGATATCATTACAGGGGGAAGCATAATCATCCCCATCGACATTAGAGTAGAGGCAACAACCATATCTATGATAATAAATGGTATAAACAGGAGTATCCCTATCTTAAAAGCAATGGTAAGTTCATGTAACACAAATGCAGGTATAAGAATGTAGGTAGGAACATCCGCAAGTGTTTTGGGCTTGGGTAAATTCCTTAGACGCATAAAAAGCTTTATGTTTTTGGTATCATCGCTCATCTGTTTAAACATGAAAATTCGTAACGGAGCCTCTGCTCTTTTGTACATTTCCTCAATCCCTATCTTGCCATTGGCAAATGGCTTTAACGAGTCCTGGTAAATCTCGTTAAAGGTCGGCCACATTATAAAAAGTGTTAAAAACAGAGCTATCCCCATAAGGACCTGATTGGGAGGCACCTGTTGAAGGGAAAGGGATCTCTTAACAAAATCAAAAACCAGAGCAATTCTTAAAAAAGAGGTCATCAGAATAAGTATAGAGGGAGCAAGTGTTAAGACTGAAAGAAGAATCAATAACTGGAGTGAAAGAACAACCTCTCTGTTGTTTTGAGCAGGACGTACATTAAAGTTAAAATAGGGAAGATTTAGCCTTTGCACGTCCCTATTGACGTTGGTATTTGCATTTCTCTTAACCTGAGAATATCCCTTTGAAGGAACAAACAAAAACAGAGAAAATAAAATCAGAAAAATGAGGAAAAATTTAAATTTCATACCCCCTCCCAGTTACAAAAATCAAATATTTAAGATTAACTATCTACCTTTTCAACTTATTTAACCTCTCCCGTTGTTGTTTCATAAAATCCAAAGATTCAGAAACGGTATCTCTCTTCCGACCTAGTTTAAATATATCAGAAAAAGCACTCTGAAAGCTAACCCTCTCGTTACTCTCAAACTCGGAAATTCTAAGATTTAAGTCATCTATCGTCTCTTTGTCATCTATTCGTGTGATCAGATTGATCCCACTGTCAGAAACCCCCACGAGAAGAAACATTCCCCCCACCTTTAGTATGTGCAGAGCCTTCCCGCCAGATAGATCCTTTGAACTCACAATTTCAATAAGATCATTCTCTATAAATCTCCGCTTTGTACTCCTCTTCAACAAGAAAAATATAAGGTATATAAAACCCACTACCCCCAGCAACACAATAAACATCTTGACAAAGTCCCATGTGGAGACAAGTTGAACCCTATTCTCTCCCTTTTTAGCACTTTCCTTCGTAGGGCTATTACTCTCCGGTATAACGAGAGATTCTTCCGTTTTCTTTATCTGATTAAGATCACTATTCTTGCCCTTATCCACCGTGTTGGTCTGTTGAGCAAACAAATAACTCGAGAAGAACAAATTTAAAGAGAAAAGAATCAGAATCACAAGAAATGATTTTTTCAGTTTTCCCCTCCCATATAAAAAAATATAAAAAGTACTATGTTAAATCACTCATCCGCTCCATTGGAGAGACTATCTCTGTTACCCTTACACCAAAGTTTTCATCTATTACAACAACCTCTCCCTTAGCGATTAACTTATGATTAACAAGTATATCAACGGGCTCACCGGCCAACTTGTCCAGTTCGATAATAGTTCCCTCGCCTATCCCAAGAATATCCTTTATTAGCCGCTTTGTTCTTCCAAGTTCAACGGTAAGCTCCATGTATACATCCATAAGAAGCCCAATGTTACCCTGCTCAACATTAGTAGTTGGTGGCTGCTGAAGATTAGCAAATTGAATTGGCTGAACATTCGGAGGAGCCTGCGGTTGAGAGGTTATACCGCCTACCGGCTGCCCAAAGGTTTGCTGCATACCCATTTGAGCCCCCTGAACACCAGCCCCACCAAAAACATTTGGTTGCACTCCCACACCGGCACCCGGCTGAGCACCCCCACCAGGCTGTGCCATACCTCCCAATCCAGCCATGGCATCTGAGGCTCCAGCGCCCATAGGTTGAGTAGCAGCTTCCATACCCTGTGTCCCGGAGGAGAGAGAAACTATCTCCTTAACAAGCGAAAGAGAGTAAAGCTCTGTTAGAGTCGATGGGTTTTCACCCTCTATAGCTATGGGGTATGTCACCTTAACAAAATTGTCACCCTGAGGAAATCGAACCTGTGATTTTTCCACCTTTTTTATATCTGGCGGTGTGGTCTTTATCGTCTTTCCTATTCTATTTCCAATAGCCGTTGTCTCAGAACCTGTTATCTGAGAAATAGCCTCAGAAACAGCAGAGAGTGCCGCCTCGTCTAACTCGCCACCACTCTGGCCCATCATCAACCCAGCAAGAACATTGGCCAGTTCCGACGGAAGTATATAGGAATGATCACCCAGAACTCCCTCCGTAAAATCAATCTTAACCTCAACCACATTATCAGCCAATTCCCCGATAAGCTGATCCCGAGTACTGACAGATATCTCAGGTTTGCCTAGGGTAACCGTTTTCCCCGTTAATATAGATAGATTTGAGCCCTGAGACTCCGCAACCTCATCTAGAATACTCTGGAAAGTATTCTTCTCAGCATCACTAAAAGGAGCAGCCGTTGCCCCCCCTGTAGGTTCCATCTCTATATTATCAGTCCCCTGCAACAAGGCATCAATTTCATCCTGTGATAAAGATCCATCACTCATTCTTCTTCCTCCCCTTCCACTGCAAGTTCCTCAAATTCTTCCTCCTCAATACCCTCAATTTTCTTGGTAACTTGCACTGCTAATTTGTTGCCTACGACACCAGGCCTACATAAAAATTTCTTCCTATCCCCTATCTTCAAAACGAGGGGATCATTTACCCTAACCCCATCAAGCCTGATGATATCACCAACACGTAGAGATAACACCTCACGCACTGTTAAATTCATACGACCAATCTCTGCGACCAGTGTTACCTCCACAGTTTCAAGTCGTTCTCGCAAAATATTCAAATTCTCAGTAGTTGTACCCCTCCTCACGGAGGAATACCAATACTGGGCAGACAATTTAGAAATAATTGGCTCTATAGTAAGGTATGGAATACAAAAATTCATCATCCCCTCAACCTCGCCGACCTTGGTTTCCAGAGTTACCAGAACAACCATTTCGGTTGGGGGAACTATCTGGGCAAACTGGGGATTGGTCTCGATTTGACCCAATCTTGGCCTTAAATCTATAACAGTACTCCACGCCTCTCGTAGATTACCCAATATTCTTACAATTATTCCCTCCATAACAGACTGTTCAATATCAGTTAAATCTCTCGTAAACTTAGAACCCTCACCCTTGCCACCAAAGAGTCTATCAATTATAGAAAAAGTTACAGAGGGATCAATCTCCAAGATGGCAGAGCCCTTCAACGGATCCATATTTATTACAGCGAGAGTCGTAGGGTTAGGAATAGATCTTATAAATTCCTCATAGGTTAGCTGATCGACAGAGGCAACATGGACATGCACCAAACTTCGCAACTGCGCAGAGAGAGAAGTAGTAGTGAGACGCGCAAAAGTCTCGTGCATTATAGAGACCGTTCTAATCTGATCTTTGGAGAACTTATCAGGCCTTTTAAAATCATAAATTTTTATCTTGCGCTGATCTGTGGCCTGATGTACCTCTGCTGTGTCAACTTCTCCAGAGGATATAGCAGTGAGAAGTTGATCTATTTCGTCCTGTGAAAGGACCTCTGTCATTCTCCCCTCCTAACGCACTAACGCGTTACTACAAATTCCCTGAACACCACAGACTCTATCTTATGAGTCATTACCTGATTAATCCTCTGTTTCAAGTCTTCCTCTAGCTGCGCGTAATGTTCCGGTGTAAGTTCGTCTGCCTTCTTGTTGCTTATATATAAAAATATAATATTTTGAATCTGCCTTGTCCTGGCAATTAACTCCGTATTTGTTTCTTTGTCATTCATCTTATATCCGATACTAACCTTCAAAGAAAAAATCGCCGGGTTTTCATCAGCAGTAACCCCCCTTATCGATTCTATATTATCGTAATACTCAAGTGGGGCTGCTTTCGCCTGATACTTGGGAGACACCATAGCAACATTGCTTGCTGTCTTTCCCTTATTAATTATATTAAAGGTAACAACTGTTGTGGTAACAACCAAAATTATTATACCAATACCAATTGCCGCCCATTTTAAAATGGTAATAACAATCCCAGGCAGAAACCCGCCCGTTTTTTGTCCTGTCTCTACTTCCTCGGCTCCGGCACCTACACTTTCCAGATCCAAGCTATCTTCATCAGACATCCCCGTCTCCCGTTTACATATTTAACCTTGATAGTATTTTAGCAAAAATTATATAATTTTGCAAATCCATTTTAACAATAACCTCCCCACCGGCCATTACAGATGCCCCTTAGTCAATATAACAATATCGACACGCCTGTTGTAAGCTCTTCCCTCCGGAGTATCATTAGAGGCAATGGGAACAGTATCGGCAAAACCCGCCACCTGGAATTGTTTTTCATTAACCCCAAAATCAACAAGATAGTGTAAAACATTCGTAGCACGTGCAGTTGAAAGCTCCCAGTTAGTGGGGTAAGGGCCATTGGGATCCGTCGGGGTAGAATCCGTATGCCCCTCTATTCTGAATTTCCTTCCCTTCAACTCAGGCGAGTTTAATAATTCTGCTACCTTTTGAAGCGTTGTCCTGGCCTCCTCCATATTGAGCTTTGCACTGGCAGGCTTAAAGAAGGTATCAGCGGCAAGTGATATCACCAATCCGCGTTCGTCTTCTTTTATCCTTACCTTTTTAGTTCGCAACTCTGGCTTAAAAAGAGAAACAGCAAGCTTTCTTGCCTTATCCAGAGCACTCCCCTTCTGTCTGGATGGAAGAGTCATAATTGTATTTCCTAACTCAGCCAGTTTTCCCATCTCCAAAGTGTTACCTCCAAAAAGGGAGCCTAAACCCTGAAAGGCGGCCAGAATGAGCCTAAGTTCACTTCCGTTAACCTCTGCCGTGGTAAACATCATAATGAAAAATGTAAGAAGGAGAGTGGTCATATCACCGTAGGTTAACAACCAATCCGGCGCTCCCTCTTCACACTTTGGACATTTTTTGCCTCTATCCGCAGGCATCCAATTAACTCCTTTACTCTATTCTCCTCATATACTTTATTCACGTGCCGCCTCTTGACGTACCGCCTCTCTCCTATCAGGCGGGAGGAAAGATAATAGTTTTTCCTCCAGAATCCGTGGGTTATCTCCCGATTGAATAGATAAGATCCCCTCTATCATAATTTCCTTGACAAGGGTTTCGGATTTATCTCTATCCTCCAGCTTGCTTTTAAAGGGGATAAAAATCAGGTTGGCAAAAATAGCACCGTACATTGTAGTTATAAGGGCAAGTGCCATACCACTACCAATAGAAGATTTATCCTCTATATTAGCAAGCATCGCTATTAAACCGGCGAGAGTACCTATCATACCAAAAGCAGGAGCCAATTTACCCCACTGATCAAACAAATTCTGCCCCACTACGTGACGCTCCTGAATTTGATTGAGCTCCGTGTAGAGAATATTTTTTATTATCTCAGGATCAGTGCCATCCACAACAAGTTGAATTCCCTTACGTAAAAACTCATCCTCTACCTCCTCCAGATCATCCTCTAAAGCCAGCAATCCCTCTCTCCTTGCTTTCTCAGAGAAGGTTACAAGCCGGGAGATTATCCTCTCCTCTTCATAAACCGGTACCTTAAGAGTAATATTTATATACTTCATCATCCCCAGAACACGGGAGAGAGGATTTGACACAAGAAGAGCAGCAAAAGAGCCCCCCATTGTCATAATAAATGACGAGAGACTCAAATACGCTGCTAGGTTGCCCCCACTGGTTATGATTGACATAAATATCAAAACAAAACCAACGGAGATTCCTATAATCGTTCCAAGATCCATACCACCCTACTCCTCATTCTTAAAGGCACCAATCAACCTTCTATACTCCACAATTCTTTTAAATATAGTTTCATAATCCTCTTTAACCACAAGTCGTTTACCGGACAACATCACAAGCGTGGTATCAGGGTTACACTCAATATATTCTATTTGATGAGGATTTATATAGTACACTGTATCGTCAAGCTTAGTTACCTTTATCATATTGTTTCTATATTACTATATTACCTCTTTAATGTTAATAATTCCTGAAGCATTTGATCCGATGTTGTAATAACCCTCGAGTTAGCCTGAAAACCTCTCTGAGTTACTATCATATCGGTAAATTCCGCAGCTAAATCAACATTGCTCATTTCGAGGGCACCTGCTATAACTTTACCCTTTCCCGCAACTCCAGGAGGTCCCACATTAGGATCGCCAGAGTTATTGGAAACCACGTAGGTATTCTCTCCATTCTTCTCAAGACCACCGGGATTGGTAAAAGTAGCCAACGCTACCTGCCCGAGTATACGTTTTGTTCCATTTGTATAGATCCCCGTTATCTTACCAGACTGATCAATTTGAAAACTCTCAAGATAGCCCATCTTATAACCGTTCTGGCCGATTATTTTCGTAGAACTCTTATCGGCAAATTGAGTGATGCTATTCCTGTACGAACCTACCGTTCCAAGGTTAAGGTTAAAGGTCTGTCTTACCGGTGCTCCCCCCGCACCAGGAGTTGCATTTGGTACATTAAAAGAAACCTGAACTTGTAGTTTACCGTTATTTATAGTATCACCCTGCGCATCAGAGGCTGCAGCTAGAGCACCTAAATTATCAAAATCTATGAAGAAAACGTTGTTATTATTATTCGCCGGTCCAACGTCTACCCTCGTATTTGTTGGAGTAGTAGCATTGGGATCAACAACCACCTGTACCCGCCATCTATTGGCAACTCCAGCTACCTTAGTAAAACTAACCTGAAGTTTATGAACCTGCCCAAAGGAATCGTAAATATCGTGAGTTGTGGTCCACGTACCCTTTCGTACCTGCTCCGGTGTCGCTCCTGGAGGAATAACAGGCAATCTTTTGTCCAGATTAGAGGCAAAGTAAACCTCCGTGGTTGCAGCCGCAGGATCTTTATCTCCCACAGGAATAACAAGATCCTCGATATCACCGGATGTATTAACTACATACTCACCACCGACTTTTCGGGCCATCCAGCCCTGAACTCTCATACCATTGGCAGGGTTAACAAGTCTGCCATCTTTATCAAGTGCAAAATTACCCGCCCTCGTGAAGAAGGTTTTATCACCTGCCTTCTCTATAAAGAAACCCTCACCCTGGATGGCAAGATCAGTCATAACCCCGGTGGTTTGCAGTGAACCCTGAGTCTGAATTGTATCAATCGAGGCTACCATCATACCTAAGCCAACCTGTTTGGGGTTGATTCCGCCCACCTCGTCGGTAGGTTTTGCGGCACCGGATAAGGTCTGAGATAACATGTCATGAAAGGTAACACGACCCTTCTTAAAACCAGTTGTGTTAACATTTGCGATGTTGTTACCCAGTACATCCATCCTTATCTGATGATTTTGCAGGCCCGAAACGCCCGCGTAGAGTGATCGCATCATTTCTTTACCCTCTCAATACTTGAAAAATCGTAATATTGACCATTTACCAGTACCTGTGGAAACTCCCCCCCCGTTACTTCTTCTACGATTCCGGACACCTTCCCATTATCCGTTCCGATCTCAACGGTTCTCCCTATTAAAGAGAAAGCCTGACTCCTGGAGATAATAGAGAGTACCTTCGAAATCTCTTCATTCATATTTGTAATCTGTTCCAGAGTAGAAAACTGGGCCATCTGACCTATAAAATCTTTATCATCCATAGGCTCTGTTGGATCCTGATGGGTAAGCTGTGTCATTAAAATCTTTAAAAAATCATTCTTACCCATCGTAGTCTCTGGAACCCTACCATGATTTACTTTCTTATTTATGTGATTCACCATCTGTTTCAGCTTGGCAAGCTGTTGTGGTGACATTACAGTTTTTAGATCCATCGCTCCTCCTCACAATTCTAAAAATTATACAACCATATCTATAACAAGATCATCTCTCTCTATCTCTACAAGTCCTGGAACAATACTGTCTATCTCATCAACTATCCTTCTATTATGCCCAATACTACTCTTAAAACTTTCTCGCTCTTCTCTACTATTATTCGGTTCCCCATTAACAGAAACCTCAAGAAAAGCTGATTGAAATCCACCCTCTCTAAGTGCATCCCTAAGGGATGAAATATTACTATTTAAAATACCCCTTACACTATTATTTTCGACAAATATCTTTCCTTCTATACGATTGTCTAAAATATTAAGTTTTATTCTCACATTTCCCAAACTCTTTGGTTTCAAAACTAACCGAATCTCACCATTACCCCCGTCACGTACAACTATATTCCCTCGTTTAAATCCCTTAGCCTCGAGAAGCTCTCTTATCCTCTCAATAATGTTAGAAAACCCTCTGGGAACATGGGCGGTAGAAGAAGCTTGAGAGTTCCCATCAAAGGCCGTCCTTGCAACACTACCAATGGATATACCTTTGACTCCCGAATTTAATTTGCCATCCAACCCCGTTCCTCTGGAATTTCTGTTACTCTTACTCTCAGAAAAAAACTTTGAAACAGTATGTTTTTTGCCTTTACTCTTAACACGTCCATGTGATGAACCTTTACTTCTCAAATCGGTAATCTGCAGCTTCTCAATGGGATCTCGTTTCTTATCCGTTCCGTCGATATTCTTAAAATTCTCATCGCTTACAATCCCTACCGTAGTATTTCGACTCAACGAATCACCCTTTAATTTCTCCCCTAGTTTTACACTCAGATCGGATTCCTTTTTCGCGGTTCCCGTCTCTTCCAAAAATTTAGCGAGTTCGTCATTATCTAGATCATCCAGAAGATCACCCAGAAGTTCCAATAACTTTTTGCTTTCCTTCTCACCACTATTCTTCAAACCCTCCAGTATATTCAAAAATCTTTTGAGAAACCCCTCAAGAGTCACACCTCTCTTGCTACTATTATCAAGTTTCTGGTCTTCTTTCTTCCCCTCGCCTGCTTTTAGTTTCTGCAAAAGAGATTTTACAAATCTCTCCAGTTGATTAATCAACTCCTCGAACTCAGATTTAGTAAGTTGATTACTGCCATCAAGTTTCAGAAACTTCCTAAGCAAATCCTTTATCCTATCTCTCAAACGCAACTGTTCAAGCTCCACATTTTCACTAACATTCCTATCCCTCTTTCCACTCTTACCAATCTGTTTGTCTACCACCCGGAGGCTGCTCTTCTTATCCTTCTCGGCATTGGTTCTCTCCGCGATATCAGAAAAGATCTTCTCAAAACCACTCAGCTTATCCCCTTCTGAGCACAACCCATCCTCCCTAGAGGTTCCACCAGTCGGAACATTGCCAAAGGGAAGCAAATTTTTACTTTCTTTAATCATACCAAAACTCTGGAGCATCAAATCCTTAATCTCCTAATCCATCTCAATCACTAGGTTTTCTTGCCATTTTCCGCTCTAACTCTGCCGCTCGTTCCGGAGGCATTAACGAAAGCCAATAGGCAACCAATGATGTCTCTCCCGCCTTTTTCGCCTCCTCCTCTGTAACTCTAAAGGTGTCAATAATATCCTGATCATCCATCTTAAGAAGAATCTGTACCGCCTTTTCCGGAGGCATACCTACTAAATACTTAGAATTCTGAACAAGGTTCACTCTTCTATTTTCGAAAGCTTTTACCCTTTCGTTAAACGATTTTTCCCGCTCAAGAAGTGCTTTCTCTTTTTCAGCCACTTTTTCTAACTTCTGTTTCAACTCCTCTTCCGTTTTCTTTATCTCTTCCTCTCGCTTGGCCAACTCTTCCGCCTTTATCTGCAATGCCTCACTCTGCTTTTTTAATCTCTCCCGTTCCAAGAGCAAAGGATCATCAGTTGCCTGTACAGGGGTGCGTTTTTTAACCCCTAAAAAACCAAAAATCGGAGCAAGAGTCTCCTTAGCATCTATTAAACCCAAATAGTCAAACCAGATAATCCCTCCAAGGGCGAGAATTACAACAATCAAAAAGAGTATAAATATCCTTGCACCAGTGCCTATTCCACCATAGTAAGCCAAAACTCCCTCCTATAAAAATAATTCTCTATTGGTCTTGGCATTATTCAAATCATCAATAATCTTTATCTCTTCCAATTTTTGTTCGTAGTAATACTTTTTCTCCTGTCTCTCTTTTAATTTCTCAAGAACCTTCCTTTCCTTAGACACTTCAAGATACCTTTTTCTTACCTCCTCCAGTTCCTTTTTCCTCTTTGCAAGTTCCTGTTCTAGTTCCTCTATCCCCTTATCTATCCTCAAAGTGTATAACTCTCTGGAAATCAGTGTGGAAACATCCACTTCTGTCCCAATCGCATACCTAAAGGCTACCCGCTGTTTTTCCATAGTGAGCATTTTAATTCTATTCTCCAGCTCGATACATATGCCACTTATGACAGCCAGTTTCTGTTCCCATTCCCTCTCTCGGTACTTTCGTAGATTCAAAATCTTTTCAAGCCTAAACTGGAATCTTCTCATTGGTCCTCTCCTCGTTCTTTACACCCCCCTCTCCCTCATCAAGACTACCCTCTCCCGATCCCTCTTCGTTAGGTTCACCTGACAGAACATCTCCAATTTCCTCATCGGGAATCTCCACCCCGGCAATTTTACCTATACCCTTAAGGGCGTCGGCCATCGTCGATTTCTCCTCTATCCCCTGAATCAGCAACTTGTTGATTTCGGGCATCTTCTCAATTGCCAGGTCTATATCAGGATTACTCCCTCTTACGTAGGCTCCCACATTTATCAAATCTTCAGCTTCCTTATAGATCGCCATTAGCCTTTTCACAAATCCTGCCGCTCTCTTGGTATTCTCACCAGTAATTTTTACAGCAAGTCTGGAAATAGATTTTAAAACATCTATCGCAGGATAGTGATTCCTCTCCGCTAAGGTCCTTTCAAGTACAATATGCCCATCCAGAATTCCCCTTACATTATCGGCAATAGGCTCGTCCATATCATCTCCCTCTACAAGAATGGAGTAAAAACCCGTAACGGTACCCCTGTCCGAGGCCCCGCTACGTTCTAACAACTTGGGCAAAAGGGCAAAAACAGAGGGAGTAAATCCGCGAGTTGCAGGCGGCTCACCAATAGCAAGCCCAATCTCTCGCTGAGCCCGCGCAAAACGGGTAACGGAATCAAACAGAAGCATCACATCATTACCTCTATCCCTGAAAAATTCAGCAATCGCAGTAGCAACATAAGCCCCCCTTATCCTGGAAAGTGGAGGCTTGTTAGAGGTGGCAACAACCAGAACAGAGCGCTTTAAACCTTCATTGCCGAGATCGTTCTCTATAAACTCTCTAACCTCCCTTCCTCGCTCACCAATAAGGGCGATAACATTAACATCGGCATTAGTATTTCTGGCTATCATTCCAAGGAGCGTGGATTTTCCTACCCCACTACCGGAGAATATTCCCATTCTCTGTCCCTTCCCAACCGTAACAAGTGCATCTATAGCCCTTATACCCGTGGTAATCTTCTCGGTGATTCGCTTTCGGTTGAGAACATCGGGCGGTGAACCAAAAACGGAGTAAAGCACGGGAGAACCTATATCCCCCTTCCCATCTATGGGCTTACCCATCGCATTTAAAACTCTTCCCAATAACTTTTCCGAAACCGGCACGGATAGGGATTCCCCCATCGCAATCACGGTACACCCTACCTCAATCCCCTCCATCTCATCGTACGTCATTAGCTTAACCCTATCCTCTTCAAGTCCCACTACCTCTGCCCATACAATCCCTCTTCCCTTGGGAACAAGTATCTGACAGAGCTCGCCTACTACGGCATGGGGACCTCTACTTTCCACAAGAAGACCCTGTACCTTTGTAACAACACCTGTATATTTAATAGGATCTATTCTTTCTACTTGAGATGTGTATTTATCAAATATTCCCATTGCTGTCCCCTCCCAAACTAAAGAAATGATGATCTATCCGCCTTAACCTTCACCCTTTGACTTGATAGGCATGAGTTCTAGAATCTTTTCCTCTATCTCATGAAGCTGCGAGGATATTCTTGCATCTATCTGCCCGAAATCAGTTTCTATGATGCATCCACCCCTGTCTACCGAGGAATCCTCGAGAACAGAGATCGACTTAACATTCTCAACCATACTCATAAAATCCTTTATATGCTCGGAGGTTAACTCTAGATCGGCAAGATTTACCCTGATAACTACATCACCCCTGCTCTTAAGTTTTCTAAGAGCCTGTACAACATTATTTATCACGACATTCTTCTGATTTTCCGATATAACCTTTATGACTTTCTTAGCAATCAACAGTACAAGATTAATTATCTGGGTTTCAGATTCCTCTATAATTTCATTCCTCTTTTCAATAGCCTTGGAAATTATCGTATGGAGACGTTCAACAAGCCTCTTAACTTCCTCTCTACCCTCCTGATAACCCCTCTCATGGCCCTCTTTATAGCCACGCTCGTATGCCTCTTTCTCTATCTCATCAACTTTAAGCTGTATATCCCGCTCTATCTCCTCTGCTTTTTTCTTTGCCTCATCTATAATTCGTTTCGCTTCGTCCTCTGCCTCCTGACGTATCTTCTGTGCCTGATTGTTTTTTTTCTTAACCTCTTCAAAGGCTACTTTCTCCGCCTCTTTTATAATCCTATCGGCCTCTGCCTTAGCCTTCTCTATCATCTGTTGTTTTTCTTCTTCCCAGCGTTTTCTAAACTCTTCCGCCTCTCTACGCAAATCTTCTACCGTAGGACCCGTATACTCCTCCGCTACCTCAACGGGTTGCGGTTCTTCCCGCTCTATCTGAGGTGGTTCTATAAAGACCTTCCGCGTTCTATACATGATTTCCTGTGGTTTAAAAACATTTTTAGCCACTTTTCAACTCCTTACCGTTATCTTAGAAAAATAGGCGGAGAAACCATCACCCAAAAATCAAACGACAAGTTCATCCTCTCCCGCTCTGGCAACAACTATCTCTCCCTGTTCTTCCAGCTTGCGTATAATAGAAACTATCTTCTGCTGTGCCTCTTCAACATCCTTTAACCTTATCGGTCCCATGTAGTCCATATCCTCTTTAAGTAGTGTCGCCGCTCTCTTTGACATATTTCTGAATATTTTATCCTGCACCTCAGAATCCACAGCTTTGAGTGCCTTGGCCAGTTCTGTGGTATCTACTTCGCGCAGAACTTTCTGAATCGCCCTGTCATCAAGAAGCACTATATCCTCAAATACGAACATCCTCTTCTTTATTTCCTCTGCCAACTCAGGATCATCCTCCTCAAGCGATTCTATAATCGTTTTTTCCGTTGAACGATCAACCAGGTTGAGAATTTCAACTATACTCTCAACACCACCGGCTGCTGTATAATCCTCGGAAGAAAGTGTTGAAAGCTTTTTCTCCAGAACACGTTCAACCTCCCTCAGAACCTCAGGAGACGTTCTGTCCATCGTAGCGATTCTCTTAGCCACATCGGATTGTATTTCGTTAGGAAGACTACTAAGAATCACCGATGCCTTTTGAGGTTCAAGGTATGCAAGAATAAGTGCAATCGTCTGGGGATGTTCCTGCTGGATGAAGTTTAACAGATGAGCAGGATCTGTACGTCGTATAAAATCAAATGGTCTCACCTGAAGAGAACTGGTCAGCCTATTAATAATGTCTACCGCCTTTTGCGTACCCAGAGATTTTTCGAGCAACTCTCTTGCATAGTCTATCCCACCGGTGGAGATAAAATCCTGAGCCATCATAAGCTCCTGAAATTCCATCAACACCTGATCCCTATCCTCCGGTTCTATACTCTCCAATCTCGCGATCTCAAAGGTCAACTGTTCTATTTCATCCTCCCGAAGGTGCTTAAAAATCTCAGCGGAAATCTCAGAACCTAACGTAACAAGGAATATTGCCGCCTTTTGTCTTCCAGAGAGTTGTTTCTTATGAGTTCCGCCTCCAGCCTGTCCTCCCTTTTTGGACCCGGCCTGAGCAGTTGTGGTTTGCTTTTTTTTAGCCATCCTACTCCTCCATTAGCCAGGTTCGTATAAGTTGCGCTACATCCTCCGGGTGTTCCCTGGCCATATTTATGGCATTTTCCTGCATCTCTAATCTCGCCCGCTCTTCTATAGAAAGCTCAACCTCAACCCCCTGTTCCTCCGCACTGCGCAACGCAGCTTCACGCATAGCCTGATGTTGTCTTGCAAGCTCTTCCTCGCGAAGGCGCCTTCTCCTCTCCATTTCCTTGGATATTAACCTATAGATAAAAGCGGCGAAAAAGAGAGCTGCAACTGCGATTATAATCGAAAGTATAGTACGCCTCAGCTGCATCTGCTTTCTATAGAGGGCATCTTCATTCTCAAACTGTTTTGTTCTATCAAATTGAATCCCCTCTACCGTTACAGAATCACCCCTATCTCTATCATATCCGATTGCATCCTTCACAAGAGCAGTTGCTTTTTTTATATCATCTGCAGAAACGGGGATATACTCACGCTTTATACTTCCATCCGGGTTTAGCACAACCTTCCCATTCTTATCATAAACTTTTTTCCATATTCCATCTATTGCCACAGCAACTGTAATTCGCTTTATACTCCACGGGCTTTTTTCCTCAACAATATCCCTCTTGTTAACCGCTTCATTCTGTGTAACTGTTTTTTTAGAGTACTTACCTACCAGGTTGGAGAGATCCTTGTACGCTGGCGGGGTTTGACCCTCCTGACCTGGAGGTCCCTCGGGATTAAAACCTGTCCCCTGAAAATTTTCCTCCGTTGTCTGTTTAGATATTGTTATAGAGGGAACAACCTTAGTTTCATCGTACGGTGTTCTAGGGTTATCCTTTTTCATAGTAACAGGAAAATGCTCTTCCGTTTTTATCGTTTCTTTGCTCATATCAAGATCGATGTCAAGCTTTATTATCTCAACCCTATCCTTACCAAAAATATTTTGAAGTGATTTTAGAATTTGGCTCTCATACTGCCTCTCTAAATCTGTCTTAGTCTGAATTTCCTTCCTCGCTATAGTAATTCTATCAATATCCTTCAAATCTTCAAAGTTGTTAAGGACGATTCCATTCTCATCCGTTATAACAATATTCTTATCCTGAAGCCCGGCCACTGCAAATTTAACCAACTTAACAATACCCTCAATTTTTTTTCTATTGTGGGTAATATCAGAGCCTGGTTTCGGTGTGATAATAATAGAGGCGGTTACCGGATTCTGATCCTCTGTGAACAGTTCCTTTTTCGGTATTACAAGGTTAACGCTAACGGCATCTATATCATCAAGGGCCAGAATATGCTGCTCAAGCGTCTTAGTAATCGCTCGCTGAAGGTTTACATTTCTCTCAAAATCAGTGATTGTCCATCTCTCGATATCAAAAAGTGCCCACGGATCCGTCTTCGGTGGGATCAGATCGTCCCTTATAAGGATATCCCGCATCCGTCTTGCAGTAATCTCATCCGATACAAGGATACGATGGTCGGCCGTAACCTTATACTTAACGCCCTCTTCATCCAATTTCGTAATAATCTTTGCCCTGGCCACATCATCCTTGATAGGTGCACCAATAAGCGGGACCATTGCCGGAGCGGCACTAAAAGAGACCACAAAGACAATGGCAAAAATCGCCACCACTACTACACCTATGAGGATTACCTTCTGGGTCACACTCCACTTACCCCATAGGCTCTTTATCTGTTCTATGAGTTTCTTAAACCATTCGTTCATGTCCCCTCCCTATGGTCTATCAATTTTATGCTATCTCATCTTATGTTGATTATCTCCCTGTACGCACGGATAGCTCTATCAGCTATAGCCTTTGTCATTGCAAGTGATAAGTTTGCCTCGGCTATAGCTATTGTTACATCATGTATATTCACAGAATCGGGATCAGTAATCATCTTTTGGGTAAGTTCGATGCTCTTTAACTGATCCGAGTTTACCTGATTAAGAGCCCCAAACAATAGCTTGCCAAAACTCTCCTCCACACCACCGGAGGTTTTCTGTTTACCTGTTTCCCCCGTTCTAAAATGTCTCGGGTCAGTGGCAATCATATTAACAATCTGTCCACTAACCTGATCCGGTGAAAGTAATCCCATCTATCCACCTCCCAATCTACCTTCCAATCTCAAGAGCCTTTAAAAACATGCTCTTCGTACCATCTATAACTGAGACATTTGCCTCGTAAGAACGCGAGGCTGAAATCATATCTACCATCTCATCCACAATATTTACATTTGGATACTCTACATAGCCCTTCCTTGGCCCGCTCTTAATAGCATCTGGATGGGTAGGATCGTACACCAACCTAGGCTTGGAGTCGTAATCCTTCTCTATTTTTACAATCCTTACCCCTCTCCCAATACCGTTGTCCAAATACTTGGGCAAAAAAGGACTACGCCAGTACGGCTGAGACACCCTCGGTCTGAATATTACCCTGCTACGTCTAAAAGGTCCTCCCTCCGGTGTTCTGGTTGTATTTACATTCGCAATATTATTTGCGATCACATCAAGACGCGTCCTTTGAGCGGTAAGTCCCGTTGCAGCAATATTTATGCTTGTAAACATCCCCATAATTTAATCCTCCATTTACCTCAGCACCATATTTACACGAGCAAATTCACTGGAAACAACCTGGACTAGAGTTTGATACATAAGCTGATTCTCCAAAGCATTCATCATCTCTTCTTCTATATCCACATTGTTCCCATTGTTCTTCGAAGTAGTAAGATAATCCAAGACCACCCGTGGTTTTACCTTCCTATAGTCCATAGGTTGATAAAATGGAATATGTCGCTTATCTGTCAATATCTCTGGGGGAGGTATTTCCTTCTCCGAATCCAGAGCTCTCTTGAGTTGAGCCTCGAAATTCACAACCGAACGTTTAAAATTAGGTGTATCAGAGTTAGCAATGTTGTTTGCAATGACGTTACGTCGTAGTACCTCGGCATCTAACGTACGTTGAATTATATCAATGTTCTTGCCAAAGGCTCCACCCAAAAACATACCAGTTCTCCTCTCTCCTCAGTCTTCATCTTTCATATTGTCGGACGAAAAACCTTCGGTGATTACAGAATAAATCTCGCAAGATCTCTGTCCTCCTCTATATCCTTCAATCTCTCCTCCACATACTCTTTGGTAATCGTTACCTTTTGCCCCTTCATGTTAGGTGCATAAAATGAGATCTCCTCCAGAACAAGTTCCATAATAGTGTGAAGACGTCGCGCCCCTATATTTTCCGTTTTCGAGTTCACCTCCATTGCGACCTGGGAAATTTTATCTATCGCTTCTTCAGTAAACTCAAGTTCAACATCTTCGGTCTTAAGAAGTTCGGTATACTGTTTTATAAGTGCATTTTTGGGTTGGGTAAGTATCTTCTTAAAATCTTCACTGGTAAGAGCATGCAGTTCAACACGTAAGGGAAATCTACCCTGGAGCTCAGGTATTAGATCAGAGGGTTTACTTATATGAAAAGCCCCAGCAGCGATGAAAAGGATATGGGAGGTATCAACCATTCCATAGCGAGTGTTTACCTTTGATCCCTCAACAATGGGAAGAATATCCCTCTGCACACCTTCCCTTGAAACATCAACACCAACTTTACTATCCTTCGAAGCTATCTTATCAATCTCATCCAGAAAGATTATTCCCATCTCCTGGGCTCTCTTAACGGCAAGTTCAGAAACTCTATCCATATCAATTAGTTTATCCATTTCCTCGTTTGTTAATATTTCCCGTGCCTCTTTCACAGTAACCTTTTTCTTTTTTTTCTTCCCCCCGAAGATACTCCCAAGGCTTCCGAAGTTGAGTCCAAGTTCCTCAAATGAAGTACCAGAGAATATCTCTATAGCAGGCATTGTAGAATTGGTAACACTCACCTCAACCAACTTGTTATCCAACTTTCCAGCTCTCAACATCTCTCGAAATTTCTCTCTTGTATCAACCTTGTCTGGCACAATAACATCCGTAGCGTTGTCTTTCTTTATCCCGGGGAGTAACAAATCGAGAAGGGCCTCCTCTGCTCTCCTCTCCGCTTCCTCCCTCACCTCTTCCTGCATCTCGGACTTAACCATGGACACAGAAACAGAAACTAAATCCCTAACCATGGATTCAACATCTCTTCCCACATAGCCTACCTCTGTATATTTGGTTGCTTCTACCTTCACAAAAGGGGCACCACACAATTTCGAGAGTCTCCTTGCTATCTCGGTTTTACCAACCCCCGTTGGGCCTATCATAATAATATTTTTAGGAGCAACCTCATCTCTGAGCTCTTCGGGCAATCTCTGCCTTCTCATCCTATTCCTTAAGGCAATTGCAACTGCTTTCTTCGCCTTTTCCTGTCCAACAATATACTTATCCAGCTCTTTTACTATCTCTTCCGGTGTTAGATCCAAAGGGGATTTCATTGTATCTCCTCCACTACTATTTCTTTATTGGTGTAAATACATATATCAGATGCTATTTTCAAAGATTTTTCGGCTATCTCTCTCGCAGAGAGCTCTGTAGCCTCAACAAACGCCCTCGCCGCTGCATATGCGTACATTCCCCCGGAACCTATGGCAATAATCCCCTCCTCCGGTTCTATCACATCACCTGTTCCAGATATAAGAAACATTTTCTTGGAATCAGCGACCAGGAGCATAGCCTCTAACCTTCTAAGCACCCTATCCGTACGCCACTCTTTGGCAAGCTCTACCGCAGCTCTCGTCAAATCCCCTCCGTACTCCTTTATCTTCCCCTCAAATTTCTCAAACAGGGTAAAAGCATCCGCCGTAGCCCCTGCAAAACCTACCAGTATACTTCCATTAAAAATCTTTCTTACCTTTCTTGCTCTTCCCTTCATTATCGTATCGCCAAGTGTTACCTGACCATCACCGGCCATCGCAACTTTATTATAACGGTTAACCGCAATAATAGTCGTTCCCTTTATCTTATCCATAAAACCCCTACCTTCCTTTCCTATTCTTTGCATCCCGTATCCTGGCATGAGGATGGGCATTGAGGTAAATCCGTTTTAATTTATCAAGCCCTATATGAGTGTATATCTGTGTTGTAGAGGGACTGGAATGACCCAGCAACTCCTGAACAATTCTGATATCTGCTCCTCTGTTTAATATATGTGTTGCAAAGGAGTGCCTAAAAGTGTGAGGAGTAACTCTTTTAAGAACGTTAGATTGCGATATATATTTTGCAAGTACATATCTTACACCCCTATCTGTCAATCTCTTCCCTTGCTGATTGATAAACAACGCATTCATCCCATCTGGGGAATCGGATTTAACATAATATTTACGTTTCAGTAGGTATTGTCTCAAAACCTCTCGCCCCTCTCTTCCAAGATAAACAATTCGCTCCTTCCTTCCCTTCCCAACAACTCTTACAGTCCCATTTTTAAGATCAACATCCTTTAGATTGAGAGAGGTGAGCTCCGAAACCCTACACCCGGTAGAGTACAGAAATTCAAAAATCGCTCTATCCCGGAGAGACCAGAAATCTTTTGTTTCTATATCCAAAAATTCATCCATCTCATCCTCAAATAGAAATGTCGGGAGAGCATTCTCCGTTTTAAGGCTCCCGATAACATCCATGGGATTGGACTCTATATACCCCTCCTTTCTTAAAAACTTAAAAAATCCTTTAATCGAGGAAATCTTTCTGTTTATACTCCGAGACGAAAGTTCTCTTTTTGAAAGTTCGGATACATACCTACGAACGTCATGGAAACTAACCTCTTTAAGAGCAATACCTCTACGCTCTAAAAAATCCAAAAAGCTCTCTATATCTTTCCTGTAAGCCCTTATAGAATGTGAGGAAAGGTTTTTGATAGCTCCTACATAACTCAAATATCTCTCAAGCAATTTGATCCTCCACCTCTGCCGTATGCAAATAATCGCATTCAGGGTTAATACAGGCTTTGTACCATCCCCGTTGTTTATCGTATTTCTCCACGAGGAACTGTCCACACTTGGGACACTTTTGATTTGTTGGTTTATCATACGTTATAAAATCACACCTGGGATAATTGGTACAGCCGTAAAATACCTTACCCTTACCTCTTCCTCGCTTACTTCGCCTCTCTACGATTTTTCCATCACACCCGGGGCGGGGACAATCCGCCAAAGGCACTGGCTTTGTGTTTTTACACTCGGGGAAACCGGAACAGGCCAGAAAGAAACCATACCTCCCCAGCTTTTTGACCATTGGCCTTCCGCATAATTCACATTTATACTCTGTTTCCTCATCCATTATTCCCTTTATCGATTCAAGGGTTTGTTCTACATAGTCTACCTTCTCTTTAAAGGGAAGATAGAAATCTCGTATCATACGAGACCATTCTATTTTATCCTCCTCTACCTCATCCAGTTTTTTCTCCATTTCAGCAGTAAAATGTACATTTATCAAATCAGGGAAAGAGGAGGATAGAATATCATTTATAATCTTTCCAAGTTGAGTCGGAATGAGTTGCTTATTGACCCTCCTGACGTAGTAACGGTCCAATAAAACCGAAATAATAGGAGCATATGTAGAGGGTCTTCCTATTCCATTCTCTTCCAGGGCCTTTACTATAGTGGCATCCGTATATCTGGAAGGGCCGGAGGTGAAATGTTGCTCCGGATGGTACTTCACACACTCTACTTCTTCTCCAATCTTTAGTTTGGGAAGTTTCTTCTCCTTTTCCTTCGAAGAGAGAAGTTTAAATACACTCTGGAATCCTTTATCCGTCGTTACCGTAGCACTTGCCTTAAAGAGAGCGCTTCCCGCTTCCAATAGTACCGTAGTAGTAGCAGTTCTGGCAGGTGTCATCTGCGATGCAACAAATCTCTCCCATATTATTGAATACAGCTTAAACTGTTCTGAGGTTAAATATTTTTTAACACTTTCCGGCGTCATATCAACATACGTAGGTCTTATTGCCTCGTGGGCATCCTGGGCCCCCGCCTTTGATTTGTAATAATTGGGCTTCTCTGGTAAGCAAGCAGGATAATTCTTTCCTATAAAATCCCTTGCCGCCTCAAGCGCAGTCTGCGAAATTCTTACAGAGTCGGTTCTCATGTAGGTAATTAATCCAACCCTTCCAGCACCTACATCTATACCCTCGTACAACTGCTGAGCTATCCGCATAGTTCGTCTGGAGGTAAAACCCAACTTACTGGCGGCAACCTGTTGCATAGTAGAAGTTATAAAGGGTGGTTTTGGTTTGTATACCTTTTCGGTAGTCTTTAATTCTTTTACCGCAAACTTCTTATACCCTTTAAGATCTTCTATTATCTTCAGTACCTCACCGTTAGTTTTTATCTCAGCCTTCTTACCCCCCAGCTCTACCAAAATGGCCTTAAAATGCGTTTTACCCTTTCTAAGCTCCGCTTCCAGAGTCCAATACTCCTCCGGAATAAACGATTCTACCTCTTTCTCTCTTTCACATATTAACCTAAGCGCCACCGATTGGACTCTTCCGGCGGAAAGCCCATTTTTAACCTTCTTCCAGAGAATTGGAGAAAGGCTATAACCAACCAGTCTGTCCAGAACACGCCGGGCCTTCTGGGCGTTTACCTTGGGCATATCTATATCAGTAGGCCGCTCTACAGCCTCCCTTATGGCATTTGGGGTTATTTCATTAAATGTAATCCGTTCTATAGGAACCCTTCCATTCTTTTTTTCAATGGCATTCTTAAGATGATACGCTATAGCCTCCCCCTCCCGATCATTATCAGAGGCAAGCAGAACTCTTTTGGAAGACTTGGCCTTTTTAATAAGAGCCTGAAGTATCTTTGCCTTTCCACGAACGGTTATATAATCCGGCTCAAAACCATTATCTACATTCACAGCCAGTCTGGATTTAGGCAAATCGATAAGATGACCCATAGAAGCTTCAACCGTATAATCCTTACCTAGATATTTTTCTATAGTCTTTGCCTTAGCCGGAGATTCTACAATAACCATAATTCTGTTATCCTTACCCTTATCCTTCATTCCACTAACTCCATTATCACTTTATCGATTCAACTCTTCTAACATTTTTCTTGAGAGGTACTCTGCCACACCATACTCTTTCCTTCCCATTAAATTAATATCACTATCTTTTCTTCTATATTCAATACCCATAATAGTAAAAATATCACTGACAGAATTTACAACACCAGCACCACTATTCCTCAAATCAATCGTCCCTTTTCCTGTACCGTCTTTAAGTCCCGCAGTGTGAACCAATACATCCCTTCCCTGTTCAGTGGCATAATCAGCAGTAATTAATGCCCCAGACTTCTCCGGAGCCTCTACAACCAGGGTAATACTGGATAAACCACTTAAAATTCTATTGCGCTCCGGAAAATGATACTTTAAGGGAGGGTCGCCCGGAGGATATTCGCTAAAAATTGTTCCACCCGATCTCAGGATATCACGAGCTATCCATCTATTGGAAGAGGGATATACAGTGTCTATTCCATTTCCGATTACAGCAACTCCACATCCTCCCCCCTTTATACACCCGATATGTGCCTCGGCATCTATCCCCCTTGCCAAACCCGAAACAACAATAACTCCTGCCTCTGCAAGGGCTGAGGCTATTTCACGTGTTGCTTTCCGTCCAGCAACCGTAGCACGCCTCGTACCAACCACCGTGACAAATCTCCCAAAATAGTCGGGAATATCTCCCCTATAGAAGAGTAAATAGGGGGCATTATATATTTCCCTAAGTTGCGGAGGGTATTTACTATCCCAATAGAAAGCATAACCCATACCCCTATCAGAATTAATATATTTTAAATCTCTTTCGGCTTCCCGTTTATATCTATCAAAATTCAACTCAGCGTATATCCTGCGTCCCAATATACGCTCAATATCTTTCTTCTCCATCTTTAGGATAGATGACAGGTCACCAACATATTCCACCAGTCTTAACTTTTCCTCTGCCTTCAAGAAGGAAATTCTACCTACCATAAAGAGTAAAAAAGTATCTTTTAGGGCAGTACTACTTTTTACCATTCATTTCCACCTCTATAATCTCTTTATCTTTTTGAGCCTCCTCCCTTCGCCTCTTAGATTTTGTAATCTTGATAATCCTATCGTACATCCTTACAGCCTTCTCGTTATCACCGAGCTGATAATATGTTCTCGCGAGTAGGAACATAGCATCGGTATCAGACTTTTGAGTACTCAATAACTTCTCCAGAAGCGGTACAGCCAACTCAGGCTTTTTTAACTCAAAGACATATAGAACCGCCAATCCGAAAAGAGCATCACGATACCTATTGTCCAGATCAATTGCTCGCTTATAATACTTAACGGCAAGCTCCAACATAGATTTCCGCTTCGCATCGTCATCAAGTATCGATTTTGCAGTCCGTGCATAACACACTCCTGTAAGATAAAAGAGAATAGGATTTTCCGGGTAATACTTTAAAGCCTTCTTTAAATTTTCAAGGGCCAGAGCATACATCTTGCTATTCAAATACCTAACGGCAAGCATCTTATAGTAAATACCAAGTTGTTCAGAGGCCTTGACCTTCTGATCGACAATTTTTTTGTACTTCACTATTTCTCTCTTTAATCTTTTAATCTCCTTCTCATTTCGAAGTGAGGCTTTATACTCCAAATTTTCAAGTTTTTTTAGATTGTTCAAATAGTACTGATCCTCCTTATTCCTGCACCCCAATAGGGTGACCAGAACCACCAATAACAGAATAAAACACCTTTTATCAAAACCAATTACAAACTTCCTCAATTTGATTTTAATTTCCCCCTTATTACCTTTGGTCTATTTCCAATAACCCTAACCCTTTGGATGGTACATGCCGTGTAACTTTTTGAGCTCATCACTTCCCACATGGGTATATATCTGAGTTGTACTTATATCCGAATGTCCTAACAACTCCTGAACCGATCTTAAATTCGCCCCACCCTGCAATAAATGTGTAGCAAACGAATGCCTAAGCGTATGAACCTTTCCATTCAATCCCGCTCGCTCTGCCGTTTCTTTAAACCTCAGCCATATTCCTTTTCTCGTTAACTTATTGCCCAGATGATTCAAAAAAACATAAGAGGAACGCTTACGCCCAAGAAGGAGTGGTCTTGCCTCGGCCAAATACTTTTTCATCCAAAAAGTTGCTATCTCTCCCATCGGCACAAGACGTTCCCTCTTTCCCTTTCCCAGTATCCTTACAATACCCTCCTTGAGGTAGAGCCGTTCCACGGTAAGTTCCGCCACCTCTGAGACACGAAGACCACAGGAATAAACAAGTTCAAACATAGCTCTATCCCTCAGGGAAAGCGGGGAACCTATCTCAAGCTCTATAACCGAGAAAAAATGTTCGATTTCTTCCACAGAAAACACATCGGGAATCTTTCTCTCAAGCCTGGGACTCTCTATCCATTCCATAGGATTTTTCTCCAACAATCCCTCAACAACCATAAACTTGAAAAATGACCTGAGTGCCGATATACATTTAGCAATGGTACGCTGCGATATTCCTTCAACTTGTTTCTCAACAAAATAATTCACTATCACCTCTGTTGTTACTTCCTCTAAACCTATACTCTCCTTATCCAAGAAATCAGCGAAGGTTTTACAACAAATCATATATGTTTGAATGGTATTAGTTGAGAGTCTAAGCTCTACCCGTAGATAATCCTCAAATCTCTCAAGAAAATCTTTCGCTTTCAAATTCCCCACCTACTTTTTTAATCTTTTTGCCCCATGAACTTTTTCTCTCTAAGTATCGATGGAACATTCAGATCGTTCTCTATCGACGAATTCCTGCTCTGTAAAAAATTGGAACCCGCAGCTCTTGAAAGTCCCTTACTCATATTAACCCATTCGTCGTAAGATATAATTTCTGCCCCACTCCTCGCTTTTTCCGACCTTTTCACCTCTCTCTTCTCCGACCTAAAACCGGTGGCAATTACCGTAACCTTAATTTTGTCATTCATTGAACTATCAATACTGTTACCAGCAATAATAAGAGCATCATCATCGGCATTGGCAGTAATTATTTTCAGCACCTCTTCATATTCCGAGAGGCAAAGATCGTCTCCACCCGTCACATTCACCAATATACCTTTAGCGCCCTCTATTTTCGCATCCTCCAATAGAGGATTGTTTATTGCGTTTGTCGCAGCATCAACAGCCCTATTATCCCCACTTCCGATACCAATACCCATAAGAGCATCACCCTTACCCTTCATTATTGTTCGCACATCTGCAAAATCAATATTTATCTCACCAGGAACTGTTATTAAATCTGATATACCCTGGACTCCCTGACGTAACACATCATCCGCAAGAAAAAAGGCCTCTTTTATGGGAGTTCTTCTCTCAACAATTTTCAAAAGGTACTGATTTGGTATCACAATGAGGGTGTCTACCTCATTCCTAAGTTTCTCAATCCCCTCCACGGCTATAGCCATTTTTCTTTTCCCCTCAAAGTCAAAGGGCTTGGTGACCACTGCAACGGTTAAGGCTCCCTCTTCCTTTGCAATATGAGCAATAATCGGAGCAGCACCCGTGCCCGTGCCTCCACCCATACCAGCAGTTATAAAGACCATATCCGCACCCCTCAGTACCGAGGCAATATCGTCTTGATTTTCCAAAGCAGCCTTCTCCCCAATTTCCGGCACGCCTCCCGCACCCAACCCACCTGTTAATTTGCTCCCGATGGTCAGTTTTACCTCTGCCTTTGACATTTGAAGAGCCTGAGAATCGGTGTTAACGGCGATAAAATCCACATTTTTTAATCCGGAAGCAATCATTCGGTTTACCGCGTTGCTCCCACCGCCCCCAACACCAACTACCTTTATGATGGTAGGATTTGAAGTCTGGTCGTCTAAAAATTCAATATTCATGTTCCCCTCCACTTTAAATTCAATATATTATGCTATTATATAATCCTTTACTATCCGAATCTCATTTAAAAAAACTCCTTAAACCATTTTCTCATTCTATCCCACACCGAAGAAAAAGTGCTCTCACCTGTCGAAGTATCAAAGTACTCCGTGCTATTACGCGATGCGCCGTAAAGAACAAGTCCTACACCGGTCGCATAAATTGGATTGTAATACTCTTCCACCATACCTCCCAATTTCACAGGATAACCTATTCGCGCCGGCGAATCGAATATCTCACTGGCAAGCTCCGCAGTTCCGGGAAGGAGCGAACCACCACCCGTTAATACAATTCCACCCCCCAGAAGTTTAAGATATCCCTTCTTCTCAATCTGCTCTTTTACCAAATTTAGTATTTCTGCCATCCTCGACTGAATTATCTCAACCACCTTTCTCCTTTGAATCCGGGTCGGAGGCCTACCACCCACACCGGGAATTGTAACCTCTTCATCCTCCTCCACCATAGAAACGAGGCAACTCCCTGCCGTCCGTTTAATCTTTTCAGCCGATTCAAGGGGGGTCCTGAGTATTATAGAGAGATCATTTGTAACCTGATCCCCCCCCACAGAGAGAACACCGGTATGATAGGGGGCTCCCTCAAGATAGGCAAGAATATCCGTTGTTCCACCGCCAAGATCAATTAACAGGGTACCCAGTTCCTTCTCGTCCTCTGTTAAAACAGCTTTAGAGGAAGCCAAAGGTTCTAGAACGATGTCATTCACTCTAAATCCTGCTTTGTTAACACACCTCACAATATTTTGTGCCGAGGTGACAGCCCCTGTTACTATATGTACCTCCGCCTCCAATCTGACCCCAACCATCCCCAGAGGATTTTTTATATTCCCCTGATCGTCCACTATAAACTCCTGGGGTATCACATGGAGAACCTCTCTATCCATAGGTATAACAATGGCCCTTGCGGCATCGATAACCCTGTCTATATCTTCCTTTGTAATCTCCCTGTTCCTACCCGTTACCGCTACCACGCCTCTACTATTTATGCCCTCAATGTGCCCACCCGCAATCCCCGTATACACGTCAGTAACCTCTCTACCGGACATCATCTCAGCGGCTTCAATAGCCGTCAAAATGGACCTAACGGTAGAGTCAATATTTATAACAACCCCACGCCTGAGCCCTTTGGACGGAGTAGTACCAACCCCGGTGATCTCCAACATCCCATTTTCGTTGTATTCTCCAATTATGGCACAGACCTTGGTTGTTCCTATATCCAAACCAACAATTATATCATCATGAGTCAAATTACTAATCCCTCCTTAATTTATATACCATAGTTCCAGAGCGAAAATCTACCTCTTCTATTCTTTTTTCTCCTACATTCTTCTTAAGCAAATCCAAAACCATGATAACATACTTTAAGGTTTTACTGTCCAAATGCTTCCCCAATCTCACCTTAATATTATATGAGAGGGGAAATAACACAAGCTCATAATCTATATTATTAACTGGAACAATCTTAATCTCGGATATTAATCGAAACAATTCCGGGCTGTTTACCTTGAGATTGTAGAGATCCTCCAGTACCGGCATGACCCTATCTGGCATTCTCATACCCAGACGCAAATCCTTAAATACAAGTCCAGATATTACGGGCATATCAAGAGTATCACCTGAGGCCCCAATTTTATATATTACCCCCTCTTCATCCATGGTAACGGGTACTGTCCTACCATCGACATCAACACATACAATAGCAAGAGGTTTCCTCCCCTTTATGTTAATTTTTACAGAGTCGGGAAAAATTTTCCTCACCCTTACACTTTTCACAAGGGGATACTCAGCAATTTTTCTCTCTATCTTTCCCACATCTAAATTAAAATAGTGAAGAGTGGAATTCAACCCTGCCATTTCTAACACTGCCTCTTTGGAGATCCGGACGTCAGTGGTGAGGTAGATATGCTTTATCACCAGGTTGGGTACAACAAATACCTGAATCACCACCTCCCCAATGAGGAACAGTGTTAGAAATACAACCAGGGAAATTAATACCTTATTTAATAGGGACTCACCTCTCTTAGATCTTTTTCTATGAAGTATAGCAGCCTCAGCCATAGCTTCTCCTCTCGTTTTTCCCTACCCGTTTGGAGATATTTACTAGAATTCCTACCATAACTAGAGTCACAAGAAGTGAGGAGCCTCCCGCAGAAAAGAAGGGAAGTGTAACCCCTGTTGAGGGGACAAGTCCTGAGACCACAGACATGTTAAGTATCGCCTGAAAGATAATCAAACTACTAATACCGAAAGAGAGATAATAACTAAACTTATCCCTGCACTTAAAGGCAATCGCATAACCCCGCCAAACAAAAACAATAAAGAGAGTAATAATTAAAAGGGCCCCTAAAAAACCCATTTCCTCACCAATAACGGCAAATATAAAATCAGAATGAGCCTCTGGTAATCCCCCCATCTTCTTAACACCAAGCCCAAGCCCCTTACCCCAGAAACCGCCATTTATAAGAGCAGAACGAGCGGCAATTACCTGATACCCGGCCCCTGTGGGATCACTTAGAGGATTTAGGAAGGCTATCAACCTCTTAACCCTGTGAGCCTTTGTGAAAAGTAAAAGTCCTCCCAACGGGAGAATCAAAATGCCAAACAAAAAGAAATAAATTAGCTTAATCCGCGCAATAAAAAAGACAGACGCTGCCACAAATAGAGTAAAAAACGCGGTGGAAAAATCATTCTGAAGGTATATAAGTGTGAGAAAAATTCCTACTATTATAACAGGAGGGAGTATAGAGTTGAGAGGATCCTCCAGATTATCCTTTTTGTCAAATATATAGGCAAGATAGAGAACAATCGTGAACTTAACCAATTCGGAGGGTTGAAAAGACAACCCTCCTATAAAAATCCAACGGCGAGCTCCCAGAACAGGTTTACTAATTCCAGGAATAAAGGTAAGAAGCATCAGAAAAAAGGAAACAAATACAACCAGAGGGGTAGAACGCTTTATTAACTCAATAGGGGTTACAGAGGCAATAATTCCCAAAAGTATACCAACCGTAGCCCACAACACCTGACGCTTAAAATAATAGTAAGGATCACCGTATACACTTTTAGAATAGTAGGAGGAAGCTGAGAATAGTACAACAAGCCCTATACCCAAAAGAAGAACTATATCGAGTATCAACATCAAATCAGCCTGCTGTTTCTCTATCCTCTCCATCTAAAAACACACTCCTGTCTTACTCAATTCTTACTACTGTATCACTGTATTTTCAGGGTAGACAGACTAAGTATCGCAAAAAGCCCACCCAAAATCCAAAATCGTATTACAACCTTACTTTCTGCCCATCCCATCAACTCAAAATGGTGATGGATAGGAGCCATCTTAAATACCCTCTTCTTTGTCAATTTGTAATAAACTACCTGAATAATCACGGATAGTGCCTCTATAACAAAAACACCACCAATTATAACAAGAAGAATTTCTTTTTTTATAATAAGAGCTATTACTCCCAAAACCCCACCGAGGGACAAACTTCCCGTATCGCCCATCATTATTTCTGCCGGATGAGCATTGTACCACAAAAAGCCAACCGATGCGCCTACAAGAGCAAGAGAGAATACAGTAATCTCCCAGCTATGCATTACAAAGGGTATCCGTAGATATTTTGCAACAATAGAGTGCCCTGTCACATAGGCCAAAATAGAGAAAGTGATGCCCACCATTATTACAAGCCCGATCGCAAGTCCATCCAAACCATCGGTAAGATTAACAGCGTTCGAGGTACCCACTAAAAGTATAAGAGCAAAGGGAATATACCAATACCCCATATCAAGCACAGGATATTTGATGAAAGGGATGTAGAGCAGAGTCATGCCAGGCTGTCTCACCATATAGAGAAAACTTATTATGATAAGCGAAACAACAACTTGTCCGGAGAATTTCAGCTTTGCACTTATACCACCGGAGGCTTTCCTCTTGATTTTAACATAATCATCCAAAAATCCTATCAAACCATAACCGACCGTAGCAAACAACAGTATCCATGTATAGGGATTATCAAGATCCTCCCACAGTATCACAGATACAGTTACCGAAAATATTATAAGTAGCCCTCCCATTGTAGGGGTTCCGGATTTGGACAAATGACTCTTAGGTCCGTCCTCTCGTATCGCCTGACCAACCTTTATTTTCTTTAACTTCTCTATCATCCATGGCCCAAGTAGAAAAGCAATTACCAACGCTGTAATAAGGGCATATGCAGCCCTAAAGGTTATGTATTGAAAAATGTTAAAAAAAGAAAAATACTTAACAAAGGGATACAACAATTTTAATACCATAACACCACCTACGCCACGTTTTTTTCTATAGCAGGTATAATTCGCTCGAGCTCTACACCTCGTGATGCTTTAAGCAAAATCAAATCGCCATCTCTAACTATACCTCTGATACTTTTTACAAGTTCATCAAAATTGCGAATCCACACTACCTTTCCTGCTTTCCTGTTTTCCAGTTCCCTATTATCAAAACGCCCTTTAATTTCCATAAACTCCTCACCCAAAAAGATAACAATATCCAATTTGGACCTAATAGTATCAAGCGCTACTCTATAGTGTTCCTCATGGGAAAAATCTCCAAGCTCATACATCTCTCCCAAAACAGCCACCTTTCTACTCGGCCATTTTATACTCTCAAAAGACTCCACACTCCTTTTCATCGAGTCTGGATTGGCATTGTAACAATCCACAATAAAGGTACAATTACCTCGCACTACCTCCGATCTTCCGAAGAGAGGCTTTACCCTTTCCAAACCCATCTTTACATCACTTTTGTCAACACCGAGCGCTCCAGTAACCGTAATCGCAGCGAGCGCATTCATCAAATTGTGCCTCCCAACAAAGGGGATATGGATCTGGAGCCCCTCCCAGTAGATGGTATAACCATCCAGCCCCAGATCCTCGGACCCCTCATACCCAGCAGTCGATCCTTCCCCAAAAGGAACGATTCTTGCTTTAAGCCCATCTGTTAAAAAATCGAAATAATCATCCTCTTCAAAAACAAAGGCCAAATTATTATTCCCGTTAAAATTTTTAAAGATATCCCTCTTTTCTCTGGCAATTGCCTCTCTACTCCCAAAATTGCCAATATGAGCTGTGCCTATATTTGTTATTAAAGCAGCTTGCGGTTCAAAGAGATCGGCAAGCACGGCCATCTCTCCCAGATGATTGGTGGCCATTTCAAATACAATGTAATCCGAGTGTTCCTTAATCTTAAAAACAGAGAGGGGCAATCCTATAACCGAATTAAAGTTTTTCTCATTATAAGAGACCCTATTACTGATTGAAAGTATCGAGGCAATCATTTCTTTTGTAGTAGTTTTACCGTTACTTCCCGTTATACCCACCCTATATACCCCTTCACACCTTCTTAAATGAAAACGTGCCAGATTCTGCATAGCCCTAAGAGGATCCTCCACAACTATCCCAACAGACCCATACTTACCAAGAGTTTCTGAAAGGGGAACCACCACATCATCAATCCAATCGGAGCCAATCAGTACGGCCGAAGCTCCTCCTCTAACGGCATCCAGAAGAAAGTTATGACCATTGGTGTTCAATCCGGGTAGAGGCACGAATAGAGAACCTCTCTTAACCTCCCTTGAATCAATTACTACCGAGTCTATTTCTCCGCGGGCACCCCTATTAACGATAGAGATCGGGTTTAGAATCTCTACCATGTCAGAAAGAGAAAAAAGTTTCTTCCGTTCTTCCCCTCCCATCATTTCTACCTCAAATTTTTCCTTCCAACAATTTTCAGCACCTCCGAGGGCCTTGCAAGATAAAGCTTTAAATCCTTAATAGCTATTCTCTCTATTCTCTTCGGTGATTTAAAAATTTCAATTCCCACTATGAGGCTCTTATTATTCTCAAGCCATGTTTCCTG
>Ga0256914_1000087_pt1 | contig 88064 bp, 67 predicted proteins | sample HulkmetaG_FD_191571 | JGI IMG/M metagenome (GOLD analysis project Ga0256914, IMG submission 191571) | Hydrothermal chimney microbial communities from Main Endeavour vent field at the Juan de Fuca Ridge, Pacific Ocean - Hulk | ecosystem: Environmental > Aquatic > Marine > Hydrothermal vents ...
CGCCGGAGTGGTTGAGCACCCAGCCGGTCAATCGGTGGTCATGGGCCAGGCGGTAGACAAAGGGCCGAAAGCCTACCCCCTGGACCACGCCACGGACGCTGATTTTTTTGAGGAGTCTTTTTTTTGCAAGAACCATCGAGCCGACCTTGACAGAGTTTTCCCAATGGGCTATAATAGGGTTGAACAAAAACGGGCGTGCAGCGCACCGTTTCCCTCGAGCGAAAAAGCGGCGGTTGTCCCGTCGCGGGCCGGGTGGTTCAATGCCCTGTCAGGGCCATATCCCGGATAGCTCGAGGCGTTTTTTATATCGCATAATGCCAGACAATCACCTGCCCCTTCACCCGTTGCAGATACGCCGGATGTCCCTTGACCACGTCCGAGACGACTGCGCCCGCAATCATGTCTGCCAGCTGTAATCCATCCTCTTGATGCGCAGGGCGTCCCCGCGCCTTGCGAATACCCCGCCCGGCCCTCCTTTCGCTCAACGCCCGTGACACCGCTGTGCGGACCGCTTGTACGAGTTTCCGTTTGGCCGGTTCGGTGTCAACGATCAGAATGGCATCGCGGAACACCTCAGCGGGTATCCTGCGTGCCAGACCGTAGGTGAATTCGGCCAACAGATCGTATTGGTTGTACCGACGTAGCCGGGCAGGCAACCGGCGTTTGTCAACCACCAGGACCCATGAGTGAAATTCCGTGTGGTGCAGGGCGGCAAAATACGCAGATCGCTCGGCATGGGCGATGTGGGCGTAGTGGTATTCGTAGCTGCGGGCAATCTGACGACGGATGCGCAACATCTGCATCGCTTGCCGAAAATCCTGGTAGTTTGGAACCGTGGCGAATGCCAATACCAGGTGAGTTGTGGAACCTCGACCGAATTTGAACCCCGTGTCTCCTGCCCAGTCCAGGAAAATGTATCTGTTCGGCATGATCCCGGTCGTGCGGGGGCGCTGCTCAAGCCGCGTCGCCGTGTTGTCGGTTGTAGAGGGGACACCCGCCGCCGCACAGGATCTGATCCGGGCAATCGTAGCATTTTTCCATCATAAAGTCGTGGTGGCGCAGGTAGCGGGCCAGTTCATGATTCCAGATCGTCTCCCAGGGGTCGGTGAGGATATTGCCCAGGGCGACATAGTAGCTCTGGCAGGGGATCACGTCGCCGTTGGGTTCGACGCACATATTGTAACTGGCCGCCGTGCAGCCCTTGATGCCCAACTCCATGCCCACCGGGTCCAGCTCGCAGTACTGGGTCGGCGTGTACCAGATGAGGCGCAGGTGATGGGCCGTCGTCGCCGCTTTGACCCGCTCCAGGATCGGCTCCAGTTCGCCTTCGGGGATGCCGTTGCCCACGGCCACCGCCGCCCCGGAGTAGATGAGGCTGTTGCAGCCAAAGGTGGGCACGCCCAGGGAAGCGACAAAGGCAATGGTCTCTTCTATGTGGTCGACGTTCTCGGTGGTCATGGTCGTGTTGGTCATCACATACACATCGGCATCTACCGCAGCCTTGATGCCTTCTACCGTCTCCTGCCAAGCCCCCTCAACGCCCTGCATCCGGTCGTGGACCGCCGGATCGTAGCTCTCCAACGTGATTTGGATGTGGTCCAGACCGGCTTGCAGCAGTTCGTCCAGGTAAGCCCGGTCCCGCAAGCGACGACCGTTGGTTTGCAGACCGGTGATCAGTCCGACATCTTCGGCGTACTGGACCAATTCGACCAGGTCGGGCCGCAGGGTGGCTTCGCCGCCGGTAAAAGTGATATGGGGGATGCCCAACTCCCAGCAGCGGTCAATCACCCGTTTCCATTGCTCCGTGGACATGGTTGGAAAGTCGCGGGGACGGCCCACGTAGCAGTGGGGGCAATCGTTCTGGCAGCGGTAGGTCAGGGCCAGGTCCATGCGATAGGGAGCAGAGAGCTCAACGCTGTGGGGTTCAATGCGGCCGATGTCCATATAGGTTACGGGGCAGATCTCCTCCCCCGCCTGGGCAAAGGTCCAGATGGTCTCCCGCAGGTTCTCGAAATCGGCCAGGGCCGTTTCCCGGCTCACATTGTAGCGACGGGCGATCTGACGGGCTGCTTCCTGGGGTGTTTTTTCCTGCAAGATGAGGGCGGCCATCTCTGTAGCCGTCTGGTTGAGGTGCAACATCTTGGCCGCGTTGATGAGCAGCACCCCGCGACCGTCCTTTTCCACGCGCAAGTGCAGGCGGAATTGCCGGGGGGCATCGGGCGGTGTCTGGTAATGGTAAATGCCCGCTTCCAGGGGGCGGGGTGGTTCGAACCAATGCCTAATTCTATCCAAAATTGCCATGTTCACCCTCCCTAGCTGGGAAGCAATCGCTCTCTGATGAACGCAAGCACTTGATGGGCCAGTTCAACGGCGTGACGGGCCTCTTCCACAGGGTAGTAAATGGGCAGGTCTGCCGGATAGCGAGGCTCAACGGCATAATTGTTCAAATCGTCAACCTGGTCGCCCAGCATGTCAAATTCATGATCAACTTCGCGACAAAGGTTGAGCAGGTAGCGCAGGTCGTGGACTCGTGCAAATTCGATTCCGTGGTAAGCCAGAAACCCTTTGAGGTACTTTTCTGCCGCCTGCTGACAATGAAAGCATACGACATCGGTCAGCGGCTCCGGATCCTGCATCAATCTGTAGGCTGCCTTCAGGTCGTTGTCTCCCTTTTCCAACCAGCCTTGTACCGGCCAGGGAAGGGCCTGGTCACGAAGTTGTTCGTTCATAGAGAACCTTGCCATGATCGAGAATATACCGGACAAAGGAGCCTTTCATCCGGCGACACATTTCGACCTCTTGTGGCGTGTAGACAAGCACATCCAACGGGAATTTGCGGGCGGAGAACAATCGGAGAATCTCGCGGGCGCGTTTATCCCGCCGCAACGTCGAATCGCAAATGATCAGCAGGTCCAAATCGCTGTCGGCATCCGGCTCACCCCACGCCCACGAGCCAAAAAGGACGACTTTTTCCGGCCGCACTTGCTCAACGATTTTTCGCGCCACCTGTTGGATTAACCTTTCGTCAATCACTGCTATCTCCCCCCACCGGCGCAGGCGCAGGCACAACCGGCGCAGGCACAAGCGCAGGCGCAGCTATACCCCCCATGTCCGGAGCCGGACGTCTTGGGCAAGGGGTTGGTCGTTTGCGTCACCTGACCGGTGAACTTTTCGATGCTGCTGACAACGCTGTTGGCCGCGTTTTCAATGCCGCTGACAACGGTATTGGCAAAGGCCGCGCCGGGCAGGGTAGGCAAGGTGATCGTCTTTTGCCCGCCGGAGGGGGTAGGCCGGGGAGAAGCCGCAGCCGGGCCGACATGCGACGCCCAGGGCCGATAGCCCCACCACCAGTGGGGCAGCACCACGGGCCGGTCGTGGAACACCTGCTTGGTGTGCTTTTCCCAATCCTCGTCGAGCATGGTCCATTCCAGACCCTCGCCCCAACGTTCGCCCAGCACCTCCGGTGTGTCGGCGGCTTCAACCTGCTGCCAGGCGCGGGCGGCAATGTCTTTGTAATAAGCTTTGGTCTCCTTACGGCTAAAGCCGGTCAGCTTCTTGTTCACATCCCCGATCAGGTCAATGGCCAGATCTCGTAGCTTCTCTTCATCCAACGTGCCGTCGGGCTGCACCGCTTTGAGAAAACGCCGTTCATAGTACCGCAGTTTGGCATCTTGGGGCGAGGGATCGACCACCGTGACCCGCAACGGCTTTTCCGATTCGACCACAATCGCTCCCTTTTTGACCAGACCAAAGAGGATCATGGTCATCACTTTGTTGAGGGGGGCTTCCAGCAGGATGGCCGCTTCCACGGCGGTCAGGCCCCGCTTGACGCCCGTGCCCTCGACGGCCAGTTCCGGGGGCAGGTATTGCATCTTGCGCCGCTTTTGGGCGCGGTTGCCCAAAAAGGCCAAAAAGGCCCAGCCGCCGCCAAAGAGGAAAAACCACCAGCAGGGGCTGTTGCAACAGGCGGCAAAGTTGAAAGTGAAGGCCGGGGCTTTTTGTACAACCCCTTCGGCCAGGTATTTTTTGGGGAAGGAGACGCCAAAGGTGTACTGCTGGTCGCCCCGCGCGTCCTCCTTGACCCAGGTATAGACCACCCGGTCGTCCTGGAAAGTGGCGGAGGTAAAGGGCACGTCGTGATAGCGCGGCTCCTCGCTGGTAACACCCGGCGGCAGGTGGAAGTTGACTTCCAGCCGGGTTGTGCCGTGGACATATTCGCTGCCGAACCAGGTGGGCGAAAACTCAAAGCTGGCGTATTCGGCATCCTTGCTATCCTGGTAGATCAGGTCACGCAGCGTCGCCTCCACGTGAACCGTGCCGCTGCGCCCCGGCGGAATGGCCGCGCCGCCCAATCCTATAGCCACGCCGTTGTCCACATAGGGCGAATCGCTGATGTCGGTCAGGGGTATCCCATCAATGGAAGCCCGCACCTGGTCCAGATCCCAGCTATCGTTGGGGAAGCCAATGTCCACATAATCAATGGGATGCGCGCCGGGATCGTTGACGAAGGTGATGTCATAGACGATGTTGATCGTGCCGTCGCCGTTGATGTAGACGTGGACTTGATTTTCCCGGACGTTGAAACGATAGTCCTGGGCCAGAGCCACAGGCGCGGCCAGGACCAGGGCCAGCAGCAACATTACCCAGATCGCCGTTGATTTTCTGTGCATGGCCGTCCTTTCCCTCCATCAGGCAGTGGTCCTGCCTGAGCCAGGTCTAATCATCCGCCGGTAAGCCGATCAAAGCACACAGATTGTCACATTCCAACCAGGCCAGCTCAAAATCACCCCAAGGCACGACCTGCAAGCTCGTTTCAAAGCCGGGTCTTGGAGACGCTTCACCGTACCCGACTGCCAGTCCCCAGCGGAGCAAACGGAGCACATTGCGGCGTGGCGCACCGATTGGGCCGATACGGAGCAGATCCAGCAGATCGTGGTAAGGAACCGGTCGGCCTAGATAGTCCAACGATCCCTTGTGCAACGGTCATGGCCGCACACTCCTTCCCGCTCTACCATTTCGGCTCTTCGACGATCTGGTAGGTCGCCCCGCAGTAGGGGCAGGTGACGACAACGGCCCCCTGGGCCAGGCTGATGGCGCTCTTGTCCAGCTGCGCCCCGCAGCTCCGGCACTTGAGCGCCTCCATCTCTACGTCGCCGCCGATGTCAATCTTTTGGTGGACGATGACCTCCTGCTTGGGTTTGGGTTCCCGCAGGCGCACGGCGACGATGATGCCCAGGCCCAGCAGGACCAGGATGCCGCCGACGATCAGGCGGCCCGCCGGGTTCAGCGTCTCCGCGCTAAAGGCCGAAAGCAGCCACAGCACGCCAAAGAAGAGCAGAATGCCTGCTACGATGTAGCCGATGATTTTGCCTGTGCTCATCTTTCCCCCTTTTTATTTCCAGGTGAAGGTCCGTGTGCCGCTGGAAGGGCTGATCTGTTCCCCCTGGGGCATACCGTCCTCCGTCTCCCCCGTCTGACGCATGACGACCACCTGCCAGTAGAACCGCTGCGGCTCCTCCAACCCGGCCACATAGAGGTCCGCCGGGAGCCGATACGAAGTCGCTTTGGTCCACACCGGCGGGAGCTGCTGGGCCACCGCCCCCGACCGCCTCATGCGGATCACGTACCATTCGTCCGGGCGCAGGATGCCCACCGAGGCCCAACTGAGCAGGATCGCCGCATTTTCCCCCTCAAAGGCCATCCCGTCGGGTGGAGAGAGGAGGGCCGGGGCAGGCCGGGCCGGGCCGGGCGTAGGGGTGAGGGTCGGCGTCAGAGTCGGGGAGGGTGTCGGCGTGGCCGTGCCGATAGGAATTTTGAGTTTTTGGCCGGCCCGCAGGTTGTTGGCTTCTTGGCCGTTGGCCTTTTTGATGTCGGCAATGGGCACATCAAACTTGGCCGAAATGCCGATGAGGGTATCGCCCGGCCGGACTTCGTAGATTTTATAAGCCATCACCGCCCAATAGTCGGGCGGCTGGACGATGGTGATCTTGGCCCCGGCCCGAATGCGGGTGGCGTCGGCGATGTTGTTGGCCGCCATCAGCGCTTCCACCGTTGTGCCGTACCGCTTGGCGATGACGCTCAGGGTGTCGCCGGGCTTCATGGTGTAGACAAAGGGGGTGGGAGAAGGGGTCAGGGTCGGCGTTGGGGTGGAGGTGTTGGCCACCGGCAAAGGGATGATCAGCTCCTGGTTGACGCTGATGATTGAATCGGGTTTGAGGCCGTTGGCCTGGAGGATCGCTTTGGTCGTCGTGCCGTAGAGTTTGGCGATGGTGCTGACCGTCTCGCCCGATTTGACGATATGGCGCGTCTGGTTGGGCGGCAAGGTAGGGGTAGGTGTCGGTGTAGGAGAGTAGAGGGGAGTCGCCGTGGGAACGACGATGTAGGTCGCCGTTGGCGGCAAGGTAGCCGTCGGAGTAGCCGTGGCCGTCGCCGTGTCCGAAGCCATCGCCTGCGGCTCGCGGACCTGCCAGGGCTTCCATAGCCACAGGGCCACGATGCCCACGATCAGCAACAAGGGCAACCACAGGTCCGCCGGTGGCAAGTGCACCCTGTGTTTTTTGCGCTCCTTGAGCGTTGCCCCACACAGCAAACAGGTCTCCGCCCGTTGCGCTACCGGTGTCCCGCAGCGGGGGCACCGCCGTCGGACGCCCGATTCCGTTGACCGATCCGATTCCATTTTTCCCAAACCTTTCTGCCCGGTCATTATAGCAGAGATCGGGGGAGATGCCAACACGGGAGCCGCGCGGGATGTGGTGGGCACCGATTTGCCCGATGCGGCCCTTTGTGGTAGAGTGAGGGGCGTTATGAAGGTCTCACGCCCGGCAAAGGTCACACTCTTCGTTTTATTTTGGGCCAATTTTCTCAACTTCTTTGATCGGCAGGTGCTGGCCGCCCTGGCTCCCATCCTCCAGCGGCACTGGCATCTCAACGACGCCCAGATCGGTTTGTTGGCTACCGCCTTTGAAGTGGTCTACGCCCTGGCCCCGCTGCCCATCGCCATCGTCGCCGACCGTTGGCTCCGTCGCCGCATCATCGCTTTGGCCCTCGCCCTTTGGAGCGGCGCCATGGCCCTGACCGGTCTGGCAACCTCCTACCTGATGCTCCTTTTGGGCCGGGCCGGGTTGGGGCTGGGGGAAGCGGGCTACGGTCCTTCGGCCCTGGCCTGGCTGAGCGACCTTTTCCCGCCGGGCCATCGCTCGCGGGCGGTGGGGGTCCACGATCTGGCGTTGATCATCGGCTCGGCAGCCGGTTATGCCCTGGGTGGGGTGCTGGGTCACGCCCTGGGCTGGCGGCCCGTTTTCCTCATGGCGGCCTTGCCCGGCCTGTTGCTGGCCGTCGTCATCTGGCTTCTGCCCGAACCGCCCAAAGGTCAGAGTGATTACGAAGCGTTGGGTGGAAAGGGAGATGCCCCTCCCTCCACCCCTCCGCCCCTTCGTGCTGCTCTGTACGAGATGCTGACCACGCCGACGTTGCTGATCATCTATCTGGTCGCCGTGCTCATCAACTTGGCAACGGCAGGCATCATCTACTGGCTACCCAGCTTCACCGTACGGCTCCACGGTCTGGATGAAGCCCAGGCCGGGCTGCTCATCGGCACGTCCACAGTGCTCGCCGGGGGGGTGGGCGTTCTCCTCGGCGGCTGGCTCGCGGACAGGGCCGTACACCGCTTTGCCGCCGGGCGACTGTTGGTCATCAGTGCCGGATATGCGTTGGGATGCCCTCTGGCCTTGATCGCCATTTGGACGCCCAACCTGGTTTCCTTCATCATCCTGGCTTCGTCGGCGGTCCTCTTGTTCGCCTTCCTTTTCCCCTGCCTGCCACCCCTGGCTTACCAGGTCATCCGCCCGCAGCTGAGGGCAACGGCGATGGGCCTCTACCTGCTGGCAGCACACATCCTGGGCAATGCCGTAGCACCGCCCCTCATCGGTTGGGTTTCGGATCGGACGGGGGACCTGCGTTTGGGGCTTGCCGTGGCATTGCTCCTTGCCTTTGGTGGCGCCTTGATCGGTTTTTGGGGAATGCGCTTCGTCGCGCGGGATGGCCGGGCCATGCTAGACCGTTTGTAAGACAGGGGCGCCGGTTTCGCCAAAAGACCGTGTGAAGCCAATTCCCTTCGGCGAACCCTGCGCTTCTGCGGCGTGGGGCCTTACAAGTTCCCCGGCCCCGAGAACCCCCGGCGGTCGGCCCCTCCCCTCATGGCCGCACCATCGGCAGCTGGGCGAAATCATCCGGCCCCAGGGCGTCCATGTCCGTTTCCTGGGAAGGGGGGTAGTTGCTCAGGGCCTCCTCCTGCGTCGGCGTGAAATCCGCCGGGTAGGCCACGTCCAGGATGCGGGTGTGGTTGGTATCGGGCGGCGCACCGCCCAACCGCCACTGCTGGGGCGAAGGCTCCACATCGCGGACGCGCCACACGCCGCTGGAGGGGTATCCCTCCTGGCTCAGCACCACCCCCAGGTAGCCCCACGACGCCGGGTCTAACTCCTCCACCGGGACGCCCAGCTGCTCGGCCAGCACCGCCTTGGCGACGCGAATGGTGATCCGCCGTTGGCCCGGATCGCTGATGATGTTCAGCGTCTCCGGCCCGCCGATGGGCTGCGGCTCCGCCTCCCCACCGGGCGGGCCGTAAAGGCCGGGCGTCCAGCCTTCGGCCCAAAGGGCGAATTCCCAGCCGCTGCCTTCCGGCAGGGCGGCGTTGCGACCGGGCAGCAGCATCCGCGCGCCCCCCTCCGCCGCGTCAATGTAAACGTCCAGGGCGTAGATGCCCATGCCGTTGGGCGCGCCCCAATCGTTGTTCAGCGGCCCGGCAAAGGTAAAGCGAAAGATCAGGTTGTTGTCGTCCTCGGCCACGGCGAACTCGGTGAGGTCGTATGCGCCGTCGGCAAAGACGTTGTCCAGGGGGTAGGTGTAGCTACCGGGGCCGTGGTCGTCGCCCTCCGGGTCGGCAATGGTCAGGATGGGCGTCGTCAGCCCCAGGTCGGGGACGACCAACGCACCGGGGCCGCCGCCGGGCACGACCTGGACATCCCGTTCCTGCCCTTCGCTGACCACAACCCGCAGTTTGAAGGTATCTCCGGCGTCGGGCTTGCCGAAATCGGCAAAGGGGAAGGCGACTTCCAGGGTGCTGCCCGCCACGGCGACCGACGGCCCATCGTTCCCGGTGTGGGCTTCCCAGCCCCCCTGCCCGTCGGATAGGTAGAGGGCGGCGGTTGCCTCGTCGCCCCGGACCGTCGCCTCCAACAGGATGTGCGCCCCAAAGCCCAGCAGCGTCCCTTCGCCGCCGATGCGGCTGAAGGGGCTTTCCGGCCCGCCGCCGGGCCGCGTCAGGTAAAAGCCGATGCGCGTTTCTTCGCCCAGCTCCGCCCAGGGGCGGCGGGCGTCCAGGCGCAGGTAGAGGGTTTCCCGGTCAAAGCCGTACCACAGTTGGGCGACCACCTGTTCCGCCGTGGCCTGGACGCCGCCCTCTTCCCGGTAATAGCCCGCGCCCTCCCATTCCTCCGCCGTGGCCCGACCGTCAACGGTGGGGCTGATGAGACCTGTCGCGCCCACCTCCGGCGGCCTGGTCCGCTGGGGGATGACCGGCACTTTGAGGAAGGTGGGGACCGGCTCGCCCAGGATGTCATAGACGCGCATGAGGGTCCGGCGGAACTGCTCGTCAAAGCCGGCGTCATCACCGCTGTTCTGGTCGGCCCCGTACCACCAGAACCAATCGCTGCCTTCGGCGGTATAGATGGCGTCCATGACCTTCGCCCGCGTCGCCTCGTCCAGGGTGTGCTTTTTGCGCTCCACAAAGGCCCGCACCCGCCCCAGGTAATCCCAGGCCCGGTTCTCCTCATCTTCGCCGATCCAGGTCAGATAGTCGGGGCTGACCCAGCTGCCGGGCCACAGGTCGTCCAGGGCCGGTTGGTCGGGGAAGCGGTCCACATACTCGGCGGGGGTGATGGTGCGGATGGTCCCCCGCTCCTGTTCCTTTTCCAGCAGTTGGTACAGGCTGTGGAGGAATTCTTTGCCGTCGTTGGGGTAATGCTCCCAGGCGTTTTCGCCGTCCAGGATGACGCTGACCAGGTGTGGGCCGTCGGCTCCCTCCTCCGCCAGCCGTTCGCCGATGGCCAGGATGCGTTTGACGAAATCCTGGGCCGCCGCCGTGCCGCTTACGCCGCTGTAGGTAAAGCCCACCTTGTCGCTGATGACTTTGTCGCGGAAGATGATGTACATTGAATGGTCGCGCCCGCTGACGACCCAGGGCCGGTACAGGTCGTCGGCGGCCTGGACCACCTCCTGGGAATTGCGGCTGAAGGCGGCTTTGCCCAGGCTGCGGGCCAGCACCTCCTCGTCGCTGGCCATCCACAGGATGCCCTCGCGGGCGACCATGCCGACGATCTCCTGGGCGACGGCTCCTTCGGCGGGCCACATGCCCTTCGGCGGGCGGCCAAAGGTCTGGGTGTAGTACTCAATGCCCAGGCGGATCTGGTCCACGGCGTCAAAGCCGTAGGTGTAGCGAGGGGGAAGCTCAATGTCGGGCGCGGCGACGGCGGCCAGGTCGCTATCCAGCAGCAGGGGCAGGATGGGGTGGAAAAAAGGCGTCATGGTGATCTCAATGCGCCCCTCCTCTTGCAACCGCTTGTGGAGAGGGATGACCTGGGCGACCAGGTCGGCGTGAACGTCCAGGATGGTCTGCTTGTCCGCCTCGGTGTAATCCCGTCCCCGGGCGACGAGGGCGGCCAACGGTTCCTGGGCCAGCCAATCGGGGTCGGTCCAGGCCAGGTTGAAAAGCACTTGCAAATCGCGCCACGTTTGGGTATCCCAGCTTTGCCATTCGCCCCGCGAATCGGCGATCTCTTGGTAGCGGGGGAAGCGGGCGATGATCTTGGGGTTGATGTCAAAAAAGCGGGCCTGGATAAAGGCTTTTTGCTCGTCGGTCAACTCCTCGGCGGGGACGAGGGTGTGGACGGCGTACAGGTCGGTTGCCCCGGCCTCCAGGTCCTGCAACTGGCGCAGGAGGGAGGGGGTCAGGTTGAAGGTGGCCCGGATGTCGGGGTATTCTTCCAGAATGGCGGCCATGTCCACATAGTCTTTGGCCGCGTGCAGGCGCACCCAGGGCTTTTGGTAAACGCCGGTTTCCGGATCCTTGAAGTAGAGGGGTTGGTGCTGATGCCAGATGAGGGCCAGGTAGAGGGGCTGTTGGACGGTCGGAGGCGTAAAAGTCGGCAGAACGGTGGGGAGAGACGTGGGCGGGTTGGTGGCTTGGGGAGAAGGCGCGGCGGTGGGTGTGGAGGTAGGTGCGTGTGTGGGTGTGCCGCAAGCGGCCGACAGCAGGACCGCAACGAGCAAAACGGTGAAAAAGGCAAGGTTTTGTCTCATGCTGTTACTCCGAACCTCTTGAATCCCGTGGCACAAGAAATCGCGGTTGGAACCGCTCCTCGCGGGCCGTTGGCCGACCGCTGCCTGCGCGGGCAGGGTAGATGCATCCTCACAAGCAGTCACATGGCCGCAGGCCATCCGCGAATTGGGCGCAATGTGCCCGGCCCCGTGGGGCAAGTTCTCAACTTGCGCGGGTAAGCCGCAAGAGCGAGGGCAGTATAGCACGGCAAGGAGGCTCTGTCAAAATATTCGTTTGACACAGGGTGCGGCCCTGTGCTACAATCGGGGGGAAAGGGAGAGGATCCATGGCGAAACCAAAGGTGCAGTATGTGTGCCAATCGTGTGGGGCGGCGTTCCCCAAATGGACCGGGCAATGTCGCTCCTGCGGCGAATGGAACACCCTAATCGAGACCGTCGTCGAACCGCGCCGGGAAAAGACCTCCGTCCGTTCCTGGATGCCCCTCAGTCGGCCTCAGCCGTTGCCCCACATCCAGGCCGATCAGTTCAAGCGTTTGCCGGTCCCCATCGACGAGTTCTCGCGGGTGCTGGGCGGCGGCGTGGTCCCCGGCTCGGTCATCCTCATCGGCGGTGACCCCGGCATCGGCAAATCCACCTTGCTGTTGCAAGCCTCGGCTCTGATGAGCCAAGAAGGCCAACCGGTTCTCTACGTTTCGGGGGAGGAGAGCGTCCAGCAGATCAAAATGCGGGCCGACCGGTTGGGCCTGTCCTCGCCGAACCTGTATGTGGTCGCAGAGGTTTCGCTGGATCAGATACTGGCCCACATTGAGCAGCTCCGCCCCCGCTTGGTCGTGGTGGACTCAATCCAGGCCATCTCCACGGAGGAGCTGGATTCGGCAGCAGGTAGCGTCAGTCAGGTCAAAGCCTGTGCTACGGCCCTGCTGCGCCAGGCCAAATCCGGCGCAACGCCCATCTTTTTGGTGGGGCACGTCACCAAAGCAGGGGCCATCGCCGGCCCCCGTGTCCTGGAGCACATTGTGGACGCGGTGCTCTACCTGGAAGGCGACCGCTTTCACGCTTACCGCCTGCTGCGCAGCGTCAAAAACCGCTTCGGCTCCACCAACGAGGTGGGCGTGTTCGAGATGACGGAGCGGGGCATGAGCCAGGTCCTCAACCCTTCCGAAGCCTTTTTATCGGAGCGGCTACCCGATGCCGCCGGTTCGGCCATCGCCGTCACGATGGAGGGCACGCGCCCCCTCTTGGTCGAAATCCAAGCCCTGGCCAGCACGACCAGTTTCGGCCTGCCGCGCCGCACGGCCAACGGCGTGGACTTTAACCGCCTGTTGTTGTTGGTGGCCGTTCTCTCCAAGCGGGTGGGGTTGCGCCTGTTTGACCAGGATGTGTTCGTCAACGTCATCGGCGGCATCAAAATCACCGAACCGGCGGCGGACCTGGCCCTGGCCCTGGCCATCGCCTCCAGCTTCCGCAACCGACCTCTGCCCGCCGACCTGGCCGCCGTGGGGGAAGTGGGCCTTTCCGGCGAATTGCGGGCGGTGAGCCAGCTTCCCAGGCGTCTGCAGGAAGCGGCCAAGCTGGGGTTCAAACGCTGTCTCATCCCGGCCACCCACAGGCGGTTGCATCCACCCCCGGCAGACATTGAAATCCTGCCTGCCCGTTCCCTATCCGACGCGCTGGCCCTGGCCCTCGGCGACCGATGATCTTCGGCGGCGACTCAAGTCGCTCCTTTCGGGCCTGCAGCCGGGCGTATTCGTGCATTCGCGTCTGCTTCGTGGACGGCCCGCTTTGGCGGTTTCGGAGATTTGAACCGCGAAGGCGCAAAGGGCGCAAAGGAAAGAAGAAAAAGCAAGAAAACCTTCGCGTTCTTGGCGTCTTGGCGGTTCCAAGGTTTGAACCCAGGCGGATTCGCGTATTCGCGCCCGATTCGGAGACGGCCCGCCAGGGATGAAACCCCCGGCGGCTCGCGCCGGAGACGGTGGCGACTCAAGTCGCTCCTTTCGGGCCTGCGGCCGGGCGTCCGCCTGCGCGGACGCTCCCGCTTCCTTCCGCCCGCGCAGGCGGGCGGTCGGCCAACGGCCCGCCAGGGGCGGTTTCAACCGCTATTTCCGAGGAAAGGCGTACCCCAGCCGCCGCAACTCCTTTTCATCCTTGCGCCACTTTTTCCGCACCTTGACCCATAGCTCCAAGTAGACCCGCGTGCCCAGCAGGGCCTCGATCTCGCGGCGGGCGTCGCGGCCAATGCGCTTGATCATCCGCCCCCCCTGGCCCAAAAAGATGGCCTTTTGCGTCTCCCGCTCGACGAATACATTGGCACTGATGTAGGTCAGGTCCGGGCTGCGCTCTTTGAATTGATCCACCACGACGGCGACCGAGTAGGGCAACTCCTGGCGAAGGTGGTGCATCACCTGTTCGCGGATCAACTCGGCGGCCATAAAGCGCAGCTGCTGGTCGGTGATCTGGTCTTCCGGGTAGTAGCGGGGGCCGAAGGGCAGCCGCTCAATGGTCATGGTCAGCAGCTCCTCCCGGCCCTGGCCCTGCAAGGCGGAGATCAGCAGCCAGTCGTCAAATTCGCCCAGCCGCCGATACGCCTCCACCCGCCCCCGGACCGCCTCCGGCGGCAGCAGGTCCGACTTGTTGAGGACGAGGAGCACCGGCACGCGGCATTTTTCGCGCAACAGGTCGGCGATCTGGCGGTCCTCCTCGCCCGGCGGGCGGGAAGCATCCACCATAAACAGCACCACATCGGCGTCGGGGATGGCCCGCACGGCGGTTTCAACCATGTACTCGCCCAGTTTGTGCTTGGGCCGGTGGATGCCCGGCGTGTCAACAAAGATGATCTGGGCGTCGGCGGGATCGCCCCGTTCCCGCGCCAGGGTCAGGATGCCCAGCAGCCGGTTGCGCGTCGTCTGCGGCTTGGGCGAGACGATGGCGATCTTTTGGCCCAAATAGGCGTTCATCAGCGTAGATTTGCCCACGTTGGGCTTGCCCACCACGGCCACAAAGCCGGAACGGTGGTCGGGGGGCAGGTCGTCAGGGAGCAAGAGATCTTGATCAATCTGCATGTTTTCGTCCATAATCTCTCCTCATCAACCGCTCACTGCCAACGGAAGGGGTTGAAATCGGTATCGGTGTCAAACACATCTTCCTGTTCTGCCCGCTTCAAAAAGTTGGTGATGCGGTAGGTCAGGGGCGTCATCACCGCTTCCAGGCCGACTTTGAACACATAATTCGAAAAGACGGTGCTCCAAAAGAGGGACCAGGGCACGGTCCCGGCAAAGGCGATGGTCACAAAGAGGAGGGTATCCACCCCTTCGCCGACCAGGGTGCTGCCGATGGTCCGCGTCCACAGCCAGCGGCCCCCCGTCCAGACCTTCATCTTGGCCAGGGTGTAGGAGTTGCTGAACTCCCCGGCAAAATAGGCGATGAGGGAGCCGAGGACGATGCGCGGCGTCGTGCCCAGGATGGCTTCGTAGGCCGATTGGTGCTCCCAGCCGGGGGCGGGGGGCAATGCGCCCACCAGGGCCAGCGTCGCGGCCATGAGGGCCGTGCAGCCAAAGCCGACCCAAATGACGCGACGGCTGCGCCGGTAGCCGTACACCTCGGTCAGGATGTCGCCGAAAATGTAGCTAATGGGAAAGAGCAGCGTGCCGCCGTCAAAGGTGAACGGCCCCAGCTGCAAAAATTTGGTCGAAGCCACGTTGCTGATGAGCAGCACGGCTACAAACAGGGCCATGATCAGGTCAAAGTAACGGTATCTTGTGTCCATCACCCGACTCCGAAAAGTTTTGCGGTTGAACTCGCCCCTCGCGGGCCGTTGGCCAACCGCAGGCCGTCCACGAACAGGGCGCGAATACACGAATACGCGAATGCGCCCGGCCCGGTGGTGCGAGAAAATCGCGGTTGAAACCGCCCCTCACGGGCCGTTGGCCGACCGCCCGCCTACGCGGGCGGCGGGATGCGTCCGCGCAGGCGGACGCCCGGCCGCAGGCCCACCAGGGGCGACTTGAGTCGCTCCACACGGGCCAACGTCCGCCCTGATCGCTCCCCGGGTTTGCGGTTGAACCCGCCCCTCACGGGCCGTTGGCCGACCGCAGGCCGTCCACGAATGGAGCACGAATACACGAATGCGCGAATGCGCCCGACCCCGTGGCGCAAGAAAATCGCGGTTGAAACCGCCCCTCACGGGCCGTTGGCCGACCGCAGGCCGTCCACGAATAGGGCGCGAATACACGAATGCGCGAATGCACCCGACCCCGTGGCGCAAGAAAATCGCGGTTGAAACCGCCCCTCATGGGCCGTTGGCCGACCCGCAGGCCGTCCACGAATAGGGCGCGAATACACGAATACGCGAATGCGCCCGGCCCCGTGGCGCAAGTTTCCAACTTGCAGCGCGTCCGCGCAGGCGGACGCCCGGCCGCAGGCCCACCAGGGGCGACTTGAGTCGCTCAACAATTGCAAGCCGGACGCCGGACCGCAGGCCCGCCAGAGGCGACTTGAGTCGCCCAGCTTCAAGGGGCCGGGGAACGCAATCCCAGCCAGGGCCGGGCGGCAGCCCGGTATTCGGCCAGCTGCTGCCGCAGCCGTTGGATTTCGGCCAGGTTGCCGTCCTCGTCGCCCAGGGTGCGAAGGTGATGCTTTTTGAAGGCCAGCTCGGTAGCGCATTGGTAATAGCGGCCCACGGCCCGATATGCTGCCCACCCACCCCGTTTCCAGGCGTGCCAGCGCAGCCGGGACCGTGCACCTGCCGAGCGCAGCAGCCGGAATTCTGGATAGGTCAGCGCGCCGCGGCGGACCTCCTCGATCAGCCCGCGGGCGATCCACCGGCTTTGCCGCCGCAACATCAGATAGGAAACGACCAGCAGGGCGAACACGCCACCCCAGGCGACCAGGAAGCTCATCAGCAGGGAGAGGCAAAAGGTCTGTTCGACCAAAGAAGCCCCGGCGTTGTGGATGCTGTGCAGAATGACGGCCAGCATCCACCCGGCGATAGGGACCAGGAGGCTTTTGCCCCGCTCGCGGGAGAGACGGGCGTAGCCCAATGCTGCGCCGATGATGGCCGTCCAGAAGGCGTGGTTGAAGCCAAAAGCAACGGATCGCATCAGGATGTTGACCAGCCCCGCGCCCAATCCTTCTTCGCTGAGGATGGGCAGGAAATAGGCAAACAGGTCCTCGCTGAAGGCGAACCCAAAGCCGATCATTGCTCCGTAGATGATGCCGTCCAGTACGCCGTCGAACTCGCGGCGGAAGACGAGTAGCAAACCCAACAGGGCCACCCCTTTGAAGGTCTCTTCGACCAAAGGGGCGATCAGGCTGGCCCCCATCAATTCGGTCAGCAGCCCTTCGCCGCCCAGGGCGGAGAGGGGCAACTCCAGGATGACCTCAAAGATCACGGAGAGGATGGCCGCCGGGACCGCGCCCCACAAGAAGGCCAGGGCCAACAGCCAGATCGGTTCTTTTTCATAGCGATCCAGCCACCAGACGAGCAACACGTAAACGGTAGTCGGGATCAATGTGCCCAACAAGGCGATGGACAAGATCAACACAATGTTCTCCTCTCTCCCCGGCGCGGGGTTCGGCCGGGTTCACACGGTGTTGTACGGTTGTCCTGCCCGGTCTGCTTTCTGTGCGCTCCGGAGGGAGCTGCCCATCCGCAGGTAGGGCGGTAGGATGCCGTTCCGCGGGGATGGGGGTATGCCGGCGCGGTATCGTGCGGCCTCGGCCTGCACGCCGGCGCACGGTTTTCAATCGGGCAGGGTGAGCAGATAGAGCCTCTGCTGACTGAGGATGTAGGCCAAGCCGCCGATCTCATCTACGAACAAGCTCGTTACCCCGGCCAGGGGGTCGTTCCCCTCCGAAATGCGGGTGTCGGCCATGCGGAATTGCCGCTGGAATTGCCCATCTTTGCCCGATTGTACGATCCGGCCGTTGCCCCGGTCGGCGGTGTAGAGCCATTTGGTCTCTTCCGGCGGACGGGTAAAGAGGGCCGTTGGGGTGCGCGGCGGGACATCCCAATCGGAGATGTCAAAGGTATCGGGCAGGCCGGTTGTCAGCTTGCGCATCTTGCCGTCGGCATAGAGGAGGTAAATGCTGTTGCCGATGGCCATGTCTACCACACCGGTCAGGTCCACCGGTTGTTGCAACCAATCGTCGGGGGGAGACGAATAACCGTCCACGGTGGGGGAGTACCGCCAGATTTTGTTGGCCGCTTCATCCAGGAGGTAGAAGCGACCGTAGTAGCTCCCCACCAGACGGGGGAACTGCCAGGTTTCGACGGCGGCCAAGCGCAGGGCGCGGAGCTGCTCCGTGGTGGGGTCGTATTCCAGCAACGCACCGCCGCTTTCCAGGATGACCAGGTTGGCTTTTTGGCGACCGTTGCCCGCGGGCATCCAGACCATGTCCACCAGGTCGCCGACTACCACGCCGTTGATTTGATCGCCCTTGCGGAGCAGGACCGTTTGGCGGGTATCGGGCTGCAGCGTTTGGGGAGGATCGGCCAGGCGGTGATGGTAGACCAGGCCGTTGCGCCGATCCAGGACAAAGATGTGGGTTCCTTCGACGACGACACGGCTCAGCTCGGCGTTGTCGGGGTAGGTGTTCAGCTCCGCGATGCGGATCACGCGCCGGACCCGGTTGATCTCGTCCAGGCGGATGATGACCCGCTTGCGCAGCTCCGCCGCTTCGGCGTGGTCGGGTTGGACGGCCAGGAGTTGGTCCAGGGCGGCGGCAGCTTCGTTGAGCCGGGCGCGGACGGTCGCCGGATCGGTGGTGCTTTGGGCCTGTTGCCAGCCCTCTTGGGCCTGCTGCCACAAGGTCTCGACCTCCACCCGCTGCTTGTGCCCCCGTGAGATGATGGTCACGACGACCAGCACGGCCACGGCAATGGGGATGATGACCGCTATCCCTGCCAGGGCTTTCTGGGTGGCGCCGTAGCCGCTGCGGGGGCGTTTCGCCGGTTTCCGGACCGGTCTGCCCGCGGCGGCTTCCCCTTCCGACCGGGAAGGGACCATGCGCTTGAGGAGGGCGAGGAATCCGGCTCCCAGCCCTGCCAAGAGGGCCGGCAGGGCAGCACCTGCTCCCCGCAACCGCTCGCCCAGATGCAGGTTTTCCATCCACGGGCCGCTTGCTTTCACCGGAGGGGGGGGATGGGAGGGCGACGGCCCCGCCGCCGTTGCGGGTTCTCCTTCCAGCCGCACGACCAATGCGCTCAGGTCGTTGCCCTGGCCGGCCGTTGCCAGGCCGTGCAGGATGTCGTCTACTCGGTGTTCGCTCAGGATGGTGAACCACACCTGGGGGGAGATGGAGCGGGCCGAGTTGCCGTCCACCAGCAGTAGGGTGTCGTTGACGCCGACCCGGTGGTGGAAAAGGTTGATGGCCGGATCGCGGCGTTCGCCCAGGGGGGGGACCTCCTCCGGCGGGAGGGGTTCGCTTGGGATGCGCATAACTCCTTTTTCTCCCCGGAGATAGGCGACCGCCGGGCCGACCTGGGCGATGAACAGGTCATCGTCACGCAGGACGGCGCAGTTCAAGGCCGCCGTCCATCGTTCGCCGGGCAGGGCGTTACGGTTTTCCTCAAAAAGGAGGGAGTTGGCCCGCTGGAGGGCTTGCTGCAGCCCCGCCGTCACGCTGCCCCGCCCTTCGTAGTAGGCGTCGCGGACGGTTTGCAGCAATCGCCGGCCGATGGTATCCCGTTCGGCAGCCGGGCCTTGCACTTCGGCCAGGATGTAGAGGCGGTCCCGCCCCCGCCCTCTGCTCAGGCGGGGTGGGCGTTCTTCAACGAGGGTGTTGTCGGGCCGGGGGAGGGGTCGCCCGCCTGCCGATGCGATCTGGCCGACCGTGGTTTTGATGGGCATGAGACCACCCCTCCAAAGACTGCCCTTCGCCCTCACCTGGGCCGCCGCTGCGGTTCCCTTCCCTTTTCCCGCGCCGGGGAAGGAAGGGCAGCACCGACCATCGGCCTGCACAGGTGGGGGTTCCCATTCTCCGGCAAAGGCACGGTAGCCTTAGAACTGGCCGGGTTCTTCCGGCGGCTTTTCCATCGCCACCAGTTCCACGGCCAGTTTGGTAAAGTAGCTATTGGGCGCGCCGTCCTGGCCGTATTCCATCTCGTTGACGTTCACCTGGACCTGCAGGTTGGTTGTTTCCAGCGTAAAGGTCGCGCCGGGATGGGCCAGGATCGCTTCGCCCTTGGGGGCCAGTTTGGTCCGCAGGGCGTCGTTGTGGAAGGCGTATTGGCTCATCAGCACTTTGGTCACGGTGCGGATGTCACCCTTGTCGAAGAGCCAGACTTCAAAGGCCGTCACCCGGTCGTGCTCGTCGCTGCCGATGGTTTCCGAGATGCCGACGCCGCATTCGCCCAGGAATTCCCCCATGGGGTTCTCAATGCTGAACGATTCGTCGTAGGTATCCTCCCCCCAACTGTAGGTGGTGATGAAGTGGCCCAGCGGCGGCGGGCCTTTGCCCTCCCATTCTTCGGCCGGAGGGATGGCCGGGCCACGGGCAGGGGCTTTGCCTTCCTTCCGTTCCCGCTGGCGCGTAGCCACCCGATAGCCGATCCAAACCAGGACCAGGAGAAGGAGGATGAAGAAAAAGACAAAGCAGATGGGGCGCACCCGTGCCCAGAAGCTTTTGCCGCCACCCTCCGCCGGTGCAGCCCCTTCGCCGGGGGGTGTGGTGGGGCCGGGGGTGATGTTGAGGACCATGGCCAGGTCTTGAACGTGTTGGACTTTGTCCGCACGCCCCATTTCCTGATACATTTGGATCGCATCGGCGACGGCTTGGGATTTCTCTTCCGGCTCCCACAGTTCCAGGTGCTGGGCTGCCAGGGCCGGGTCTTTATCCAGGGCGTATGAATCGGCCACCAGGCCCATGAATTCGGCCCGGCCTGCGGGCGACAGTTCGTAAGAGTAGGCATCGGTCCATTGCACCGGCCAGATCACCCAGCCGATGAGCAAACCCAGGGCCAGGCCCAGGATCAGCCCCCCGATGCCGATGAGCAGGGTTTTGCGATCAAGCTCAAGGGATCCCATGTGCGCCTCCTTTGCTCCCAATGTGGCTTCCAATCCGGTTGACCTATTTTATCACATTGTTGGGTTTTCAGCAAATCTACAAGGTTTATGTCTGGCTTAGCCGGGGACGATGACTTCAATCCGTGTGCCTTCCCCCGGTCGGCTCCGGATCGTCATCCGACCGCCCAGGAGGGCTGCCCGTTCTTTCATGCTGGTCAGGCCAAAGCCGCGTTTTTCATGCGTCCCATCCTCCGGCAAGCCGATGCCGTCATCCTCCACGATAAGGCGCATATGGGCGCGGCCAAAGTCGAGCCGGACGTGGACCGTTTTGGCTTGGGCGTGGCGTTGGACGTTGACCAATGCTTCCTGGGCGATGCGGAAGAGGTTCAGTTCCACATCGGGCGAAAGGAGCCGCCGCGAGCCGGAGACGCTAAAGGTCGCCTGCAATTGCCCACCTTCGCCCAGGGCTTCGACGCGGGAGCGGAGGGCTTCGGTCAGGGTCATTTCCTCCAGGCTGCGGGGGCGCAGGCCCCACACGGAGCGGCGGGCTTCGCGCAGGCTGCGGCGGGCAAGGTCTTTGGCCCGCTGCAAGCTGGCCAACGCCTGTTCGGGGCGGCGCTGGGCCAGGCGTTCCATCGCCTCCAGCTGAACGATGATGCCGGTCAGCCCCTGGGCCAGGGCGTCGTGGATCTCGCGGGCCAGGCGGTTGCGTTCTTCCAGGACGGCGGCCTGGCGGCTGCGGCGGTAGAGCCGGGCGTTTTCGACGGCGATTCCCACCTGGCTGCCGATGGCCGACAGCAGGTCCTCTTCGGAGGTGGAGAAACGGCGGTCGTTTTCGGTGCGGAGGGCCGCGCCCAGCACGCCGACGACGGTCTCTTTGGCCCGCAACGGTACGGCGATCAGGGAATGGAGTCCTTCTTCTGCAGCGCGGTTTTCCCATCGGCGCAGCAAGACCTGGTGGAGGTGATCCCTTTCCTCACCCACCTCTATTTTCCCCACGGCCCGGATAAAGTCCGCCGAAAGGCCCCGTTGGGCGCGCAGTTGTAGGGTGGTTTCCCCCTCACGCAGCAGGGAAACCCAAGCTGCATCGGCCTCGATGACCTGGACGACGGCGTCCAGGGTGTTGGTCAACACGTCGTCCAGTACCAGCGACCGGCTGACCGCCTGCAATGCCCGGTTGAGGGCGCCGAGGGAGCGGACCTGTTTCTGCAACTCTTCGTCGGTGCGGCTAAAGAGGACGGCGTTTTCCAGGGCCATGGCCGCCTGGTTGGCAAAGGTGACGGCCAGGTTGACCTCTTCGGTGCTGAAATGGTGGGGGTCGGCCCGGTAGATGACCAGGACCGCGGGCGGGCCGTGGGGCGTGATCAAGGGCACGTCAAGCAGGGCGCGGTAGCCTTCGTCGCGGACCAGGGGCAGGATTTCGGCCAGGGAAGGGTCGGCTTCTACGTCGGGGACCTGGATCGGTTGGCCGCTGTCAATGGCCCGCCAGGCGGGCATCTGCCGGGTGGAGGCGTCCAGGCACAGTTCGCGGACGTACCGCTCGCTGAGGCCCCGGCTGGCGCGGACGGTGAGTTGACCGTTGGTCTCATCCTGGACAAGGACGGCGCAGGTGTCCACCCGCAGCAGGCGTTGGACCTGTTCCAAGATGTTGTCAAGGACCTGCCGGGTGTCCAGGCTGGAGACGACGGCGGTGCTGGTTTCCAGGAGGGTCTCCAGTTCGGTGAGGCGGCGCAGGAGGGTGCGGGCCAGGTCACCCACCTGGTCCTGCCGGGCGGCCAGACGGTCCAGGGCGGCTTTGGCTTCGGCGTCGGGCTTTCCCGGCTGGCCCCCCATGCGGCTGAAGCGGGTCAACTCTTCCAGCGGGCGGATGACGTTGCGCATCAAGGCCCACCAAAAAAGGGCCGCGCCCAGGATGATGAGGGCGATGGCCAGCAGCAGGCCCCGATGGAAGGCGCGGGAGGTGGCAAAGGCGATCTCGGTGGGCCGCTGGACGATGACGCCCCAGCCGGCGGTGGGGATGGGGGCATAGGAGTAGAGCCATTCCCGGCCCTCCGGGTCGCGGGCGATGAGGTTCCCCCGCTGCCCGGCCAGCACTTGGGGCACGCCCGGCAGGGTGTCGTAGGCGTCGGTCAGCAGGTATTCCTCCGGGCGGGAATGGGCGATGATCTGGCCCACGGCGTCCACAATGGCGACCTGGATGCCCTGGGCAGGGTCTTGGCCGATGACGACCAGGGTTTGGGTCAGGCGTTGCAGTTCCAGGTTGGTGGCAACGACGCCGTCGAAGCGGCCCTGGGCGTCGCGGATGGGCATGACCACGGTCGCCACCGGTCGCCCCGTGGTGGGGGAGATGCGGCCTTTGGAAAAGACGGCTCCCGTACTCTGCCGCGCCGCCTGGAAATAGTCGCGGAAGGAAAAGTCCACGCCCACGGTGCTGCCGGGGCCGACGGGGTAGTGGAAGACCATGATACCGTCGGCGTCCAGCCGGTAAAAGAGGTTGATGTCCTGCCGGGCGGCGGCGCCGGTGGCAAAAGCCTCCTCCATGCCTGCCCGGTCCATTGCGATCACGGCGGGCATCTGGGCAAAGGCTTCTACCGCCTGGCGGGCCTTGAGGAGCAGGGCGTCGGTTTCCAGGGCGATGGCTTCGGCCAGGCTCAGGTCGGCGGCGCCGACATCGGCCCGCAGGCGGCGGCTGGCCTGCGCATCAAAAAAGAGGGCGGCAGCCAGGATGGGAACGATGAAGAGGAGGTAGAAGGCCAAAAGGTGTAAGGCCAGGTTGTGCCGAGGGTGGCCTTTGGGGGTGTCCGGTCGCTCAGGAGGCTTCTGCCAGTCGCGGGCCATACCATTTTTTGTAGTACTCTTTGTATTCGCCGCTTTTGATCTTGCGCCACCACCACTCGTTGTCCACATACCAACGCACCGTCTTCTCAATGGCCTCTGCGAACGAATGGCGGCTTTGCCAGCCCAGGGCGCGGATCTTGTCTATGTTCAGGGAATAGCGGCGGTCGTGGCCGGGCCGGTCGGTCACGTGGCGGATCAGGCTGTAGGGCTTTCCCAACAGGTCCAGGATGGCGCGGGCCATGACGATGTTCTCCGTTTCCGTGCCGGTCCCCAGGTTGTAGACCTCGCCCACTTGGCCCCGGTGCAGCACGATGTCAATGCCTTCGCAGTGGTCCAGCACATACTGGTAGTCGCGCATTTGCCGACCGTCGCCGTAAAGGGGCAGGGGCAGGTCGTCAATGGCGTTGGTGACAAAGAGGGGCACGACCTTTTCCGGGTATTGGTACGGGCCGATGTTGTTGGAACCGCGCGTCAGGGTGACCGGCAGGCCGTAGCTGGTGTGGTAGGCCAAGCACATCAGGTCGCCGCCTGCTTTGCTGGCCGAATAGGGGCTGCGCGGCCGCAGGGGATCGGTTTCAAGGGAGGAGTGACCGGGGGGAATATCGCCGTACACTTCGTCGGTGCTAACCTGATGGTATCGTTCCACGCCGAATTTTTTGGCCGCTTCCAGCAGGACATAGGTCCCGTAGACATCGGTTTTGATAAAGGCATCCGGCTCCATCAGGGAACGGTCCACATGGGTTTCGGCGGCAAAGTTGACGATGGTGTCTATCCGATATTCGGCCATGGCCGCTTCGACCGCCTCGGCATCGCAGATGTCGCCCCGAACAAAGGCATAGCGGTCGGCGAATTGGCGGGCTACGTCGCGCAGATTGTCCAGGTTGCCGGCGTAGGTCAGTTTGTCAAAGACGATCAGCCGGTAGTCGGGATATTTGCGCAACATGTAGCGCACAAAGTTGGAGCCGATGAACCCGGCCCCGCCGGTAATGAGCAGGTTTTTCATCTCTACACCTCGTCATCTACCAAGCCCATGCGCACGGCAAAGAGGCGCAATTCGGCTTTGCTGGTCAGATCTAGCTTGTTGTAAATGTTGCGCAGGTGGGTCTTGATCGTCTTTTCGCTGAGATACAGTTCCTCGGCGATCTCGGCGTTTTTGAGACCGCGGCTGGCCAAGGCGAATACTTCCCGCTCGCGGGGGGTCAGGACGTTGAGGGCCTCTTCCCGGCGGTCGGTCTCTTCCCGGAGACGGCTCAGCTGCTGCACCACTTTGGCCGCAACGGAGGGAGCCAGCAGGACTTCGCCGCGGTATACGGAGCGGATGTTGTCGGCCAACCGTTCCCCATCTACCGTTTTGAGCACGTAGCCGGAAGCCCCGGCGATCAGGGCCGCGCTCACTTCTTGATCGTCGTCGTAGGCGGAAAGGATCAGCACTTTGGATTGGGGGCTGACGCGGCGCAGCTCGCGGCAGAAGGTGGCTCCGCTGCCGTCGGGGAGGTGCAGGTCCAGCAGGATTACGTCCGGCGGTTCCTCTGCAGCCAAGGCCACCGCCTCGTCGCCTCGGCTGGCCTCGCCGATGACGGTAAAGTCCTCCTCCATGTCCAGCAAGGCCCGCAGCCCTTCGCGAAAGATGGCATGGTCATCCACAATCAACAGTTTGAGCACTTGATCATCCCTCCTTGTCCTCACAATCTCAACCGCCGTGCTCTTCATTATACTGCAGACCGCCCTTTTCCTCCAAGCCCCAAGCTGCCAGAACCTCGTGGGCGGCCCGTTCCCCTTGCCCGTGGCGGTTGAGGACGCAGGGGATCTCGTGGACGACGGCCAGCTCCATATCGGCCAAGGAGGAAGCCACACGGCCCATGATCTGCTTGCGGAAGGCAACATCCCCCAACCGTTCCGGCTCGCGGTTGAGCAAACGGGCCAGCCACTCCCGACCGCCGGGCACGGCCAGGTAGACGATCCGCAGCGCATCTCCCCAGGGGGGGAACCCGGCAATGGCCGTTTCCTTGATGTGCAGCAGGGTGGGAATCACCGTCTCCAGGTACATGAGCTGCCGTCGGGCGGCTTCCATGTCAGATCGCAGGATGGCGTTGCCTGCGCCGGGCCGCGATTCGTAAAAGTAGTAGATGTCGTCCGGGGTGTAGATGCGCTCCGGGTGATGGATGTCCTGCCAACCCTCCGGCGTTTGGCGGACAAAGATGTAGGGGTTTTTGTGGCCTTCGCCGGGGCGCGGTGGACGGGTTCCCAACAGGTAGATGCGCGGCAACTCAATGGATCGCCGCCGCAGAAGCCGCTCAACGCGGGCCATGACGTAGCTCTGCCCGGCCCCCGATGCGCCGTTGAGGGCCAGGATCCCCCACCGCTGCCCATCCCCCACTTTTTCGCCCGGCGTCGCTGCCGGCAGCCGTTTCAGCAAGGCGTCGTATCGTTCCGCCTGGGCCAGCAGTTCCTCCCGCTCCTCCGGTGCAAACGCCTCCAACGGCAGTGATGTTCCTTCGGACATGGTACTTTTCCCTTTCCGGCCTATTATACCCGAACCCCTTCCCCCGACCAACTTTGCCATCTCCGACCTGTGTGCCAACCCCTAACCTGCCCGCACATGTTTTCCTTCTCCAAAGACCAGCATCCGATAGGTTTTTTCTATCCGATCCCAATGCTCCTCCCGGTCCAAAGACCAGAAGCGGCCGATGACCGTTGCGACCTGCCCCACGCCCAACCGCTCCGCCTCCCGTTCCACCTGTTCAATGTAGATGGCCCCGCTTTCGGGCCGTTCCCCTCTGCGGCCCAGCATGGAGTGAATATAGACCTCCGGCACGCCCTCGCGGCGTGCCATCTCCATCAAGGCCAACAGATGGTCCACCGAGCCGTGGGAGCTGTAGAAGGAGACGATGCCCATCAGATGCAACCGCGTCCCGTGGCGGATGGCCCCTTGCATAGCCCAGCGGAAGGCGGGATTTTCGTAAAAGGAGCCGTCGGCCAACGCCTGCTCAATGCGCAGCCGGTCGGCGGGGACGACGCGCCCCGCGCCGATGTGGAGGTGACCGGCTTCCGAGTTTCCTACCGTCCCTGCCGGCATCCCCACCGCCGGGCCGGAGGCTTGGAGCAGGGTATGGGGCCAATTCGCCCATAGGTCATCCATGACCGGCGTGCGGTTCCGGGCGATCAGATCGCCGGGGCCGCCGTCACCAACGCCCCAACCGTCCAAAATGAGGAGGAGCACCCGGCGTTTTCCATCGGGCAGAGGGGAAGCGATAAGGCTCCGGCCGGTCATGGCCTGCGGTACGGGCAAGCCCATAAGGTGCAAGACCGTGGGAGCCACATCGGTCAGCGCACCGCCGGAGCGCAAGGTGGCGTCCTTGTCCAGGTCGGGGGCGAGTACGATGCAGGGCACAGGGCTGTCGGTGTGGCCGGTGTCCACGGCTCCATCGGGGTAGTACCACCGCTCCACCGTGCCGTGGTCGGCAACGAGGACGATGCTCCGCCCGGCGGCGCGGGCCGCCTCTATGATGCGTCCCGCTTGGGTGTCCACCGTCTCCACGGCGATCCGGATCGCCTCCGGGTCCTCAATGTGGCCGATCACGTCTACGTTGCAAAGGTTGACCGTCACCAGCGCGTAATCGGGGTTGCCGACCGCTTCCACGGCGGCATCGGCTACGGCAGACGCGCTCATGCGAGGGGGCATTCCACTGTGGCTGGTGGGGCGCGGCGACTCTATGATGATACGCTCCTCACCGGGAAAGGCATCGTGAACCTTGCCGTTGAGAAAGAAACTCACGTGGATCGCCTTTTCCGATTCGACCACTTTGGCCTGGCGCAGCCCGGCTTTGGCAACTACTTCGCAGAGGGTGTCCTCCACGCGGCCCAGGGGCGGAAAAGCGACGCGCGCATCCAGATCGGGATGGTACTGGATCATGGTCACAAAATGGACCTTCATCGGTTTGCGGGGGAAATGGTCAAAATGGGGGTCCACAAAGGCGGACGTCAGCTCCACTTCGCGCTCGCCGCGGATGTCGTAAAAAATGACGTAATCTCCCTCTCGGATGTTGCCCACGGGATGCCCCTGTTCATCCACACGGACCAGGGGCAACATGGATTCATCCTCCTGCCCATCGCGGTAGGCAGCCCGCACCGCCTGAGACATGGGGTAACCGTTCGGTCGGCCTGTCGGTTCCATGCGCACCTCCTCAGAAAATCGCGGGCCGTCCACGAATCGGATGCGAATGTGCCCGGCCCATTCGTGCATCGGCGTTTATCATCCCACAAGTCAGAAAGGATGTCAACTTCCGGCACGGGGCGTGTGGAAAAGCACACCCAACAGGCAACCCGGAAACTCGCTTCTGCAACGTAACTTGCCGTTCAGGGCTTGGTAGTGGTATAATGCAGGGGGCGTGGAGGACGAGTGATGAGTGCAGAACGAATCCTGGTCGTAGATGACGAAGAAAATATTGTGCAACTGTGTATGCACATCCTGGAGGAGCAAGGCTACCAGGTTGAGGGCACGACCAGCGGCATGGAAGCTCTTGTTCTTCTGGAAACTCGCCCTTACGATCTCCTCGTCGTGGATGTGCGGATGCCGAGCATAGACGGGCTGACCGTGCTACGCCACGGCAAACAGATCCACCCCGATCTGACGGCGGTGATCATCACCGGCTATGCTTCCCTGGACAAAGCCATTGAAGCCCTCCGGGCCGGTGCACGCGGCTTTGTGCTCAAACCCTTTGACTTTGACCAGTTCATCTCCGCCATCGAGGATGCCCTGCTCCAGCGGCAACGGGAACAAGAACATGTCCTCTTGCGGTCTCAGCTCCCCGTTTTGGAAGTTGCCCAAGCAATGGTAGCCGGGGGAGATGTAGGCTCACTGGCCCACCACCTTTTGCAGGTTGTCGTGCAGCAGATCGGCGTCCAAAAGGGGGTCCTTCTGCTTCTGGGGGCGGAAGAGGCCGTGTTGGAGGTGGCAGCAGCCGTGGGCCTGCCGGATGTCCGGGCGGGCGAACGATTGCCTTTGGATCGGGACGGGATCGCAGCTCAAACGATTCGCGGTGATGAGATCGTCACCCTAGATGAACAAAGCCTGCCCGACCAAGGGGAACTGGGGAAGCTCCTACTCGGCGATGCCCAAATGGCCGCCTGCGCTTTGGTTCCCCTCCACACCCAGGGGCAAGACGTGGGGCTGTTGGTCCTGTGTCGCAGCGGTCGGATGCGCTCCAAGACCGCCTTTTCCAACACAGAACTGCAGTTGCTATCCGTCATCGGCGGGCAGATCGCCCTGGCGTTGGAGAACGCACGGCTGTACGCCCTGGAACAGGAACGCTCGGAGGCTCTGGCCGTCGCCCTGCGGCAGCAGCAGGAATTGACCCGTCTCAAGAGCGAATTCATCCAGAATGTCTCTCATGAGCTGCGGACCCCCCTGGCCCTGATCCACGGCTACGCGGACGTGCTCGCCTCCGGCGAAGTGGGGGCAATGACCGCCGAGCAGCAGGACATCGTCCAGATCATCGTCCGGCAGACCAACAACCTGCGGGCGTTGGTGGACGATATTGTCACCATGCTGACCAATGAAAACCTTGAACCGCAGCACAAACCCGTGGATCTGGAATCGGTGGTGCGTGGCTGTGTAGATAGTTTCCAGATCGTGGCCGCCCGCAAGGGAGTGACCCTCCAGGGGGAATTCCAACGAGTTCCCCCCGTGCTGGGGGATGAGCATCATTTGCAAGTTGTCGTGGATCACCTGATTGACAACGCGATCAAATTCACACCGAGAGGAGGCCATGTGACCGCCCGGCTCAAGAGCAACGGTGACTATGTGGAGGTCCAGGTCGCCGACACCGGCATCGGCATCGCTGCCGAATACCAAGAACGGATCTTTGATCGCTTTTACCAGGTGGATGGCTCGGTCCGCCGCGAATACGGGGGGTGTGGGCTGGGATTGGCCCTGGTTCGGGAGATCGTCGAGAAACACGGCGGGACGGTCGGCGTGGAAAGCCGTATCGGGGAAGGTTCCACCTTTACCATCAAACTCCCGGTTGGGCAGGAAGAGCACCATACGGCGGATTAACCGATGAGGACGGAGAACGGTTCGCAGAAAGATCAAAACCAGACCAAAACCATTCTGAACGCCCTGCCGGATCTTATGTTCATCCAAAGCCGGGACGGGATCTTTTTAGATTACCATGTTGCCGACCACAACATGCTTTACCTGCCCCCCGACCGATTTCTGGGGCATCCCGTCCACGATGTCTTTCCTCCCGACCTGGCAGACCGCTTCCTGCAAGTCATAGACAAGACACTCTCCACAGGTCAGCTTCAGATCGTTGAGTACCGGTTGCCCATCGGCGGGCAACGCCGCTTCTTTGAAGCAAGGCTGGTTCCTTACGGCAAAGATCGGGTGATGGCCATCGTGCGGGACATCACCGAGCGCAAGGAGATGGAGGAAGCACTACGACGCCGAACCGCCCAGCTGGAAAAATTGCACGACATCTTTTTGGACATCACCGCCCGGTTGGAGATGCCGGAACTGCTGCGCTCCATTGTCAGAAGGGCGGTTGAGCTACTGGATGCGGAAACGGGGGCGATCTACCTTTACGATGAGGAAAAAGGCAAATTGGTCCGGAGCGTGGCCTGGGGGTACAGTGAGAAATTCGTCGGTGTTGAACTGGCGCCGGGGGAAGGGTTGGCAGGCCACGTTTTCCAAACGGGGAAGCCGATGATTGTGGACGATTACCGCACCTGGGCAGGGCGGGCGCAAGTCTTTGAACAGGACAAACCCTTCAGTGCTTCTCTCCAAGTGCCCCTCCGCTGGCAGGACCGGATCATCGGCGTATTGGCCATTGACGCCGATGTGAACAAGCGCACCTTCCAAGAGGACGACATCCGGATCGCCGTCTTGTTGGCGAACCAAGCCACCATCGCCATTGAAAACTCGCGGCTTTACCATGCGGCCCGCCAGGAACTGGCCGAACGGAAGAAGGCCGAACAAACGCTGGCCCGCCGCGCCGCCCAACTGGCCCTCCTCAACGACATCGGCAGCCAGATCGCCGCCGAACTGGACCTGGACAGCCTGCTACAAAGGGCAACCGACCTGGTGCGGGAGCGGTTTGGCTATCACCATGTCGCCCTCTTTATCCTGGACCGGGAAGAGAAAACGGTCGTGATGCGCTCCCTATCCAGCGATTTGGGCACGTTGCCCTCCGATCACCGGCTTGCGCTGGGGCAAGGCATGGTCGGCTGGGTTGCATTGCACGGCAAGACCTTGTTGAGCAATGATGTCAGCCAAGAGCCGCACTATGTCAATCTGTACCCCAAGCGGCAGGCCACCCGCTCCGAACTATCCGTGCCCATCCGCACCGCCGACGAAATTTTGGGCGTCCTTGATGTCCAAAGCCCCCGCTTGGATGCCTTTGACGACAACGACGTGATGGCCCTTGAGGCCCTGGCCAACCAGATCGCCATTGCCATAGAAAACGCCCGCCTTTTCGCAGAGGTACAATCCGCCCTCCGCCGCCTGGAAGAAACCCAGGTCCAGTTGGTCCAGTCGGCGCGGTTGGCTTCCATCGGCGAGTTGGCCGCCGGCGTAGCCCACGAGATCAACAATCCCCTGACCAGCGTCCTGGGCTTCGCCGAACTGGCCGCCCGCAAACTGGCCCCCAACGATCCCCTCCAGCGGGATATGGCAATCATCATCAACGAGGCAAAACGCGCCCGCGATATTGTGCGTCATCTACTAGAATTCGCCCGTCAGACCCCCCCTCTGATCGAAAAAGCCAATATCAACCTTATCCTCCACCAGACCCTGGCCTTGATCCGCACCCATATTGAGAGCAACGGGATCGTGATCGAAGAGAGGTATGCTCCCGGCCTGGACGACATCCCCGTAGATGCAGCCCAGATGAAGCAGGTTTTCTTGAACCTGATCACCAATGCGGCCCAGGCCATGCCCCACGGCGGCACGCTGACGCTGACCACCGCCCGGCAGGGCGAATACATCACCATCTCCGTCGCCGACACGGGTGAGGGCATCCCTCCGGAAAACAAAATGCGCATCTTTGACCCCTTCTTCACAACGCGCCCGAACGGCACCGGGCTGGGCCTTTCGGTGAGTCTGGGGATCGTGCAACAGCACGGTGGGCGCATTGAGGTAGAGAGCCGGCCGGGTCGGGGAAGCACCTTCACGATCTGGCTGCCTGCAAAGGGGGCGACATGACGCAAAAGCGGATACTGGTCGTAGATGACGAAACCGCTATCGTAGAATTCTGCACCGAGCTGCTGAAAATGCACGGCTACGAGGTGCACGGTGTGACCAGCGGACGTGAGGCCATCATCTTGCTGGAGGAGATGGCAGCTCGGGACAACGGCTTTGACCTGCTTGTAGCGGACGTCAAAATCCCCGACGTGGACGGGATTGCGATTCTGCACCGTGGGCAGGAATTGGACCCCCAGTTGGCTACCGTCATCATCACCGGTTACGGGACGCTAAGGACGGCCATCAAAGCCCTCCATGCCGGCGTCCAGCGGTTCGTCCTCAAGCCTTTCAGTTCCCAGGAACTACTACAGGCGGTGGAAACGGCCCTAGAGCAGCGACGTAGGGAACAGGAGTGGTGGCGGATGCAAGCCCAGCTCCCCCTCCTGGAGATCAGCCAGCTGCTGATGGCCGAAGGCAAGACCGCAGTACTCATCCAGCGGATGTTGGAGATCATCGCCCAGCAGATAAAAACCGACCAGGCCGTCTTTTTGCTGCCGGATTCCCAAACCGGCGGGTGGAGGACCGCCGCCTCTGCGGGAGATGGAGCACCCCCACCGGGGGACCCTCCCCCGCAGGGGGTGTGGCAAGATCTCCTGCGGGGAGAGGACCAAGTCATTCTGACCGCACCCGGCGAGATCGCCGTGGCTTTGCGCAGCGCGGAACAGATCCTCGGCTTGCTTTACCTGCGCCGCGCCCACGATGGATTCACCCCGGCCGAACGGGACCTGCTGACCCTCATAGCCGGTCCCGTCGCCACCGCCCTGGAGAACGCTACCCTATACCGCGAGATTCAGAGATCGCGCGATTACCTGCGCACCGTTTTGGATAACCTCCACGACGAGATCATGGTCGTCGACCGCCGACAGATCATCACCGACGCCAACGCCACCTTCTTGCGCAAGCGGGGCCTGCGACGGGAGGAGACCATCGGTCAGCCGTGCCGCCGGCTCTTTCAGAGCGCGGGGGAATCGTGTGTCTGCCGCAGCGCCGAATGCCCTTGTTTGGCAGAAGAAGTTTGGCGCACCGGTCGGCCGGTACAACACAAACGCGTCCTTTGCGAAGGGGGAAGCGGTACAGTCTATTTAGATGTTACCGCCCTGCCCCTCCACGACGCCCAAGGGGAGATCATCGGTGCCCTCCATGTCCTACACGACGTGACGGCCGAGCGGGAACTGGAGATGACCTTAGCCACGGTCCGTAAATTGGGACGGGCGTTGGTCCTCTCACGGGACCCAAACGAGATCGCCCAATTGGTGGTGGACGCCGCCAGCAGGGTACTTGACTTCAAATGGTGCGACCTGCTGCTGGTGGATAAAGAAACAAATTACCTACGCCTGGTCGCTTCCGCCGGCGACACGCACGCTGCCGACATCGCAGCCCTCCCCCTGAACGGAGAACGGGGGATCACGGTCGCCGTCGCCCGCAGCGGCCAAGCCATTTACCTGCCCGATGTCCGCCGCGATGAGCGGTACGTGAGCAAACGCCCGGAGGCCCGTTCGGAGCTATGTGTGCCCATGATCATCAAGGGCCAAGTGGTAGGTGTGCTCAATGTCGAAAGCCCCAACCCCGACGCTTTCAACCATGTGGATCGGCAAATCCTGTCCACACTGGCCGATCAAGCAGCCCTGGCCCTGGAAAACGCCTTCTTGTACCGCGAGATCGTTCAAGCCGAACGGGAATGGGCAGCCACCTTCGACGCCATCACCGACGGCATTGCGATCCACGACTCCGATTTTCGCATCGTGCGGGCCAACCGCGCCCTGGCCGAACGGCTGGGCATGTCTCCCCAAGACCTGGTGGGCAAGAAATGCTACACCCTGTTCCACCAAACCGACTCCCCCGTGCCTTATTGCCCCCATGCCCGGACCCTGGCTACCGGCCGACCGCAAACGATTGAGACCGAGGAACCGGCTCTGGGCGGCATCTTCCGTATCTCCACCTACCCTCTGGCCGATGATCAAGGCCAGTTGCTCGGCACCGTCCACATCTGGCAGGACATCACCGAACGGAAACGATTCCAAGCCCGCCTGATCCAGACGGAGAAGCTGGCCGCGCTGGGGCGATTGGCCGCCTCCCTGGCCCACGAGATCAACAACCCCTTGCAGGCATTGCGCAGCGGTCTGGGCCTGTTACTCAAAGGGGTGCAGGATGAGAAACAACGACAGTACCTGCGAGTCGCCAACCGAGAGGTGGAGCGGCTGATTGACATTACAACGCGCATGTTGAACTTCTACCGACCTTCCGCCACCGACGAGAGGAAACCGCTGGACCTCAACGCCGTCCTGGACGAAGTGTTGACCCTAACCGGCAAGCAGCTACAACACAGCCAGGTGACGCTGGTACGCCGCTTGGCCCCGCATCTTCCCCCCGTCCCAGGGGTGGCCGATCAACTGCGCCAGGTCTTTCTCAACATCGTCCTCAACGCCCTGGAGGCCATGCCCGGCGGCGGTACACTGACCGTCGCCAGCGGCGCAGACCCCGATGCCGGGGAGGTGTGGGTTTCCTTTACCGACACGGGCAAGGGGATCCCGGAGGAGAATCTTTCCCGCATCTTTGAGCCTCTGTTTTCCACCAAACCCCGCGGCACCGGCTTGGGGTTATCCATCAGTTACGGCATCATAGAAAGCCACGGCGGGCGCATTGAGGTCCAAAGTCAGGTGGGCAAAGGAAGCACCTTCACCGTCATCTTGCCCCTGGATGCACCTTCGGCCCCCGACCAAGAGGTACGGCTCCTGGATGAGCTGGAATGAGCGTCCCATCACCTTTTGCGGAAAGGGCAGGCCGTCCGCGAATCGAACGGCGAACGGCCCCGGTCCGCTCGCGCACCCGGGCACGTTCACGGACGGCCCCCCGCCTCCGCCGAGGAACGGTTGATCGCATACGGTTTCTTTGCGCGCCCTCGGCGTCTTGCGGCAAGCCGACATCGGGAACGATGAATGCACTCGCCCTACCCGCACATCCGGTTTTGACGGTAAAGACAGCCTATGCTATACTCACAATGTCAATTCCAAAGGAGGAGGACATCTTTCTATGGCAGAAAGAAGAGAAATGCGCAGAATCCTCGTGACCGGTGCAGTAGGGCAGATCGGTTCCGAGTTGACAATCGCGTTACGGGAAAAATACGGCGGTGAGAACGTGGTAGCCACCGGCCACAGAACAAAGCCCGGCAAGGTTCTGTTGGAAGGTGGCCCTTTTGCATTTATAGACGTAACCGACCGCCAAAGCCTGGAGGAGGTGATTGAGAAGTACAACATTGACACCGTTTACCACATGGCCGCCATCCTCTCGGCGGTGGGAGAGGAAAAACCGCAGTTGGCCTGGAACGTCAACATCAACGGTCTCTACAACCTGCTGGAGATCGCCCGTGAACGGAACCTGGTTCGGCTCTTTTGTCCCAGCTCCATTGCCGTATTCGGCCCCGAAACACCCCGCGATCACACCCCCCAGGAAACGATCCTGCGCCCGACAACCATGTACGGCGTCACCAAAGTTGCCGGCGAGCTGCTGTGCGAATACTATGTCCGGCGGTTCGGAGTAGACGTGCGCGGCGTGCGCTATCCCGGCATCATCAGCAGCGAAACCCTGCCCGGCGGAGGAACGACCGATTACGCCGTTGAGATCTTTTACGAAGCCATCGCCCACGGGCGTTACACCTGCTTCTTGCGGGAGGATACCGTCCTGCCGATGATGTACATGCCCGATTGCATCAAAGCGACGCTGGACCTGATGGAGGCCGACTTTCACAGACTAAAACACCACGCCGATTTCAACCTGGCGGCCATGAGCTTCTCCGCCGGGGAACTGGCCGCCGAGATCAAAAAGCACATCCCCGAATTCCGAATAGAGTACAAACCCGACTACCGCCAGGCCATTGCCGATTCCTGGCCCCGCTCCATCGACGATAGTGCCGCCCGCGAGGAATGGGGGTGGCAACCTTCCTATGACCTGGCTTCCATGACCGCCGACATGCTGGCCAAACTGCGCAAACGCCACGCCGAGGGACGGCTGTATCCGCAATGAATTGAGATGAGAGGAGCGACAAATGGCAGACAAATTTGACTTTATCCGCGAAGATATGGCGAACCTTCAAGAATCGGGGTTGTTCATCAACCTGCGTGTCATGGGTTCTCCCGCCGATGCTTGGATGATCGTGGACGGCAAGCGGGTGCTTAACTTTTGCACCAACAACTACTTGGGGCTGGCCAACCACCCCAAAATGAAAGAGGCCGCCCGCAGGGCCATTGAGGAATGGGGTGTCGGCCCTGCAGCCGTGCGCTCTATCGCCGGGACCCAAGCCCTGCATGTGGAACTGGAAAAACGGCTGGCCGCCTTCAAGGGAGTGGAAGACGCCCTGTTCGTCCAGAGCGGCTTTTGCGCCAACCAGGCCGCCATCCCGCCCCTGGTGGGCCGCGACAAGGCCACCGGCGAGCAGGACGTCATCTTTTCCGACCGGCTGAACCACGCCAGCATCATCGACGGAGCACGCCTTTCCGGGGCCAAGATCATCGTCTACGAACACTGTGACGCCCGCGACGCCGAGGCCAAGATCAAGGAGCACCTGCCCAAGTACCGACGCGGCCTGCTGGTCACGGACGGCGTGTTCAGCATGGACGGCGACATCGCCCCTCTGGACCAACTCTATGAAGTGGCCGAGAAATACGGCGTGATGACCATGGTGGACGACGCCCACGGCGAGGGCGTCCTGGGCGGCGGCAAAGGGATCGTCCACCACTTTGGTCTGCAAGGCAAATTCGACGTTGAGATCGGAACCCTGAGCAAGGCATTTGGTGTGGTAGGCGGCGTCATTGCCGGGAAAAAGGTCGTGGTGGACTATTTGCGGCAGAAAGCGCGGCCCTTCCTCTTTTCCAGCGCGACGACCCCGGCGGACACGGCAGCCTGCCTGGCGGCGTTGGACCTCCTGGAAGAGAGCGGTGACCTGGTCGAGAAACTATGGGCCAACACCGAGTACTTCAAAAAAGGCATGGCCGAGCTGGGGTTTGACACCGGGCGCACCGAAACGCCCATCGTGCCGGTGATGTTGGGCGAGGCACGGCTGGCCAAAGAATTCTCGCGCAGGCTTTTTGAAAACGGCGTCTTTGCCATGGCCTTGGGCTTTCCCACCGTGCCGCGCGGCCAGGCCCGTATCCGGGTGATGAACACCGCCGCCCACAGCCGGGAGGACTTGGACATCGGCTTGGCAGCCTTCGAGAAGGTGGGCCGCGAGCTGGGCGTCATCTAAGCCTCCGACGAAGGGCGCGGCCCCGGAGACAAAACCGGGACAAGTGCATTTCCGGAATTCCACACCGCAGAGGCGCAATTGCACACAATCCCCCTCTACCTCCTCGGCGCCTCTGCGGTGGAGCCTGCAAGGCTTTGACCTTTTGGCCTATACCGAAGGAAACCGAAAAATGTGCGGTATTTTCGGCATCATCACCCAGGAAGAGCAGATCCTCGGTCCGGTTCTCATTGAAGCGGGCAAGCGTTTGGCCTATCGCGGCTACGATTCGGTAGGCTGCGCGGCCATTGCCGGCGACGGGACCATTGACCTGCGCAAAGATGTGGGCCGCATCGAAGAGGTAAGCCAGGCCCTGGAGTTCGCCGCTTTGCGCGGCAAACGGGGCATCACCCAGCTGCGCTGGGCCACCTTTGGCGCACCATCCCCGGAAAACGCCCAGCCTCACCTTGATTCCGACGGCGACATGGTCGGCGCGCATAACGGCAACGTGGTCAACCATGTCCAACTGCGGGAACAGTTCATCCGCGAGGGCATGACGGTGCGGGGGACCAACGACGGCGAGACATGCGTCCATGCCGTAGAACGCCACTTTGACCGCAACGGCGGCGATATGCTGTCGGCCATTCGCGCCGCCTACGGCGATCTGGAGGGCGATTACGCCTTTGTCATCACCCACCGCGACGAGGAACGGTTGTATGCCATCAAAAAAGGAAGCGGCCTGGTAGTCGGTCTGGGCGATGATTTTGCCTGTGTTTCTTCCGATCTACCCAGCATTCTGCCCCTCACGCGACGCATCGTGCGCATCCGAGATGGCGAGATCGTAGTTCTGACGCCGGGTCGGGTAGAGTTGTACGACGCCCAAAGCGGCGAGCGGATCGGACGGGAAGCGGAGCACTATGACGGGCCGATTGAAGTCGCCGAAAAAGGGGGCTATCCCCATTTTATGCTCAAAGAGATCCACGAGCAACCGACGACGGCGGGGGATCTGTTGCATTTACTGCACAGCTCCCCCCATGTGGATCGCTTCCTAGACGCGCTGCAGGTCGCCGACGGGCGTCCCATCTACCTGGTGGGCTGCGGGACGAGTTACCACGCCTGCCTGCTGGGCGCGTATTACTTTGACCAGATCGCCGGGATCCCTGCCGTGCCCGTGCTGGGGCCGCAATTCATTGAACAGTACGGCCGCAGCGTCGGCCCGGCGGATACGGCGGTTTTTGTCAGCCAGAGCGGGGAGACCAAAGACGTTCTCAACGCCGTCAAGGTGATGCGGCAGCGGGGCGGACGGGTGTTAGGGGTGCTCAACGTGCTGGGTTCTACCTTGATGCACCAAAGCGACGTCTACCTACCCCTGGCCTGCGGTTATGAGATCAGCGTTCCGGCAACCAAAACCTTTGTCAATCAGGCGGTCCTCTTCCTGGCCCTGGCCCACCGCTTGGCCGGGCATGACCTGGCCTCCCTGGCACCGCTCCCGGCCCTATTGCAGGAAACCATCGAAGCGACCGACGAAGCGGCCCGGCACATGGCCGCCTATCTGGACGATTGGCCGGACTTTTACTACCTGGGCTACGGCTTGACCCACCCCATTGCCCTGGAAGCAGCCCTCAAGCTCAAAGAGATCACCTATGTCCACTGCGAGGGGATGTTCAGCAGCGAATTCAAACATGGGCCGCTTTCGGCGGTCCACGATGGCTATCCCGTCCTCTTCCTCGTCGCCCCCGACGACGAGATGATGGTGATCAACCACATCAACGAGGTGACGACGCGGGGAGGACGGGCCGTCGCCATCGCCGCGGAACATGCTGCGTTGCGGGCCAACGTCCATGACTACCTGGTTGTACCGGAGGCAGACCGTTTCCTCGCACCGATCCTCCTCACCGTGCCGGTGCAGCTGATAGCCTACCACCTGAGCGTTGCCCGGGGCATTGATCCCGACTTTCCGCGCAATCTGAGCAAGACCCTGACGGTGGACTAAAAACCCTGGGCCGTCCACGAACGCGCCCGGCCCGGCGGCGCAGGCCGGAAGATTGCGTTCAAAGCGGCGAGTGCCCGCCTCGGCAACAGCCGACCGCGCAGGCGGTCGGACGGTCGCAGGCCCGCGAGGGGCGACTTGAGTCGCCCCCCGGCGTGAACAGGTTGTGTGCTCTACGGCGTAGGACCGGGTGTCGGCGTCATCAAGGGAATAACGGTGATCACCGTCTCCGGCGTGGGAGCGGGTGTTTCCCGCCGCAGCGGCGTCGCCGCCTCCGGCTCCTCGGTCAGTACGTCGTTGAGGAGGTCCCGCAGACCGGTGAGGAAGGTCTCAAAGCGGGCGGTCATTTGGCGCAAGGCCTCAACCTCTTTGGTGATGACGGCCATCTGCTCTTGCATCATTCCCACCTGCCCCTCAACCTCGGTCAGGCGACCCTCCATCCCCTCCAGCGTTGTGTTGATGTCGGTCACGCTTTGGGAAAGGGCTTCGATCTCGGCTTCCGTGACCATGGCGGCCTGTTCCAGGTCATCAAGCCGCTGCCGGGCCTCCTCCAGCTGAGCAGGCAGGTCCTGCAGCGCCTCCAGCCGCGCACCGACCACCGTCAACCTGCCGTCCATGCCGTCCAGCCGCTCCTCCAACTGCTGCGCCCGCGCCTGGATCGCCCGGTCTGCCGCCTGCTGGAAATTCAGCGTGCCGTTCAGAGCATAGAGGACGGCCAGCGTCAGCACCGCGCCCAGCAAAGCACCGAACAGGCCGATCAGGAGCAACCGCCCCCACCCGACCTTCTGCGGAGGCGGAGCCTGCCAGGGGGGAGGTGCGGGCACGGGAGTTGGGATTTCATCGGCGGCGATCCGGTCGGGCGGGGCAGCGGGTTCCGCCTCGGCTTCCGGCTCCGCTTCGGCAGCGGGTTCGGGTTCCGCCTCGGTCTCCGGCTCCGCTTCGGCGGCGGGTTCGGGTTCCGCCTCGGTCTCCGGCTCCGCTTCGGCGGCGGGTTCGGGTTCTGCCTCGGCCTCCGGCTCCGGGGCGGCTGCCTCTACCTCGGCAGGCTCCACCCCTCCTTCGCTCTCGGCCTCTTCAAAGGCCAACTCCTCGGTCAACTCGTCCTTTTCCATGTCTCCTCCTTTCCTGAAATGGCCTCCTCCCTCCCTCGCCCGGCCCGCCTGCGGCGGCCTCCCACCTCGGATCGTGGATTCCGGACCGAACATGCACGCGCGAATATGCCCGGCCCATTCATGTATTCGTGGGCATTTCGCGGATGGCGGCCCTTTGCCTCCGTCTACTCGCCTTCCGTCGCCGCGACCAACGCCTCCAGCAGCTGCTCCAGGGCGTCCATCTCGCGGCCGTAGCAGGCCCAATCGCCGGTGATCAGGCACTCCTGGGCCGCTTTGTAGCGGGCATCGGCCCGGCGGATCAGATCGGCCAGATCGCCTTCCGGTTGCGGGCCGGTTACCCCTTCCTCCGGCGGTTGCTCTCCCGCCGTCTCGCCGCCCATGACGCGGACCAACGCCTCGGCCAGCGTTTCCTCCATGGCGATCCGGTTGCCATAGGCGACGATCACCCGCTGCAATTCGGGCAACTGGCTGGCTTCGGCCTCCAAATAGATCGGTTCCACGTACAGGATGGCTTGGTCGACGGGGATGACCAGCAGGTTGCCCCGGATCACTTTGCTGCCCCGCTGGTTCCAAAGGGAGAGCTGAGCACTGATCTGGGGGTCCTGGTCAATGCGCGATTCCACCTGCAGCGGGCCGTAGACCAGCCGCTGCTTGGGGAACTCGTACACTCCCAGTTTGCCGTAATGCTCGCCGTCGTTGCGGGCGTAAAGCCAAGCGACCATGTTCTGCTTGGTAGATGGGGTGTAGGGCAGCATCAGAACGAATTCGGCTTCTTCCTCGCCCGGCAGTCGCATGTGGACGTAATACGGCTCAATGGGAACCTGTTGGCCGGTGACCACCTCCTCGGCCCAATTCCACAGGTCTTCCCGGTTGTAAAAGACCTGGGGGTCGGTCATGTGGAAAGCCCGGTACTTGTCGGCCTGGATGCGGAACAGGCCCTCCGGGTAGCGCCAGTGGGCGACCAGGGCCGGGTCCATCTCGGACGCCGGGCGGAACAGGTCGGGAAAGATGGCGGCGTATGTGGCGGCTACCGGGTCGTCGGGGTCGATCAGGTAGAAGGTGGGTCGCCCGTCGTAGGCGTCTATGGCGATCTTGACCGCGTTGCGGATATAGTTGATCTCGCCCATCCAGGTTTGCACCGGCTCCGAGTAGGGGTAGCGGTTGCTGACGGTGTAAGCATCTTGGAGCCACACCAACCGCCCGTTGACGATGACGATGTAGGGATCGGGGTCGTAGCCCAGGAAGGGGGCGATGGTCTGCAACCTTTCCTCAATGGACCGCCGCCACAGCAGGCGGCTTTGGGGTGTGATGGAGCCGCTGAACAGGACCTGGCTGCTGCCCAGGCGGATGGCAAAGGCCAGCCGCTTGAAAAAAGAATCAATGACCACGCCGCCGGTCCCTTCGTAGGTGGTGTAGACGTTCCCCCGGTCGGCGGGATAGTCAAATTCCTGCTCCTTTGTGCCCACCAGGACGTAATCGTCGGTCAGCTCGCCGTAATAGATTTCGGGGCGGGTGATCTCCAGCTCCGGACAGCAGGATTGGGGCGGGATGTCCCGCACCCAAAGGTTGGGCAGGCCCTCGCGCACCACTTCGTCCACCGGGCTGAGGACGACGCCCGAACCGTGGGTGTAAACCAGGTGGCGGTTCACCCAGGTTTGGGCCTGGGGGTCCAGCTCCTCGTGGGCCATCTCGCGGGCGGCCAGGGTCACCTGGCGGGTCTCCTCGCCCAGGCGGTAGCGATCCACGTCCACGTCGTTGAAGGCGTAGTAGAGGCGGATCTCTTGCAACTGGCTGTAGGTCCGCAGCAGGGGCCGGTAATCCCACAGGCGGATGTTTTTGATGGTGGAGGCGTTGGCCTCCAGGTCCAAAGGGGCCGTTTCCTCGGCAACCTGGAAATCGGCCTCGGCCACCCGGTCCAGGCCAAAGGCCGCCCGTGTGAACTCAATGGTGTGGGCGATATACTCCCGTTCGCGGGTCAGCTCGTTCGGCTCCACGACAAAGCGTTGCAAAAGGCCGGGGTAGAGGCTGCCGCCCAGAAAGGCGACGGCCAGCCAGGCGGCGACGGCGGCGTAGGGCAGCCAGCGCACCCGGACGAACAGGGAGGCCAGGAGGATGACGGCACCCGCCAGGGCGATCCAGGTCAAAATCTGCATGACCGGCAGGCGGGCGTGGAGGTCGGTATAGCCCGCGCCATAGGCCGCGCCGGAGGTGGAATAGAGCAGGTCGGGGATGTTGAGCTGATAGCCCCAGGCGAACAGGACCAGGGCGACGGCCCCCAGGAGGAGCAGGTGACGCTCGGCGGCGGTGGAAAAGCCCCGCCACCACGGCTCCTCGCCGACGATCTGGACGCGGGCGGCCAACCGCTCCGCCGAAAGACCGGCCAGGTAGACGAGGGCCGCGCCGCCCAGGGCAAAGAGGATCAGCCACAAAAGCCAGCCCTGCAAGAATTTGAGCAGGGGCAGGCGAAAGAGATAGAAACTCAGGTCTCGGCCCAGGACCGGATCGCTCTGCCCAAAGGGGACGGCGTGGCCGAATTGGAGCACCGAGAGCCACATCCCTTTGGCCGGCAGGGCAAAGAACCAGCCCAGCCCCACGGCCCCCAAGATCAACAGGATGTTGGCCGCCCGCCCGCCGATGAGATGGGCCGTCGGCTCGGCGACGACCTGCCCACCCATCATCCGCTGGCGCAACCAGGGTACGGCCATAGCCCCTCTCCCGGCGATGCGCCGGGCCAGCTGCCAGTTGGCGAACAGAACCAGGGCGGCAATGAGCCAGGCGGCGAAAAAGAGCAGCCACTCGGTCACAACCCGCGTCCACAAGAGCGACGCCAAGCCCACCGCCTCGAACCAGAGCAGGTCGGTGTAAAAGTTCAGCAGAGCCAGGGCCAGGATCACCACCCCGCCCAACAGAACCAACGCAACGGTACAACCTTTGTTGTCCATGTATTTGTTACTCCAAAGTCAACGGTACAGGCAGGGCATTTCCACCTTGCCTGCAGATTGAGCCGCTTACGGGCAGCTCCCACACGGAACGGCCTGCCGTATCACCGTTCTGCTCAGGGCAGCGACACGCGAAAGATCTCCGCTTTCGCTCCCACCGCCTCAATCCGATAGTTCGTCGCAGCCAAGGCCACCACGCTTTGGCCCCGATGCAGGACGAGCCGCCGAGGTCCGCTGCTCATCACCGCTCCCCCCTCCATCACCAGCAAAATCTCCAGGGAACGGCTATGCCGTTCGGCAACCGCACCCGCTTCCAGGGAGATGCGATGTAGCGCAAAGTCGGAAGCCGGCGTAGGGTACACCGCCTCCGGACCGTCTTCGGCGACCGGCTCAATGATGCGGGGCCGGATGCCTTCAAAGCGGACGATGCGCAGCAGCTCCTCCACGTCCACATGCTTGTCCGTCAGGCCGCCGCGCAGCACGTTGTCCGAATTGGCCATCACCTCCACATTTTGCCCCCGGAGATAGGCATGGGGGATTCCTGCAGCTTGGAAGATGCCTTGTCCGGGGCGGAGGTGGACCAGGTTGAGAAAATAGAGGGAAAACAGCCCTCGGTCCGAAGGGCGTTCGGCAGCGATACGGAGCAACCAGTAATCCGGCGACGACCGATCCTGCGCTCCGCTCCGGCGCAGGCGAGCGGTGAGCGGTCCCAGAATCGCTTCCACCTCTGCCGGGGGCATGAGCATCACCCGACGGTAGAGGGCGGGCAACCCACCTTGCGCCAGGTCGCCCCGCAGCTCCCGGAATTCGGGGATGCTTTCCAGGACGCGGCGCAGTTGCTCCTCCGGCAAAAAGCCGTGGAGCAACCAAAAGTCGCTCAAGGCGACCATCAGTTCCGGTTTGTGATTGCGGTCTTTGTAGTTGCGACGGGGAGAATCGAGGGGGATGCCCCGGCGATTTTCCCGCGCGAACCCGGCTTCTGCCTGCGCCCTGGTGGGGTGGACCTGGATGGAAAGGGGACGGGCCACATCCAGGACTTTGAGAAGGTAAGGCAGGCGTCCATAGCGAGCCGCCACTTCCGCCCCCAGTGTCTCTTCGGGCCGGTCGGCGATCCGCCGGTCCAGCGGGGTGGGGCGATCTTCCTCGAAAATAGCGGTTGAAACCGCCCCTGGCGGGCCGTTGGCCGACCGCCCGCCTGCGCGGGCGGGAACGGGAGCGTCCGCATAGGCGGACGCCCGGCCCCAGGCCCGAAAGGAGCGACTTGAGTCGCCACCGCCTCCGGCTTCCTCCAAGATCATCGCCGGAGCGCGTTCGTGCGCCCCCAACCAATACTCGGCGTAGGGCGTCTCCGGTGTAGGGGGAAAGCCCAGCAGGGCAGGGATGAACTCATGCCCGCCCCACGCATAGTGTTGGATACGTCCCTCCAGGCGGTAGAGTCCGCCCGCCATAAACGGCCTCCTTCCGAGGCATCACCCCAGGGCCACGTCCAGGGTCATCATCACCGCAAAGCCCAGCATGACACCGATGGTCGCCACGTCGGAATGCTTTTCGGCCTGGGCTTCGGGGATCAATTCTTCGGCCACAACGTAGATCATGGCCCCGGCGGCAAAGGCCAGGGCGTAGGGCAGGATGGGGCGAATGAGCAATACCGCCGCCGCACCCAACACGCCGGCCATCGGCTCAACCGTTCCCGAAAGCTGACCGTACCAAAAGGATTTGAGACGCGAAACCCCCTCCCGCCGCAGGGGGATGGAAACCGCCGCGCCTTCGGGAAAGTTCTGAATGCCGATGCCCAGGGCCAAGGCGATGGCCCCACCTATTGTCGCCGCCGGCAGTCCGGCGTCCACCGCGCCAAAGGCAACACCCACGGCCAATCCCTCCGGGATGTTGTGCAAGGTGATGGCCAAAACCAAAAGGATGCTCCGCTGCCAGTGGGTAGGAAGGCCCTCCGCCGTCTCTTCTAGGGAATGGAGATGGGGCAGAAGTTTGTCCACGGCCAGCAGAAAGGCTCCCCCCAACAGAAAGCCGACGGTGGCCGGAACCCAAGCCGTCTGGCCCATCTCTTCCGCCATCTCGATGGCCGGGGCCAACAACGACCAGTAGCTGGCGGCGATCATCACCCCGGCGGCAAAGCCCAACATCCCGTCCAACACCCGGCGGTTGATGGTGCGGAAGAAAAAGACGGTGGCCGCGCCGAGGGCCGTCAGCCCCCAGGTGAAACAGGTGGCCAGCAGTGCTTGGACGATGGGATTGAGGCTTGCCAGCCAAGCAGCCATAATCATTTCCTAGAAAATAATGCGGGCCGTCTACAAAGCGGACGCGAATACACGAATACGCCCGGCCCCAGGCCCAAAAGAAGCGATTTGAGTCGCCACCACCCCCGGCGCACCCGGCGGCGTGAGATTTTGTCAATGTACTTGCCCTATCTCCTTACCGCCAATTTAGCCGTGCCCGTTGAGGACAATGGCCCCAAAAGGACAAGCCGGAATGCAGGCGTGGCAGCCGTAGCACAAGCTGGAGTTGATGAAGGGCGGTTCTTCCGGGTCTATTTGCACAATCGCTTTGGTCCGGCAGGCCTTGCGGGCGACGCACTTGCGGCAGGCATGACACAGTTCATCCACTATATGCGGGATGGCCGTAACTTGTGCTTTGGTGAATTCCATGATCGGCATCGTTCTCTCTCCCTCAAAGGTCGTAGGCCGTCCACGAGCTGAACACGTATGCCCTCACTCCCTACCCGGCCCGCCGCAGGCGGTCCACAGGAAGGGGGAGGGGGCAAAACACCGATTTTCATCCTCGGCGACGTGCCGAGGATCGGTAGATCTCCCGATACCCCTATGGGGTATCGGCGATTATAGCACGGTTTGGCAGCCGGGTCAAAATCAAATTGGCGGTGGGTTCCGTCTGTGCTATAATGGGAAAGGAAGGAGGAGCCGATGAAGATCGTGTGCGTGGTGGATGACCGCACCGCTCCCGGTTCATCTTGCCGGGTGGAACACGGCGCGGCTTTTTGGATCGTGACCGGCGGTCATCAAGTGCTATTTGACACCGGTCAAAGCGGCGAGGTGCTGCTGCACAACCTGGACGCTTTGGGCCTGGACCCCAAAGGGCTGGACGCCTTGATCGTCAGCCACGGCCATTACGACCACACCGGCGGCTTGTCTGCCTTGCTGGAGCAAAGGCCGGGCATTCCTTTCTACGCCCATCCCGACCTTTTCCTCCCGCGCTACCGCAAGACCGATACCGATCCCCGCCGCATCGGCCCGGCGGTGGATCGGGAATCGGTGGCCCGCTCCGCCGACCTACGCCTCAATAAGGAGCCTGTCCAAGTGGTCCCCGGCCTATGGACAACGGGAGAGATCTCCTCCCGCCCCGAACCGGAAGGACGTAGCGCATACCACATCATCCGCCGGGATGGCCGCTGGCGTCCCGATCCGTATCGGGACGATCTGTCGGTGGTAGTTGAGACGACACAAGGGCCGGTGTTGATCTGCGGTTGTTGTCACGCCGGATTGCTGAACACGTTGGCCCACGTTCGCGCCCTCTTTGGCACGCCTCCCGTCGCCGTGGTGGGCGGGACCCACCTGATCCACGCCGACGGGCCGACGATGCAACGGGTGATCGACGTGTTGGCCGACTACGGCCCGCCCCGCCTATGGCTGAGCCATTGCACCGGCGAACGAGGGTTCCTGGCCCTTCGGGCCGCCTTCGGTCAACAGGTGGACCTCTACCGGGCCGGGATGACCGTTGAGATCCAATAGCGCCGCGAGGTTTCGCACCGCAAAGGCGCAGTTCACCGAGGAACGATTGGTTGCACACGGTTTCTCCCTGTACCCTCGGCGTTTTTGCGGTGAGACCGACGGCGGAGACGATGCACGCCCTTGTCCCTGCAAATTCCAAATCGGAGATCTTGACAAGACATCCTGCCCGTGCTATAATTGCAAACGTGTGCAAGCCTGTCCGGCGACGGGCTTTTTTCGGGAAAAGGATGCACACGTTTGCAGGTAAACGATGACGGTTTCGATCAAAGATATTGCCAAAGCAGCCGGCGTTTCCCACTCAACGGTATCGCGGGCGTTGAGCGACAGCCCTCTGATCAGCGCGGCGACCAAAGCGCGCATCCAGCGTCTGGCCCGCGAGATGGGCTACTCCCCCGACGCCCTGGCCCGCAGCCTGGTCATGGGCCGCACCCAGACCATCGGCATCGTGGCAACGGCCATCACCGATCCCTTTATCGCCGAGGTGGTCCAGGCCATTGAACAGACCGCCTACACCCACGGCTACTCCATCATCCTCACCATCTCCAACGCCGAGCCGGACCGTGAGATCGCTGCCGTGGAGATGTTGCGCTCCAAGCGGGTGGATGGGGTGATCGTCACCTCCTCGCGCATCGGCTCGCTTTACCGGGAACACCTGGCCCGGTTTGGTGTGCCGGTGGTGCTCCTCAACAGCCATCGTGAACAAAGCGGCCCCTATACCTTTTCGGTGAGTATGGACAACCAACACGGGGGCTACTTGGCGACGGAACACTTGGTCCGACGCGGCCATCGGCGCATCGCCTATGTCAGCGGTGCAGCGGGCAGCAGCGATAGCTTGGCCCGTCAAGAAGGCTACCGCCGGGCGCTGGAAGAAGCGGGCGTATCCGTGGACCCGGCTCTGATCGTGCCGGGCACGGGGAGGGCCGAAGGGGGTGAGCGGGCCTTGCCCCGACTGCTTGATCTGGCCGAGCCTCCCACTGCCGTGTTTTGCTACAACGATATGACGGCCATCGGTCTGCTGCGCGCCGCCCGGCAGCACAACATCGCGGTACCCCGCGACCTGGCCGTGGTGGGCTTTGATGACATCCCCTTCGCTTCTTATGTCCGACCGTCGTTGACGACGGTTGTGCAGCCCAAAAAGGAAATGGGGCGGTTGGCCGTCGAAATGGTGCTGGCCCTGACCGCGGAGGAAAAGAACGAAGGCGATCCCATCTCCAACGTCGTCGTGCGCGGGACCCTGGTCGTGCGCGAATCGTCGGGATAACAAGGTCCGGCAGGTTTTCAAATCCTGCCGATCCGAATATAATCAATTGGAGGTTGCGCATGAAAGGCTTGGTGTTAGATGCAAAGTGGGACCCCAGACCCGACTATCCTTTGTCGGACTGGGAGAGGGAAACGGGCAAGGCCATCACCGGCAACAGTGTATGGCGTTACCCCAAACTGGAGGTACGCGAGTGGCCCGATCCGCAATTGGGGCCGAAGGATGTGCTGATAGAAGTGCAGGCGTGCGGCGTGTGCGGCTCCGATATGCACTTCTACGAAACCGATGAGGAAGGCTATATCCTCTACCCCGGCCTGACCAAATTCCCCACCATTTTGGGCCACGAATTTTCCGGCAAGGTGGTTGAGGTCGGACCGGAGGTCAAGACGCTCCGCGTCGGCGACATGGTGACGGCGGAAGAGATGATCTGGTGCGGTCGCTGCATCCCCTGTCGCAACGGCTACCCCAACCACTGCACCAATCTGGAGGAGATCGGCTTTACCATTCCCGGTGCGTTCGCCAACTATATTGCCGTAGACGAGAAATTCTGTTGGCCCATTGACACCATTGCCGAACGGTTCGGCGACGAAGAGAAAGCCTATGAGGTCGGTGCCCTGACCGAGCCGACCTGCGTGGCCTACAACGGTATGTTCGAACGGGCAGGGGGCTTCCGACCGGGGCATTACGTCAGCGTCTTTGGAGCCGGACCTATCGGCCTGGCGGCCATCGGCCTGGCCCGCGCCGCCGGCGCAGGGACCATCGTCGCCTTTGAGATCTCGGCCCCACGCCGCGAACTGGCGAAAAAGGTCGGGGCCGACCATGTGTACGACCCCCGCGAGGTCAGCCCCCACGAGGTGTTGATGGAACTGAGCAAGGGGCAGGGCTTCAATTTCCATGTGGAAGCCGCCGGCGCGCCACACCTGACCATCCCGGAAATGGAACAGGCCCTGGCCATCAACGCCAAAGTAGTCCAGATCGGGCGGGCGGCCCAAAAAGTGCCCATGTACCTGGAATCGTTCCAAGTGCGCCGCGCCCAGGCTTTTGGCGCCCAAGGGCATTCGGGACATGAGACCTTCCCCAACGTGATCCGCATGGTAGCCGCCGGTCGCTTGGACCTCAGCCCCATCATCACCGCCCGCTACAGCCTGGAGGAAACGGTAGATGCCATCGCCAAATCCACCGAACGCACCGACGGCAAGATCCTGGTCAAACCGAACGAAGGGAGGTGATCGCAGCTTACCAACGATAGGAACTCCGGTCATCGGAACGGCCTTTGAACAAAACCACAAAGGAGGGAGAGTTATGTCGCGTCTAAAAATCTTGTCGCTGTTGGTCGTTGTCGTGCTGTTGGGAACACTGCTGGCAGCCTGCGGCCCTGCCGAGGAAGCGACCCAGGCCCCGGCGCCAACGCAGGCCCAGGTGGAGGAAAAACCCACCGAGGCCAAAGTAGAGGAAAAGCCCACCGAGCCGCAGGTGATGCAGGCCGGTTTGGTCTTTGGCATGGCCGTCCACGCGAACCCGGCGGAGGACGCCTTCTGGGGCGTGGTGGAAAAGGGAGCCAAAGACGCAGCCGCGACCTACGGCATTGAGCTTAAATCCGGCGGCAGCGGCGACCCGGCGGAACAAGCCCAGCTGGTGGAGAACTTTGTCGCCGACAAGGTAGACGGCATCATCGTTTCCCTGGCCAACCCCGACGCCCTGAAGGACGCCGTCAAAAAGGCGGTGGATGCGGGCATCCCGGTCATCACCATCAACTCCGGTGTGGATGTCTACAAGGAGCTGGGCGCGTTGACCCACGTGGGCCAGACGGAAACGGTCGCCGGACAGGGTGCGGGTGAGAAATTCAACGAAGCAGGGGCCAAAAAGGTCCTGTGCGTCATCCATGAGGAAGGGAATATCGGCCTGGAGCAGCGGTGTGACGGCCTGGCCGACACCTTCCAGGGCGATGTGGAACGCTTCAACGTAGCCACCACCGGCGTCCGTGACGTAGCCGGTACGGTCTCTGCCATCCAAAACAAACTGATCGCCGACACGGACATCGACGCCATCCTGACCTTGAACCCGGTGATCGCCATGGCCGCCCGCGATGCCATCGTCGCTGCCGGTGGTTCCCAGAAGCTGGCGACCTTTGACCTCAGCCCCGATGTGCTGCAGGCCATTGAGGATGGCGAGATCATGTTCGCCATTGACCAGCAGCAATATCTGCAAGGCTACCTGCCGGTCGTCTTCTTGTACCTGTACAACACCAACCTGAACACCGTCGGCGGCGGGCTGCCGGTGCTCACCGGCCCCGGCTTTGTGGACAAGAGCAACGCCGCCCAGGTGAAGGACCTGGCCGCGCAGGGCACGCGGTAAGCTCTGCCCGTCGTTGAAAGATCGGCGTTTGCCCACCCTCCCCCTTCCCGCCGTGCGGGCGGGGGGAGGGTGAACCGTAGCAGGCTCCGGCACACCACAGATCCCGGCTGCTTGCGCCGGGGGTGGTGGCGATTCAAGTCGCTCCTTCCGAGCCTACGGCCTGCCGGGTGCGGTCTCAACCGCGGCTTTCCTACCGGGCCGGGCACACTCGCGCATTCGTGCCCAACCCGTGGACGGGCCACCATTGAGAAAGGAGGGTAATTCGTGGCAATGACCTCTGCTTCCCAGGCGGATGAGCGAATGGCCCAGGTGGGGTGGGTGCGCGGGCTGTTTCGCCGTGTCGAAATCGGGGCGATGATCGGAGCCATTGTCATCTGGCTCTTTTTCGCCCTTATCGCCCCGGAAAACTGGATTTCGCTGACCGGCATCGCCCGCATTTTGGACCCGGCCTCGACGCTGGGCATCATGGCCATTGCCGTGGGCCTGTTGATGATCGGCGGTGAATTTGATCTCTCCACAGGCGTCATGGTAGGGACGACCGGCTTGGTTGCCGGGCTGCTTTCCACGAGGGCCGGCTGGCCTTTGTGGTCGGCGATCTTGGCGGCATTGGTTTTCGCCCTCTTGGTAGGCTATCTCAACGGCATCATGGTCATCAAAACCGGGCTGCCCAGCTTCATCGTGACGTTGGCGACCTTCTTTGTACTGCGCGGAGCCAACGTGGGCGTCACCCGTCTGGTGACGGAGCAGGTCTATGTCGGTGGGATTGACAAGACGGTGGGCTTTGAATCGGCAAGGGCCTTTTTCAATCGGGGCATCTTTTTCCTGGGTGTTGAATGGCGCAGCTCAATCCTGTGGTGGATCGCCTTGACCATCCTGGCCTCGTGGGTGCTGCTGCGCACCAAATACGGGAGTTGGATCTTTGCCGTGGGAGGGGATGCAGAGGCAGCCCGCAAGGTAGGAGTGCCTGCAGCACGGGTCAAGATCGGCCTCTTTATGACGACGGCGGCGGCAGCCTGGCTGGTGGGCACGATGAACATCGTCCGCTTGCGCTCGGCAGTAGCCAGCCAGGGCATCGGTCAGGAATTCGTGTACATCATTGCGGCGACCATCGGCGGCTGCCTTCTGACCGGCGGCTACGGCTCGGTGGTCGGTGCATCCATCGGGGCCGTTATCTTTGGCATGGCGCAGGTCGGCATCGTCTTTGCCGGTTGGGATACCGACTGGTTTTATAGCTTCTTGGGCGTCATGTTGCTGGTAGCCGTGCTGGTCAACAACTACACCCGCAAACGGGCGACCGAGATGACGGTAGCGGCAGCCAAAGCCCGGACGGAGGAGTGACATCATGGTTGAGCCGATCCTGGAGGTCCGCAACGTAACCAAGATGTTCGGCAGCATCATTGCCCTCAACAACGTCTCCTGCCGCGTCTATCCCGGTGAGGTGACCTGCCTGCTGGGCGACAACGGAGCAGGCAAATCCACGCTGATCAAAATCCTATGCGGTGTGCACCAACCCACCGAAGGCGAGTACTATTTTGAGGGCAAAAAGGTGACGCTCAATTCGCCCCGCGAGGCGTTGAGCATGGGGATCGCTACGGTGTACCAGGACCTATCCCTCATCCCCTTGATGCCGGTCTGGCGCAATTTCTTCCTCGGTGCCGAGCCGGAAAAACGGCTAGGGCCGTTCAAATGGTATGATGTCGCCTTTGCCAAACGCACCGTGCGCGAGGAAATGGCCAAGATGGGTATTGACATCCGCGATCCCGACCAGCCGGTGGGGACTATGTCGGGCGGCGAACGACAGTCCATCGCCATCAGCCGGGCGGTCTATTTCGGGGCCAAAGTGCTCATCTTGGACGAACCGACGGCGGCATTGGGCGTCAAGCAAGCGGGCATCGTGCTGCACTATATCGTCCAGGCCAAGCGGCGGGGGCTGGGCGTCATCTTTATCACCCACAACCCCAATCACGCCTACCCCGTGGGCGATCACTTTATCATCCTGCGCCGGGGCCGGGTGCTGGGCGACTACCGCAAAGAGGAGATCACCCAGCAGGAATTGATCAACCTCATGGCCGGCGGGGAAGACCTGGTCAAACTCCAGGAGGAACTGGCAGCACTTTTGGAAGAGGAGGAAGATTGAGCAGGCGGAGCGCGGGGAACGGTCTGCTCTTGCTCGCGGTCGTAGTCCTGGTCGGCGGCTTGGCGGGGCCAAAGCCCCCTTGTTTGATCCTCGGCGATTCGGTGCACGATGACTTGGCCATCTTGGCCCGGCAGACTTGGGAGCGATTCCTCACAGCCTTCCGGTCGCGGTGGAATTGCTTCGGCAATGTGCGCCTAGAAGCGGTCTATGACCTGGACGGCCGGGCCGGTTACGATCCGACCACGGCTACGGCCATGGTCCATGTGCCGGGGACGGCGGCCATGCTGCAAAGCGGGCTGGTCCACGAGTGGGCACACCACGTTGAGTTCCAATGCCCCGCCCACCAATCGCTGCGCCCGGCCCTGACCGCGGCACAAGGGTTGCCGCCCGATGCCCCGTGGCGGCCTGTTGAGTTACCGGGCCACATCCCTGCCGGCCTCCGGGCCGACATCCCCTCGGAGCGGTACGCAGAAGCGGTTGTCGCCCTGGTGTTGGGGGGACGGCCCATTTCCACCGGGGCGCAGGTGACGCCGGCAGAGGTGGAGATCGTGCGGGCATGGGGAGTGGGAAGACGGTGACATCCCTTCCGGCAATTCGGCAGCCTCGCAGCGCAAGACCGCTTCTGCCGGACGTAGCCCGTTCGGCACGCACAGCCTGGATCTACCGAATGAGCGGATTGGAGGAGAAAACGATATGGAAAAGATCAGAGTCGGACTCATCGGTGCAGGGCGCATCGGCCGCCTGCACGCCGAAAACCTGGCCTACCGCATTCCGGAAGCAGACCTGGTGGCCGTTTCGGATATTTTTGCCGAAGCTGCCGAAGGACTGGCCGCCCGTTTAGGGGTGGCCGCTTACACCGACCCACAACCGATTCTGGAAGATGCAAGCATTGACGCCGTGCTCATCTGTTCCAGCACCGACACCCACGCTGCCTTGATCGAAGCGGCGGCCCAGGCAGGCAAACACATCTTTTGCGAAAAGCCCATCGCCCTGGACCTGGCGGAGATTGACCGCGCCCTGGACGCGGTGGATAGGGCAGGCGTCAAATTGCAGATCGGCTTCAACCGGCGGTTTGACCCCAGCTTCCGTCGGGTGCGCGAGATCGTGGCCTCCGGCGAGATCGGTCGGCCCCACATCTTGCGCATCACCAGCCGCGACCCGGCCCCGCCGCCCATTGAGTACATCAAGGTCTCCGGTGGGATTTTCGTGGATATGACCATCCACGATTTTGACATGGCCCGCTACCTGATGGGCAGCGAGGTGGAGCAGGTCTACGCCGCCGCCGCCGTGCTGGTGGACCCCGCCATCGGTCGGGCCGGAGATGTGGATACGGCGGTCATCACCCTCTACTTCGCCAACGGCGCGTTGGGCGTCATTGACAACAGCCGCCGGGCGGTCTACGGCTACGACCAGCGTGTAGAGGTCTTTGGCAGCGGGGGCATGGTCCACGCCGATAATAGCTACCCCAACACGGTCGTCATCAGCGACGATCTCCGCGTCCACCGTGATCTGCCCCTCAACTTTTTCATGGAACGGTACACCGAATCTTATATCGCCGAAATGCGGGCCTTTGCGGAGTGCATCCTGCACGACACACCTCCCCCCGTGACCGGTCTCGACGGGCGAATCCCGGTGGTCATGGGGCTGGCCGCCCGACAATCGTTCGTGGAAAAACGCCCCGTCAAGCTGGCGGATTGGGGCGGATGAACTAAAAAGAAAGAGGTTGGAGGAAAATGTCGGAAAATATGCCTATTTTTGAAGACAATGCCGTCGGACGTTTGAAAAAGGAGATCTGGGAGGCCAGTGATGCCGAAATCGACGCCATCTTGGCCGAATACGGCATCCCTTCGCCGGTGGAGTGGGGCAAACCCGGCTCCTACATCCAGACAACGGTACGCTGGCAGGTAGAGGAAAATCGCAAAAAGAACGACATCGTGTTCATTCCCGTGGGCAGTACCGAATTGCACGGTCAGCACCTGGTGAGCGCATCCGACACGTTGTACGTCAGCCAGATTGTGGAAGGGGTGCGTCGCTATACGGCCAAGCGGGGTGCGCCGGTCAACCTGGCCTTGCCGCCGCTTATGTACGGCGCACACCCATACCACCACCTGGGGATGCCCGGCACGGTCATCATCCGCGAAAACGTCCTGCGCGAGTTCATGATTGATGTCATGTTGGGCCTGTGGAACGACGGTTTCCGCAAGCAGATCATCATCAACAACCACGGTCAGCTATGGGTGCTGGAGTCGGCCATCCAGCAGTTTCAGAAACGCTATCAACTGCCGGGCATCTACCGCGTCATAGACTGGCATCGGGCCGTGCGCGAATTCTTCCGCACCACGGACAAGGGGGGCAAACTGGACACCGACTTTGTCCACGCCGACGAATCGGAGACCTCCCTGGGCCTGCTGCTCCACCCGGAGATGGTGGATATGAGCCGCGCCGTGGACACGGAGGGCAAAGCCTACCTGCCCGACGGCCACTTTGACAAGTCGGTAGACCCCTTCAGCCGCCCCAGCCGCTGGTCGGAGGGGGAGGGCCATTTTGCCATTGAGTTGGCCGCCACACCGGAAGGCGTCGTCGGCAAGGCGACCCACGGTTCGGCGGAAAAGGCCAAGCGACCTGTGGCGGCCATCCTCAAGTATCTCACCCTGGTCAACGATGAGATTTTGGAGGCGTTCCCGCCGGGGACCGTCCCGCCGGTGGAGGAGGTTACGCTGCGCACCGAAGCCGAAATGGAACCCTTCTTGCGCGAGCCGATGAGCGAAGGCTGGCGGCCCGTCTACGCCCTACCGCGCATCGGTCAAGGGACGGGATGGTAGCTGCGGAAGCGGAGCCTTGCACCCCCCCAGGCCCACAACCTGCGGGAGCCGAAGGCTCGTGGGCCTGGGGGGCGTCCGCCGAGGAGGGGAAAATGAAATTCAGCCTCGTTCTTTCCACCCACGCCGCTCGGTTTCAGGCGGTGGCCTTCAAAGGGGATTTCGAGACCAACATTGCCAAGATCGCCGCCTGGGGCTACGATGGCGTGGAGCTGGCCATCCGCGACCCGGCCCTGGTGGACGGGGATGCACTATGGGAGACCATTACCGCCCACGGCTTGGAGGTCCCGGCCATCGGCACAGGACAGGCGTGGGGAGAAGAGGGCCTTTCCTACACCGATCCCGATCCGGCGGTGCGGGCAGCAGCCATCCAACGGACAGTGGCCCACATCCCCTTTGCGGCACGGACGGGGGCCGTCATCATCATCGGCCTGCTGCGGGGCATCGTCAAGCCGGAAGTGGGCCAAAAGCAAGCGATGGAGTGGTTGGTAGAGGCCCTAGACCGGTGTTGCGCCGCCGCCCGGCCCCACGGGGTGCGCCTGGCCCTGGAGCCTATCTGCCGCTATGAAACGACCCTTATCAACAACGTGGCCCAGGGCCTGGAGCTGATCGAAAAGGTGGCAGCCGACAACCTGGGCCTGTTGCTGGATACCTTCCACATGAACATTGAAGAGCCGATCATAGAAGACAGCATCCGTGCTTGCGGCGACCGCATCTTCCATTTCCACGTGGCCGATTCCAACCGCCGGTATCCCGGCGCAGGCCATCTGGATTTTGCCCGCATTTTGGAGGCATTGGAAGCCACCGGCTATCGGGGCTATGTCTCCGGCGAGTTTCTGCCCCTGCCCGACGCCGATACGGCAGCCCGACGGGCCATCGCCCACCTGCGCCGGGTAATGCCCCGCCGAGTCGCCTTCGGCCCGGACCGCATCAGGGCTTGACCCAAATCGGATCCCAATCGTCAAAAGGACTGTTGCTCAGGTTGCGCAGGGTTCCCCTTTTGGTGTCCAATACCCAGATTTGCCGTCGCCCATTTTCCCGATCCGACCAGAAGGCGATAAAGCGGCCATCGGGTGACCAGGTGGGGTGTTTGTCGTAAGCGTCGTCGTAGGTCAACTGTTTATCCCCCTGACCGTTGGCCTCCATGATAAAGATGTCGTCGCTGCCGGCCCGTCCGGAGACAAAGGCGATGCGCCACCCATCGGGTGCCCAGGCAGGGTCGTAGTCGGGGGCCGGGTTGTCGGTCAGTTGCAACTCGCCGTCGGGGCCCAGACGCCAAATCTCCAAGTTGCCTTCGTGGTTGCGGACCACAAGCCGCCATTGGCCGTTGGGCTGCTCAAACTCGGCAGCTTGGGCCGTGTTGTAAAGGCGGCGGTTTGGCAAAGGCAACACCTGGCCGCTTTGCGGATGAAGGGCATACGCCGCTTCGCCTCCTCCCCGGTTGGAAAGGAACAGGATCCATCCACCCAACGATTCCAGCGTAATGGGCGTGGGCGTGGCGGTGGGTCGGGGGCGACGGGTCGGTTTGGGCGTGGGGCCTGGTGTATCGGTCGGTGTGGCGGTGGGTGTGGGGGAAGGGGTCGGTGTCGGCGTCATTGTAGGCGTGGCGGTAGGCGTCGGCGTCGGAGTAGAAGTGGGCGTCCTCGTGGGCGTGGCGGTGGGTGTGGGGGAAGGGGTCGGTGTCGGCGTCTTCGTGGGTGTGGCGGTGGGCGTCGGTGTGAAGGAGGGGGTCGGCGTGACAACGGTGGGCGTTGGTGTGGGCGGGACGATGCTCAGCCAGGCCGAGCCGCCGAGCAGCAGCACGCCGCCGATCACCAAGACCAACAGAGCCAGCAAGGCCCACGGCGCCCAACGGCGGGGAAGGGGACGCTGTGGCAGGGATTTGCCCGGCGGCCGGGCTTCGGGCTTGGCGGCAGGGGGAACGTCAAAGATGCGGCCGTCGCGGGCACGCATAAAGAGCACCGGCGCGCCGAATTCAACCGAATCGGGGACGACGGCGTACATTGTTTTGCGGGCTTCGGCCAGGGCCGCATCGACGGGATACCCCAGGGCCAGGTGGAAGTAGAACTCGCTGGAAAAGATCTTGGCCGTCCGGTCGCTGATGGCGAACTGCATGGCCACCACCGTTGGCCCCCCTGCCCGGACCAGGGCGGTGGCGACATCGGCGAAAGGATTGTCGCTTTCGGCGCGGGCGGCTTCACAGGCGTTGATGACGGCCAGACGCACGGAAGGATGATCGCGCAACAGGTTGCCCAGTTTCTCGCCGCTGTAGGGTTCGCCGTAACCCTTTTCATCCTCCAAAAGGAGGTAGCCCGCGCTCAGGCCGTTGCCCCGCGAGACGTACTGACCGTGACCGATAAAGTGCAAAATGTGAAAGGGCCGCCCGTCGGCATACGCTTCGCTCAGGCAACGTTGCAAAGTTTGGTAGGTCAGCGGTTGGTCGGACTGCCCGCCCAGGAATTTGACCTCTACCGCGTCGCTGAGGCGGTGCAAGGCTTGCTCAATTTTGAGCTGCTCGCTTTTGACATCCAGGGCCGGTTGGTCTTTGGGGGCGGCAATGGCGACCAGAATGCGCAGTGGGGGGCGAACCGGCAAAGGAGTGGGTGGTTGGGAGGCAGGCAGGGCCACATAGCGGACGATGGGAGTCCGGTTGGAGATGGCCAAAAACTGTTCGCCGTCGTGGAGGAATTCCCAGGGGAGTACCCGCAACAGAGGGTCTTCCACAACCAACCGCAGGCGCAGGCCCCGGTCATCGGAAAGCTGGACGACGCCTCTGGCCCGTTCGTAGCAGGCCCGCACCTCGGTAGAGGCCAAAAGGGCCTCAAACAGCCCGCGCCCGAAATCAATCAGCCGCTGTCGCTCTGCAGAGCCTCGTCGCAGGATGCCCCGCATCTTGCCCATGCGGGCATCCACCATGCCCAGAATGCGTCCGATTTCCAAGACGGAGAAGGGCAACTCAAATTCGCCCCGCGCCTCCCCGGTGATTTCGCTGCGCATCTGCAAGGCAAAGCGGTTCGGCCCGATCCGCTCGCCGATTTCGATTCTGAGGTCAATGTACTGGATCAACGATGTCCCCCTTGCAGCAACAGGCGTCGGTTGGATTCTAGCATGGACTTGGGATTTTGTAAAGGACCGATGCGACCTTTTGCCCCGCGAATCGGTATCGGCTTTTTGCCAAAAGCCTTCAATGCCGCTATAATTCCGCACGGTTTGATCGGGAGCGCAGCCGCCTGCCACGGCGGTTGAAATACACAGGAGGTCTAGAATCATGGCAAAGAAGTGGGTATACCTCTTTCGAGAGGTTGAGGAAGCGGAAAAATATGCAGGCGATTGGGATGGCGTCCGTGGGTTGTTGGGCGGCAAAGGGGCCAATCTGGCCGAGATGACGCGCATCGGCGTACCGGTCCCGCCGGGTTTTACCATCACCACCGAAGCTTGTAACGCCTACCTGGAGGGGGGCGAGACCTTCCCCGAAGGGATGTGGGAACAGACGCTGGAAGCTCTGAAGGCGGTTGAGGAGGAAACGGGCAAAACCTTTGGCGATCCCCAAAATCCGCTGCTGGTCTCCTGCCGCTCCGGGGCCAAGTTCTCCATGCCGGGCATGATGGATACGGTGCTCAACATCGGCCTGAACGATGAGACGGCCCAGGGCATGGTCGCCTTGACCGGCGATGAGACCTTTGTCTACAACTCGTACCGCCGCCTGGTGCAGATGTTCGGCTCCGTCGTGCTGGACATTCCCGATGAAGAGTTTGAACAGGCCATCGAGGCCCGCAAGAAGGCCAAAGGCGTCAAGGACGATACCGACCTGGACGCCGAGGACTGGAAAGCCCTGACGGAGGAGTTCAAAGCCATCGTCAGGAAGCACAAGGGTTTTGATTTCCCCCAAGATCCCTTCGAGCAGCTCCGCTTGGCGACCGAGGCGGTGTTCAAAAGCTGGAACGGCGCCCCGGCCATTGCCTACCGCAACCGGGAAAAGATCCCCCACGACCTGGGCACGGCGGTCAACATCGTGACGATGGTATTCGGCAACATGGGCTGGGATTCGGGGACCGGTGTAGCCTTTACCCGCAACCCGGCCACCGGCGAAAAGGAGCTATACGGCGATTACCTGCTGAACGCCCAGGGCGAGGATGTGGTCGCCGGTATTCGCAATACCAAAAAGATCGCCGAGCTGGAAGAGGAGATGCCGGAGGTCTATGCCCAATTTGTGGAGATCGTCGACCGGCTGGAAAAACACTACCGCGATATGCAGGATGTGGAATTCACCATTGAACGGGGCAAATTGTGGATGCTCCAAACCCGCACCGGCAAGCGCACGGCCAAAGCAGCCATCAAGATCGCCGTGGACATGGTCGGCGAGGGTCTCATCAGCAAGGAGGAAGCGGTTCGGCGGGTGACACCGGAGCACGTGGACACCTTGCTCCACCCCCAGTTCAGCAAGGAAGCCAAAGAACAGGCCCGGCGGGAAGGCGCATATCTGACCAGTGGCGTCAACGCCTCCCCCGGCGCGGCGGTGGGCATCGCCGCCTTTGACGCCGATTTGGCCGAAAAGTGGGGAGTGGAAGAAGGCAAGGATGTGATCATGGTGCGCCCGGAGACCAAACCCGACGACGTGCACGGCATGATCGCTTCGCGGGGTATCCTCACCAGCCGGGGCGGGGCAACCAGCCACGCTGCCGTCGTTGCCCGCCAATTCGGGACGCCTGCCGTGGTCGGCTGCGAGGCCATTGAAATTGACCTAGACGCCCGCCAGATGGAGGTCAACGGCAAGGTGATCAAAGAGGGCGAGTGGCTCTCCATTGACGGCACGACCGGCGAGGTCTTTGCCGGTCGGATCGCCACCGAAGCCCCCAGCTTTGAAGAGCAGGTGGAGCTCAAGACATTGCTCGACTGGGCCGACGAAATCTGCGCCCAGGATGTCCGCACCTGGCCGGAAGGCTATGAGGGCTTCCCCACACGGGGGTTGCAGGTGTGGACCAACGCCGATTATCCCAAAGACGCCCGACGCGCCCGCAGCTTCGGGGCCATGGGCATCGGCCTGTGCCGCACAGAGCATATGTTCTTTGAGGAAGAGCGACTGCCCATTGTCCAAGCCATGATCTTGGCCGAAACGGCAGAAGAGCGCAAGAAATACTTGGATAAGCTCCTGCCCTTCCAACGGGCCGATTTTGAAGGGCTGTTCGAAGCTATGGACGGTCTGCCGGTCATCATCCGGCTCATTGACCCCCCGCTCCACGAGTTTCTGCCCAGCAAAGATGAGTTGCTGGTGGAAGTGACCAAGATGCGGGTCAAAGCCGAACGTCTGGCGAAAAAGGGCAAAAAGAAGAAACTGGCCAAGCTCCAAAAGAAATTGGCCGAAAAAGAGAAACTGCTCCAGGCGGTGGAGGATATGGAAGAGGCCAATCCGATGATGGGCCTGCGCGGCATCCGCCTGGGGATCACCATGCCGGAAATCACCCAGATGCAGGTGCGGGCCATTTTCGAAGCGGCCTGCAACGTTGCCAAACGGGGCGTAGACGTCCACCCGGAGATCATGATCCCCCTGACCGGTCATGTCAACGAACTCAAAGTTGCCAACGAACTGCTGGTTCCGGTAGCCAAGCAGGTCATGGAGGAAAAGGGAATCGAGGTGGACTATAAATTCGGGACGATGATCGAGATCCCCCGCGCAGCCCTCACCGCCGACCAGATCGCCGAGTATGCCGAATTTTTCTCCTACGGGACCAACGACCTGACCCAAATGACCTTTGGCTACAGCCGCGACGACGCCGAGCGGGGCTTTTTGCTCCATTATGTGGAGCACGGTATCCTGCCGCAAAACCCTTTCCAGGTGCTGGACCGAGATGGGGTGGGCGAGTTGGTCAAGATGGGCGCCCGCAAGGGCCGCCAGACCCGTCCGGAGCTGGAGGTGGGCATCTGCGGCGAGCACGGCGGCGAACCCAGCTCCATCGAATTTTGCCACCTGGCCGGGCTGAACTATGTGAGCTGCTCTCCCTACCGTGTGCCGGTGGCGCGATTGGCGGCGGCCCATGCAGCATTGAAGTACAAGCAGTAAAAAATAGGCAGACGGAAAAAGGAGCAGGCAATGCCTGCTCCTTTTTTGTTAACGACCGCCGGCAGGCCGGGTGGGAGCGAAAGAGCAATTTGGCCGTTCCCGGCGCGCGCGCCGGTGCAAACTTGGAGTCTTGAAGCCTTTGCGGTAAAATCTGTACCGGATGGGATGAAGGGATGGGGATGTAACCCCGTCCGACCGCCGGGGTCGACCGATGGGCGATCGGCGGGGCACGGGAAGGAGGCAAAAGCGTGCCGGAGAAAAAGATCGGCTACCTGCACATGGTGGACATCTTCCAAGACTTGACCGAGGCCGAAAGGGAAGAAATTGACAGGGCAACGACGATCAGCCGCTGCCCGCGTGGCAAAATCTTGTACATGCCCGAAGACACCAGTGAGGTGCTCTTTTTGCTCAAAGAAGGGCGCGTGCAGCTCTACCGCATCTCGCCCGACGGCAAAAAGTTGATCATCGCCACCGTAGGGCCGGGAGCGATTTTCGGCGAGATGGCCCTCATCGGCCAGGGGATGCACAATACCTTCGCCGAAGCCATTGAGGATTGCGTCCTGTGTGTGATGAACCGCGAGGATGTGGAGCGGCTGTTGCTCACCCGACCTAAAGTGGCATTGCGCATCTTTGAAGTTTTGGGGCGCCGCCTGCGCGAAGCCGAAGCGCGGTTAGAAGACTTGGCCTTCAAAAGTATTCCGGCCCGACTCGCCGCCCTGCTGCTCCACCTGGCCGACGAATCCGACGATGATACGATCCGCGGGCTGACCCACCAGGAGTTGGGCGAACGGATCGGCACTTACCGCGAAACTACGACCCAGACCCTCAATCACTTTAAGGCACAAGGGTTGATTGAGATCGGGCGCAAGCGTATCACCATTCTGGACCGCGAAGGGTTGCAGAAGGTTGCCGACGGTTAGACCGTTTGGGTGTTAGATGTAGAACGCCACCCCCACCAGGCCGGGGCCGGTATGGGTGCCGATCACGGGACCGAGGGTGCTTTGGATCGGCTCCGCACACCCCAACCGCTTTTGCAACTCCCGCCCCAGGGCAAGGGCTTCGTCGGGGACCAGAGCATTGGTCAGGGCGACTTTGGCTTCTGCCCCCCGGTCGCCCACCCGCTCCTCCACCAGCTCAAGCAAGCGGGCTTGGGCTTTGCGTTTCGAACGCACCTGCTCCAGCGGCTCAATGGCTCCTTCGTGGAGAAAGAGGATCGGCTTGACCTTGAGCAGTGTTCCCAGAAACGCCTTGGCGTTGCCGATGCGCCCTCCCTTGGCCAGATATTCCAGGGTATCCACGACGAAAAAGATGTTCATCTTGGGGACGATCTCTCGGACCAGGGCAACGACCTCTTGGTGCGTAGCCCCACCCTCCGCTGCCTCAACGGCAGCCCGGACCATCAACTCCAGTCCCGCCGCGGTAGAAAGGCTGTCTATGACGCTGATCTGGGCCTGGGGCAGCATCTCCTTGGCAGCCATGGCCGAGTTCCAGGTCCCGCTCAGTTTGCTGGAAATGGTCAAGGCGATGATCTCATGCCCTGCCTCGCTCAGTTCCCGGAAGACCTCTTGGAATTCGCCCGCCGAGGGCTGGGAGGTCGTCGGCAAGGTGGGAGATCGTTTCAGGCGGGCGTAGAATTCCTCATCGGAAATTTCAACTCCCTCCTTGAAGGCTTCCTCGCCGAAATGCACATAGAGAGGCACAACGCGGATGTCATGCTCCCGGATAAAGTCGGCGGGCAGATAGGCGGTTGAATCGGTCACGATTTTGATCATACAATCTCTCCTTTTCTTGTTCCCTGGGCTAATCCAGTGCTTCCAACGCTTCCTCCAAGAAGTGGATCAGGGCTGCGCGGGCATCTTCGCTCAAGCGGGAGAGATCGGCCTGGTAGCGGCGGGCTTGGGCAAGGAGGCGACGGGTCAGGGAAGCACCGGTGTCATCGTCGGTAGAAAGGGTTGCCCCTACGCTCAAGGCGGGTAGCGTCTCCAGAGGGGTTGTGCTACCTGCACGCAGGGCAAGCAGGACGCGAAACGGGTTGAGGTCCCCGGCCCGCGCTTTGACCCGCTTCATGTTCAGCAGCAACGCACCCACCATCTCGGTGCAAAAAGTCAAAGGGGCAGTTGCTTCCGGCAAAGAGGCCAACAAGTCGCTAAGGAGATCACGGGCATTGCCTTCTCGTGCGTTGCGCAGCAGGTTTAGGACTTGTTCCCGCACCCGCTGCCACTCATCGGGTAGATAGGATTCCTGCACGCCCAGAGCAATGGCCTGGGCAGTGGGTGCAAAGACGACCAAAGAGCGACCCGGACCGGCTGCAGCCGCCGCGCTACGCAGGGCGTAACTGGATGCGGCAAACCCTTTTTTTTCCAGCACTTTGAGCATGTCATACGCAGAGAAGCGGTTGACGCCTAACCGCTCGGCCACGTCGGAATAATGGACCGGGCCTTTATATTCATGGTACAGCTCCAGGAGCTTCTCCAGGAACACCCTTTGGCGGGCCGTCAGCTTCCGGTTCATTTTCTTTCCCCGACAGGTAGGATCGTTGCCCATTTTACACCTATCGGCTTCTTTTGTCAATGCCATCACTGCCCAACAGGCGGGTCCCGGCGGGTCAAGAAGAGCAACTTGTGTTTCAATTCCCCACTCGGAATTCTGGATTTTCAAACGCTACAGCGATGGTCGCTTGTTGGCCCACCTGCACAGTTTCAATTCCCCACTCGGAATTCTGGATTTTCAAACCAGATGGCGATTATGAGTACGGCGGTGAGCGACGCGGGTTTCAATTCCCCACTCGGAATTCTGGATTTTCAAACATGTCGGCCATTTTGACCGACTTGTCCACCACCTTCCGTTTCAATTCCCCACTCGGAATTCTGGCTTTTCAAACTGGCAGATTGGGTTTCATCCCCGGCGGGCGTTTGTGGTTTCAATTCCCCACTCGGAATTCTGGATTTTCAAACCCTGCGGTTGGGCCTTCACCACCGTCCCCGCCGATGAGTTTCAATTCCCCACTCGGAATTCTGGATTTTCAAACACATCCAGGGCTGGCCCTTGCCGCCAGTGAGGCGGCGGTTTCAATTCCCCACTCGGAATTCTGGATTTTCAAACGCCGCTATTGGGGGCGTGCAAGACGTGAACGGGCCGGTTTCAATTCCCCACTCGGAATTCTGGATTTTCAAACTGAATCTCCCCCTGCTTACCGTCCTCAAAGACATACGCCTTGTTTCAATTCCCCACTCGGAATTCTGGATTTTCAAACTCGGCGGGGTACACTGCAGGAAACCAGGGGGGTCAGGTTTCAATTCCCCACTCGGAATTCTGGATTTTCAAACTCACGCAAAACCGGCAACGCGGTGGGTTGAGCGTCGGTTTCAATTCCCCACTCGGAATTCTGGATTTTCAAACCCCATTGCCAGGGACGGGCTTGATCGTAAGCCCTCAGTTTCAATTCCCCACTCGGAATTCTGGATTTTCAAACACCACCGGTATCTTAGTGGTTCGGGGGACTTGATGGAGTTTCAATTCCCCACTCGGAATTCTGGATTTTCAAACCCTTTGGCAATGCGTTCACGCATAAGCCGCAGGGCGGTTTCAATTCCCCACTCGGAATTCTGGATTTTCAAACTGAGGAACCCGTTTCCGACAAAGGCGGCGTAGCCGGGTTTCAATTCCCCACTCGGAATTCTGGATTTTCAAACCAAAGAAACGATGGCGAAACACCCGTAACCCAAACATGTTTCAATTCCCCACTCGGAATTCTGGATTTTCAAACCTTTGTTATCGCCCTTGCGGCGAAGTTTCAATCCGCGGTTTCAATTCCCCACTCGGAATTCTGGATTTTCAAACGAAAAGTACAAGCGATCCGTGACGGATGGCCGTCCTGGGTTTCAATTCCCCACTCGGAATTCTGGATTTTCAAACCGAAGGGCCGACATTGGTGCGTCAAGCCGTCTGGAAGTTTCAATTCCCCACTCGGAATTCTGGATTTTCAAACTAAGGATAGAGGAGTTTCCGGTTAGCCACTATAAAAGTTTCAATTCCCCACTCGGAATTCTGGATTTTCAAACCTTGATGGCCCGACTCATAAACTCCTCACTTGTCGGGTTTCAATTCCCCACTCGGAATTCTGGATTTTCAAACTTCACCTTGCGAGACGTAATCTTCGGCGATAAAGTATTGTTTCAATTCCCCACTCGGAATTCTGGATTTTCAAACCAGCCGGGACAAGTAGGCAACGGCGCATTTATTCAAGTTTCAATTCCCCACTCGGAATTCTGGATTTTCAAACCTGGACGGTGGAGGTGGATCGCACGCCGCCGGTGATGTTTCAATTCCCCACTCGGAATTCTGGATTTTCAAACGGGAAAATGAGTAAATTGTACAGAATCAATGGGGCAGTTTCAATTCCCCACTCGGAATTCTGGATTTTCAAACATGAGTGCCTCGGCATAGACGGAGACGACAAACGAGGTTTCAATTCCCCACTCGGAATTCTGGATTTTCAAACTGGGTCGTCGGGTCCATTATCCGTGGGGGAAGTAAAAAGTTTCAATTCCCCACTCGGAATTCTGGATTTTCAAACATTGCCCTGGACGGCGACACGGTTGTCGCCGAATCTGTTTCAATTCCCCACTCGGAATTCTGGATTTTCAAACTTGGACGGCGCGGGCGGAGGTGAGCGGGCGGGCGCTGCGGTTTCAATTCCCCACTCGGAATTCTGGATTTTCAAACGTGCCGAACCAGGCGTCGTATACACGTGGCCGGATGGTTTCAATTCCCCACTCGGAATTCTGGATTTTCAAACTTTATAGACCGGGACGGCACCATTTGGAAGGTGCCGGTTTCAATTCCCCACTCGGAATTCTGGATTTTCAAACGCCTTGTGGAGTGATCATGTTCGCCTCAGTGCATTAGTTTCAATTCCCCACTCGGAATTCTGGATTTTCAAACGGGAGAGAAGGTGTTGGAAATCTCCTATGAGACGGTGGTTTCAATTCCCCACTCGGAATTCTGGATTTTCAAACGAAGGGATTGTCCTCTCCGCGAAGGGGGGCGTCTATGTTTCAATTCCCCACTCGGAATTCTGGATTTTCAAACTCATCGGACATGTGGAGGATGGCCTCCACCACGTCCTTGTTTCAATTCCCCACTCGGAATTCTGGATTTTCAAACCAAACCTGTCATCGGTTCGGTATCCTAGAATACGGGTTTCAATTCCCCACTCGGAATTCTGGATTTTCAAACACTAAGGCCCTTGTGGGCCGAACGCCAAAAAACTCAAGTTTCAATTCCCCACTCGGAATTCTGGATTTTCAAACCATGGGGCAAGGGTGGATTGCCTACGATGGGGCAATGTTTCAATTCCCCACTCGGAATTCTGGATTTTCAAACGTGGAATAATGGTTCGGAGGGGCAAGATGAAGGAGGTTTCAATTCCCCACTCGGAATTCTGGATTTTCAAACGCCTGTCGGGAAAGTGTATCGCCAGAGGCACAAATTTGTTTCAATTCCCCACTCGGAATTCTAGATTTTCAAACTTATACCGACCGGTCCAACGCCGTTGTAATGAAAGAGTTTCAATTCCCCACTCGGAATTCTGGATTTTCAAACACAGCCACGGTCTCCCGTCTTCGTCCCATTCCACGAGTTTCAATTCCCCACTCGGAATTCTGGATTTTCAAACCCCAGAACGGGCGACCGGCTCCATCATAGGATGGACGTTTCAATTCCCCACTCGGAATTCTGGATTTTCAAACTCGCGATCGCAGGAGACGATGATGTCTCCATTAATGGTTTCAATTCCCCACTCGGAATTCTGGATTTTCAAACCCAACCCCTCCACCGCCCGCTTCTCCAATTCTGAGGTTTCAATTCCCCACTCGGAATTCTGGATTTTCAAACCCCGCAAGGTGGCCCCGAAGGGAAGAATCGGGGCATTGTTTCAATTCCCCACTCGGAATTCTGGATTTTCAAACCAGCAAGAGGAACCGGCAAAGGGAGGGAGAACCGAGGTTTCAATTCCCCACTCGGAATTCTGGATTTTCAAACCGGGGAGGAGCAAGTTCTGGGACAGACGGCGACGGGTTTCAATTCCCCACTCGGAATTCTGGATTTTCAAACTCGCCCTCCACCATCTGCCGTCCGTGCAGAATCCCCCGTTTCAATTCCCCACTCGGAATTCTGGATTTTCAAACTCCCACTGGCTACCCCAGAAAGCGGCGTCTGCCATAAGTTTCAATTCCCCACTCGGAATTCTGGATTTTCAAACGTCTGCAAAGTTTAGCCGGTTAGTAGAATTTGTGTTGTTTCAATTCCCCACTCGGAATTCTGGATTTTCAAACCCCGCAAGGTGGGCATCTTTCGGGGCGGAGGTACTATGTTTCAATTCCCCACTCGGAATTCTGGATTTTCAAACCAAGGTAATCCAAAAAGTTGCCGAGATTCGAGAGAAGTTTCAATTCCCCACTCGGAATTCTGGATTTTCAAACTTACACCATCCAGGGTGACGGCCACGTATCCGTCATCGTTTCAATTCCCCACTCGGAATTCTGGATTTTCAAACATTTATAATTTATTTCTAAAATGGCATTCTGGAAATGTTTCAATTCCCCACTCGGAATTCTGGATTTTCAAACTCCGTTTCATCTCTTTGTTTACCGTAACGTGGGATAGTTTCAATTCCCCACTCGGAATTCTGGATTTTCAAACTTCGCGATTCCGTCTATGACCCACGCCCATCGTCCCATGTTTCAATTCCCCACTCGGAATTCTGGATTTTCAAACTAAACGGGTGGTCGTGGGTTCGAATCCCACCAGGTCGTTTCAATTCCCCACTCGGAATTCTGGATTTTCAAACAGCGCGGTCAAGGCTGTCCTCAAAGCCTATGATCGTGTTTCAATTCCCCACTCGGAATTCTGGATTTTCAAACTCCCCGTTGCCGGTTCTGACTTCATGTTTGTTCCGGGGGTTTCAATTCCCCACTCGGAATTCTGGATTTTCAAACTCCCTGGCGCTCTACAAAGCCATGCGTGGGCTTGAGTTTCAATTCCCCACTCGGAATTCTGGATTTTCAAACGAAGAAATCAACTTGTTGCTGCGCGAAAAAAGCAAGTTTCAATTCCCCACTCGGAATTCTGGATTTTCAAACTTGGAGGTTAGGTAATGCTCCTGCGTGGGAGCACGAGTTTCAATTCCCCACTCGGAATTCTGGATTTTCAAACATAGCCCAATTTCATATTTCGGCGGAAAAGGTATGATGTTTCAATTCCCCACTCGGAATTCTGGATTTTCAAACGAACCGCCCACTCAAGCACGAGTACAAGGTCTGCGGCGTTTCAATTCCCCACTCGGAATTCTGGATTTTCAAACGAAAGCGTCGTTACAACAGGAGCGTGAGGTTATGGCGGTTTCAATTCCCCACTCGGAATTCTGGATTTTCAAACTTCGTCCAGTCTCCCCTATACGATGGTGTTGAACTGGTTTCAATTCCCCACTCGGAATTCTGGATTTTCAAACATAGCGACATCGTTTTGTTTGAAGACATCTTTTTTGAGGTTTCAATTCCCCACTCGGAATTCTGGATTTTCAAACTATGAGAACGGTCAATACATTGTGGCTTTGGTAAAATGTTTCAATTCCCCACTCGGAATTCTGGATTTTCAAACCAGTTGGGGAATGGGCCGGGGCCGAGGCCGATTACCGTTTCAATTCCCCACTCGGAATTCTGGATTTTCAAACGAGGGGGGTAGTGAGCTGATGAAGGAGACGGCGATTGGTTTCAATTCCCCACTCGGAATTCTGGATTTTCAAACTCCAACAGAGCGCGAGAGCGCACCATAGGCGGTGGGTGTTTCAATTCCCCACTCGGAATTCTGGATTTTCAAACTTGAGATTGATGGGCATAACATGCACTTTGTTTCAGTTTCAATTCCCCACTCGGAATTCTGGATTTTCAAACTTAAAACTCTCTGCCGCATCCACAAGTGCGTCAACAGTTTCAATTCCCCACTCGGAATTCTGGATTTTCAAACTACACCACCATTATACCATAGAATTTCGGAATTGTCGTTTCAATTCCCCACTCGGAATTCTGGATTTTCAAACTAAAATTCAGTTTAACTGTGATCTCAAATTCCTCCATTGTTTCAATTCCCCACTCGGAATTCTGGATTTTCAAACCTCAAATTCCTCCATTTTACCCTCCCAAAAGTATTTTGTTTCAATTCCCCACTCGGAATTCTGGATTTTCAAACTTACCCTGGCCGACCTGCGCCGCATCGGCGAGGTCTGGGTTTCAATTCCCCACTCGGAATTCTGGATTTTCAAACAAAAGCCGCCTACCCGGCTCATCCCAAATAAGCCGGAGTTTCAATTCCCCACTCGGAATTCTGGATTTTCAAACCGCATCTCTGCCGGTACATCCTTCCACCCCATTTATTGTTTCAATTCCCCACTCGGAATTCTGGATTTTCAAACTACCGGACGGGTATGTGTGCATCGTCCGGATATTACGTTTCAATTCCCCACTCGGAATTCTGGATTTTCAAACCCCTGTGGGGCATCCGGAACGGGTGGTTAGGCCCCTGTTTCAATTCCCCACTCGGAATTCTGGATTTTCAAACTCGTTCATTGTTTTTGAGGATCCACTTTCCATCTTCGTTTCAATTCCCCACTCGGAATTCTGGATTTTCAAACAAAGGCGCGGAGCGGGGCGGTCGCGGGAATGGCCTTGGTTTCAATTCCCCACTCGGAATTCTGGATTTTCAAACGGATGTCCGGGGAAGGGTGGGACATCCTGGTCCTCTCGTTTCAATTCCCCACTCGGAATTCTGGATTTTCAAACCAGCATTCCGCATCCTCTATGTCGGCGTGGCCCTGTAGTTTCAATTCCCCACTCGGAATTCTGGATTTTCAAACTTTGAACCGACGCCGATTGAAATCGTCGGTTCGCTGTTTCAATTCCCCACTCGGAATTCTGGATTTTCAAACTTGGCCCATTCAGGCTCCGCGTATTTTGATTCAAGCAAGTTTCAATTCCCCACTCGGAATTCTGGATTTTCAAACTTGTTCCGGCATTCCTGAAATGGGTTATGCCGGAACAGTTTCAATTCCCCACTCGGAATTCTGGATTTTCAAACCGCACTTTAGCAGCGTCAAGGCTCTCCTGCAGTACTAGTTTCAATTCCCCACTCGGAATTCTGGATTTTCAAACTGGTCGCGGCGTTCGGCGGCCAGTGGCGTCAATGGCTCGTTTCAATTCCCCACTCGGAATTCTGGATTTTCAAACTTGCTACACGTGCTACAAAATGGCGGTTCAAGGCAATGTTTCAATTCCCCACTCGGAATTCTGGATTTTCAAACAGGCTGGGGCCTTTCTCCCTGCGTCGGGGTCTGTTTCGTTTCAATTCCCCACTCGGAATTCTGGATTTTCAAACTTGTGGACACCTTCGGCGACCTGCTTGGGTTGCCGATGTTTCAATTCCCCACTCGGAATTCTGGATTTTCAAACTGGATTGCCGCCGCCGACGAATCCTACAAGGAGGCCCGTTTCAATTCCCCACTCGGAATTCTGGATTTTCAAACCAAACGGATAATCGGGCCATTCGGCCCAAAATGCTCGTTTCAATTCCCCACTCGGAATTCTGGATTTTCAAACTCGCCGTAAGCCTGGGCTTCACCGCCTCAATGATCTGTTTCAATTCCCCACTCGGAATTCTGGATTTTCAAACTGGGAGACGAGAACGTCCCGGTTCCCTGGTAGATGCGTTTCAATTCCCCACTCGGAATTCTGGATTTTCAGACCGCAACCCATTTTGTCTTTGCGTAGAACAGGGACAAGTTTCAATTCCCCACTCGGAATTCTGGATTTTCAAACAAAGATATTGGTCATCGATTCTAAGGATGACCTGATGGTTTCAATTCCCCACTCGGAATTCTGGATTTTCAAACTTTCCGCCATTTTTGTTCCTCCTTTTCTTTTTTCGCCCAGTTTCAATTCCCCACTCGGAATTCTGGATTTTCAAACGTGGAATCAACGCCCGAATGGGAAACTATCTATGCAGGTTTCAATTCCCCACTCGGAATTCTGGATTTTCAAACCATGCGGCGACCGGGCTGTTCTTAGGATACATGTCCGGTTTCAATTCCCCACTCGGAATTCTGGATTTTCAAACCAAAATTGACAACCCCGGCATCGTCCGTGACCCCCGTGTTTCAATTCCCCACTCGGAATTCTGGATTTTCAAACTTGGATGATAGCGTGTTCTAGGTGTCTGCTTGAAATTAGTTTCAATTCCCCACTCGGAATTCTGGATTTTCAAACCAGCGACGACGCTCCGGGTGCCGATGCGGTTGATATAGTTTCAATTCCCCACTCGGAATTCTGGATTTTCAAACTCAAACCTCTATCCATCTTGAGGCTATCGCTTGTCGCAGTTTCAATTCCCCACTCGGAATTCTGGATTTTCAAACGCGGCGACGACAATTTGCTTGCGGAGCGATAGCTCATGTTTCAATTCCCCACTCGGAATTCTGGATTTTCAAACGGTCCCCCCCGCGCACGTGGGGCCGGACGAACGTGGTTTCAATTCCCCACTCGGAATTCTGGATTTTCAAACTCATGCCGCAACCGGGTTATTCCTGGGGTACATGTCCGTTTCAATTCCCCACTCGGAATTCTGGATTTTCAAACGAGAGAAGGCGGTGTGGTAGGCCAACAAAGAGCGGTCGTTTCAATTCCCCACTCGGAATTCTGGATTTTCAAACTGTTTGTCCGAGGATTTTCCAATTGTCTCGTTGGTGGTTTCAATTCCCCACTCGGAATTCTGGATTTTCAAACGTGGTGCAGAGATTGAGTCTGATCACGGCAACTATCATGTTTCAATTCCCCACTCGGAATTCTGGATTTTCAAACCATTAGTGGTAGAATTGAATAGGACACCAAAATAAAGTTTCAATTCCCCACTCGGAATTCTGGATTTTCAAACGTTGCTCCGAGAGTGGGCTGCATATATTTCTGATGCGTTTCAATTCCCCACTCGGAATTCTGGATTTTCAAACGTTACCTGTACCCATTTCTGTCCGTTACGCAAGATCGTTTCAATTCCCCACTCGGAATTCTGGATTTTCAAACCCCCGTGCATAAGAGCACGCGCTCGCTCTGATCACAAGTTTCAATTCCCCACTCGGAATTCTGGATTTTCAAACGTGGAGAAACCCTGTTACACGCCGCGTCGTATGGGCAGTTTCAATTCCCCACTCGGAATTCTGGATTTTCAAACCTGTTCGCAACTACCCTGACGGCGGCGTGGTACCCTGGTTTCAATTCCCCACTCGGAATTCTGGATTTTCAAACCTATGCGCACGGGAGTTTATAAAAATGAAATGAGATGTTTCAATTCCCCACTCGGAATTCTGGATTTTCAAACTTGTTGGTGTTGGCGCGTCCGTTGTCGACGGCCACGTGTTTCAATTCCCCACTCGGAATTCTGGATTTTCAAACAAAGATCCAATCTGGGATTCTAAGATCCCGGCGAGACGTTTCAATTCCCCACTCGGAATTCTGGATTTTCAAACCCAACAGAGTAAGCCTGGAGAACTCCACCGGCAAGCGTTTCAATTCCCCACTCGGAATTCTGGATTTTCAAACCCTACTTGAAAGTATTCAATTGTTAGCGTTTTCCCCCCGTTTCAATTCCCCACTCGGAATTCTGGATTTTCAAACACCGTTCCCCCCTGCTATGGACAGGCTAAGTGCCCCTGTTTCAATTCCCCACTCGGAATTCTGGATTTTCAAACACCACAACCGGTCAGCCACCTGCCGTACACCCAGATGTTTCAATTCCCCACTCGGAATTCTGGATTTTCAAACTATTGCCACCGGCGTACACTTCCTCAATGGCGTCCCTGTTTCAATTCCCCACTCGGAATTCTGGATTTTCAAACTATTGTATTCGTGCCACAGTTCCGATCCCGTGCCGTTGGTTTCAATTCCCCACTCGGAATTCTGGATTTTCAAACCCGCCGCGCTTAGCATTCTGGCGGCAAGGTCCATCGGTTTCAATTCCCCACTCGGAATTCTGGATTTTCAAACTACGCATGATTGTTTGGGTTGTACGGATCTCTTATAGTTTCAATTCCCCACTCGGAATTCTGGATTTTCAAACATGAAGATGGCGGTAGTGCTAGGGAAAATGTGTATTTGGTTTCAATTCCCCACTCGGAATTCTGGATTTTCAAACATGAAGATGGCGGTAGTGCTAGGGAAAATGTGTATTTGGTTTCAATTCCCCACTCGGAATTCTGGATTTTCAAACCACTCGCTGGCGGGAGATGTCCAGCTCGCGGGCTGCGTTTCAATTCCCCACTCGGAATTCTGGATTTTCAAACTTCGGATTTATTCTTTTGGCCTTTATTTGCGGATTCAGTTTCAATTCCCCACTCGGAATTCTGGATTTTCAAACAAGATCAAGGCTTCAATCATCCGCTATGGATTCAAAGGTTTCAATTCCCCACTCGGAATTCTGGATTTTCAAACTCTGGACCTCATGGGGATTGAAAGGATCGGCCCCCATGTTTCAATTCCCCACTCGGAATTCTGGATTTTCAAACTGGGCTGGATCTGAACGGATATGCCTTCTCTGAAGCGTTTCAATTCCCCACTCGGAATTCTGGATTTTCAAACACGATGCGGCCCTGGCAGTGTTGAAGGCCCACGCCGAGTTTCAATTCCCCACTCGGAATTCTGGATTTTCAAACCCGGAGACGAGGGAGGCCATTGAGCAATTATGGAAGTTTCAATTCCCCACTCGGAATTCTGGATTTTCAAACCTCTCTGCTTTGGGGGTGGAGCCGTGAGAATTCCGAAAGTTTCAATTCCCCACTCGGAATTCTGGATTTTCAAACGTGGACGGTCCAAAAGACGCACGCGATGGGCAAATCGTTTCAATTCCCCACTCGGAATTCTGGATTTTCAAACGTGGTATCTATCGTGGGGGTAGCAATTCCGAGTATCCGGTTTCAATTCCCCACTCGGAATTCTGGATTTTCAAACTACTCCACCAGATAAAGCAATATACCCTGTCAGATTGTTTCAATTCCCCACTCGGAATTCTGGATTTTCAAACAAGGTTTACGAATCGGGAATCGTTCCCTATATAGCGTGTTTCAATTCCCCACTCGGAATTCTGGATTTTCAAACTTCTGAGTGTTGAGAAAGGAGGACGGCTATGACACTTGTTTCAATTCCCCACTCGGAATTCTGGATTTTCAAACACGACTCTTAGATGCAGAACGACGACGCAACTCTTTGTTTCAATTCCCCACTCGGAATTCTGGATTTTCAAACTTTCCCCACATTGTGCCGTATACACCCCTTGACAACTGTTTCAATTCCCCACTCGGAATTCTGGATTTTCAAACTTCAGGAGCGTGCCGGTGGGGGTTCGAATCCCCCCGTTTCAATTCCCCACTCGGAATTCTGGATTTTCAAACCACTGAAAGGGGGGTTGAAATGATTGTCGCGCTGTCGTTTCAATTCCCCACTCGGAATTCTGGATTTTCAAACTGCAAAACAGGCCAGCCGGGAGCCTCGATCCCGGCGAGTTTCAATTCCCCACTCGGAATTCTGGATTTTCAAACAAAGCGTAAAAGATCTACCGGAGTGGGCACTTAAATAGTTTCAATTCCCCACTCGGAATTCTGGATTTTCAAACGTTTCTGAAGGTTGGGGATGTGGTTACCCTTGTCCCCGTTTCAATTCCCCACTCGGAATTCTGGATTTTCAAACCCAAAGTGCACAACATAAAAGGCGTCTTGCCCAAGTGTTTCAATTCCCCACTCGGAATTCTGGATTTTCAAACGTCGTGGACGACGCTCCGTGGGGTGCCTTGTACAGTGAGTTTCAATTCCCCACTCGGAATTCTGGATTTTCAAACAACGTTACCAAGTCTCATGGCCCAACAAGAGCGGGCGGGTTTCAATTCCCCACTCGGAATTCTGGATTTTCAAACCCCGTTCCTGCAAGGAACAATTGACGAGAAAATGGCGTTTCAATTCCCCACTCGGAATTCTGGATTTTCAAACTTATCAGGGCACTGTATGACAGAGATGCCCTGATGCGGGTTTCAATTCCCCACTCGGAATTCTGGATTTTCAAACGGAAACGTTATGTGGGCGAATATAGGTGGAAAGATAGTTTCAATTCCCCACTCGGAATTCTGGATTTTCAAACCAGGTGAACGTCGCACATTCGGTAAGGTTGTCCCGTTGTTTCAATTCCCCACTCGGAATTCTGGATTTTCAAACCGGTCGCGCTCCTGTTTCAGCCAGCCCAGATTGTAGGTTTCAATTCCCCACTCGGAATTCTGGATTTTCAAACATGAGCTTTGCGCGATTCATGATGTCCTCCGCCCGCTGTTTCAATTCCCCACTCGGAATTCTGGATTTTCAAACCCCCTGAGCGTTATTGAAAGCGCGGTTGCCAAGTTTGAGTTTCAATTCCCCACTCGGAATTCTGGATTTTCAAACATGTTGGATTCAGCCATCGCTTTGGAGTCACGTTCCCGTTTCAATTCCCCACTCGGAATTCTGGATTTTCAAACTCAGTACCCCGGCCACGATGGGGACCACAGGGGCGATCGTTTCAATTCCCCACTCGGAATTCTGGATTTTCAAACTGGGGACTACGACGCCCTACAATCTGGGCTGGCTGAGTTTCAATTCCCCACTCGGAATTCTGGATTTTCAAACTCCAAAATGGGGAAATGTCACCATCAGGGATGCGATCTGTTTCAATTCCCCACTCGGAATTCTGGATTTTCAAACGATATTCGGGATATTCTTTCAGCCGGTCGGCGTTGATGTTTCAATTCCCCACTCGGAATTCTGGATTTTCAAACATGACGGGACCTTCCTGCTCCGCCCCGGAGAGGAAGGTGTTTCAATTCCCCACTCGGAATTCTGGATTTTCAAACGCCTTTTTTCTTGCTTCCTCACAACAGCGTCATCACTGTTTCAATTCCCCACTCGGAATTCTGGATTTTCAAACCCGTTGGCCTTGACCACGTAGGTATAGTCGGCGAACCAGTTTCAATTCCCCACTCGGAATTCTGGATTTTCAAACCCGCCGTTTTATGTCCAACACCCGTGCCTACGGTGCGGTTTCAATTCCCCACTCGGAATTCTGGATTTTCAAACCGGTCATCTTGCAGTTTGAGGTTGCTCCCACGCAGGGTTTCAATTCCCCACTCGGAATTCTGGATTTTCAAACAAATGCTCCCAAGTAGCATTGAGGCCGAGAAAGCGGGTTTCAATTCCCCACTCGGAATTCTGGATTTTCAAACGGGTGGCTCCTCACTGAGTGGGGGTGGGTTCCCCCGCTGTTTCAATTCCCCACTCGGAATTCTGGATTTTCAAACCTGGGCAAAGGCCAAAAGGGCGACAGAGATGAAGGCGTTTCAATTCCCCACTCGGAATTCTGGATTTTCAAACATTGAGGACGCCCTGCGCTCCCGCGCAGGAGCACAATAGTTTCAATTCCCCACTCGGAATTCTGGATTTTCAAACGGGGACTGTACTTCGGCGACTATATCCAGAAGTAGTGTTTCAATTCCCCACTCGGAATTCTGGATTTTCAAACATAGATGATCTCTGTGGCTTTGCCGTTGCGGTGGATGTTTCAATTCCCCACTCGGAATTCTGGATTTTCAAACAAGGAGATTTGGGCCAAAGCGGTGGCGCTGGCACTCTTGTTTCAATTCCCCACTCGGAATTCTGGATTTTCAAACTACGAGACACGAAGGCGATATTTCGCATCTGTGTCGGTTTCAATTCCCCACTCGGAATTCTGGATTTTCAAACCGAGAAGGTTGCGGACACAGCCTTTGCCCTTCCGGGGGTTTCAATTCCCCACTCGGAATTCTGGATTTTCAAACCGGGATGATAGAGCGGGGTTGGAGCGAAGTCTGCGCGGTTTCAATTCCCCACTCGGAATTCTGGATTTTCAAACGGGTGCAGACGGCACAATCTATGTAGAATGGGAGGAGGTTTCAATTCCCCACTCGGAATTCTGGATTTTCAAACCCCGATGCTTTCTCCCCAGTGATTCGGGGACAGCGAGGTTTCAATTCCCCACTCGGAATTCTGGATTTTCAAACGAACAGAAAGAGGCGGAGGTAGATTCCTTGCTGGACGTTTCAATTCCCCACTCGGAATTCTGGATTTTCAAACGTGTTCAGATTGCGCAGCTCGGCAAAAAGCAACTCAACGTTTCAATTCCCCACTCGGAATTCTGGATTTTCAAACTAAGAGTGTTGTTTATCGTTCTCTTGCTGTTCGTCGGTTTCAATTCCCCACTCGGAATTCTGGATTTTCAAACTTGGGCGGAATATCAGAGGAGGTCCGCCCTAGAAGAGTTTCAATTCCCCACTCGGAATTCTGGATTTTCAAACTTTCCTATCGTGCCATCTATGATTGCCATGATTTCATGTTTCAATTCCCCACTCGGAATTCTGGATTTTCAAACTGCTCTCCGAAATTCCGGCCCGCATTTGGCGCGAGTGTTTCAATTCCCCACTCGGAATTCTGGATTTTCAAACCAAAGAATCCAGAGGGGGGATGTTGTAAATATTCATTAGTTTCAATTCCCCACTCGGAATTCTGGATTTTCAAACGTTATACGGAGTGCTTATGGGTTTACGGATAAGCAGAGTTTCAATTCCCCACTCGGAATTCTGGATTTTCAAACCATAAGACCATATAGACGAGAATGCGGATGTAATCTGTTTCAATTCCCCACTCGGAATTCTGGATTTTCAAACTCCGTGCGCAGCATCGCTCACCGAATCCCCGATGCTAGTTTCAATTCCCCACTCGGAATTCTGGATTTTCAAACTGGGGGCCAGCACCCGGTCGCCCAGGTGGGCGCGAGTTTCAATTCCCCACTCGGAATTCTGGATTTTCAAACTTGGGCCGCCGACGACATCATTCGAGGATGGGAATAAGTTTCAATTCCCCACTCGGAATTCTGGATTTTCAAACGACCATCGGCTGCCGCCTGGCCCCCGTGGACGTGATTGTTTCAATTCCCCACTCGGAATTCTGGATTTTCAAACACGGGATACAGCCGGGCCTCCGTCTGTAGAGCGCTCGTTTCAATTCCCCACTCGGAATTCTGGATTTTCAAACTCACCCGGTCGCCCGGCTCCAGCCATGGCACGCCGGGGTTTCAATTCCCCACTCGGAATTCTGGATTTTCAAACTAGTGCCATTGCCCGCCACTGGATCCCAGATCGATAGTTTCAATTCCCCACTCGGAATTCTGGATTTTCAAACTTTCGGATCATCATCCAGCAGGCGGCAGGGGGGCAGGTTTCAATTCCCCACTCGGAATTCTGGATTTTCAAACCTCCGCACCGGCCAGCGATGCGTCGCCTCCACCTCGAGTTTCAATTCCCCACTCGGAATTCTGGATTTTCAAACCCAGCTTGCTCATTGCGCAAGGGGCGAACGATGGGGTTTCAATTCCCCACTCGGAATTCTGGATTTTCAAACCATCTTTGAGGGGATGGGGGAAATCATAGGAAATCCGTTTCAATTCCCCACTCGGAATTCTGGATTTTCAAACGTTGGAAGGAGAGTTATAACGGGAAGAGGTGGGAACTGTTTCAATTCCCCACTCGGAATTCTGGATTTTCAAACATCTCAGACTTCTTATCAAGTATATCGTTGTATGTATGTTTCAATTCCCCACTCGGAATTCTGGATTTTCAAACTTGGTCGCACCCGTCGTTACCGATACGGGGAGAAGTATGTTTCAATTCCCCACTCGGAATTCTGGATTTTCAAACTCTTGGAGGGCAAGCTGTGCAATGGTCTTTGTCGTCAGTTTCAATTCCCCACTCGGAATTCTGGATTTTCAAACGATGAACTGTGGAGGATGTACAGAGGTAGAATAGCCGTTTCAATTCCCCACTCGGAATTCTGGATTTTCAAACAGCAAACGGGCATTCGCGGGAAGATGCCCTAGAATCGTTTCAATTCCCCACTCGGAATTCTGGATTTTCAAACAAGGACGAACCACCCCCACGCCGAGAAGCCACCCCAGTTTCAATTCCCCACTCGGAATTCTGGATTTTCAAACAAGTGGACGGGGGAAGCCACCCCCACTCGGTAAGGAGCGTTTCAATTCCCCACTCGGAATTCTGGATTTTCAAACGTGGGGGAGCGATTGGGGCTGAAGCCAATTCCGATGCAGTTTCAATTCCCCACTCGGAATTCTGGATTTTCAAACTGCACTATTGCGATCCAGCGCAGCGGAGAATTCGGCCGTTTCAATTCCCCACTCGGAATTCTGGATTTTCAAACGGGAGCGGATCATCTCGTCCGTCCATACGCCCCCGTGGTTTCAATTCCCCACTCGGAATTCTGGATTTTCAAACTCTACTTTGAGGATGTTTTCAACCGGTTTGTATCCCCGGTTTCAATTCCCCACTCGGAATTCTGGATTTTCAAACGCGGGCTGCGGACCCGATGAAATGGATGCGCTATCCCGTTTCAATTCCCCACTCGGAATTCTGGATTTTCAAACGAGCAGGGTTGAGACCACCGGGAGAAATCTCAAGGGGGTTTCAATTCCCCACTCGGAATTCTGGATTTTCAAACCTAAATAGATGACGCAACGCCTCTTCTTCTTCCTTGCGTTTCAATTCCCCACTCGGAATTCTGGATTTTCAAACTAGACCGCAGGCCGTTCATGAGGACGGCACTTTTCTAGTTTCAATTCCCCACTCGGAATTCTGGATTTTCAAACTCCTGTCCGCAACGTTTCCCATATATTCACGTATGTAGTTTCAATTCCCCACTCGGAATTCTGGATTTTCAAACGATGGTCAGTGAAAGCCGTTGGACATGTTGAAGAAAGGTTTCAATTCCCCACTCGGAATTCTGGATTTTCAAACATGTTTCGTGCTCTCGCGGAGATTGGCAAGTGCGTGTTTCAATTCCCCACTCGGAATTCTGGATTTTCAAACACGGATACTGGGAGGTAACGACGCTGGATGACGACGTTTCAATTCCCCACTCGGAATTCTGGATTTTCAAACTTGAATACATCACCGATCAGATCAATGAATCTTACCGTTTCAATTCCCCACTCGGAATTCTGGATTTTCAAACAAGATCCCGGCCAGAAATCCTTTTGTCGCGCCCCGGCCGTTTCAATTCCCCACTCGGAATTCTGGATTTTCAAACCTGGCCGATCTCCTGGATTAAAATAGGGACCCGCCGGTTTCAATTCCCCACTCGGAATTCTGGATTTTCAAACCCGCTTTGTTGGTCGCCAATCGTGCCAATCGTTCCACGTTTCAATTCCCCACTCGGAATTCTGGATTTTCAAACGAGAGCAAGAAGAAAGGAAGCCAGGACGATATATCCGGTGTTTCAATTCCCCACTCGGAATTCTGGATTTTCAAACCCTTTTCGCCCTTTTCAAAGCGCACGAATACGCCGGTTTCAATTCCCCACTCGGAATTCTGGATTTTCAAACCAGGGTGGTGATCCATCCAAAAGATCCAATTCCCCAGTTTCAATTCCCCACTCGGAATTCTGGATTTTCAAACTTTGCAGCAGAATCCGCATCTAAGCAATGATGCCTGTTTCAATTCCCCACTCGGAATTCTGGATTTTCAAACTGAATATTGCATGGAAACAGCATCTTGCGCCACGAGAGTTTCAATTCCCCACTCGGAATTCTGGATTTTCAAACTGAGAATTTCAAGCGGCATGATCTGGAAAAGATCAAGTTTCAATTCCCCACTCGGAATTCTGGATTTTCAAACCCAGGCCGTGGCGAAGGCAGCCAAGCAGATTGCAAAGTTTCAATTCCCCACTCGGAATTCTGGATTTTCAAACCGGACGTCTCCGGCTCCTGCGCGACGTTTTCTCGGCTGTTTCAATTCCCCACTCGGAATTCTGGATTTTCAAACGAGGCCGGTCGTGTTTTCGGATAATCCAGAGCCGGAGGTTTCAATTCCCCACTCGGAATTCTGGATTTTCAAACGTGATGTCTATCTCTCCATAATGGCCTGGAGGATAGGTTTCAATTCCCCACTCGGAATTCTGGATTTTCAAACGATGCAGGAACAGGCCATGCCGTGCGAGGAGGCGAAGTTTCAATTCCCCACTCGGAATTCTGGATTTTCAAACTGCCGCGCCCGGCAGCCTGATCTATGCCGCCTTTGAAGTTTCAATTCCCCACTCGGAATTCTGGATTTTCAAACAATCTATGATTTCCAGCAGATCATCCGGCGTGATGATGTTTCAATTCCCCACTCGGAATTCTGGATTTTCAAACAATGATCATGGGATTCAAATATTCTGCCCCATGAAATGTTTCAATTCCCCACTCGGAATTCTGGATTTTCAAACCGGGCGATTCGGCGGCATCTATTTGGGATTCAAAGATGGTTTCAATTCCCCACTCGGAATTCTGGATTTTCAAACTTGAGATCAACCGCAGGATTGTTTTTTACAATGGGATGTTTCAATTCCCCACTCGGAATTCTGGATTTTCAAACATCTGCAACTCTTGTCCTTGCCGAAGGTGTTGGCAGGTTTCAATTCCCCACTCGGAATTCTGGATTTTCAAACCTACTTTGAGGATGTTTTCAACCGGTTTGTATCCCCGGTTTCAATTCCCCACTCGGAATTCTGGATTTTCAAACTTTGTCAAGCACTTATGGTAAAGTACAGAAAAATTTGTTTCAATTCCCCACTCGGAATTCTGGATTTTCAAACTTGTGATCATTATGGTTGCTGTCCTGATGATGAAGTGGTTTCAATTCCCCACTCGGAATTCTGGATTTTCAAACACGGTGAGTTTGAGGGGTACGTTGCAGTGTCGCTAGAGGTTTCAATTCCCCACTCGGAATTCTGGATTTTCAAACATTGACAGGTATATATCTGTCTACGACTACAAGTTTTGTTTCAATTCCCCACTCGGAATTCTGGATTTTCAAACCGCCAAAAGAGGGCGGTGGCAAAGGTTGTCGGTGGAGTTTCAATTCCCCACTCGGAATTCTGGATTTTCAAACGGTAACGCGCAGCGTCACTACCAGGCTGTGGCCGCATGTTTCAATTCCCCACTCGGAATTCTGGATTTTCAAACCGTGCAGGCCAGCATCACGCGAAACAAGATCGGCTAGTTTCAATTCCCCACTCGGAATTCTGGATTTTCAAACGCTGCCAGGATTCAGGGACAATGGCAAGATATGGGACGTTTCAATTCCCCACTCGGAATTCTGGATTTTCAAACTCCCCGTGCAATCCAGGGCCAGGACCGATTGCCCGTAGGTTTCAATTCCCCACTCGGAATTCTGGATTTTCAAACCTCTGGGAAGAAAGAGGAATCCGCTGCTGCGGTTATGTTTCAATTCCCCACTCGGAATTCTGGATTTTCAAACTCTCCAGATGAAGGAAGCACCAGGCCACTTGCGAGAAGTTTCAATTCCCCACTCGGAATTCTGGATTTTCAAACAGACCGAAGACAAGCAAGTGGAAATGAGGAGCGACCAGTTTCAATTCCCCACTCGGAATTCTGGATTTTCAAACTTACGCAAAGGCATATTAGCAACGACGTACCTAACCAGTTTCAATTCCCCACTCGGAATTCTGGATTTTCAAACCACTTCGGAGGTGGGTGATGTACAGTGGTTCTTTTGTTTCAATTCCCCACTCGGAATTCTGGATTTTCAAACCAGGGGCGTCACCAACGACTGCCAGCGTTGGCCTTGTGTTTCAATTCCCCACTCGGAATTCTGGATTTTCAAACCAAGATCCCAGCCGGGGATGCCCAGGAACTGGGCGGGTTTCAATTCCCCACTCGGAATTCTGGATTTTCAAACGGGAAAATGTTATCCTGAACATTGACGAGGAAGGCGTGTTTCAATTCCCCACTCGGAATTCTGGATTTTCAAACCGGAGGGGCGGTACGTGGTGGCTTTGGTGAAGGAATGTTTCAATTCCCCACTCGGAATTCTGGATTTTCAAACTTTGGCAATTGCGGGTTTGCGGGGTTTTTGCGGGATAGTTTCAATTCCCCACTCGGAATTCTGGATTTTCAAACGAGAGAGGGACATCCACGCCAAGCAGGCATAAAATAGTTTCAATTCCCCACTCGGAATTCTGGATTTTCAAACTCAAAACCCCCACTGCTGGCGGGACCGGGTAAGCCCCAGTTTCAATTCCCCACTCGGAATTCTGGATTTTCAAACCTGGTCCGCATTACAATTTTATTGCTAATGGTATTGTGTTTCAATTCCCCACTCGGAATTCTGGATTTTCAAACCTCCTTTGGCGGAACAGTCTTGGCTAAGAGCGCGACGGTTTCAATTCCCCACTCGGAATTCTGGATTTTCAAACCAGGGCCGGGGACACCTACCTCCCGGAGGAGGATAGGGTTTCAATTCCCCACTCGGAATTCTGGATTTTCAAACAATCCCGTCCGAGGCGATAGTCAGCGTTGTGTTTCCGTTTCAATTCCCCACTCGGAATTCTGGATTTTCAAACGAAAGGAGGAAACAATGAATGACTTCAAAGTGTTCCGAGTTTCAATTCCCCACTCGGAATTCTGGATTTTCAAACGTGGTTGAAGCCGTTGCTCCCGGAAAAGGGAGAACAGTTTCAATTCCCCACTCGGAATTCTGGATTTTCAAACGAAATTCACGCCTAGTGGCGTTTATCGTGTCACGTCAGTTTCAATTCCCCACTCGGAATTCTGGATTTTCAAACTCTTGGGAGACACGCACCCACCCTCTCCCTTCAATGGTTTCAATTCCCCACTCGGAATTCTGGATTTTCAAACGACGGAATATCAGGCATATACCCCTCCCACAAAGGAAGTTTCAATTCCCCACTCGGAATTCTGGATTTTCAAACATCTTGGAACAAGACCACAATCCCCTCCGGGCGGCCAGTTTCAATTCCCCACTCGGAATTCTGGATTTTCAAACCATCATTTCCTCCAGCCGCTATTATACCATACTTTTGAGTTTCAATTCCCCACTCGGAATTCTGGATTTTCAAACTGTTGAGGGTGAGGTGCCGGCCGCACGCGTCCTCGTATGTTTCAATTCCCCACTCGGAATTCTGGATTTTCAAACGGAGCTACGAGCGGGGGGACCTGGAACATTCGATTGCAAGTTTCAATTCCCCACTCGGAATTCTGGATTTTCAAACTTCATGCTATGGGAAAACGCCAGGGGCAACGTCATCGTTTCAATTCCCCACTCGGAATTCTGGATTTTCAAACGGAAAAAACCGACCCGTGGCGATGAAATTGTCAAATTTGTTTCAATTCCCCACTCGGAATTCTGGATTTTCAAACGACGTGGCAAGAGCATATCCCCGTCCTTTTCTTGGGAGTTTCAATTCCCCACTCGGAATTCTGGATTTTCAAACTGCGTGCGCCGACCGGGGCCAGCGTCCCGGTCGGCAGTTTCAATTCCCCACTCGGAATTCTGGATTTTCAAACTAGAAAGAAAATGGTAATAGAAAAAGAATATCAGGAGTTTCAATTCCCCACTCGGAATTCTGGATTTTCAAACTGGGCCAGCAATTCTTCTATCATCCTCCGCCGGATGGTTTCAATTCCCCACTCGGAATTCTGGATTTTCAAACCCATGCGTTTGGTTGCCGAAAGCATCAATTGTTGCCGGTTTCAATTCCCCACTCGGAATTCTGGATTTTCAAACTCCACACATCACAAAACACAAAACGGTTGCATTGGCCCCATGAAACCAACAGAAACAGCGCGAACTAGCATGAGAAATAGCCCTTCCAACCACCTCTCGACCTCTCCGCGAGCGAGACACCCGATCCACTCCTCTCCCTTCATCACACCGACCACCTGCCGGCCGTGCCCACCTCCATTCTACCGATTTCTGCCGTCTTCCAACCATCCGGCTCTGCGAACACGCCCGGTACCTTTGAAGGGCACTGCGCCGCTCGCAACCCTTCTTCGCACCAACACCACCATCAGTATAGCACAAAACCCCCTAAACGACAAACGCAACCGGCTCCTCCGGCTTGGCCCCACCCACCGTTTGGACCTTGCCCAGGCAGCCTTCACACAACGGATAAAAACGCACGCTGTCCTCTTCCGGGTTCAACACCCGATCCAACTTGTCCCGCAACAGCACCCGCTCTTTGGCCGTCAGAAAACATTCAAACAGGCTATACTGCGTCCATTGCCCAAACCCGGATAGAATCTTGTGCACCTTTGTCCGCCGCCGATCATCCGGGATGTCATAGGCAACCACATAAAAAGCAGTGCCCCGTTTGTTTTTAGCCATCCTTCCCCCCCATCGCTACCGGACCAGCAAGGGCGGATACTCCGGAATCTCGCCCATCAGAGTCTTGGCCAGCAGGCGAACCTGGAGCTCCAGACACTTTTTGTACGTCGCCTTGTAACCAAAGGTCGGATGGCGGATCTCTGTATTCAACCGCTCCTCGAATTTGGCCAGAAACGTGCGCCGCCCCGATTCTCTCAGCCGCCAACTCCCCAACTGCTCCTCAAAATCGGCCTCCTTGAGAATGCGGTTGTTGATGAGCGTCAGCACCACCGAATCCACGATGACGGGCCGCAGCTCCTCCATCAGGTCCAATGCCAACGCCGGTTTGCCGTATTGCGACGAGTGCAAATAGCCGACGAACGGATCCATCCCCACAATCTGGATGGCCGACGCGATCTTGTTCATCAGCAGCACATACCCAAAAGACAACAGCGCATTGACCGGGTCCGTCGGCGGTCGTTTGGCGCGGCGCCGGAACCCCAAATCCTGATTCAACAGACGGCCAAACACACTGAAATAAAAAGAACCCCCGGCCCCCTCCAACCCCAACAACCGGCCAATCGCGCTATCGGCTTGGGGGATGGAGGGGTCCGGCGGCCCCTCATCTGCCTCAACCGCCTCAACCTGCTTGAGCACCCTCTTGAGAGAATCGGCAGCCTCCTTCACCTGCTCATCTTTCCGCTTGCGATTGGTCCGCAGCAGGAGCGTCCGCTGATTCGCCAGCTTCCCTCGCACAAACGACCGGGCCAGGGGCAGCGAGCGGGCCGGATCGTCGTGGGCGCGGTACTGCTCAATGCGCAGCAGAGAATTCTTGGAAAAACCCGGCTCCAATCGCCCGCGGAAATTGCCATAGTACGAACAAAAACAGATGTCGGCCTTTTGTTCCAACAACGCCAACAAAGCCGGTGTGCTGATCGTGCTATCCCCCATCACCACTACCTGATCCACCTTGATCAGCGGCACCCGCACCTTGCGCTTCTCCGTGCCCTTTTCCTTGTTCGCCGGGATATTGACAACCAGCGTATCGCCGTCCTTGCGCACAAAGGACCGCTGCTCCGTCAGATACAACGTTGCCATCCCTTTCCCCTCCCTGCCTACAACGTGATGCCTGTCAGGGCACGCACCTCGCGGGGCAGGCAAACCGGCTCCAAGCTGCAATCGCGGCACTTGGCCAACCGCTCCAACGGCGGCGGCATCTGCCCCTGCTCCAGCAAGGCGAAAGCGCGGGCAATGCTGGCCTCCGTCCTGGCCCGCAACTCGGCGGTAAAGGGCACACGTTCCCGCCGCCGCGAACGAAAGTAAAAAATCTCCCCCTCCGGCACCGGGCGCCCCGTCCGCTCCTCCAAACAAAGAGCCTGGGCACAAAGCTGAATATGATCGTTCAACCACTTGCCCATCTTGCCCCGTTTGTACTCCACCGGACGGAGCTGCCCGTCAACCTCCTCAAGCAGATCCACAAACCCCGACAGCCGCAACCGCTCTGAATAGACATAAACCCGGCGATACATCACCAGATCGCCGTCCACCTCTCGGCCCGCCTTGTGCACCCTCTCGTGCTGCAAGATCCCATCCAACAACGGCGCATTGACTTCCATCTCACCCAAGACAAACGTTAGCCAAAATCGCCGCTCGCAATACTCCAACTGATTGAGCATGGAAATGGGCAAATAATCGGGCATATCGGTTGCCATCGGGATCCCCTCCGCCGGAAAACATGGATCATACCCGGAGGATAATCGGCCTCAACCGGACGTCCTGAAAGTTCGCCAGGATGCCCAAAGGTATCTTCAGGTGTCGCATCCAGGCCTTGATATTCTGGATACGGATATTGCTGATGTCGCCGACGGCGACGGGAAAAACCAAAAGCCTATCCTCAACCTGAATGTGGGAAAATTTGATCCCTGTGAGCGGTTGGCCTTTGTAAAACACCTGCATCTCCTTGCGCGGGAGAACGTCCAGCCCTCGCAGGTCACGCAACTCCCTGTGACAAGCGTTGGCATAAATACGGTAGATAAACCCCGGCCCCAGCGTCCTGAACACCTCGAACAGGCCACCTACCACCTCAAAGACCAGGTCCGGGTGAAGCAGCCCCTCCGTATTCACCAGACGTTCCGGCGGCTCGACCGGTAAGCTGGCCTCCCACGCCGATGGGGTCAGCACTCGCCGTTCGAATTCGGGTTCCGGCCCTCCAAAGCGGAAAAGCAGACCCACTTCCTCTCCCACCGTCTTGAGATAAGACAACAACTGAGCCAGGTGGATAGGTTCGATGCGCTCGGCGACCTTGAGCTCCACAACGACTTTCTGGGCGACGAATATATCCAGCTCCTGCCGCCCCACGATCCAGTCTTTGTAATAGACCTCATACCTGTCTTGCCTGACGCACGGGATGCCCAACCTGCGCAGGTCGGCCATCATCGCCTTCTCAAAGACAAACTCGGGGTAAGTCTGGCTGAGAGCATTGTAAACATCGTAGTAAACCCCGATAATCAGCCCCGTCAACTCCTTATGCAGCAACCTGGTCACAAGAATCCCCCCTCAACCCGCGCTTTTCCTCCCATCCCCCCAATCCGCGCTTTTCCGTCCATCCGCGGCTCCCCCCTTTCCAACCACAGACAAGCAGAAAGCCGCGGATACCCTCCCAATCCGCGCCTTTCCGCCCATC
>Ga0256914_1000088_pt1 | contig 86808 bp, 69 predicted proteins | sample HulkmetaG_FD_191571 | JGI IMG/M metagenome (GOLD analysis project Ga0256914, IMG submission 191571) | Hydrothermal chimney microbial communities from Main Endeavour vent field at the Juan de Fuca Ridge, Pacific Ocean - Hulk | ecosystem: Environmental > Aquatic > Marine > Hydrothermal vents ...
GGGGCAGGTGCGGGAGATGAGGCTGCCCCGCATCGCCCACTATCTGGTGGGCGCAGCCGTTGCCTTTGCCGTCTATGGGTTGGTCGGCGGCCTCATCGTGCCCACCGCCCCAGCTCTCCGCCCACCTGACCCAGATCGCCCGCGAAGCGTTGAGCAACATCGTCCAGCACGCCCAGGCCCGACGGGCGCAGGTCACCCTCTCGTATGAGGGCACCCGGATCCGCCTGTCCGTGACCGATGACGGGCGGGGATTGGAGCCGGGTCTTTTGGAGGATGAAGGGCGGCCGGGCCAGGGCATCCCCAACATGCAGGCCCGCGCCCGGCTGCTGGGTGGGGAGCTGACCATTGAGAGCGCGGATGGGCAAGGGACGGAGGTGATGGTCGTCGTGCCCTGCAGTTGCCGGGAGGTCAATGGCCCGTCGGAGGGGTGAAGGCGATCCCGCGCCCTCTACGGCCGGTTTAGGGATGGCTCTGCGCCGGACGTAGCCCGGCGTGCGGGTTGGAAGCCGGAGAGACTTGGTGGAGACGCTGAAGAGATTGATCAGCCCCGAATATCTGGTGGTGGGCGAACCGGGGCCGCCGGGCGGGCTGTGGCCGCTCTATGTGGCTCTGGGGTTGCTCTTTGCCGCCGGGCTGGGGGCTGCGCTGTGGGTGCTTTTGCGCAGTGCGCCGCCGAGGCGCAGAGAACGCGGAGAGAAAATCGCGGTTGAAACCGCACCTTGCGGGCCGTCGGCCGACCGCCCGCCTGCGCGGTCGGAAACTTGGCCGCAGGCCCGAAAGGAGCGACCTGAATCGCCGCCGTCTCCGGCGACTCTGCGGTGGGGAGGGACAGCACGGCGGGCCTGGGCTTGGTTCATGCTGTGGGTTTGTCTGGCCGGGCTGGGGGCGGTGTTAGGGCGTTTCGCAGGCTGGCCCGGCTGGTCGGCCCGCATCTGGCCCTACTCGTTGGCCGCGTTGGCGATTGCCGGGACGCTGGCCTACCGCTTCCGCCGGGTTCGGCTGCCGCCCTGGTTGGCCGCCCAGTTCCGGGTGCTGGCCCTGCGCCCTGCCCCCGTGAACGTTGGCCGACGATGGCTTTTGCTCGGCCTGGCGGCTCATCTGGCGGGCGTCGGCCTGGTTGTGGTCGGGCGATTCGGCCTGCCCTGGTGGACCGTGCCTCTGGCGTTGCCGGTTCTGCTGTTTCCCGGCATTGTCTTTGCCGTCGGCAGGGTGTTTCGTCGCAAGGGCGCGAGGGGCGGCGGCTCTTTCGCCCGGCATCTTGTCGCAGATTTCCTGCCGGCCCTGACGCCCCTGTTCGGGGCCTATGCCGCGACGCTGCTCTGGCTGGCCTATCACGCCCTGGGCATCACCGTCATCGGTTGGCAGGGGCTGGCCTTCCCCAACCCCATGACCTCCTTCTTTTACGTGGACGGTGTGCTCCTGGCGGCGGTGGCCTGGAGCTGGCTGTGCCAACTCGGTGTGGCAGCAGCCTTGTACCGCAGGGACGCCGGGGGCGCGGAGGATTCTGGAGGGCCGCCCGTTTCTTCGCCTGCTCTGCGCTTCGGCGGTGCGGAACCGATCCTGCGCCGGGCCGCTGCCGGACTGCTGGTCGTGACGCTGGCCTGGGCCGGGGCGGTCTATTTCGGCAAGCGGACCCACGGCGCGACGGCCAGCGACCCCTACGCCTACGCCCAGATGGGCGTGGACCTGGCCGAGCGCGGCACGTTTTTGCACCGCTTCTCCCTCTTTCAAACGGTGATCCCTTTGGGGATCGCCTGGGCGCCCCTGCAACCGGTGGGCTATCACATCCCCCGCAACGATCTGGGCGATTGCCCCAGCGTGTGGGCTACCGGCGCGTCGGTGCTATTGGCCGCCGGGTACGCGCTCCTGGGCGAAACGGGGTTGTACGTCACGACGCCCATCGTCGCCCTGCTGGCCCTGGCCGCAACCTGGGCGCTGGTGCAAGAGACGCTGCGGGGGGAGCCAAGGGCAGTGCGCCACCTAACCGCCGCCCTGACGGTGGCTTTGCTTGCCACCTCGCCGGAGCATGTAGACCGTCTCTTGGTCCCCATGGCCGATGCAGCGGCCCAATTGTTCACCGTGTTGACGTTGCTGTTCCTGTTGCGGGGGATGAGAAACGGAGGAAAGGGATCTTGGGCTGCGGCGGGTTTTTGCCTGGGTTGGGCTTATTGGGTCAGACACACGCAGCTGGTCCTCTTGCTCCCCGCGTTCCTGGCCCTCTTTTTCATCTCCCGTAAACGCTTTCCCAAATTCCCAATCCCCAGTTCCCAATTTACCATCTTTTCAATAGCCGCCCTCCTCGCCGCTGCCCCCGACATTGCCTACCGCTGGCGGGTGTTCGGCGGTCCCTTTGCCACCGAGACCACCGAGCTGCACCTGATGAGCCTGCGTCATATCGGCCCGGTGGCCTGGGAGATGCTGCGCGCCGGGTTGGTCGCCGGGGAGTGGGGCTACCTCTTTCCCCTGGCCCTCTATGGCGCGTACCGCCTGGCCCGTGAGCGCAAGCGGGAGGCGGCCATCTTGGGCAGCGCCTTTGCCGCCGTGCTGCTGGTCCACCTGACCTACCGCTCGCTGCGCCTGCGGGACCTGATCTCCCTTTTTCCCCTGGTGGACCTGGCGGTGGCCTATGGCGCGGTGACGCTGGTGCGCCGGGTGCGGCGCATCACCCAGGGGCGGGAGGCGTGGCTGGGCGCGGCCCTGCTGCCGGTGGCGGCCATCGCCTGGGTGATCCTCAGCCTGGCCATGAGCCGCTGGGCCATGATTGACAACCTGTGGAAGCCGGGCTGGGCCTCTTTTGGCTATATGCGGGCCGAGCAGCGGGCCGCTTTTGACCGCCTGGCTGCGCTGACGCCGCCGGAAGCGGTCATCGGCGCGTCCCTCAACGCCGGGGCGGTGATGATGTACACCGGGCGCGACGCCATCCGCCCCTACGACAGTTGGACCGAGGAGGAATGGACCATCTTTTTGGCAGCAATGGAGGCCGAGGGCCGCCCGGTCTACCTGCTGGACGACGGTGGCCTCATGGCCGCGTTCATTGAGCAGGAGCGGAGCCGCCGTCGGCTGACGCCCATCGCCGAGCTGCCGATCCCCCTGTTTTACACGCGGGATCGGGAGAGCGGATGGCTGTATCGCCTGGAGAGATAAGGACGACTTCCATGCGGCATCATGTAGAGATTGACCAGAGCATCAAGATTGAACAGACCCAGGGAGATACTGTACTTGCCTTTTCTAATGACATCTCACAGGTTCTTCTCATACCGGCAAGTGTCAAGCGGGCATGTCAACGGGCGTTGCGTGCCAGAAATGTCAGGCCGGGTATGGTTGTGTTGCGCATATTTGCTGCCGGGTTGGTGTTGTTGTTAGCAGAGCACGTTGATCAGATCGCCGGTATCACCATAGACACCGAGTATGTGGGCAAAGAAGGGGAGATCAAAGGGTTGCTGTTGCGGTTTCTTGCCGAATGGAACCCCGCGTTGAACAAGGATGCCATCACGTTTCGGCGTATCGGCAAGCGATCACGTGCGCACGCGTTGGCTTGGGAGACTCGGCGGGGGTTGCGTTCGCCCGACAAACGGGCCACATTGGAGGACCTGTTGCGTTATTGCTGACTCCCCTGAAAAAGGTCTTGATCCAGGGGCTTTACACCCCAGAGGCACGGAGTTCGCGGAGAAACAGCCTGTGCTCTCGGCGTCTCCGTGGTGAAACCGGAGTTTTTCCGGTAGAGTCATTGCTAAAAAAAACAGGATCGGGAGGACGCCTGTCTCGCGGCGCTCACAGCCAGGCTCACATCCCCGGAGTGGTTACCGGGGAGGCACCTAGCCACCCGATCTGCATCAACATTCTACCACAGAGCAATTAGCATGTCAACAAAATCTCCAGGGTCCGGCAAATCTGACGCGGCGGCGGTCCCGGCGTTGGCCGGATTGACCCTGCTCTTCTTTTGGAAGATCGCCCTGACCAACCGGGTGCTGACCGGCCTGGACCTGTTCACCTATTTTTACCCCTACCGCGATTTCGTCGCCGAGGCGTTGCGGGCCGGGCGGTTGCCCCTGTGGAACCCTTACCTGTTCATGGGCGCGCCGCTGCTGGCCAATTCCCAGGCGGCGGTGCTCTACCCCTTGCACTGGCCCCTGTTGTGGCTTTCCACGCCCAAGCAGATCGCCTGGAGCATCGTCCTCCACATCTGGCTGGCCGGGGCAGGGAGTTACCTTTTCGCCCGGCGGGCGCTGGGGCTGCGGCCCCTGCCCTCCTTTGCGGCGGCTGCCGTCTTTGCCCTGGGGGGATTCCTCGGCGCCCAGGTGGAGCATGTCAACCAGCTCAACGCTTCGGCCTGGTTGCCCTGGTTGCTGCTCTGTGTGGCGGAGATTGGGAGGCTGGGAAATTGGGAAGCCGGGAAACAGGTGTTGGGCGGCGGGGCGATTGTGGGGCTGATGCTCCTGGCCGGGCACACCCAGGCGGCCTACATCGTGCTCTTGGGGGCGGGGGTGTATGCCCTGATCGGTGGGATCGGAACCGCCGGGGCGCAAAGGATGCGCAGATCTGAGTCCACTGAAAAAACCTGGGACTCACCGCGGAGACGCCGAGAGCGCAGAGAGAAAGCGTATGAATCTTGCCGTTCCTCGGTGAACTCTGCGCCTCTGCGGTGCAAAATCCTTGGGTCAAGACCTTTTTTCAGGGGAGTCAGATCTGCATTCCTGCGTGCTTTTGGCCCGGTGGTGGCGCTGGCGGCGATGGTCCTGCTCGGCCTGTTGCTGGCGGCGGGGCAGTTGCTGCCCACGCTGGAGCTTTCCCGGCTTTCGGTGCGGAGCGGCGGGTTGCCCTACAAAGAGGCCGCCTCCTTTTCCCTCAAGCCGACGTTGATCTTCAAAGCCTTCCTGCCACCCCTGGCCTGGTCGCCGCCCTTTAGCGAGTATGTGGCCTATGTGGGGCTGATCGGCCTGGCGTTGGCCGCCGTGGGAGCCTGGGCCGTGCTGAAGAAAAAGCGACCCGGCGGCGCGATGCCGGCCCTGGCCCTGGTGGGCCTGTTTTTGGCCTTTGGTGCGTACAACCCGGTCTACTACCTGCTCTACAGAATCGTCCCCGGCTTTGCCCTATTCCGCGCCCCGGCCCGCTGGTTGCTGCTCTACAGTTTCGGCGCGGCGATGCTGGCCGGGATCGGGCTGGACATGCTGGCCGGGTGGACCCTAAACAGGCCATCGGCCCCCGCTGCGGGGGCGCAGAGAACGCCGAGCAAAAGCCTCCGTGTCTTTGTAGTGCAGAATCATCAGGTGCTCATCTTGTTGCTGCTGGTGGCGGAGCTGTTCCTGGCCGGGCGCAAGCTGGCCTACAACCATCCCACCGCCCCCGCCGCCTACGATTCGCTGCGCACCGCCCCGGCCCACCTGCTGGCCGATGCCGCCTTTGGCGGCGAACCGTTCCGCTTTTTGAGCATGTCCGACATCCGCTACGACCCCGGCGACATGGCCGACCTGCAAGCCATGTACGCCGATCAACTGAACGATGACGAAATGTACGCCCTCATCGTCGCCACCAAACTGAAGGAGGTGTTGGCCTACAACTTGCCCCTGCGCTACCGTCTCTTCAGTGTGGACGGCTATGACGGCGGGCTGCTGCCCATCAAAGATTACGTGACGTTGGAGCGGCTTTTTCTGGCGGAGGATGAGATCTGGCCCGATGGCCGCCTGCGCCAGCAGCTGCGCCGCATCCCCCCGGCGCGGCTCCTGGCCCTGCTCAACGTCAAGTATGTTATCACCGACAAGACGCGGGACGCCTGGATTGACGGCGTGTTCTATGACCTGGAACATACCGTCCCCCTGGGCCGGGTGACGCTGACCGACATCCCCCCTTTCGAGACCACCCATCTGGGCGTCGTCTCCTACCTCACCGGGACCGCCGAGCTGCCTGACGGGACGCCGCTGGCCCGCCTGACCATCACCGACACCCAGGGCGCGGTGATCGGCCGCACCCTCCGCGCCGGGGAACAGACCGCCGAGGGGCTGGCCGAGATTGAGCTGCGCAGCGCGGATGCCGAATCCGTGCTGCCTGCTCGGATCGGCATCCGTTCCCTGCTGCCCGATGGGGTGTTTCGCCTGCGGGGGCTGACCCTCATTGACGAGCGCGACGGGACCTTCCGCAGCCTTTCGGTGGATCCGAACTTTGAGCCGGTCCATTCGGGCGACGTGAAAATCTACCGGAACCTGAGCGTCCTGCCCCGTGCCTTCCTCGTGCGCCGGGCCAGGGTGCTGCCCAATGCCGAGGAAGCCCTGGCCGCCCTTCGCGACCCTGCCTTTGACCCGGCGGAAGAGGTTGTCCTGGCCGAGGGGGAGGCGTTGGACGCTCCCGGCGGGCAGGGCAGCGTGGAGATGGTCTCCTACGAAGCGGAGCGGGTGGAGCTGAATGTCCGCCTGGACGGGCCGGGCTACCTGGTCCTGACCGACACCTACTATCCCGGCTGGGAGGCCACGGTGGACGGTGAGCCGGTCCCCCTCCGCCGGGTCGATCTCTATTTCCGGGCGGTGCGTCTGGATGCCGGGGAGCATCGCGTCGTCTTTCGGTTCCGGTCGGCGCCGGTGCGTTGGGGGCTGGGTGTGAGCGCGGCAGCGTGGCTTTTGTGGGGAGCGGCAGTTGCAATCGCTCTTCTCCATTCTGGACGAATGGGCGCAAGTGGTGTATAATGGCGTAAGTAAAGAGCAGCGAGCGTAATCCGTAGTCAAGAGGAGGTCAAGCATGAACGTAATCAACCGCCTGGTCATGGTCTTTTTGATTCTGACGGTCATCATTGTCGTTGCCGTGTTTGCCATCGCCCCTCTGGAGACCCTGGCCCTGGTCGGGGCTGCCGTCGAGTGGACGCGTTTGGCCATCGAGGGGTATGCCAACGGCCCCAATTGGCCTCTCTTTGCCGCAGGGCGGGTGGTCATCGGTGGCGCGATTGTGCTCTTTTGTCTGTTTTTGCTCTGGTTGGAGCTGCGCCGCCCCAAGCGCAAAACGGTCCGTGTCCAGAAGATGGCCGGGGGGGAGGCCCTCATTACCGTCGACTCAATTGCACAGCGGTTGGCTTACAACATTGACCAATTGCCCGATGTGATCAAGGTGACGCCCAAGATCATCGGGCGGTCCAAGGGGGTGGATATTGACCTCCTCTTGGAAACCAGTCCCGATATTGATGTGCCGATGAAGACCGAAGAGGTCCTTCAGGTCACACGCGAGGTCATCGTAGAGCGGATGGGCCTCAAGCTGGGCAAGGTCCAGGTCAAGATCAAGCACGCGCCGTATCCCAAAGAATGAGGGCAAAGGGTGCGTCTGTCCCGGGGAAAGGGTAGCCCACCGTAGGCGACCCCGGTGAGGGGGGCATGGGCCTTTAGGAAGGAAGGTCTATCGGCGCACGCCTTCAATGACGATCTCCCCCTCCAAAATCTCCAGGCCGGTGATCACGACATCCAGTTGCATCTCGTCTACCGTTTCGTTGATGGTTTGGGAAAGCGTCTCCAACATGCCGTCGGGGATGGGCCATTCCCCGGCGGAAGCATCTTGGATCTCTACGGCGATCTGGCCGTCTTGCACGTGGGCGGTGGCTACGATGTAAAAATCGGTTTCCGTCGGCAGGACGTTGACCAGCCGTCCTCTGCCGTAGATTTTGCCCTGCGTGAACCAGATCTGCGGGTTGCGGATCGGTGCGCCGTCGTAAGCGGCCAGTTTGGTCGCAGCCAAAGAGGTTACCTCGGAATCGGTCATACGCAGGATGAAAGGTTGGCCCGGCGCACCACGCACATTTTGCCGGATGCGTGATTCCAACCGGCCGGCGGCCTCCGTTGAAACGATCAGAGGACGGGGAGGGGTAGGCTCCCCTTCCTTTTTTGCGAGAAAGTGGCAGGGGCCACATGCCATCCCAAGCAGCAGGATGAGGGGCAGCACCCGCCAAAGCCACGGGTGTCGTTGTGAGATCACAATCCGGCCTCCTGTGAATATTTGTTCCACGGGGATATTATAGCATACGTTGGAAGCGGAAGACGAATCCAGAGCGATGACCGCCGAGCACCCTGAGAACACGGCTGCCCATGCCGGGCGGTCCGGTGGGTTGGGTTTGGACCGTGACACCCACCGAGCGCAAGATCCGGGCCTGCCGGAGTTGCCGCTTGTTTCGCTGATAGAAAGTCTCCTTTTTGTTGCCCAGGAGCCGGTTCGGATTGCGCAGCTGGCGACGACCCTGCAGACCGGTACGGAGGAGGTGGAATCTGCCCTCAAGGAGTTGGAGGGCACGTATGCTCGGCGTGGGCTGCGCCTCCAGCGAAAAGGGGATCGGGTGCAGATGGTCACCGCGCCGGAAGCTGCTCCTTTTGTGCGCTCCTTTTTGGGGCTGGAAACGGGTGGCAAGCTCTCCCCCGCCGCGCTGGAGACTTTGGCCATTATCGCCTACCGTCAGCCGGTCACCCGCGCCCAGATTGAGGCCATCCGCGGCGTCAACTCGGATAGCGTGATCCGCACGTTGCTCAATCGTGGTCTCATTGAAGAGCAGGGCCGTCTGGAGCAAGCCGGGCGGCCCATTATCTACGGTGTGACTTTTGAGTTCCTCCAACAGTTTGGTCTTTCCGGTCTGGAGGATTTGCCCCCGCTCGGCGAACTTGACGCCTCTGCGGTGTGAACGCCCTGTCCGGCGCGGCGGGGCGCGGGTTATGACTTGCGCCGGGCAAAGGGGAAGGCGACGCAGGCCGTAGCGCGTCGCCGGGGATGAGGCCGATCAACAAGGCCAGCATCAGCAGTCCGGCGCAGAGCAAGTACACTTGATGCAAGGCCAAAAAGGAGGCCAAAGCGTAGGCGGCCAGGGGGCCGGTTGCGCTGCCAATATCACCGGCGGTGGCCATGATGCCCATCGCCATCCCCGACCGCCGTCCGGCAGATCCATCCCCCACGATGGCAGCCAGGACGGCGATGAGAGACCCCACGCTCAAAGAGACGAGGGCTACTCCCAGGGGAACCAGCCAAACCGCTCCCTTTGATGCCAGCAGGACAAATCCTCCGATGCCCACCAGCAGCCCGATCCGAACCACCGGCCAGCGATTGCCCAGGCGGTCGGATAAAATGCCGGCTGCCGGTCCACCCAGAATACCCAGGGAGGCCCGCAGGGCCAACATCACTCCTGCCAAAGAGGATACGCCGATGGTCACTCCCCCCAGTGGTATCCGCTCTCCCCATCGCTCCCCCAAGTAGCGGCCGATTGTGGACATCAGTACGCCGTTGCTGACGAAAAAGAGGGTGAGATAGATGGCTCCGGCCTGTAAGATCCGCCGATCCGGGGAACGCAGTTTCCCGCTTCGGGATGGGGGGAGAGAGCGTGGGGCGGAAGGGGGCACCGGTGGGGGGACGTTGGGCAGGGCAAAGAATGCCACGCCCAAGCCTACCGTGCTGACGGCGGCGCAGATACGCATGGCCGGGCGGAATCCCAAAGTGTCGGTGAGTGTTCCGCCCAAGATGGGGCTAAAGGCCAGACCGACCATGTAGGCAACCTGGTAGAAGCCGGTCATGCGACCTCGGTCGGCTTCGGTGCTCCAATCCAACACCATCGTATAGCCGCCGACGTTGATCAAAGCCCAAGCGATGCCCCATAGCAGGCGGGCGGCCAGCAGCGGCCCAAAGCCGTGCACCAGGCTGTAGCTCAGGGTGGAGAGGATACCCAAGCTCAGGCCGATCAAAAAGAGCCTGCGCCTCCCCAGCCGGTCGTTGAGGGCACCGGCCAGAAGGTTACCGGGGATGCGGATCAGCCTGTTGACGCCCAGCATGACGCCCACGGCCCCCAGGCCGATGCCGACCGCCGCATAGCGATTGGGCAGCACGGCATACATGGTCGAATCGCCGGTCAGGGAAAGGGCCAGGGCTGCGCCGAGGGGTAGGATCAGCTGCCCCTGGCGGCGGGTGAGCAGAGTCATGGAGGAGGAACCTGACCGGCGGAGGGGCTTTCTCCTCTTACCCCTGCCATTAACAAGCCCAGCTGTTCTGCCGTAGCCGTCTTTCCGTCTACGATGCCCATGATCTGCCCTTCGTAGATGACGGCAATGCGGTCGGAAAGGGCCATGACTTCATCCAGGTCCTCGGAAATGAGCAAGATGGCAGTTCCTTTTTCCCGCTGTTCCAGCAGCCGGGCGTGGACGTACTCGGTGGCGCCGATGTCCACACCGCGCGTGGGTTGGGCAGCAATCAACACCTTTGGCCTGCGCGAAAGCTCGCGGGCCAGGACCACCTTTTGGATGTTGCCGCCCGAAAGGTTCTTAGCCAGAGTGTCGCGGGAGGGGGTCTTGATCTGGAAGAGGCGGATGAGTTTGTCGGCAAATTGGGCGATCACCCGCAGAAGCAAAAAGCCCCGGCGGGCAAAGGGCGGTTTGTTATGATCCCGTAGGATGATGTTTTCGGCCACGGAAAAGTTTTGGATGATGCCGTCTCGCATCCGCTCTTCGGGGATGTAGGCCATGCCCAGATCGGTGCGGGGGCCGGGTTTCAGATCGGTCACGTCGTGGCCCAAGAGGAGCACCTTACCGGCGGTCAGAGGACGCAGGCCGGTGATCACCTCGGCCAGTTCGCGCTGGCCGTTGCCCGAAACCCCGGCCAGGCCCAAGATTTCGCCGGCGTGGACGGTCAGGCTCACACCGCGCAGGGCCTCCGTCTCCCGGTCGCTGAGGGCGTGCAGGTCTTGGAGGACCAACCGAGCTTCGCCCGGTTCCTGTTCAACCCGATCCGGTTTCATAACTACTTCGCGACCCACCATCATCCGGGCCAAGTCTGCTTTGGTCGCACCGGCGGTGGGGCGGCTGCCGATCCGTTTGCCGTCGCGCAGCACCGTCACCCGGTCGCTGATCTCAATGACTTCGTGCAGCTTGTGGGAGATGAAAATGATCGCGTGGCCGGCCTGCGTCATCTGGCGGAGAGTGGCAAAGAACTCGTCTACTTCCTGAGGGGTGAGGACCGCCGTCGGCTCGTCCAGAATGAGCAGGGCAGCATTCCGGTAGAGGGCTTTGAGGATCTCAACCCGTTGTTTCTGGCCCACGGCCAACTGCCAAATATAGGCATTGGGGTCTACACGCAGGCCATAGATTTCGGCCAGTTCCTCAAGACGCTGCGACACGCGATCCAGGTCGGTGAGCGGCCCCCGCGAGGAAGGCAGCCCCAGGGCCACATTTTCGGCCACGGTGAGGGTGTCCACCAGCATAAAGTGTTGGTGGATCATGCCGATCCCCCTTTCAATGGCATCGGTGGGGGAGGTGATGCGTACCGGCCGACCGTTGATGCGGATCTCACCTTCGTCCGGTGCGTACATGCCGTAGAGGATTTTCATCAGTGTACTTTTGCCCGCTCCGTTTTCCCCCAACAGAGCGTGGACCTCACCGGCTCGCACATCAAAATCCACATGGTCGTTTGCCAGCACACCGGGGAATCGCTTGGTGATCCCGCGCATTTCCAGATGTTCAATGATCACTTGCCCCTGGGGTTGCATGGTGCTCTTTGTCATGGCCTGCTCCTCCCATGTTGGTAGACCGGGGAATCGGTAGATTGGGATTGCCCAATCTACCGATTCCCAATCCGTCGCCGTTCAAGTGCTAGTCGCCGATGTCAATGGTGATTGTGCCGTTCTTGATTCCTTCTATTGTGTCTTCGGCCAGCTTCTTGACATCGGGGGGCAGGTCAAAGTCGGGGTTGTACTCGATGACCTCGCCTCCGTTCTTCAGGTTGATGACGTATGCCTTGCCGCCGTAGGTTCCCTTTTCAATCTGGTCAATGATGTCCCGCAGCACGACCGCCCAATCATAGACTTGGTTGGCTACGACGATGTCGGGGGCCAGGGAGGTCTGGTTGGCCTGGGTGCCGAACCACAGCACACCGTGCTCTTCGGCCTTACCGATGGCCCCGACGACCATCTGGGCCGTCCCGGCCAGCACGTCGGCCCCGGCGGAGATGTGGGTGCTGGCGGCCTCGGCGGCCAGGGCCACATCGGAGAAGGAGCCGATGTAGTTGACGTTGACTTGGGCATCGGGATTAGAAGCTTTGACCCCCGCCACAAAGCCGTCAATGTACAGTTTGGCATCGCCTGTTTCGATGGGGCCGACCACGCCGATCACGTTGGTCTTGGTCAACTTCCCGGCCATGACACCATTGACATAACCTCCTTCATGGGACGCCGCTTCGTAGGCAAAGACGTTGTTGATGCCTTCATCTACGAAAGTATCCACCGTGGTGCCGTGGGCGAAAGCCGTTTTGGGAAAGTCGGGGGCGATTTCCTTGAGAGAGCTGCCGTACTGAGAGCCGTGGGCGATGATTAGGTCGTAGCCTTGGGAGGCATAGTCACGGATGGCCGCGGCCGCATCATCCACGACGAACATGTTCTCCGAGTAGACGAGTTCCATCTTTTCCGGGCCGCCCATTTCGTTCTGAATTTTGATCAGGGCGTCGTACATACTTTGGCTGAAGGCCAGGTCGTTGATGGTGCTGGGCATGATGACGGCCACCCGAAAGACGCCGCTTTCCTTCTCGCCACCGGGGCCACAGCCGCCGACCGCCGCAACCAACAGGGCAAACAGGACCAGCAATGATAGCCACTTGATGCTTTTCATTATTCCTTCCTCCTTTTGATGGTTCTAAAGTTTCTAATCCTGTAACGCTCTGTTTTATACTCGTGGTTTTCCCCGGCATTCACCTCCTTCCCTACGGTGGATTTGAACTGCCCCTCGCGCTTATCCTTCCCTCTCGAAGGGCTTGGTTAGGGCAGAGGGTGAACGCACCCGCTGTACCGTCAGGACCAGAGCGATGATGGTCAGCACGTAGGGCAACATGACCATCAGATCGGAAGGGATGGGCACGCCTTCGACCTGAAGCCGCAGCTGCAAAGCGTTGACCATGCTGAAAAGCAGGGCGCCCAGCATCACGCCAAAGGGCCGCCAGCCGCCAAAATAGACCAGGGCGACGGCGATGAACCCCAGCCCGCTGGTCATGTTCTGTTGAAATACGTTCAGCAGGCCGATGGACATGGACGCTCCGGCGATGCCCGACATGATGCCGCCCAGGGTGACGGTGATGTAGCGCACGGTGGAGACGCTCACGCCCAGGGAGTCGGCGGCTTCCGGATGCTCGCCCACGGCCCGAATCTTGAGGCCCAGGGTGGTCTTTTGCAAGACGAACTGGGCGATGGGGACCAAGGCAAAGGCGACGTAGACCAAGATGTTTTGTTGGAAAAAGATCTCGCCGATGATGGGAATGTCGCCGAGGATGGGGATGTGAATGGAGGGGAAGCCGTTCACCGTCTCGACCGTGCCCATGAGCATTTGGAACAGCAAGGTGCTCATGCCCAAGCCAAAGAGGTAGAAGCCGATGCCGCTGATGCCTTGTTCCGCCTGCAGGTTGATGGTGACAAAGGCCATAGCCAGCCCCATGGCCGCTCCGACGATGATGGCGGCCAGCATCCCCAACCACAGGTTACCGGTTTGGAAGGTGACGTAAAAGGCGGCAAACGCGCCCATGAGCATTTGCCCTTCCACGCCCAGGTTGAGCACGCCGCTGCGTTGGCTCAACGTTTCCCCCAGCCCGGCATAGAGGTAAGGGGTCGCCAACCGGATACCGGAAGCCAGAATGCCGATGAAGAAAGATGTGGTCAAAACATCGCCCATGATTTTACCCTCCCGATTCTGCAGTCAGAGTTGTTTCGCGTTCCGGTTGATGGGTGGCTGCAATTTGCCGTCTGCGCTGCCGTTTGCGCCGCCAGATGTCGCTACTCACGACAAAGACCACGACCAGGCCGTTGAGGCCGATGATAAAGGCGGATGGGACTTGCATCACCCGTTGGAGTTTGTTGGCTCCCACCAGCAGTGCCCCGAACAGGAAGGAGGCCGGGATGGTGCCGATGGGGTGTAATTGGCCGAACAGGGCAGCCACGATGCCGTTGAACCCGGCCCCGCCGGTAAAGCCGGTCGCCGAGCCATCGGTGATCATCCGGTAGTTGAGACCGTAAACCTGGATGACGCCTGCCAATCCGGCAAAAGCACCGCTCAACAAAAGAGCGATAACGATCTGCCGCCGGACGCGGATGCCGCCGTAGCGGGCCGCATGGGGGTTCTGGCCCACGGCCCGGATGCGGTAGCCCAGAGTGGTGCGCCACAGGAGAATGTAGACCAGGATGGCCAGGCCGACGGCGATGACTGCGCCCAGGTGCAGGCGGGTGGGGACCAGGCGGGGCAAGCGGAAAGCGGCATCCAAGGGGGCGGTTTGGGGGATCTTGCTGGCCAGCTCGGCTTGGGCGGGGTCAATCAACGGGCCGCGCAGCAAATAGTTCATGATCTGGACGGCGATGGCGTTCATCATCACCGTACTGAGGATCTCGTTGACGCCGAAATATGCTTTGAGCGCGCCCGGAATCGCTCCCCAAAAGGCCCCGCCCGCGAAGCCGATCAACATTGCCAGAGGGACGACCAGCCAGCCCGGTCCTCCTGACAGTTCCAGGCCGACAACCGTTCCCAAGATGGCGCCGATGATCATTTGGCCTTCACCGCCGATGTTGATGACGTTGGCCCGAAAAGCGATGCAGATGCCCAGGCCTACCAGGAGGAGAGGGACGGCTTTGACCGCCGTTTCGGCCAGGGCGTTGCCGCTGCCGAATGCGCCTTCCAGCAATGCACCATAGGCCCGGATGGGGTTGGCCCCCAGCACCAACAGCATAACCGCTCCCACTGCCAATGCGGCCAGGGTTGCGAATACCGGTAGTAGGGCGTCTATGATTTGCGAGGCGTCGAATTTCTTCATCTCTCCTCCTGTGTTGGCAGATTGGTAGATTGGTACATTGGTAAGTTGGGAAATCGGTAGATTGGTGGCGCCCCTGCCCAATTTCCCAACGCCAGATCTTGACTCTGACGCCGATTCGTGGTAAGATGAGTGTGAAGTAGCGGCAACATAAGTCCTGGACCGGCTGGGTGTTCGTAGAACACCCCACTCCGCCTAAGAAAAGGCGGTGGTTATCGGCCCCCAAGCCAGGCCGCTATTTTTGTTCCCCACACTTTTTCTTCCACCATGACTTTGGACGCGATAATGTGCGCAGCCCAATTGTTACCTTGAGCGTGCTTTTGCTCAAAAGCCCAAGCCACAAAGTCTACCGCTTGCAATCCCGGTTCGGCCCATGAGTCTTGTTGTTCGATCAACACGACCTGATCGGGTACGTCCGCGATGGCCTCGCGTATCGCGCGTTCAAGTTGCATCTGCTGACGGCGTTGGTGTATCGCTCGTCCAGACGCAGCTCTATCCGCATCTACCGGTCTAGGTGCCGGCCTATCGCTCCTTCAGCCGGACGGGCAATTTGTACACCCGCACTCCCACGGCGTCGTAGATGGCGTTGCAGATGGCCGGAGCGGTGGGGATGGAGGGCAGCTCGCCGACGCCTTTGGCGCCGTAAGGGCCGGTGGAGGTCGGATGCTCGGCCAGGTGGACCTCCATTTCGGGCATATCGCCGATGAGGGGGACCTTGTAGTCCTTCCAGCGTCGCGTTTTGGGGATGCCTTCTTCCAGCACGTACTCTTCGGTCAGGGCCGTGCCGATGCCCATGACGATGCCGCCTTCTACCTGGCCCAAGAAGGCTTGAGGGTTGAGGGCGCGGCCTCCGTCGGCGGCGGCGATGACGCGCAGGACCTGCACTTTGCCGCTCTCCGGGTCCACGGCGACCTGGGCTGCTTGGGCGGCAAAGCCGAAGGCAAAGTGCATGTCCCCGCCTTGACCCAAAGGCAGCGTGTCGGGGGCGCGGTAGAGGTAGCGCAGGCGCGGCTCGCGGCCTTCCTCAATGAGCCATTGGACCGCCTGACCGAAGGGGGCATGTTGCCCTGCGGCCCGTAGCTCGCCCTCTTCAAAGCGGATGCTTTCCGGCGGCACATCCCAACGCTCGGCGGCGACATCGGCCAGGCGACGACGCAGGCCCTCGGCGGCGAGGCGCACGGCGTTGCCGCTGACGAATGTCTGGCGGCTGGCAGTGGTCGGCCCCCCGTCGGGGCACAGGTCGGTATCCGAAAGCAGGACATGTGCCCGTTCAATGGGCAAACCAAAAACCTCGGCGGTGATCTGGGCCAGCACGGTGGTCAACCCCTGGCCCAGGTCGGCGGAGCTGACACGGGCCGTTGCACTTCCGTCGGGGTAGACTTCTACTTCTGCTTCGGCTTGATCGGGTGCGCCGCCGCCGAACCCGGTGTTCTTGTAGGCACAGGCCAAGCCCCAACCGATTTGGGCGTTGGGGAACGGGGCTTCGGGAGGCCGGGAATCCAGCTCGCGGACGCGCCGTTCAACCCAGTCCAGGCAGTCCAGCAGGCCGACCGATTCGCGGAGGATTTGCCCGGTGGCGGTCATGGCGCCGACGCGCAGGGCGTTTTTGCGCCGCAGCGCAAAGGGGTCCATGCCCAGCTCATGGGCCAGGATGTCCATGTTTGATTCGACGGCAAAGGCCGACTGGGTGACGCCAAAGCCGCGAAAGGCCCCCGCAGGCGGGTTGTTGGTGAACATGGCGTAACAATCCACCTTGACGTTGGGGACTTGGTAGGGGCCGCTGGCGTGGGTGGTAGCCCGCTTGAGCACTTTGTCGGAAAGGCTGGCATAGGCCCCGGCGTCGCCTATCAGCTCCGCCTGGACGGCGACCAGGGTGCCATCCCGTTTGGCGCCGGTTTTGATGCGGATGACGGTGGCGTGGCGTTTGGGGTGGGCCAGAAGCGATTCGGCCCGGTCGTAGAGGATTTTGACCGGGCGGCCCGTTACTTGGGCCAGCAGTGCGGCGTGGATCTGCCCGGCAATGTCCTCTTTGCCGCCGAATCCGCCGCCGATGAGGGTCCCTCGCACCCGCACCGCTTCTTCCGGCAGGTCCAAAGCGGCGGCGATCTGGGCGCGGTCGGCGTAGGGGATCTGCGAGCCGACATAGACGGTCAGCTTGGGGTGTTCTTCGTCGTATCCGGCGGGAACGGCGATGCTGCATTCCGGCTCCATGAACATATGGTCGTAGGTCGGTGTGCGGTACTCGCGCTCCACGATGACATCGGCTTGGGCAAAGCCCTCCTCCACGTCGCCCAAGCGGACCTTGATGTGCTCCAGGAGGTTGCCGGTGGGCCATTCTTCGTGGACGATGGGGGCGTCCGGCTCGCGGGCCTGCTCCGCACTGGCGACGACCGGCAGCGGTTCATATTCGACGCGGATGTGTTTCAGGGCCTCGCGGGCGATTTCGGGTGTATCCGCCGCGACCACGGCCACGGCATCGCCCAGGTAGCGCACCTTGTCGTCGCACAGCACCGGCCAATCCTGGTAGACCAGGCCATGGCGGTTGCGGCCCGGCACGTCCTGGTAGGTCAGGACGGCGTGGACGCCGGGCAACGCTTTGGCCTCGGCGGTGTCAATGGAAAGGATGCGGGCGTGGGGGTAGGCGGCCCGCAGCACTGCACCGTGGAGCATCCCGGCGAAGGTATAGTCGTCGGCGAATTTGGCCGCTCCCGTTACCTTGTCCACCGCATCGGGGCGGGGGTAGGAATGGCCGATGACGCGCAGCGGCTCTATGGTCTCCGGGATGAGGGGCGGTAGCGGCTCGCCGGTGCGGGCTTCGTGGATGGCGGAGCGGACGGCCCGCAGGATGCTGGCATAGCCGGTGCAGCGGCAGGCGTTGCGGGCCAGGGCTTTTTTGATCTCGCGCTCCAAGGCGGCGTCGTCGGGGATGTCCTCGGCGTCGGCCAGCTTGGTCCACAGGGCGGCGGCGGCCATGAGCAGGCCCGGCGTGCAAAAGCCGCATTGGACCGCGCCGTGTTCAATGAACGCTTTCTGCAGCGGGTGCAACTCGCCCGGCTTGCCCCACCAATCGGCCAAGCCTTCGACGGTGAGCACCCGCTTGCCCACTGCCCGGCGGGCGGGGTAAACGCAAGAGCGGACCGCCCGCCCGTCTACCAGGACGGTGCAGGTCCCACACTGGCCGTCGCCGCAGCCGATCTTGGTTCCGGTCAGTCCCAGGTCGCGGCGCAGCACATCGGCCAGGGTGGCGTCGGCAGCCACGGTGAGCGTGTGGTCAGCTCCGTTGACGTTGAGCGTGATTTTGACAGGATCGGTCATTTGAGCCTCCAAGCGGTTTCAACGGCGGGCGGGCCGAAGCCTCTCTACTCCCCTCGTGTTCCCGCTATGCAATCGGCAGGAACGGCAGCGAGGTTGTGACCCCCTTGAAGAGCACGGCCATTTCCGCCGCTTCTTTCAGCGATAGCGTTCCTGCAAACGTGTTTTTCAATTCCCAATTCCCGGTTTCCAACTCCCAATTGCCCGACAGGCTGACGCGCACCTGTTCATTTTCAAACACCCAGCCTCCATCCTTTGCCGTCAGCCGCATTTCCCGCCCGCCTTCTCGCCGCCGGATGGTGTTGCCCTGGATCAGGAAGGCGTTGTCGTTTTCCTGCTGCCAATCGTTCTCTTGCAGGAAGAGGCGGGGTTTTTCGGTGTAGGGTTTGCCCCGATGGACGCAGAAGGTGGCGCAGTTGCCGCACTCGTTGCAAAAGTCGTCCAGGTGCAGGATTTGGCGGGTCTGCTCGACGCGGAATGTTTCTTCTCCCACGATGCGCAGGTCGCCGTTCTCACAGGCCAGGACCGGCAGCGTCCAGTGGACCGGTTCAATGTGGTAGGTCAGGTTGGCCCGGTTGGGGCAGACTTCCACGCACTTGTCGCAGAAGGTGGTGCATTGCAGGCAGCGGCGGGCTTCGGCCTGGGCTTCTTCTTCGGTGAAGGTGGCTTCAATGAGGGTAAAGTCGGTCCGCATCTCCGGCGGGATCGTATCCGCTTGGTGTTGCAGTTCCTTCCGCGTCCGTTGCCGCTTGACCGCCAAGATTTCTTCCGCCGACAGTTGGGGCGATAGCCCGGCCACCGGCGACGGATCCCCGATTCCCAGTTCTTGCAGGATCGCTTCGGCGGCCCGTCGTCCGTCCTCACAGGCGGCGATGATGCTGTGCGGCCCCTCCACCACATCGCCACCGGCGTAGATGTGGGGCACGTCCGTTGCGCCGGTTTCCGGGTCGGCGACGATGGAGCCGTTGCGGTGCAGGCGCAGGCCGCTGCCCTGCAAAAAGTCCAGGTCGGGTCGTTGGCCGATGGCGATGATGACGGCGTCGCACGCGATCTGGAACTCGCTGCCGGGGATCGGTTCGGGGCGGCGGCGACCGGAGGCGTCCGGTTCGCCCAGGCGGTTGCGGATGCACTCCAGGGCGACGACGCGGCCTTCCTGTCGGATGACGCGCAGGGGGGAGGCCAGCTCCACCAGGCGGGTTCCTTCCTCAAAGGCTCCTTCCTTTTCTTCGTCGCTGGCGGGCATTTCGGCCCGGCTGCGGCGGTAGACGATGGTTGCCGGTTGACCGCCGAGCCGTTTGGCGACCCGTGCCGCGTCCATGGCCGTATCGCCGCCGCCGATGACCAGCACCCGCCGACCCAGGTCGGGCCGCTCGCCGCGCCGCACCCGGTCCAGCAGGTCTAGGGCGGCCCAGACGCCCTCGCCTTCCACCCCTTCAATGGGCAGGGGGGCGTCCTTTTGGAACCCGGTGGCGATGTAGACGGCGGCAAATCCCTGTTCCAGCAGCGTCTCCGGCGGCGCGGTGAGAGGATGGTTCAGCTTGATCTCTACGCCCAGGGCGGTGATGCGTTCCACGTCTTCTCGGATGACGGCATCGGGCAGGCGGAAGGTGGGGACCAGGCGCATCATACCGCCCACCACGTCCCGCGCTTCAAAAACGGTCACGGGGACGCCACGCCGGGCGAGGAAATAGGCTGCGCTCAGCCCGGAGGGGCCGCTGCCCACCACGGCCACCGCAGGCCGGCCGTCGGTGGAGTGATCCTCCGTCTTGGGTTCCCATTTTCCTCGCTCAAAGGCAAAGCGTTTCAATGCCCGGATCGCCACCGGTTCTTCATAATCGTTCCGCGTGCAGCGGGTTTGGCACAGGTGGGTGCAGACATAGCCGGTCACGCCGGGCAAGGGGTTGCGGTCCAGGATGACTTCCAGGGCGCGGTCATAATCCCCCTGGGCGATGAGCCAGGCATAGGCGGGCACGTCCTGGTGGACGGCGCATTGCTCCATGCATGGGGCAACGACGCAGTCGAACAGGTCCAGGCCCGATTCGACTTTGGGCAGGCCGTAAGGGAAGTAGTTTTTGTGGTAACGGCGGTCGCTCAGGGCTTCTTCTGCCGCCCGTTCCAGGGCCGCCGCCGGGTCGCGGGCCAGGTCGTCCAGGCCGGATGCGCCCTGGGCCTGCATGGCGGCTTCCAGGTTTTCCAGCCAGTGGGTCAGCCGCGAATAGCCGCCCGGCTTGAGCAGGTCGGAGGCGGCGGTGACGGGCCTTGCCCCGCAGGCCAGGATGGTCGGCAGGTTCAGGGCATCGGCCCCGCCGGCGTAGGAAACCGGCAGGTCGGGGAATTGGCGGCGCAGTTTGGCAAACAGGTTCATGGTGATGGGGTACAACGCCCGGCCCGACATGTACATTTCGTCGCCGGGCAGCGCGCCTTTGTGGTTGGCCATGGCCAGGGTGTTGCTCAGCTTGACGCCGAAGGTCAATCCTTGCTCGGCGGCGACTTGTCGCAGCCGGACGAGCATCTCCACCGCCCGGTCGTATTGCAGGTCGTGCTCGAACACCCGCTCCGGGATGTGGATTTCCCGATAGCCCAGGTGGTTGTGGAGGATGTCCAACACCGCTTCTCGGCCCAGGAGGGTGGGGTTGAGTTTGACAAAGGTGTGTAGCTTCCGTTCGGTCAGGAGGTAGCGGGCGATGGCTTCTATTTCGTCGGGTGGGCAACCGTGCATGGTAGAAAGGGTGACGCTGTTGGTAAGCGTGTCGGGGATGGAGAGATCGGAAAATTGGGGGAATTCGGTGCGGATGGTTTCTTGGATTTCTGCGATCTCGGCGGAGGCGTCCAAGAGGCGGTCCATAAAGTGTTGCATGGGCGGCTGCATGATGCCTTCCATGTTGTAGCCGATGCTCATGTTGAACACCGTGCCAAAGGGCGTATCTTCCCAACCCAACACCCGCCGCAGGATGTGGATCAGCACCCAGGCTTTGATATATTCCTCTGCCGATTGGTCCAACTTGAGTTCCTGGGACCATTCGACGTTGTAGCCCTCATCCTCCATGTCAATGCAGGGCCGGGGGATTTCCAGCTCATCCATGATCTGAACCGTCTTCAACTCTATGAACCGCCCGCCGGCGAGCCAGGCGGCGATAATGTTCTGGGTGAGCTGGGTGTGGGGGCCTGCTGCAGGCCCGACGGGCGTTGCCAGGGGGAGATCAAAGATCTCGGTGGCGTAAGGGGCATTGGGCTTGGGCGTGTAAAACAGGGAACGGTGAATGCCGAAAATCGAACCGTTGGCCTCCAGCTCGGCCAAGATCCATTTGAGCAGCACATCAAAGGGCTGGGGTTTCATCGTATCGGACACAGAGCACCTCCTTTTAGCCTGTCAACCATCATATTGTACTAGAAAATGCTGCGGAGGGCAAGAATGAGGGCAGGTTTTTGGGGTGGAGGTGAGGAGAGGACATTTCAAAATCGCGGGTGATGGGCCTATTGTCGGCGCCGTGCTTCCCGCAGCCCCTGGGTGAAGTAGAGGGCTGCTCCGATAAGCGCGTGGATCCAGAGCACCGTCAGGTAGGCCAAGCTCAACGCCAGTGCTTGGGATTCCGGCACGCCGACCTGGGAGAAAAGGATGACGGTGATGCCTTCGCGGATTCCCAGCCCCCCCACGGAAGGGATGAGCAGGGCGGCGGAGATGAGGGGGACAAAGAGAAAGTAGTACCACGGCTCCAGCGCAATTCCTACGGCCAGGCCCAGGAGGTAATAACCCACGACCAGGATCAGGTTCCAGGCAATGGAGGCCGTCGTCGCTTTGAGCAAGGCCGTCGGGCCGTAAAGGTGCAGCGATTCGTACAGTTCGCGCAAGAGTCCGACGCGGCCCAGCAGGTGGTTGATGCCCAGCCCGCGACCTATCGCTTCAAGCCAGGTGCGCTGCCATAGCAGCCCCACACCGATCAGGCTGCCGACGAACACCAGAGCAATGACCAGCCGCTCTTGGGGTTCAACCCATTGGTAGCCCCACAGCAAGGCCAACAGGGCCAGGGCAAACAGGACGAAAAGTCCCAAGAAGCGATCCACCAGCACGGAGCTGATGGCTGCCGCTTTGCGGTCGTCGCGGGAGAGTTCGTACATTTTGACCGCATCGCCGCCGACGCCGGTGGGCAGGAATTGGCTGAAAAAGGAGCCGACAAAGTATAGCTCCACCAGCCGTTGCCAACGGATGTGCCCCCCTAAAGCCCAAACCAGGCATCCCCAGCGGTAGGCCCGCACCAGCGCGCCGGACAGGAGGAGGAGCAGGGCCGCCCCAAAGGGCAGCCACTCCATATTCAGCAGCAGGCGGATGCCTTCCTTGACGTCCTGGGTCAGGAGGATGATCAACAGCCCTATCAGGCTGATGGCGATCTTGAAGAGGTCCAATGTCCTTTTGTGTCGCTGTCGGCCTGTGGTCATGGTCAATCCTTGTGGTGCAAGGGTTTGGTTCTCTTACCCCGAATGGCCCACAGAGCCGCTTTGCTCGTAGGCTCGCAGCAGCTGTCGGGCGGTGTTTGCCCACGAAAAGTGCTCTATCACACGCTGCCGCAATCGGCGGCCCAGGTCCCGCGCTTCTTGGGGCCGCTCCAGTAGGTCGGCGATGGCTTCGGCCAGGGCTTTTGTGTCGCCGCGCGGGGCATAGACGCCCAAGTCCCCCAAGATCTCGCGGCTGGGCGGCGTGTCAAACGCGACGGTAGGCAGCCCACAGGCCATGTAGTTGTAGAGTTTGCCGTTGGATTCGGTTTCGGACAGTTTGGGGCCGACGGCGACATGCCCCAGGACCAGGTAGCGGGCCGCTTGGTCGTAATCAATGCGGCCCGGTAGGGTGACATGCTCGGCGATCCCCAGTTCCTCGGCCATGTGCCGGTATTTTTCCACGTTGGGGTAACCCATCACCAAAAAGTGGGCGTCGGGCACACGGGCCAGCACGTGGGGGGCCGCGCTCAGCAGGTGGTCCACCCCCTGGTAGGGGTTCAGCAGCCCCAGGTAGACGACGACCCGGCGGCCCGGCGGCAGCCCCGGTAAGGAGATCGGCGCAATGTCGGGCCGGAAGGTCTCGGTATCCACGCCGTCCAGGGCCAAGATGACATTCCGAACGCCGAACCGCTCCCGCAATTCCCGGGCTACGTCGCTGCACGAGGCGACGGCCACTTGGGGCCAACGGTCGATCCGGCCTTCAAGATGGGCGACCAGGCGGTAAAGCAGGTGACTCCTGATAAAGCCGTGGGCTTGCATTTCGCCCGAAAGGCTGCCCTGAAAGTCGCCCACTACGGGGATGCCCAGGAAGCGGCCTACCAGCCGGCCGATGGCCGCGCCTTCGTGCAGGTGGCCGTGGAGTACGTGGGGGCGGAAGCGACGGGCTGCGCTCCACGTCTTGCCCAAAAGCAAAAGGTCAATGTACAGTTTGTGCCAAGAGGGTCCCGCCTCCAGCTTGGTGTACCAGGGGATGGGCAGTGTGCGGTGGATGGGCAGGCCGGGACGGTCGTCGCCCAGGTGGTAGGTGCAGATCTCAACCCGGCAGCCCAGCGATTGCAAGGCCCGCGCCTCTTCGTAGATGCGGACGTGACAGCCTCGGTGGGCAAAGAAAGGGGTGGGGGCGATCATGAGGACGCGCAAGGCAACTCCTCACGCACGGTGTAGATCGGCTTGCCCTGGCTTTCATAGTAGGTGCGGATCACCAGTTCGGCCAACAAGCCGCTGGTGATCAGTTGCACGCCGAGCATGGTCAGCAGGATGCCCAGCATCACCAGGGGGCGGTCGGCGATGGGTTGCAAGAGGAACAGCCGTACTACGGCCAGGTAAAGGAGGATGACCGCGCCCAGGCCAAAGGCGAGCAAGCCCAACAGGCCAAAGATGTGGATGGGGCGGGTGGAGTAGCTCATCAGAAAGCGCACGGCGATAATATCCAAAAAGACTTTGACCGTGCGCGACAGGCCGTATTTGGCCTTGCCGTAGCGGCGGGGGTGGTGGCGTACCGGGACTTCGGTCACGCGGGCGCCTACGGCATAGGCCAAGGCGGGGAGAAAACGGTGCATCTCGCCGTAAAGATGCACGTCTTGCAACACTTCGCGGCGGTAGGCTTTGAGGGAACAGCCGTTGTCATGGACCTGGACGCCGGTAGCCCAACGGATCAGGTTGTTGGCGATGATGGAGGGCAGCCGTCGGTCCAAGAAGCGATCTTTGCGGTCTACCCGCCAGCCGCTGACTACGTCGTACCCTTCGGCCATTTTTGCCATCAGGATTGGGATGTCGGCAGGGTCGTTTTGTAGGTCGGCATCTATGGTGATGACCACTTCACCTTGCGCTCGGTCAAAGCCGGCGGCAAAGGCCGCCGTCTGCCCATAGTTGCGCCGGAAGCGCACTACGCGCAGGTGCGCGTCTTGGGCGGCCAGCTCGCGCATGATTTCAAAGCTGCGGTCGGTGCTGCCGTCGTCAATCAGGATGATTTCGTAACTGTAGTTGTGCTCCTGCAGCACTTTGCTCAGGCTGCGGTATAGGTGGGGCAGGCTTTCTTCTTCGTTCAGCACCGGCACGACGACCGAAATGTCCAAGTTCCTCTCCACGGTCCACCTAGCTCATCCAGATTGCAGTTGCGGGCAGCCGCTCTGCGTGGGTCGGCTCACGGCGGGGATTATAACATGCAACGGCTCGGCCGTCAATCGGTGTGTGGCCGGGGGCGGGGGATCGGCGGAGGGTTAGGCCGTATCCTCGGCGGCTGCGCTCCTGGCTTGGGCGATGCGGGCCAGACCTTTGGCGCATTGGGCGGCGAATTCTTGCATGTCGGTTCCGTGGGCCATCTCGGCCGCTTCCTGCAGGACCGCTTCGCTTTGATCCCAGCGACCCCGTTCGAGCAGGTATTCGCCCCACTCCACCAGGGCGTGGCAGAGGAGCCAGCGGCTGTCTATCTGCCGGGCCAGCTTCAATCCTTGCCGATGGTACATTTCGGCCAGCCCATACCGTCCCAGGTGCGCCGAGACCGTCCCCAGGTGCGAAAGCAGGAAACAGATGTTTTCGCGGTGTCCCAGCTCCTGGGCGATGGTCAGGCTTTCCAGATACAGGGCTTCGGCTTGCTCGTGTTCCCCTTGTCGCTGCTTGACCGTGCCCAGGTTGAGCAGTAAGTCGCTGATTCGCTCGCGGTGATTGATCTGGCGGGCAATGGACAGGCTTTCTTGGAACAGGGCCTCTGCTTTTTGGTCATTCCCCAGCTGAAAGGCCAATACACCCAGATTCGCCAAAAGGGAGCAGATCCGTTCTCGGTGGTCGGCTTGGCGGGCAAGGGCCAGGGCTTCTTTGTAGCACTCCTCGGCCGAGTCGTATTCGCCTCGGTGCATGGCCAGCCACCCCAGGTTCCCCAGCAGGAAGCTGCTTACCACGGGGTGCTCGCTCCGTTGGATGCGGGCCAGCCCCTGGCGGAACTCTGCTTCGGCCTGGGCATAGTCCCCGCGCCACAGTTGAATCCGACCGTTGTGGAGGAGGGTCATCGCCAGACCGCTCCAATCGCCCACGGCCATCGCCGCCTGACGGGCCCGGCGCAGGTAGGTTTCGGCCAAAGCGTACAAACCCCGCGCTTCCAAAAAATGGGCAATGGCATTGACGCCCTGCACGGCCTGGGAGTGTAACTTCAGGGAAAAGGCCCATTGCAAGGCGGCCAGGATGTTCTCCTGTTCCAGACCGAGGAGGTCGTGGTCGTGTTCGTGTTTTTGGGCATAGTCGACGAAATAGGCGACCATGCGCCGGCAGGCGACGGGGTCGATCTCCCCGGCCCGCCCATAGTCGGCAATGGTCTGGTGCAGGGTATAGCGGTCTTCTCCTGCGCTTTCCAGCAAACCGGCGTCGTAGAGCTCATCCAGCAAGGCGACCCGGCCGCCGATGGCAGCCGTTGCTGCTTCTTCCGAAAAGGTGTTGGGTTTGGGCGGGAACAGGGCCAGGGCCTGCAGGGCTTGGCGGGCTTCTGCGCTCAGGGTTTCTGCGCTTAAGGTGATCGCCGCCTGCAAGGAAAGGGGCACATGGTTGGGATAGGCAGGCATCTCACCGATCAGGGCGGGTGGTTGTTCAATCTTCAATCTGGCGTGGGTGTCGCGCAGCCGTTGTAGGGCTTGGTGTAAGCGGCGCGGTTGTCCGCTTGCCATTTCTCTGCGCAGGTAACGGCCCATCAGGATAATCGCCAGGGGTAGCCCCCCTACGGCCGCCACCAACTCCCTGGCAGTCTCCGGTTCGGAGGCCACGGCTTCCGGGGCCAATTTGGCCAGCAAGGTCAAGCCCTCTTCAATGTTCAGCTCGGATACTTTGGCGATGCCTTCGCGGGCAAAGTCTACGGCGATCCCCGGCTGGCGTGTGGTCAGGAGGTGGGCGCAATACGGCCCCCCGATTTTGAAGGCCAGGGCAGCCTCGGATTGCCAGGCGTCGTCTATGACCAACAAGACTCTTCTGTTGCCCAGCGCCGTGCGCAGAAGCAGTTGACGGTCCTTGATGGTGTTGCGCTGGGCGATCTCTTCGGAACGGAACCCCAGGGCCAGTGCCCACGTGCCCAAAATGGAGAGCACATCCGGATCGCGGCCCAGGGCTGCCCAGAGGATGCCGTCGCGGAAATGGCTTTGCACTTCCGGGTCGTGGGCCAGGGCAATGGCCAATGCGGTTTTGCCCACCCCCGGTAGGCCGTTGAGCGCGCTCAGGGCGACGGAGCCGTGGGCGAAGAGGCGGTTTTTGAGTTGGCGGATGAACCGTTCCCGCCCCACCAAACGGTAGGAGGGTTGGCGCGGAGCCAGGAAGGGCGGCGGATGCTTTTCCTGCGAAGGGGTGGGTAGAGGGGGCAAAAGCCGGATGACGCTTGCATCGCTTGAATCTTTTTCGTTCAGACGGGCCATGCCGGCGGCCTCTAGAAGGGCGTTGGCCTCGTTTAGAGAGGAAAGTACCCCCTGGGCGTGAAACCAGCGGATGATCTCCAAAACGCGCTCGCGGGCGAGGGGGCCGGTCAGGCGTTGCCCTTTGCACATTCTGCTGATGACGGAGGGGTCCTGGTTGATGCCGTCCGCCAGTTTGTTCTGGCTGAGGCCATGCTTGCGGCTGAGGTGCTGTCTGACCAGATCGCCAAAGGAGGATGACATGATGGCGCTCCGAAGTGTCAACGGTTTTGACAGAATTGACTATTGATTTTGACAACCGGTTTCTGGTATAGTAATCGGGAATCTAGCGGAAGATATTGTACCACCATTCGCAACGACCGGCAAATCGCAAAGTGTTCGGAGTTCCACCTGGAGAAGCTTCCTCTCTCATTTTTCCGGTTCAATGTCGGAAAATCGGCGCGAAAGCCGTTGAGTAGGGTGAAAAATCAACGTGCAGGAGGGCACAGATGACCGATTCGGCAGCACGCATTCAACAGCTGAGTGAAACGTACCTGGCGACTATTGGGGACAACTTACAGGCCATCGACGGCATCTTGCAGGACCTGGGCATCGGGGAGGCCGTTCCCCTGTCCCAATTTCAGGAGGCCCTACAGATGTCCGCCGGCCATCTGGTTCGTTATTGGCAGATGGGCCGCAAGGTGCTCCGCACCCGGATTGCGCAAGAGATGATCCCGGGCTATCCGGCTTCGGTGCTCAACCTATCCTTGATGCTGGATGCGACGATCAACGTCCTGGATGATCTGTTAGATGAGCTTCTGACCAAAGAAGAGAAAGGGATCTATATCCTGGAGATGGCGCGTATCCTGGCCATTTATAACCAACTGGACATCCCCGCCCCCCTCCGGGAGCGGATCGCGGCCTATTTCAACAAGTGCATCTGCATCGTGCTTCCCGAAATCGTCTACAAAGAGCGGCTCAAGGCCACGCGGGACTTTGACCGGCGGTTGGTCTATGCCGAGCAATGTTACGACAGCAAGAGTCTGGACATGGACATCTTTGTTGAGCTGCCGCTGTTGGAGATGTTTGGCCCAGATGTTCCGATCCAGGGCGTGGTCTCGCTGGCGAGGGTGCATCGGGCGGTGAGCCTGCTCCACAAGGACCTGGCCGATCTGGAACATGACCGGACGAACCACACCGAAACGCCCTTGGTCATTCTGGCGGAGGAGGGGGAGGAGCAATTGCGCAGGTATTTGCAGGAGTTGCTTGCCCGGTATCGCCGCCGGAGTGAGCAGGATCATAGAGGGGATGGCAACTTCGCCCCCTTCACCCGGCGGATTCAGGCCATGATCCGGGAGGAGATCGCCAACCTGACGCAGGCGCAATTGTGAGGATTGAGGGATGTTCTTTCGTCTCTTTTTCAGGTGTTTACCGTCCCTGCTCAGCAGACGCAGCGAGATCCTCGTAGATGTAGGCAACGCCAGGTTCTGGATTAGGGGCCAACTGAAGGCATATGTGGATGCCTTGTTCATTCTGAACGAGGTTTGGAACCGCGCCGACTACGAACCCTCTTTCTCCGTGGAGCCGGTGCGCACCGTGTTGGATGTAGGAGCATATATCGGCGATTTTACCGTGTGGGCTTGTAAGCGATTCCATCCCAAACGTATCGTCGCTCTGGAACCATCCGATATGTATGATCTGTTGGACAAGAATGTGCGACTCAATGGATGCGCCGGGGAGGGGGTGATTCTGCTGCGCCAAGCCCTTCATTCCAGATCCGTTCCTCTGCGCGTGGGAGGATTCATGCCTGCTCTACATTTCACAGAAGAGAACTCTGGAGGAACAGTAGAAGGAGTCACTTTATCACAGATAGTACAACACTATGAACCGGAACCAATAGATTTTCTCAAAATGGACATTGAAGGAGGGGAGCGATTCATCCTCACCGAGCAAAATGAATCGTTGTTCCGGGAACGGGTGCGATATGCTGCGGTGGAAGCGCATGATCTGCACGGCAACCACAAAGAGCAGGCGGTCGAATATTTTGGCCGGTTAGGGTTTCAGGTCAGATACCGACAGATCCCGTGGTTCTTTGGTATTTACCGCATCGAGGCCCTCAACCCTGCTCTGGGATCAATCTGAACTTTTGGACAAATGGAGCCAGACCCTCCCGCAGGCTTGTGAGGCAATCGCCTGGACACGCTTCGCTCACGGTTCCTGTGCGTTTCCGTGGGAATTTGCAACTCAGCTTGCGGCGGGAGGGTGATCGTTGTCCAGAGTCTAGACCAATGCAAAGGAAAAAAGATGGGATATTGTACCTTATCACAAGTCCTGGCAAGGGGAGCTTTCCTCCTGTACAAGGGGGTGTTACGGGTTGCGGGCTATCGCATCGTGATAGCCTGCAGCCCTGAGGAACAGGAGATCGCATACCGGATCCGCAGTACGGTATACCTCGAAGAGGGCTACATCAGGGCCGAACAGGCGGTTCGGGGTTTCCGCGATGCTTTTGAGCACCATTCGGTAATCTGGCTGGCATGGCAGCATGGCAAGGCTGTGGGAACCATCCGCGTTACCCCCTTGCAGGAGAAGCAATCGCCGGTGTTTGCGTATACCGGTGGCATTGAGCAGGATCTGGAGGAATTGTTGGATACGGGGGCTGAAATCGGACGATTCGCGATCCTCCCTGCCTATCGTGGCGGGTTGCTCTCTACAGGATTGTTGTTCACGGCGTACACCTGGGCCTTGACGCACGGCTATGACCATTTGCTATGGGGCGGGCCTGTGGCAATCTACCGCTGGTTGAAACGCTTTATACCGGGAACGCGGTTGTTGGATGTTCAAATACAAGCATACGCAAAGCGCGAGATGGCCGGTTATTTTCGCAAGCACCGGCGGGTGGGGGTATATATAGCCCCCCTGTGCACAGTGCGGATTGGAACGGTAGTGAGGGACCTTTGGACAAGAGTGGTACGAGGGAGTATGTCCCGTCACGCCGATATGGAGAGAGCGATCTCACCGACAAGATGACGGATCGATCAAGGTGCTAATCCACAGCAAGAGGAATGTCCAATGACCAGGCACATTGAGCAGGTATTTTGGAGTCAGTATGCACGGTTCTATGACAACCTGGCGAGATACTTTCGCCCTTATCGGGATCTTGTGACCGAAGTGTGTGATCACATCAGGCAGATTGGGGAGGGACGTTCTCTGCGGGTACTCGATGCCGGATGTGGTACCGGGAACTATTCTTGGGAGTTGGCACATCATGGTCATCAGGTCATTGGAATCGACAGGTCGCTTTCCATGCTCAGACAGGCTGTTGAGAAGCATGATAGCCGCCCAGGGCGTGTTCCTTCTTTTTTCATCCAGGATCTGGATGAACCTCTTCCTTTCCCCGATCATTGTTTCGATGTGACCGTCTGTGTGCATGTTCTGTATGCTGTACGCCGCCCTGGATTGCTCTTGTCGGAGCTACACCGTGTCCTTCGCCCACGGGGAATTGTTCTCATCGTCAACGCAAACAAACCTGCGAAACCTTTGGCATCTTTGCAGGAACTCGCCAGAATCGAAGGATTGGGGACGGCGATCCGGAGTGCAATTCCCCTGTTTGCAGTTGGGGTGTTGAACCTCCTTATCAACAGGATAGAGCGTTCGGGTCATTTTCATTTCACGGACTCGGAGCAGATCCGCCAACTGCTGTTGCATAATGGCTTCTCACCGCTGTATATTTCCAGCACCTACACTCTACAAGGAAGTGTCTTTGCCATAGGTGAACGTGGGATCGAACCATGATACTTGAATGGTTAAACCAGATCAACATCGTCATTGTACAGACAGATTCGGAACGAGAAGCGGTTCGCCATATTAGAAAGTCCGTGTACTGCAATGAGCTGGGATGGCTCAAGCCAGAACGTGTTTGGGACAGCTACGATCACTTTGCAGTGATACTCCTGGTTGGAAGCAACGACCGATGGGGTGGCACAGCCCGCATACTCGATCCGAATCGCCCTTTTGAGATGGAAGAGCATTTTGATCTGGCACGATACCGCTCGGCAGGTGTATGCGCCGAGGTCGGTAGGCTGGCCGTGCTTCCCGAGTACCGGGGATCTTTGCTTGCGCTCGCACTGTTTCATGCCTTGTTCCGGTTTGCAATCTCGCGCAAGATTCAATACTACTGTGCAGCAGCACATCCCCAGAACCGGCTCTACACCTCGCTCGGCTTCCGCGTTGTTGGGGACGAAATCATCTATCCCCCGGTGGACGCACCGGCCATACCGTATGTGCTCGATCTCGAGGATGCGCAGGCGGAATGGCGCAGAAAGAGACCGAGACTACTCAGCCATTTCATGCAACCCATAGCCGGCATTGGTTAGCGTCTCGCATGTTGGAAAAGACTAGCAAAATTAGGAGGGACAAATGTCATTGGATGAACGAATTTATCGCGGTCCGGTTATCGGCGTCGGGTTCAGTGGGCAGGCCGGTTCTGCCTTCCCTGTTTTGGGTATTTTGCGTCTGTTGAGAAACCATGCTGCTCAACAGGGGCGAGACTTGCGGGCGATCTTTGCTTTTGATCCTGCTTCGAATCCTACCCTCTCCCCCATTATCACCCGCTTGGCTCAACGGTATGGACTGGAGACCGCTTATGTGCCCGAGATCCCAATCCCGGTCTACCGCCAATCGGTAGATTCGGGGACTCTACGCTTTTACGGTCCCGATCCAGACCTCAAAACTTACCTGGATGGTGAGACGCGCCTGCTGGCGGAGTACGCCCCTTCTCTTGTTATCTCCTTGTTACGCCCAACCCTCTATTTTTCCCGCGAAGCCTACTTTCGCCGGACGGGGAAATGGATCCCCTACACCGTCGTCGGATACGGACTGCTGCTGGGCGATGCAGGCCGGCATGGGATTCCCGCCAATTTCGTACCGGTGGTCCTGCCCCGTTTTCTGGAAAACATGCTCGATGGGAACCGCCCCATTTCCTGGGCTGCAAACCGTCTGCTGCGCTACAAAATGGCCGACGCAGGGCGGTATATGAAACGCTATCTGCCCGATTCTTACCGCCCCAAAAGGTTTCCCAGTTTTCAGGATTCTTTGTTGGGGGATGTAACTCTTGTGCCGTCCTCGCCGACATTCGTGCCGGGAAAGCTGCGTCCGGGCAGCCATGTTGTCGGTTCGGTTGAGGTTTCTTTCCCCCTGACAAAGGAACAATCAGAACGCCAGCAACGGATCATCCGTCAGTTGCGAAAGTGGAAAGAGCAAAAGTCGGTGGTAGTTTTTGTCGCTATGGGCACAACGGGCCAGGCCTTTCCCCGTGTCCTGACCGCCTTGAAGCCGTTGGTCTGTCGGGCCGGGTCCAACATCAAGGTCCTCTTTGCCACAACCACCCTGGGGCACGATTCACAGGCAGGGCGGGTGATCGCCGACCTGGAAGAGTGTGATGCTGTCATCCACAGCGATTGGTTCGACCTGCAAAAGGTGATGCCGCTGGTTGATCTGGTAGTCAACCACGGAGGACTGAACACGATGGAGACCGCGTTGTACCATGACATCCCTTTGCTTGTCGTTGCCCCTCAGCAAGCGGAACAGGGGTTGAATGCCTTGATCATGCGCCGCGCCGGGCTGGGGGAGATCGTTTGGGGGCACAGGCTGGAGGACCTGACCGGCGTGCTGCTGCACATGATCACGCACCTGGACCGATATCGTTCTCAGGTCATTAAACAAAAAGCCGGACTAACCTCCTACTATGATCCCGTGGGCAAGGAACGATTGGTCATCAAGGCGATCAACGCGGCTATAGGCCATTCACGCAGCTGAGCAGGTTGGCAATGGAGCATCAGGTGTCAACGATCATAGAATACGTTCATGATCTTGTCGGAATCGGCCTCATCATGGGGCTGACAATGTTAAGCGCGAATCTATGGCGGGGCTTGTCGGGTAAGAGACGTTCCAGAAAAATCGGTCAGGTGCTGGTTGTGGTCTTGTCTTTTGCCCTGGCTCTGGGGCTGGTCGTGCCCCGTGGTTTAGTTGAACTCCGGCTTTTTGTATCCATTGTCCTGCTGGCCTGGGTATTTATCTTTCGCAGACGCCATAATGATCCCGACCTTGTGAACAGGATGGTCGCTACCGGTGTGATTTTTGCATTCGAAGTCATAGGAAACTTGAGTAGTTTGGTGTTCCAAATTCCCACGGGCGTCCGTGTGGGTTTGGTCGTTGTTGGAATGGGTTTGATCGCCACGGGGGCCTACTTGGCCATGGCTGCTCGCCGTCTGAAGAAAAGGTATGGGGGGCTGGCCATAGCTGGCAGCCCCGATCTCGCTTCCGGCGACAAACTGATTCGGAGGGGGGTGTATGGTTTGGTTCGCCATCCAGTTTATGCAGGCATGTTGTTAATGTTTGGAGGAATTGGCTTGTGTTTATCAAGTCCTTTTGCATTGGCTGCAGAGTTTGTGCTTGTCTTCCCTTACCTCCATGCACAAGCCTGCCGCGAAGAAAAAGTCGAAGGGTATGCCCTGTATGCGACGCAAGTTCCGGACCGCTACTTGCCAATACGGTTAGGAATCCGTTTATTCCGGGGGGTCCCAAGAACTACAAGAGAAGCGACTATGGAAGAACGCGGTAACACATGAGAGGAGGGTAAGTAGCTCGCCCACAGGTGCTGGACTAATGATCAATCAACTGCAATCAATGAGGAGGATAAAATGAAACACCTGAACAAACGGTTTGTCTGGACACTGGCAAGCATCGTTGCCTTACTGGCCGTCGCCGGTATCCCGGTGCATGTACAAGCGGCCGGCGGCGATCCGCCGCCGACATCAACAAAGGGAGACGATGCCGCCTCTGTGAACACGACCATCGTGGTTGAAGATCCCTCGTTGCATCCTGCCTATGGTCCCATCTGCGAGACTTTTTGGTACAGGTTCTCAAACAACCGGGGACACTATGCCTACCTGACCCTAAATACCAACCAATCCAGCCAATCCACCAATTGGGCGACGTGGCGCCCCAATTTGCCTTGGAGGGGCAGGTACAAGGTACAAGCATACATCGCCACGCATGGTCCCATTGACTGGCCCTGTCCGTCCAGGCATATCGGTTGGGATACCACGGACGCCCGGTATACGATTTATCATGCTAACGGAAGTACGACAGTATCGGGCAACCAAAAACCGCTGTACGACCAGTGGTTGGATTTGGGGACTTATATCTTCAATGCCGGGACAAGCGGCTACGTCAAATTGACGGATCTCAACGGCGAAGCGAACCTTTCCCACACGGTTTCTTTTAGCGCCGTGCGATTCCAATACTTGGATCCTCCGCCGACCACTGGCATCGTCGGTGGTGTGGTCACATCGAAAAGCTCGGGCAAAAAGATCGCCGGGGCGCGGGTGAGCATTGGCGGCAAGGTACAAAAGACCAACTCGCAAGGCCAGTATTCAATCGGCGATCTCCCTGCCGGCAAACATACCTTGCGGGTATCGGCCGGTGGCTATTATTCGTACAAAGGCTCGGTGACGGTCATTGCCGATGCCAGCGTCACACGCAATGTCCGGTTGGCTCCTGTGCCGAGCAATGGCTACTATTTGCCCTATCCAGGGGGGAAAACCTATAAATGCACCCAAGGCAATAACCAGGGATCGCATACGGGAAACAGCAGGTATGCTTTCGATTTTGGCACCGGCTATAACACCCTGGTAGCTTCTCGTGGCGGCCGCGTGGTTGCAGTCAGAACGGGTCGCGGACACTGCGGTACTTGGCCCTATTGCAGCCGGGCTTGTGTGCGGAGCGGCGGCAATTACGTCATCATCCGCCATTCGGATGGTACGGATACGGCATATTTTCACATGAGCAAAGTCTACGTTAGAAGAAACCAATGGGTCAGCCGAGGGCAGAGCATCGGCAAATCCGGAAACACGGGCTGCACCACAGGCCCCCATGTGCATTTTGTGCGCCGAAAGAGCGGCACGTACAGATCGGTCAAGACTTCTTTTAAGGATGCGGGCGTTCCCAGAACCGGTCGCTGGTATCGTTCAAAGAACTATCGTACTCTGAGTAGTCTGAGTCTCACTCAAACCATCACCGATACCGAGCCGCCTTGGGCCGGAGTCCAGCTGCGGATGACCGGGCAACCCACGTATACCCTGGATCTATGGGCTGCCGATTACGTCACCGATGTTGTGAAAGTACGACTTGCAGATTCAGAGGTCGGTTTGTCTGCCGCCCCCTGGCTTACCTATTCAGAGACCGCTACACAGACCTACGTCTGGACGCAACCGGAGGTGTTTGTGCAATTTCAAGACGCCAACGGCAACGTCTCGGAGGTTGTGTCCGATACTCTGGAATCTGTTAGTACGATGCCGATTCAACCCCAGTTTGCGGTTAGTCCGACGGTGTGTGTAGGGCAGGCTCCATCTCTGACCAATCAAACCGTTCCTTTGTGTGAGCAATGTGGTTGGGACTGGGATTTCGGAAACGGTTTCAGCAGCCGGGAGATTGAGCCGAGCTTCGAGTACCAGGGACTTTGGTCCTTCCCCGGTTACGCCGTGCCGGGAACCTATACCATCACCTTGACCGTAGCAAATGCGGACAGTGTGCGTGCTGTATCCCATCAGATAGAGGTGTTGCCTGCTCCTTCTCCTCTGTTCACCCTAACACGTTCCGGAACTACCATCCATGTCCAGGCTCAGGAGACCGATGCAGCCGATTGGTTCTGGAACTTTGGAGACGGCATCACTCTGACCGCAACGCCGAGCGCTACACACGTTTATACCACCGCCCTCTGGATAGACCAAGGAATAGTTCCTGTGCAACTGACGGTGCAAGGGAAAAACGGCTGTTCGGCGTCTTGGTATCAGTATGTGCCGCCGACTTATCATGTCTATCTGCCGCTAACCATCAGAAGAAAGTGATGTTTGCTCAGAAAGACATGGCAGTATGGCGCCGGGAAGCACAACCGCTTCCGACCGATAGCCCCGCACCTTTATCATCTACAGCAACCGACCCCCCCGCTATCCCGGGAGGCTCGGTTTGACATATTGCAGTTGCCCTCCGGCTCCCATGCACCGCGTGGGGGCCGGGGGGCCTGTATCTGTCGTCCACAATTCCCCCCTCCTTTCCAACCGGTGTGGACGCCGATGGATCTCTCAATTGCTTCTTGCGGCCCATAACTACACTCGGTGTACTTTTGCTTTCCATCCAAGATCGGAGTATAATTGCGCGAGCAGGATCGGCGAGAATCAAGACATTGTTGTCATTTCGGATCGTCTTGCCGGGTGTAGTTTGGGAAAAGGAGCAAGCCGTTGTCTACCAATCGGGGCAGTCGGAGATGGGGAGATCCCTCGGCGTTGCAGGACATGACTCTGGCAGATCTCATCCACCGGTGCCGACAGGAATCCCAACAGGGTCGCCACCGGGAAACAGGTGCCTGCTTTGAGCTATTCTGTCGGGCGGTGGACGACGCCGATTCGCAAGCCTGGTCTGCCCTCCATCGGCAATACCATCTCATGGTCTTGAGCTGGATCCGCATCCCTGAACTCCCTCCCGACCTGGAAGAGGATTTGGTGCAAGACGCCTGGCTTTCCTTCTGGTGCTCCTTGCGTTCGATCCGGCTGAGGGAGCGATTCTCCCACGTAGGGGAGATTCTCAAATACCTAAAAGGCTGCGCCCGGACCGCCGTCATTGAATATCGGCGGTGGGAGCAGCGACAACGTCGCCTGCTTGACGTTTTGACCTCCCTCCCCATCCCAACATCGTCCCTTGAAATACTTCCGGAGGATATGGACCGACGCGAGCGGCTGAAAAGCGTGCGGGCCTGGGTTCACGATGCCGTCACCGATCCCCGGGAGCGGCTGTACCTGCACCTGGCCTTTGAACAGGGCCTCAAGCCCGGTGACATCTGGCGTCGTTTTCCCGATGTGTTCCCTGATGTGCAAGCGGTATATCGGGTCCAGGAGCGGTTGCTCAAGCGCGCCCGACGGGCATTGACCTCTTTCCCGCAAAAGGCTGTCGGAAAAAGGCGCTGACCGCCGTTGAGTAGGGTAAAGTATGGAAAAAGGATGGAGACGATGAACAGGTGTGTTGCTCCTCAGGAGATACAGGAAGGCGACCTGGCGGCCTATTTGGAGGGTGCAGCGTCGCCCAACGTCATCGCCCACATTGCCCGCTGCTCCGCTTGTGCCCAGGAGGTTCAAGAGTTGGCCGCCACCAAAGCCTTACTGCTCGGTGCCCTCTACCGGGATCACTGCCCGTCGCCGCTGACCTTGCTCGAATATCGGAACGGGTTCCTATCCCCTGCCGAGCGCCGAAAGGTCGAAGAGCATCTGCGCTCCTGCGCCGAGTGTCGGCGGGAGATGGACGGGTTACCGGCCCCGGCGGCCGCCGCCGAGGGGTCGCCCCAATCGACCGGCCCGGCGCCTCAGGCCGGGCCGGGGGATGACTCGCTCTTTCGGCGGTTCAAAGAAGCCGGTAAGCGGTTTCTGACGGCGACGTTGATGCCCTTTCCCCAGCAGCCCGCTTGGGCTTGGCGCGGTGAGGATCGGGCTGCCCGTGTCTATCGGGCCGGAGCTTACCGCTTTGTGCTGAGCGTTACTCCCCCGCCGGTGGGAGACCGCGCTTTCCAAGTTGAGGGACAGATCCTGCCGGAGGATGCCTCTTTGGAGCCACCTCAAGGGACGGTGCATCTCTTCCGTCAGGGACAAGTGTGGGGACAAGAGGATGTGGATGACACAGGGTTCTTTGCCCTGGACGATGTCCCTCGCGGGCATTACACCCTTGTCTTGGACCTGACGGGGATCGGTATCATCGTGGAAGGCTTTTCCGTCCCATGACCGCCGACGACTTGGCCGACCTTCTCCTTGCCGCTTACGGCCAATCCTCTTTCGCCCCTTTACTGGCCCGTTTCCGCGACCGACTCAATGAGCAGGTGGTCATCCGCCTCCGCGAGCGGGCCGATGCCCTCTCGCGTCAAAATGCCCACACTGCCCTGGAGATCGGCAAAGCGGCCCTGGCCGTGGCCCGAGAAATCGGAACTCCTCAAGCGATGATCCCCGCCTTGTGGGCGCAGGGCAACGCCTTGATCTATCTCGGCCGATACCGGGCAGCGTTGGATCGCTATCGGCAAGTGGAGGCATTGCTGCGTCAGACGCGGCCCGATTCCCTCCTGGAGCTCGCCCGCCTGCGGACCAACCACATGGCAGCGCGGCAAGGGATGGGCGATTACGCACGGGCGTTGGAGCTGGCCCAGGAGGCCCGGATGCTCTACGAATCTCTGGGAGAATCGGCCCGGCGCTACCTGGCCGGTTTGGAGATGAACATGGGCGTCCTGTATCGGCAGGTCGGCGACCTGGACGCCGCGCTGGCCGCCTATGAACGGGGCCGCGACCTGGCCGAAAGGATAGGCGATCCTTCCCTGGCTGCCCGCTTGGACATCAACCGGGCGAACATCCTGGAAGAGATGGACTGCTTTGTCGAGGCCGAGGATCTGCTCCTGGCCGCCCGTTCCACCCTAATCGAGACGGGGTTGCATCAAGAAGCAGCCCGCGCCGATTTGAATCTGGGACGGTTGGCCCATCGCCGAGGCCGCTATCTGGAAGCTCTACGTTACCTGGAAGAAGCCGGTCGTCGCTTTGCAGCCATCCCTATTCCGGTGGATGAAGCGGTGGTCAAGCTGCGCCGCTCCTTTGTCTACCGCGATCTGGCCCTGCTGCCGGAGGCAATTGCACTGGCTGCCGAAGCCGAGGCCGTCTTCCGACAGAATGATCTGCCCTGGTATCGTGCTCTGGCTTTGCTCAACCGGGGGATGGGCTACCGGCAACTGGGGGAGCATGTCCAGGCCGAACGGTTGCTGAACCGAGTGCGGCGGCTCTTTTCCCAACTGGGAGCCGAAAAGCGGGTTCTGTTGTTGGATGTAGATCGGGCAGCATTGGCCCTGGCCGCCGGCCGCCCCCAGACCGCCCGGCGCATTGCCCGGCGGGTGATCCATCACCTGGACCCGGCGACTCGGCCCACACCGGTCGCCCGGCTTCACCTGCTGTTGGCCCAATGTGCCCGGCAGGACGACACACCCAGACCGGACCTGGTACGCAGCCAAGTGGAGGCAGCCCTGGCTTTGGCCCAAGAGTACAACCTGCCCGAAATCCGCATCCAGGGCGATTATCTGCTGGGGCAGTTGGCCGAGGATGAAGGAGCGCGGGTTGCTGCCTGGCGGCATTATCGGGCCGCGATCCGGAACATTGAAGAACTGCGGGGCCGCTTGCCGGCGGACCGCTTCCAACTGGGGTTCATGGCGGACAAATTGCCCGTCTATCGGGCCGGCCTGCGGGTTGGACACCACCTTGCTTCGGCAGAGCAGATCCTTTCCCTACTTGACCTACTCCACGCTGCTCCTCTCCCTCCCCTCTGCCCAACTCCGATCCGGTCGGAAGACCCACTGGATGCGGAGCTGCGCGCCCTGCGCGAAGAATGGCACTGGTACGGCCGACGGCAAGAGGCGGCGGACCGGCTGACCGAGACCCCCGCTGCAGAACAACTCTTGACCGAATCCGCTCTGCGTCAACGCCGGCGTGAACTGGAAATCCGCATTGCCGATCTGACCTACCGCCGCCAGGCTCAGATCGCCCCCGAAAGCGGGGCTTTTCCAGGCAGGGACCCTGACGCCCTCCTGAGCGAGGCAACGGCGGCAGAGTTCTTGGCCCGCCTTCAGGCTCACCTGCCGTCCCAGAGTTTGCTGGTCCATTACTATCGGACCGAAGGGCAGGTCCACGCCCTGCTGGTGGGCCGTCAAACGCTGCGTCGGGTGACGGACCTCGGTTCGGCGGGAACGGTGGGGCGGCTGCTTCGCTCCTGGCGTTTCCAAGTGGCCCATATTCAGGCGTTGCAGACCGCGCCGGAATCTGCCACCAGCCTGGCCATGACCCACTTGAGTCGCCTGTTCCGGCTGCTGATCGCTCCCCTGGTTCCTTTTTTGGTCGGGCAGCGGCATCTCTATTTTGTCCTGCCGCCGGAATGGTATGACCTGCCTCTGGCGGCTTGTCTCGACGGGCGGCGGTATCTCGTCGAAGACTTTACCCTGAGCCTTCTCTCCGCCCCCCGCGCCCTTTGGCAATCCCCCTGCCCGGCCTCCCCGTCCGCCGAGAAGGGGCCGGGCAAGGCCCTCATCCTGGGTTATTCGGATGGTGGTCGCTTGCCCAATGCCCTGACCGAAGCGCGACAGGTCGCCGGGGCGGTGCGCCCTCGGTTGACCCCCATCCTCTGCCTTGAAACGGAAGCCACCCAGGCACAGGTGTATCAAGCCGGGCCTCACTGCCGCCTGTTGCACCTGGCTACCCACGCCCTTTTCCGCCCCGATAACCCCCTTTTTTCTTGGATCCGGCTGGCCGACGCCCGCCTGACCGTTGCCGAGTGGTATGAGATAACTCTGCTACGGCGCCCTCTGGTGGTCTTGAGTGCCTGTGAAACGGGCCGGGGACGGCCCCAGGGCGGCGGGCTGCTGGGGATGGGCCGCAGCCTGCTGACCGCCGGTGCCTCCGGCCTGGTGGTGAGCCTGTGGAAAGTAGCAGACCAAAGCACGGTATCCCTGATGAGCGAGTTCTATGCCCACCTGGACCTGACCCGCCCGGCACATGGTGCGGCTCAAGCGTTGGCCCAGGCACAACGGGCAGCCATCGTCCGGGGCCTTTCGCCGTTCCATTGGGCCGGGTTTACCTTTGTCCGAGGATAACCCGGTCGGAAGGCCGCCCGGATCCCGTCCATAGGCAGGAACAGCTTCACCTCTCGGATAACCCCCACATTGATCAAGCATTCCTCCATAAATTCTTGGGGCATAGACGCCGACGGCCGCCTATTCGCCCTCCCGACCGTTTGGTCCAATCACGTCCGCCGTTGAATGCCGCCTTGACCAAAAAGTGTCAACGGTTTTGACAGAATCGGTGATTGATTTTGACAACCGGTTTCTGGTATAGTAGCCGGGAGACTGCCGGAAACCGTCGCATCGCCTCTACCGGCAGTTGATAGACAAGAACCGACGGCCGGGCGTTCATGCCGATCTCCGGTCGGCGATTCCGTCCGCGCTTTCACAAAATTTCTCAGATTCGGTGTCGGAAAAACCATCCGAGCTCCATTGAGTAAGTGAGTGAGGAGGTTGAGATGAGGAAATACTACGTCGCTGTCTGCTTGCTTTCAGACCTGATCCTGGTGCTGTCCCTGTTTCTCCTACCGTCCCCACCCCGGAGTGCGGCCCAAGCCCCCGGCCGCGTCGGGATGCAGGCGTCGGTGTCCACCGCCGCGCCTGCATCCCCTCCGGTCCCTCTGCCGGAGGATTGTATAGATGTGACGCCTCCCGGCGGCGAGACGCCGGCCTGCTGCGTCCACGGTTATGTGTATGATAACAACGGCATTCCCCTACAAGGTGCAACGGTTACCATCCAGGGGCCGGGTGGTCAACGCACGGTGACGACGGCTTCCGGTGAACTAAGCGATGATCCCTACTTTGCCCTCGCTTTGAGCGACGACCCCTTGGCCGTTCGCGTAGGGGATACCATAACCCTATCGGCCGACTACGGCGGGCGTAACCGCACCGTCACCTACCAAGTCGTTGCCGACGGCCAGCAGGTAGATTTGGTGCTCCCGGCCGACACTTCGGACACACCCATCTATTACGTCTCCGGCGCCGACAACAATCGTCAAATCTGGCGTATGAACGGCGATGGGACGAATCTCACCTACGTCCGCCCCGGCTTTGATCCGGATATTTGCCCGTTGGACGGGCGGGTGCTATACGTCTACAACACCGACATCTATGTCATGGACCTTGACGGCAGCAACGTTACGAACCTGACGCCCGAATCCGGCGGCATCGGCAGCTACCCGGCCTACAACCCCGACTGGTCACCCGATTGCAGCCGCATCGTCTTTGCTGCTGCGTATCCCGGCTGGCAATACAAATTGGTGATGATGAACGCCGATGGGAGCGGCAAGCGGCTCTTTCTAGACCCGCCGGGTACGGCCGATGATTGGTATCCCGATTGGTCGCCGGATGGGCAGTTCATCGCTTTCAACTCCAACCGAGAGGAAACGACCAAGGTCTTTCGGGTGAATGCCGACGGGAGCGGATTGCTCCGGCTGGTTTCCGACTATAGCTGGTATCCTGTCTGGTCGCCCGACGGCAAACGGATTGCCTATGTCGGCTCCGGCGGAGATGTGTATGTGATAAATGCGGACGGCACAAACCGGGTTCCTCTCCATATCACAGGTGAGCATCCGTGGTGGCCCCAATGGTACTCCCAAGACTGGATCATGTTCGTCGGACCCAATGCAACCTATGGCAGCAATATGCACATCTATTTGATCCGATCCGATGGAGTGGGACAGCATATCCTGGCGACAGAACCCCACTATTACCGCTCCCCCACGGTGCGTCCCACCTACCGACCGATGGCAACCATTCACACCATCACGCCGACGATTGCCTACCGGGGCCGCGATACCGTATTGTTTCGGGGTTCCGGGCAAGATGCCGATGAAGGCGGAGCGGATATTGTCGCCTACCGCTGGCGCTCCAGTCTGGACGGGGAACTGAGCACCCAGGCCGTGTTCACTTTGACCGCCTCGGCCCTTTCCACCGGGACACACACCATCTACTTTCAGGTTCAGGATGACGAGGGGGATTGGTCTACCGAAGTGTGGCGTACTTTGGTCGTGACCGGGCAACCGTTTGACCTGGATACGCTGATCCTCACCAACCAAGAGCGGCTGGCAGCCCTCTACGGTGCGGCCCAGGCCGGGGCGGTGATGCAGAAGCTGAACGAACTGGCAGCAGCGACCAACGGCCTGGTGCTCCGCGTTGAAGAAGATCCCGCCACGGCGGCTGCCTATGACGCCTGGCTGGCCGAGCCGACCGGTTTCCAACGGGCCAACGCCGTGGCCGATGCCATCCACGACCAGATCGTGGCCCATTTGGGCCTCAGTCCCGACCTGGCTTACCTGGTCATCGTCGGCGACGACCGGGTGATCCCTTTCCGCCGTGTCCGCGACCGGACCGGTCACCCGGAGCATCACTACAAAGGGGTGCCCATCACCACCACCGTTGGTGCGGCCCTGGCCGCAGACCGCATTCTGACCGATGACTTTTACGCCGACCGGGTGCCCACCATCCCCGACGACCCCGGCTGGGACGGTCACCCCCTCTATCTGCCCGATATGGCCGTAGGACGATTGATCGAGACACCGGAGGAAATTATAGGGCAGATTGATCGGTTCCTGGCCGACGGCGAGATCGTGGTGGGCGAAGCTGCCGTCACCGGCTATGATGTCCTGACCGACAGTGCTCAGGAGATGTGCAGCGCCCTGCTGGCCGACGGCTTGTACCCCAATTGCGCTCTCATCGGCAACAGTTGGGACGCCACTCAGTTCCACAACGAGATATTAAACCAACGCCATGATCTGGTCTCCTACAACGGTCACGCCGACCATCACGCCATCTACACGCCGCGGGGTTCGGTCGACAGCAAGGAAGTGTCAAACAGCACCGGCGATCACGGCGGCTCTTTGCTTTGGACACCGGGTTGTCACGGAGGGTTGAATGTGCCGCCGGAGGCTGCGGCAGCGTTAGATACAGCCCAGGCCTGGGCTGCCCGTGGAGCGTTGTTGGTGGGCAACACCGGCTATGGATGGGGCTATACTTTTGGCATTGGTCTCTCGGAGCAACTGATGCTGAATTACACTCGGCGGTTGCTGGCCGGGACCGGGACGACGGTGGGCCGGGCATTGGTAGAGGCCAAACAGCGGTACTACCTGGAGGAACTGGAGTTTGATTACACCGATGAGAAGATCCTCATTGAAGCAACGCTGTACGGTCTGCCGATGACGCGAGTTCGGTCGCCCGATGAAGGCCGGATTGCCGTTGCAGCAGCTCCTTCCCGCAATTCTACGTTGGAGCGCATGGACGGACTGACGGTGGAACATGTGCATTACGACTTTCCGGCCTTGCTCCGTCAGGAAACGTCTCAAGGGACCTATTACAGTTACGGTGGGCAGGTGGAAAGGAACGACGGTTTGCCGGTACAGCCGCGCGCTGCCGACCCATTGGCGGCGACTTTGGGGGAACCCAGAGGAGCAGTACTCAGGGGAGCACTGGGGCAGGAATTGGCCGACTTTGATCCGGTGGTGGAAAAGGCCACCTGGGAGCTCGGTGTCGAAAGGGATGAACCGGTTTTTGACGAGCCGGTCTGGTCGCCCGGCCTGCTGTTGCGTCTGAACCGAACGGAAGAGCAGAGCAACCTGGTCCTCGGCCTGGGGCAGTTTCAGGGCAGCCGCGCCGTACAGCGGATCTACGGAGCGATGGATGTAGACATTTTCTACAGCGACGCAGAGGACGAAGAAGCCCCCCGCTTGCAGCGTGTCGAAAGTGGGTTGCAAGACGGTGTCGTGATGCTCACCGTTCAGGCCGAGGATGAATCCGGCATCTACAGTGTGGTGGTGGCCTATAGCGACGGGCGAGACGAATGGGAAAGGGGATGGGCCAGCATCGCTTTGCTCCCCGAAGGCAAAACGTGGCGCGGCGGATTCCCGGCCCGGCCCGACACCGAGTTTTTCGTCCAGGTAGTGGACGGTGCGGGGAACGTGACCGCCTATCCCTGGGAAGGACGCTACATGCGACCGGGGGATTCCTATTATTCTTCTCGAATCTTCCTGCCGTTGGTGGTGCGGTGAATCGCAGAGGCCACAATGGAGAAAATAGCGGTTGAAACCGCCCCTGGCGGGCCGTTGGCCGACCGCCCGCGCAGGCGGACGCCCGGCCGCAGGCCCGAAAGGAGCGATTTGAGTCGCCACCGCCCCCTTCTTCTCCCATTGCCTCTGACGGATACCCCCAAACTTACACCGCAGAGGCCGATTCCGGAGATCGGGCCGGGAACGCATCCGGCCCGATCCGAGTCATACCTCTAACCCCTACGAACCGGTTTGAAACGTTTGACATTTCCCCTGGGGCGTGATACACTTTCACGGTCACCCAGGAACGGAGAAATCCCCGTCCCGGTTGCAGCACACACAGTAAGGAGGTCAACCGTGTTCATCGCCAAAGACTATGAGATGCACTTGGAGGCCCCGGCCTGCGAGCCTGGTTCCGAGCGTTGGAACGCTACCGCCGTCTTCAAAGATGACATCAGTGCGGTGTTCCCCTATCTCAACGCCCAGTGGAAGGGTGCGGTATACAACCCCGCAATTCCCCAAATCACCTTGCGATTGCGGGGGCGGTCTGTCGCCCTCAAGCCCCACGAGATCACCATCAGCAATCTACCCGACCGCGATTCGGCGGCCATTGAAATGGAGAAAATCCTAAGCGAGGTCAACCGTATCTGGATGGACCGCGAAAATTTGACGCCGCGCTACGAACCGCGCAAACGATTGGTGGCTATGGAGATTTACAAACTGCTGCCCAAGACCAACTGTAAGCAATGCGGCTTTCCTTCCTGCTTTGCCTTCGCCAGCAAGGTGACCGTCGGAGAGGCGGAGGTTCAGGGCTGCCGGCCCCTCTTTGCAGAGGAGCAGTATGCCGAGCAGCGCCAAGCATTGCTCAAGATGATGGAAGAAGCGGTGATCCAGGAGAGGTAAAGATGAGCGACAAATTCCGACGGTTGCAGACATTGTTGGGGGAGATTGCCGATTTCAGCGCAGCATCATCCCTTCTACATTGGGATCAACAGACCTACATGCCGCCGGGGGGAGCGGAAGCGCGGGCTATGCAGATCTCCACCCTGCAAAAGACCGTTCACCAGCGTTTCACCTCCGATGAAATCGGTCGGCTCCTGGACGATCTAGAAAAAGAGTTGGCCGGGGCGGACTATGACTCCTTTGAGGCCAGCCTGGTCCGTGTCACGCGGCGGGAGTATACCCGCTTGCGCAAAATCCCGGCGGAGCTTGTGGCGCGGTTGGCCAAGGCGACCGCTTTGGGGCACATGGCCTGGGAAAAAGCACGGGAAACATCCGATTTTGCGGTGTTCCAACCCCACCTGGAAGAGATTGTGGACCTGACCGTTCAGAAAGCGGAAGCGTTGGGCTACCAAGACCGCATCTATGATGCCCTGCTCGACGAATTTGAGCCGGAGATGAAGACGGCCCAGGTGGAGGCGTTATTTGAAGAAATGAAGGAGGGGTTGATTCCCCTGGTTCGGGCCATTGCCGACCGGCAGGGTGCTGTGGACGATGCCTTCCTCCGGCAAGAGTTCGATGAGGACAAGCAGTGGGAATTCGGCATTGAGGTCATCACGCGGCTTGGGTTTGATTTTCAACGCGGTCGGCAAGACACTGCTGCCCATCCTTTCACCACCTCCTTTTCAACGGGTGATGTGCGGCTGACGACGCGTCTCTTCCGGAACAACCTGCTCCCGGCTCTGTTCGGCTCAATCCATGAGGCGGGGCACGGCATGTATGAGCAGGGGATTGACCGGTCGTTGGAACGCACGCCCTTGTGCAACGGGGCCTCTTTGAGCGTCCACGAATCCCAATCCCGCATGTGGGAAAACATTGTAGGCCGTAGCCGGGGCTTTTGGGCTTTTTGGCTTCCGCGACTCCAAGAATACTTCCCTCAGCTGGAAGGGGTGAGTCTGGATGCTTTCTACCGGGCCATCAACCGCGTTGAGCCGTCCTTCATCCGCGTCGAAGCCGATGAGGTCACATACAACCTGCACATCTTCCTCCGTTTTGAGGTGGAAAACCTGCTGGTGGAGGGAAAGGTCCGGGTCGCCGATCTCCCCGAGCTGTGGAATGCCAAGATGGAAGAGTACTTGGGCATCCGGCCCGGCAATGATGCAGAGGGAGTGTTGCAGGATGTGCATTGGTCGGGAGGCATGATCGGATACTTTCCTACCTATTCGTTGGGCAATCTGCTGGCCGCCCAATTTTACAACCGAGCCGTTGCGGATCACCCCGATATCCCTGCCCAGATTGAAAAAGGAGAGTTTGGGACGTTGTTGCAGTGGATGCGGGAAAAGATCCACAAAGAGGGAGCCAAGTACACACCGACCGAACTGGTGGAGCGTGTGACCGGCGGCCCCATGCGCACCGAGCCGTTCCTGACCTACATCCGCGAAAAATATGCCCAAATCTACGGGTTCTAGATTGGCGAGGAGGGGAGCCTATGCCCCAGCGACTCATCGTGATCGGTGGTGTGGCTGCCGGTATGAGCGCGGCGGCCAAAGCAAAGCGCACCAACGGCGACCTGGAGGTTGTGGTCTATGAAAAAAGCCCTCACATCTCTTACGGGGCTTGCGGAATGCCCTACTTCATCGCCGGAGATATCCCCGACGCACGCTCCCTCATCGTCCGCACGCCGGAGCAGATGGCCAAACAGGGCGTTCTGGTTCACATCCGCCACGAGGTGACGGCTATTGATGCCGAAAACCGTCTCGTAACCGTCCGTGATGCGGAGGGCAACGAATTCACCCAGGAATATGACCGGTTGGTGATTGCGACCGGGGCCAAACCGGTATGGCCCTCCTTGCCCGGTAGCGACCTGGCGGGGATCTTTGGATTGCGTTCGTTGGAATCGGGCATTGCCCTCCGTCGCTTTGTGGAGGAGCATAAACCCCAACGGGCCGTGGTCGTCGGTGGGGGCTATATCGGCGTGGAAATGGCCGAAACATTCCGACGCTTGGGAATGGCGGTGACGATGATCATCCGCTCCGGCCGGGTGATGCGGACCGCGCTGGATGATGATGTGCGGGCGTTGGTCCACGCCGAGCTGGAGCGGCAAGGGGTACAGATCGTGCAAGACACCCCTGCAGCCTTTGAAGGACGACGGCGGGTCGAAGCGGTGGTCACAACGGGCGGGGAGCGATTCCCCTGTGACCTGGTGTTGCTGGGGATGGGAGCGCGGCCCAACGTTGAACCGGCCCGCAAGGCAGGGGTGGCCCTCGGTCGCACGGGAGCCATCGCTACCGACGATCAGATGCGTACCAACCTGCCCGGCGTCTATGCTGCAGGCGATTGCTGCGAAGTAATGCACCGGGTTACGGGCAAAGCGGCCTATATCCCCCTGGGCAGCACGGCCAACAAGCAAGGGCGCGTTGCCGGAGAGAACGCCGCGGGAGGGCACGCGACCTTTGGTGGAGTAGTGGGGACGATGGTGGTCCGTTGCTTTGATCTGGTCGTGGCCCGTACCGGGCTAACGGCGGGCGAGGCCCGGTTCGCCAGGTACAATGTCAAAGAGACGATGATCCGGGCCAAAGACATCACCCACTATTTCCCCGGCGCGGCGGACATTTACGTGAAATTGGTGGTGGACGGCGGAAACAATCGTCTGCTGGGCGGCCAGATCGTCGGGGAAAAAGGGGTCGCCAAGCGGATTGATGTGCTGGCGACGGCCCTCTATGCCCGGCTGACGGTAGCCGATCTGCGCCGTTTGGACCTGAGCTACGCGCCGCCCTTTGCCCCCGTCTGGGACCCGATCCTGGTGGCGGCCAACATCGCGGCCAAAAAGTAGCCGGCCCGGGATCTTTGGAAGCGCGAAAAGACCATGCCCCTGACCCACAGCCGTACCTTTCGGGTGCGCTACTACGAATGCGATCCATACGGCTTTGTGCGCCCGGCCCACCTGCTGCGTTACATGCAAGAGGCGGCCTTTGATGCCACCGCCGCTGCAGGATATGACATTGCCCGCTACGAGGCGATGGGCCGCCTGTGGCTGATCCGGGAGACGGAGCTGGAAGTTTTGCAGCCTTTGACCTACGGCGACGTGGTGGAAGTGCGCACGTGGGTAGCCGATTTCCGGCGGGTGCGCTCGCGGCGGGCTTATGAATTCCGCCTTTGTGGGGCGGATACGGCGGTGGTCCGCGCCGTGACCGATTGGGTGTTCCTGGACCGCGCGGCATTGCGCCCGGTGACCATCCCCCAGGAGTTGAAGGTTGCTTTCTTCCCCGAAGGAGTTCCCGCTTCGGCTCCGCCCCGACGACGATTTGTCCAGCCGCCGCTTCCCCCTGACGGTGGATTCCGTCGGCGGCGGCGCGTTGTCTGGAGCGACCTGGACCAGGCCGGACATGTCAATAATGCCGTTTATGCGGACTATGTCGAGGATTGCGGTACCGAGATGGTTGCGGCGCGGGGGTGGCCTGCTGCCCGTCTGTTGGCCGAAGGGGCCGCCTTGAGCAGCGTGCGGCATCGCCTTGAATATAGGCTACCGGCCTTGCCCGGTGATGAGCTGGAGATCGTGACCTGGTTCTCCGAGATAAGCGAGGATCGCCTGATCCGCCAGGCGCAGGTGATGCGCCGGAGCGACGGTGCGCTGCTGGTCCGGGCACAGAGCGTTCAGCTTTGGGTGGAGCAGGCAACAGGCCGATCCCGCCCTATGCCTGCACGGTTTCTGAGCGATCTGTCGCCTTGACGGCGGCAGGATGCTTGGGTTGTCGCCCTTTGCCCGCCTGGGCCTTGTGGGCCTGCCACTGCTCGCGGGTCAAGGCCATGTCGTAGAAGAGCACCTGGAGCGTCCCCCCTTTTTTGCGGAAAAAGCGGTGCAGATGCCGGTAGCGGGGGTCGCGGTGCACAACGTGGTAGCCCGCGTGGTCGGCCACGCGGTAGTGCTGCCCTGTGGGGCGGAAGCCCAACGCCCGGTAGGTTCGCACGGCCCGTTGGTTGGTCGCCGCTACGTCAAGAACCATGCGGGCAAAGCCCATCTCCCCGAAAAAGTAGTCTAAGAAGAGATGCAACGCCTCTGTACCGTATCCTCGGCTGACAAAATCGGCGCCGATGGTGATCCCCAGACGGGCCGTCCGCCGACCGACGATCTCCCGCAGGGTTAGGCTGCCGATGACCTGTTGCTCCTCGTTTTCAATGACATAGAGGCGGCGGCTTGTGTCTCGGCGACGCCAATCGAACCACTGCATGTGCTCGGCCCGGCTGCGCTTGGGCAGGTCAAAAGGCTGGTAGAGAGGGTCCGTTGCAGGCTGCCAACGCATCATCGCCTCCAGATCGCTGCGCCGCATGGGGCGGACGGTCACGCGGGGGCCGTGCAGCTCCATGGGGGGAGTCGCATCCGCTCCCTCGGCAGGCGGGGAGACCGCTTTCCGGCCGACCTGCGCCAATTTCGAGAACCAGGATGACAACTTTTTCCCTCTCATGGTGTTCTCTAAATACAGATCAACGTTTTTTCACGTTCGGAGAGAAGCATGTCTGACATCACCGTCATCGTCAATCCGGTTGCGGGCCGGGGAGCCGGCGGTCGCCTTGCTCCCCAGATCGGACGATCTTTGCAAGGCCAGGGCCTGGCCCCGGAAATGCAGATGACCGGTGCGCCGGGCCATGCGACGGCTCTGGCCCGCAGGGCAGCAGAAGAGGGCCGGGCGGCGGTCGTGGCCGTCGGCGGCGATGGGACGGTCAACGAGGTCCTCAACGGGCTGATGGAAGCCGGAGGCAAGACCGCCTTGGGGGTGATCCCCATCGGCACGGGTAACGATTTTGCCTTTAGTGCAGGATTGCCGCTGGATTGGCGGCGGGCCTGCGCCGTGATCGCCCGTGGCCGGGATCGCATCCTGGATGTGGGCCGGGTTCAGGCCGATAACGCCCCACCCCTCTATTTTGGCAACGGTGTGGGCATCGGCTTGGATGCCATCGTCAATATAGAAAGCCGCAAGGTCCGCTACCTGCGCGGCTTTCCGGTCTACATGGTGGCCTTGCTCAAGACGTTGGCCGTTTACTACGCCGCCCCTCAAACGACGGTGCGCGTCGACGGCCGGGAGATCGCCCAGCCCAGCATCTTGATCTCGGTGATGAACGGGCGGCGCATCGGCGGTGGTTTTTACACCACTCCCGATGCCGTGATGGATGACGGTGTGTTGGACCTGTGTATCGCCGGCAAGGTCCATCGCCTGCGGATGGTGGGCTTTGTACCCCAGTTCATGCGCGGCAGCCATGTAGGCGACCGGCGGATTACCATGTCACAAGGACGCCAAGTGACCGTGACCAGTGAGATCCCCTGGGCTGCCCATGTGGACGGCGAGATCTATGGCGTCGGGGCGCAGCGGTTTGAGATAGAGCTGCTGCCCCGACGCCTGCGGCTGTTGGTCTGAACCGGTTTTTGAACCGCCGAGACGCCAAAAGCCTTTTTCTTTTCCTCGCGTCCTTTGTGCCTTTGCGGTTCAACTTCCCAAACCGCCAAGAGCGCAAAGGCTTTTCCTACCTCCCTTTGCGGTTCCCTTCAGGATTGCAGTACCGCTTCCAGGCGTTCCAACGCCCAGTCAATCTCCTCGCGGGTGATGACCAAAGGGGGTGCCAGGCGGATGACGTTGTAGTGGGTTTCTTTGGTCAGCAGCCCCCGCTCTGCCAGAGCCTCGCAAAAGCGGCGTGCGCCCCCTGCCTCCGGCTTGAGGACGATGCCCACCCACAGTCCTCGGCCCCGTATCTCTTGGACGTAAGGGCTGCGGATGGCCCGCAGCCGTGCCATAAGGTAATCGCCTAGCTCCGCTGCCCGTTCGATAAGGCCCTCTTCCACCAGTACCCGCAACGCCTCGCGGGCTACGGCGCAGCCCAGCGGGTTGCCGCCGTAGGTGGAGCCGTGATCGCCCGGTTGGAACAGCCCCAGCACCTTTCTATCGGCCAGAACCGCCGAAACGGGGTACATGCCTCCCGACAGGGCCTTGCCGATGGTCACCACGTCGGCGCGGACGCCCTCATGCTCGGCGGCCAGCAGCTTCCCGGTGCGGCCCAAGCCGCTTTGGATTTCGTCGGTGATCAGCAGGACGTTGTGTCGGCTACAGATCTCGCGCACCCGGCGCAGGTAGCCATCCGGCGGGACGACAACGCCGCCTTCGCCCTGGATCGGCTCCACCAGAAAGGCGACGGTGTGGGCGGTGATGGCCGCCTCCAGGGCTTCCGCATCCCCATAGGGGATCAGCTCAAAGCCGGGTGTAAAGGGGCCAAAGCCGTCACGGTATTGCTCCTCCGACGAGAAGCTGATGATGGTGATGGTGCGCCCATGAAAGTTGCCGTTGCAAACCAGGATATGGGCTTTATCCTCCGGTACGCCTTTGACCCGGTAGCCCCATTTGCGGGCCGCTTTGAGGGCCGTCTCCACCGCCTCTGCCCCGGAGTTCATGGGCAACATCATTTCGTAGCCGGTCAGCCGACACAGTTCGCGGGCCAAAAGGGGCAGCTGGTCGTTGCGAAAGGCCCGGCTGGTCAAAGTCAGGCGGGCTACCTGTTCGGTCATCACCTTGACCAAGCGCGGGTGGCAGTGGCCCTGGTTGAGGGCCGAATAGGCGGCCAAGAAGTCCATGTACCGCTTGCCGTCCACATCCTCCACCCAGACGCCTTCCCCCCGCGTGAGCACCACGTCCAGGGGCCGATAGTTGTGGGCATTGTATTGATCTTCCAGGGCAATAAAGTCCTGCGTATTCATCTCCCCTCTCTTGTCACCTCTTCCTCTAGAGAGATGCCCATTTCGGCCAGTTCATCCAGCACCGGGTTGTAGATTTCGGGCAGGACGGGAACGTGGACGCCGACCAGTCCTTCCAGTTCGCCGTGCAGAATGAGGCGGACGGCGATGGCCGCCGGCAATCCCACGGTGCGGGCCATGGAGGTATCGCCATAGGGGATGCCGAAATCTACCATTGTCGCGGTGATGGTCTCCTTGTGGTCGGCGTATGTGGCGACGAATTCGTGCTGCATGACCAGCATATCCCGCTCGCCCGGTTTGTAGCCCATTTTGGGCAGCATGACGGCGGTCAGGATGTCCACCGGGGATTCGCCCTCCGGCAGCGGCTCCTCGGAGAAAAAGCCCAGCCAATCCAGGTTGGTGATGGCAACGGCCTCGCGGTCCAGGCCCTGGCGTTCGGCCAGCACTGCCGCCAGGTCGGTGTCGGGCGCAACGCCCAGCAGCCCGGCCAGGAAGGCCCGCAGGGTGGGGGGGCGGTCGGTCAGGGGCGTCTCATCCAGCAACCCTACCCGGCCCATCAATTTCAAAGTGTCGCACCAACCGGGGTAGCGCAGCGTGCCCCGGAACATCCAATCGGTGGGCTGAATGCTGTAGGTCTGGGCGTAGGGCAGGCTGTCGCGGTTGGGGTAGCCTTCCAGGTCGCCGACGCCCTCGATGGGGACCGTCCAGCGGTGGTCAAACAGTTCCTCGCCGGGGACCTCAACGATCCGGCCGTGCATCTGGAAACGGGCCGGGTTGCGGCTGGCCAGCAGCACCCCTTTGGGACTCCAGGAGAATTTGTAGCCCAGGGGGTTATCGTTGGCCTCCGGAGCGGGCAAGCCGCCGCACCACGATTTGAAGCTGGTGATCCGGCCACCTTGCGCTTCCACCCGGTGGATAACCCGCATGGCCGACATGTGGTCAATGCCGGGGTCCACGCCGATCTCGTTGAGGAGCAGGACGCCTGCCTCCCGCGCCGGTCCGTCCAGGGCGGCCATTGCCTCCTTGACATAAGATGTTGTTACCATGTCCTTGCCGTGCTTGACGCACAGGCGGGCGACCGTGGGATGGTAGACGTAAGGCAACATGCTAACCGCCAGATCGTGTTCTTTGATGAGATCTTCCAGGGCGGTCTCGTCCTTGACGTTCAGGGCCACGGCCCGGCCCCGGGGATGCCCTGCGATCAGGGCTTCGGCTTTGCTCACCGTGCGGCTGGCCACCGTGACCTGAAAGTCGGGCACATCCAGCAGGTAACGCACGTGGGGCCGTGTGACCAGCCCCGCTCCCAGGATCAACACTTTCTTCATCGCTGTACACTCCTTTGTGAGACGAATTTCTGACCTTCCGGCGGGCCGGTTGGACCGGAGATGCGTCTGCATTCCGCATACGGTCGCCAAAGCCCGCGGGAGGGTCCAAACCTGTCGGCTTTAGCGGTTTTCCAGAAACTCCCGGATGTATTGATAGTCGGGCGTTAGCTCCCCCTGATAGGCAATGACGGCCCGTTTGATCTCCGGTGGCAGGTTGCATTCTTCAAAGGGGACCGTAAAGTCGCAGCGGGCGATGGCCGGGATGAAAGGTGTGAGCACTTTGCTGAAATCGGTAGATGCCTCGCGGGGCATCTCGCTGGGCAGGATGTCTACGGCCAGGATAACGACACCCGGTCCCTCATGGCCCTCGCGCACGTTGCCGCCGTGCGGATCGTAGACATAAATGGGATCGCCCGGTTCGGTGCATTTGACGGTGCATTCAACGGCCCCCTCAATATCGCAGCTGATATCGCCGATGACGCGTAAGGGCGGCTTGCCCTGGGCGAACAGGTCGCGGAGGTCGGCTTTGGTGACCAGGCGAGGGTAGCGTTCGGTCCAAAAGATGGCGTTGACCAGCACCGTCAGGTGGGGCAGGTAGCGGCGGAAAACGCCCCGGTACTTTTCCGGGTGGTCGTAATAATCCTGCAGGACAAACACGCCGTCGGGGGCGATGGGTTCAACCATGTGTTCCTCTTTGAACACAACCTTGTAGAGGTGGCGACGGGATGCTTGGGGATCGGCGGCGACGGAGGCTACCTCTTCCGGTTTGATCTCAATGACCGGCAGCAGGTCAAGGATCTCCTGCACCCCCCGCGAGACGTTGCCATAGCCCGCTACACCGACGATCAAGGGCGTCACCGCTTCCGGCAGGCCGTGGGCTTCGATCTCGGCGCGGACCCGGGCCAGGGCGGCTTTGGCCTCGGCCAGGTCGTGGTAGGTGTGCATCTGCCGCACCGCCGTAAAGGGGTTGGGCACGCCCTCCCAGGCCAGCCGTTGCCCCAAGGCCCAGAGGGTATCTACCATCCCGGCCACGCCGGCGTGCCAACCGAAAAAGATGAGACGACGGTTCTTTTCATCTACCACCCGCTCATAGTCGATCAAGGTGCAGCCCAGGTCCAGCAGCCGCCGGAGCATGGGCATATTGTAGGGTTGGCCCTTGATGACGTGGGCGAAGAACATGTAGGTTTTATGGGGTTCAAAGAACTTGGGCGGCATTTCTTTGATGCCAAAGATGATGGGGCAGGCCGAAAGGTCCTCTTGGACGGGGATGCCCGCAGCCCTGAACTCGTCGTCGCGGAAGGCGCGGATGGGCGAAGGTTGGACGATCACCGGCACGCCCTGTTCTTGCAACCGGGCGGCGTCTTGGGGGGTGATCGGAACACGTCGTTCCCACTCGCTTTTGTCCTCCCGGCGGATGCCGATGGGTTTGGTTTGTGCTGTCATTGTTTCCTCCTACGATTGCAAAAGCCGGTGCTTGCAGCACCGGCCAATCCCCCGGAATGTGGGCCTGGCTGCGCTGCCGGCGCGCCCAGTATACGCCGGATGCGCGGCTTTTGTCAAATGCCGTAGCGGATGTCGCCGGGAAAGGACACAGAGATCTGACGGGCCGTTGGCCGACCGCCCGCCTGTGCATGCGCGCCTGCCATGCAGGCGGAAGGAGCGTCCGCGCAGGCGAACGCCCGGCCACAGGTCTAAAAAGGAGCGACCTGAGTCGCCACCGCCTGCTCCGCAAGCGGGGGTATGATAGCACAAAATTGTGGAGATCTTGTGAAAAAGTTGGGGAGAGATGATGAAAAAAAGACCTCTGGGGTTTGGAGAACCCCAGAGGTCCGGGTAGAGTACAGGTCCTAGTCGTCAAACTGTCCGTGTGGTCCCTGAAAGTGCCCACCGGGGCGCATTCCGGGCCGCCGGAAGCCGTCAAAGCGGCCGCCGGGCATGTGGTCCCCCCAGGTGCGGTTGAGCATGTCGGTAATGCGCGTCTCGGCCTGGCTCAGGATCCAATCGGCCCGTTCCTGGGTGAGCCGCCCGTTGGCAACGGCCTCATCTAGCTTCTCCCGCAGTTGATCCATCAGGGCGTCCACGATGGTTTGGGTGTCCACACCTTGTTCGGCGGCGATCTCGGCGATGCTCCGTCCGTCCCGCAGCTCGGCCAGCAGTTCCTGAGGCGTCATATCCAGTGTCTCGGCAACGGTGGTGATGGAGTGACCGGCGGCCCGGCGCACGAACCGGCTATTCCGGCCCTTGATCCAGGGCATATCCCCCTCTTCCATGCGCTCCCGCATCCGCTCGGCCTGGTCCTCGGTCAGCCAGCCTTCGGCTACGGCTTCGTCGATGACCTCCTGTTGGGCGGTCTCTACGGCGGCGTCATACTCCTCAACGCTGATGCCCAAGTTGCGGGCGATGGCTTCGTGCATCCGTTCTCGGAAGTTGAAAGGCCAATCCTTCCCGTCTTCTCCGTCTTGGGCAAAAGCCACTGCCCCGATGACGACGACGCCCAGCAGGGCGACAACCGTTGCAATTCCTGCGATCTTCCAAAATCGTTTCATATTGGCAACCCTCCTTTCCCTGTTTTGTTGCGAGGATATGATAGCACAAACCTGTGGAGATTTTGTGGAGATTCGGTAAAACCTGTGTGGACGATGGCGCACAAGTTCTAACAAAATTCTAACGTTGGTCAAACGTCATTCTAACAAAGATGTGCTATACCCAGCCCCGGATAGAGAAGAGCCATCCGAAGGGTAAAAAAGGATGGTTCGGGGAATCCCGGCTGAAAGGAGGTGAGTCGTATGGTGAACACGCTTGTACGATGGGAGCCAACGCGGGACCTTCTTTCCTTCCAGGACGCTGTGGATCGGCTGTTTGATTGGTCGCTGGATGACTGGTTCTTCCGTCCTCTGACGCCTCGCTGGGCGCGGGAGGAGATGCTGGCCGTGGACATCTATGAAACCGACGATCACCTTGTCGTCAAGGCGGCCATTCCCGGTGCCAAAGCCGAGGACATTGATGTCTCCATCACCGGCGACACCCTGACCATCAAAGCCGAGACCAAAGAGGAGCAGGAGATCAAGCGCGAAAACTACCTGCGGCGAGAACGTCGTTTCGGTTCCTTCCGCCGCTCCATCGTCCTGCCCGAAGGTCTCGAGACCGACAACGTAGAGGCCGATTACACCAACGGCGTCCTGACGCTCAAATTCCCCAAGTCGGAGGAGGTGAAGCCCAAGACGATTGAGGTCAAAGCCAAATAGGGCCGGGAAAGACCGGTCGGATACCAATGCATCATAAGGGGCGCGGTCACCGCGCCCCTGACCACTGGGAAGAAAATGCTGTGCGGTTCAAATCTTGGAACCGCCAAGACGCCACGGGCGCGAAGGGTTTCTTGCTTTTTCTTCTTTCCTTTGCGGCCTTCGCGCCTTTGCGGTTCAAATCCCCGGAACCGCCAAAGCGGGCCGTCCACGAAGCGGGCGCGAATACACGAATGCACGAATGCGCCCGGCCACAGGCCCGAAAGGAGCGACTTGAATCGCCACCGCTCTTCTTTCCCGGTGGGAATTTTGGAAGTGGAGGAAGATGATGAAAGGGAAAAAGTGGATCGCTGTTCTGTTGGTTTTGGGGCTGGCGTTGCTAAGCTGCGGCGGGACCACGTCGCTGGGTTCGTTGTTGCAAGGCACACCAACCCCCCTCGCCGCACCCACCGCCACACCGACGGAGAGTGCGATCACTACTGCGCCGTCCGTACAGGGCGGAGTGACGGCCGAGGAGGAGCTCCTTACCGCCTTGTACGAGCGGGTTAGCCCCTCGGTCGTGCATATTCGCGTCACCCAGAAGGTAGAGGGAGGCACCCAAACGATGCCTTTCCCCAGCCTGCCGGGAATGCCGCCCATGCCCGGCGTTCCGCAATCGCCCGGCGAATTCTACCGCCATGGCGAAGGGTCCGGTTTCGTCTGGGATGAGGCAGGGCACATTGTGACCAATTACCATGTTATTGAGGGTGCATCTAACGTAGATGTGCACTTTTTTGACGGCACGGTCGTTGAGGCCGAGATCGTCGGTCAGGATAAGCAAAGCGACATTGCCGTTCTGAAAGTGGACCCCACCGCTACCGAACTGCACCCGGTCGTCCTGGGCGATTCGGACAGCCTGAAGGTAGGGCAGATGGCCATTGCCATCGGCAATCCTTTCGGGCAGACCTGGACCATGACACGGGGCATTATCAGCGCGTTGGGCCGCACCATTCGCGCAGGAGACAACCCCTTTGCCATCCCGGAGATGATCCAAACCGATGCGGCCATCAACCCCGGCAATTCGGGCGGGCCGTTGCTGGATAGCCAGGGGCGTGTGGTGGGCATGAACACCATGATTCTTTCCCGCAGCGGAGCCAGCGCGGGCGTGGGCTTTGCCGTGCCCATCAACATCGTCAAACAGGTCGTGCCGGAGCTGATCAAGTCGGGCGAGTATGCTTACCCCTGGCTGGGCATCCAGGGGCGTGACCTGTGGCCCGATGATGTGGAGGCCATGGACCTGCCGGTGCACGCCGGAGCGTTGGTCGTCTCCGTGATGCAGGACAGCCCGGCGGACAAAGCCGGATTGCGCGGCAGCGACCGGACCATCACCGTGGACGGCGAAGAGGTCCGCACCGGCGGCGACGTGATCGTGGCCGTGGATGATGAGCCGGTCAACGGCATGGACGATCTGATCACCTACCTGGTGCGCAACACCCGGCCCGATCAGGAGATCACCCTGACCGTCATCCGCGACGGCAAGGAAATTTCGGTCCCGGTGACGCTGGGTACGCGCCCCCAGGAGCTGCCCTGAGTCGAACCGCGAAGGCGCAGAGGGCGCGAAGGAAGGTAGGAAGAGGCTTTGTGCTCTCGGCGTCTTGGCGGTTCGGGGAAATTGAACCGCGAAGGCGCAAAGGACGCGAAGGGGGATAGAAAAAGGCTTTGCGCTCTTGGCGTCTTGGCGGTTCCGGGAAGTTGAACCGCGAAGGCGCGGAGGAAAGATAGAAAGATAAAAAGGCTTGGCGTCCTTGGCGTCTTGGCGGTTCGGGGAGGTTGAACCGCGAAGGCGCAAAGGACGCGGAGGGAGATAGAAAAAGGCTTTGCGCTCTCGGCGTCTTGGCGGTTTCAAAAAGCAGTGAATATCATCAATGCAGAGGAGGATGAAAAATGCGACGCTTGTGGAAACCCGTTGTTTGGTTGACTGTCGGCTTGCTGGTGTTTGGCCTGGCTCTTCCGGTCATGGCCCAGACGGAGGACACACCGGACCTGGTCCTGTTCACCGACTACCCCAGCCGGGTGATCGGCTTTGAAGAAAGCCCCACCATCCGTCTGACTCTGCGCACCGGAACCAAAGCCCAGATCGTGCAACTGGAGATGGAAGAGATGCCCGACGGTTGGACGGCCACTTTCCGGGGCGGCGGTTCCATCATCAAGTCGGTCTATGTGGAGCCGGATAAGGACGCTTCGGTGAGTTTGCGGTTGGAGCCGCCCGCCGATGTGGCCGGGGGTACACACAAGTTCGTCGTTGTTGCCAAAGGGGAGCGGACGACGGCCCGCTTGCCCCTGGAGCTGACGGTCCAGGAGCGGATCCCGCCTCGTCTTTCCCTGAAAAGCGATCTGCCCACCGTCCGGGGCAAGCCGACCAGCACCTTCCGCTATAGCGCGACCCTGCGGAACGAAGGTGATGAGGACCTGACCGTGAGCCTGTTGGCCGATGCGCCGACCGGATTTATCGTCACCATCAAGACCGGCGGCAAAGAGGTGACGAGTTTGCCCCTGGAGGCCAATAGCTCCAAAACGTTGAGCATAGAGGCCAAGCCCTTCCTGGATGTTGCCGCCGGGGATTATCCTTTCACCATCCGGGCCGAAGGGGGCAGCGCGCAGGCCGAGCTGGAGTTGGTGGCCCAAGTGAGCGGGGAAGCGCGATTGACCATCTCCGCGCCCGATGGCCGCCTTTCCGGTGAAGCCTATGCCGGTAAGGACACCCCTCTCAAGATCGTCATCCGCAACACCGGCAGCGCACCGGCGCGGGGCATTGAATTGAGCAGCAGCGCACCGGCCGGCTGGAACGTCACCTTTGATCCCGATCAGATCGCCGAGATCGCCGCGGGTGATGAAGCCGAGGTTACGGTCCATGTGCAACCTGCCGATAACGCCTTAACCGGCGACTATATGGTCACGATCCGTGCCCGACCTGAAGGGACCGCGACTCAATCGGCGGACTTTCGCATCACCGTCTTGACCTCAACTCTGTGGGGCATTGTCGGCGTGGCCCTCATCGCCATTGCCGTCGGCGTTGTCGCCCTGGCCGTCCTGCGCTTTGGCCGCCGATAACGGACGGAGAGGAGGTCAGGCTATGAGCGAACTGGTCATAGAAACGCACAAATTGAGCAAACGGTATGGCGATGTGGTCGCCGTGGACGCTCTGGACCTGGCCGTGCAGCGGGGAGAGGTGTTCGGCCTGCTCGGTCCTAACGGATCGGGCAAGACGACGACGATCCTGATGTTGCTGGGGCTGACCGAACCGACGGCGGGCAGTGTACGGGTGCTGGGCCTGGACCCGGCCCGCCGGCCGCTCAGCGTCAAAGCGCGGGTGGGGTACATGCCCGACGAGGTGGGCTTTTACGACGATATGACCGCCCGCCAGAACTTGAGCTACATCGCCCGCCTGAACGGATTGTCCCACAACGAGGCTCGGCAGCGGATTGACTCCGCCCTGGCACGGGTTGGCTTGCACGAGGTGGCCGACCGCCCCGTGGCGACCTTCTCGCGGGGAATGCGTCGTCGCCTGGGTGTGGCCGATGTGCTGATCAAGAATCCGCAATTGGTCATCATGGACGAGCCGACCCAGGGCCTGGACCCGGAAGGGGCGCGATCCTTTCTGGGCATCATTGAGGATCTGAAGGCCGAGGGAATCACCGTCCTGCTCTCTTCGCACCTGCTGCACCAGGTTCAGGCGGTGTGCGACCGGGTGGGCCTCTTTCGCCAAGGCCGCATGGAACTGGTGGGGACCGTGCCCGATCTGGCCCGCCGGGTGCTGGGCCGGGGCCATCACATCCACATCCAAGTGCAAGGCCCCCTGGACCGGGTAACCCAAGCGTTGGAGAAGCTGCCGGGCGTGGTTGAGGTCCAACGGGGCGAAGATGGCCGTTTCCAGGTGGCGGCGACCCATGACCTGCGGGCCGAAGCAGCCCAGGCGGTTGTGGAGGCCGGGGGGCGGCTGCTGGGATTGGACATTGAGCAGCCCAGCCTGGACGACATCTACCGCCACTACTTTGAGGAGGTGAACCATGAGCGCACAGACTGAAGCGATCCGCAAAGGCCGCCGCGAAGGTTCGCCCTGGACCGGCTTGTGGGCCGTGGTCGGCAAGGAGATGGCCGACCACCTGACCAGCGCGCGGATGCGCATCCTGGAGGTGCTGATCGTGCTCACGGCGGCGGGTACGGTCTATGCCGCCCTCAAGAACCTGAGCAGCAGCGGCGACGATTCGTTCCTGTTGCTCAAACTGTTCACCACCGCCCAGGATCCCATCCCGGCCTTTGTGGGCTTTTTGGGCTTTCTCATCCCGCTGATCGCCATCGCCCTGGCCTTTGACTCGGTCAACGGCGAGTTCAGCCGCCGGACCATGTCCCGCGTGCTGGCCCAGCCCATCTACCGCGATGCTTTGCTGCTGGGCAAATTCCTGGCCGGGCTGTTCACCCTGGCCCTGGTGTTGGCCGCCATCTGGCTGCTCATCATCGGCGCGGGCATCCTGGGCCTGGGCGTGCCGCCCAGCGGGGAGGAGGTGGGCCGCATCCTGTGGTTCCTGGTCGCTTCCATCTTTTACGGTGGCATCTGGCTGGCGTTGGGCATGGTCTTTTCCATCGTCTTCCGCCAACCGGCGACGGCGGCCATGGGAGCCATTGCCGTCTGGCTGTTCTTCACCGTCTTTTGGTCTATCCTGGCCGATCTGCTGGCCCAGGCGTTGTCGCCGGTTCGGTTCGGCACGGTGGAGGAGCTGTTCTCCCAGGCGCAGCTCAACCTCACGCTGACCCGCTTTTCGCCCAACACCCTCTACAGTGAGGTGATGCTGGCCCTGCTGCGACCTACGGTGCGGTCGGTGGGATTGGTGTTGCCCATCCAGCTGCACGGCGCGGTGCTGGGCACGCCCTTGCCCTTGCACCAAAGCCTGTTGCTGGTCTGGCCCCAGCTGACCGGCCTCATCGCGGCCACCATCCTGCTCTTTGCCCTGGGCTACGTGCTCTTCCAGCGGCGGGAGATTCGGGCCTGATTCGGGGGCGACGCACCTTTCCCGCAGGTTCCTGCAGGTGCGGCGCAAAGTACCTCATACCTTGCCTTGTAGGTGCGGTACACCGCAAAGTGTACCGCACCTTTGTCGTCGTTCAATGTGTCGCCTGCGCCTGCGAGTGCCAACCTGTACCATGTTTGACGCCCCCTTGCCTTTGTGGTAAAATGAGCGCGTAGCCTCTGGGATTTAACCCGGAAAGGAAGGAAACAGAATGGCTGAATTGAAACGGGCGAAATTGGGTATCCCCGGTTTGGATGAAATGTTGCACGGGGGCCTGATCTCCGGCTCTATCGCGCTACTCCAGGGGGGAGCCGGTACGGGCAAGACAACAATCGGCATGGAATTCCTGTACCACGGGGCAACCCAGGCCGATGAGACGGGCCTCCTTGTGACCTTTGAGCAATTCCCCCATACCCTCTACCGGGATGCCCTGGCCCACGGCTGGGACCTGCGCAGCTTGGAACAGGACGGACGGTTGCGGGTAGTGTTTACTTCCCCGCGGGTGTTCCTGTCCAGCTTGCAATCCCCCATCAGCCCCATCAACAGCGCCATCCGCGACCTGAATGTGCAGCGGGCCGTCATTGATAGCGTTACCCATTTTCAGACCCTGACCCGTGATCCGGTCCGGTTGCGGGCCTTTTACAACCACCTGATCAACGGCCTGCGCCGTGAGGGGATCACCTCCATCCTGCTCAGTGAGGATAGCGGCCCCGACTTTGTCCGAGGCGACCGGGGCCGTTTGGCTTTCGTGGTGGATACGGTGATCCTGTTGCGCTACGTGGAGATTGATAGTGTGATGCAGCGGGCGGTTGCCGTGCTCAAGACACGTGGCTCATCCCACGATCCACGCATCCGCCGCTTTGAGATCAAGCGCGGTGGCGTTGTAGTCTATGAGCCTTTTGAGGGGCGGCAAGGGCTGCTAAGCGGGTTCCCCCACCGCGTCTAGAACGGAAAAACGCTCCGCCGGGATCGGCGGAGCGTTTCCGGTTCTGCTTCTTTTAGGCCAACACCTGTTCAATGGGGAAGGCGTGCATCACGCGCGTTGTCTGGCGGAAACCCAGCTTCTTCCAGAAGGTGGCGTCGCCGGGCACGATCACCGAGATGCTCCCTGCCCCTCGCTTTTGGAAGCGTCGCGCCAGCTCCTGCACCAACGCCCGCCCGATGCCGCGTCGTTGGTAGTGGGGATGCACCGAGGCCAAGTAGATCACGGCGCGGGAACCGTCATACGTGCCGCGAATCATGCCGACGACATATCCATCTTCCTCGGCCACCAGAAATTCGGCGGCATCGCATTTGTGGACTCGCAGCATGGCTTCGGGGCCGTCAATGTCCGGATGGCCGTATTGCTGGTTGGCCTTGAGGATGCCCACCAATGCTTCGGTATCCTCTGGGCGAAAGTCTCGGATCTCCATTCTCCGTCCTTTCCTTTCTGTACCGGTCAGGCTTCTTGTCCTTCGACTTTGGCGAGCAGTTCCTCTTTTTTGCGGCTGGCCGCCGTCTTGCCTTCATTCACGGCCTGCTTGACCCGCGTCTGATACTCCTCTGCTTTGGTTTTGGCTTGGGATTGTAGCTCCGTCGCCTTTTTGCGGGCTTCTTGGCTCAACCCATCGGCCCGTTCTTTGATTTCAATGCCTTTCTCGCGGATCATCTCCCGCGTTTGTTCGCCTGATTGGGGCGCAAACAGGATGGCCACGGCTGCGCCGACCAGCCCCCCGATGATGAACCCGGCGATAAAGTCCACGGTTGCTGTTTTGTTTTCCATTTGCCTGCTCCTTTCCTCATTTGTTCTTGGGAGAGGGATTGGTCTTCAAAGTACGAATGGTCTGGCGAACGGCGGCCACGTAGCTGGCGACCGAGATCATGGGTGAGACGACGGCTTCGCTGACAAAAGTGGTTGTGCCCCGCACCGTGTTGGCCGTTTCGTTGGCCGATTCCAGAATCGGTCGGATCTCGTCTCGCAGCAGGACGATGAGACTTTGTAGTTGGAAGATGAGGATGGCCAGAAAAACGCCGACGACGATGGTGACAAGGGCCAAAACGATGATGGCAATATCGCGCAGGACGGCTGCTGCAAGGGGATGGGAAGCCAGACCATAAAAAGCTGCGATCAAAATGGCCAAGACTACGATGGCGATCAAGACAACGGCAACCGTCCGGCGGGTGTTGCGGCCCGTTTCCGGTGCGGGAAGAGGCAAGGCATCTGCCGTCGCCTCAAGGTCCTGCTTTGCGGCATTTGTTCCTGTCGTTTCGTGTTCTTCCATCCTGGACACTTCTCCCGGCCATCGGCTTCTTGGGTGGTACTGCGGGAGGATTATAACACAATCTCCGGTTAGCGTCAATTCTGTTTTTCGCGTCAGGGTAGGGTGAAGGTGGCCGTGTTGTTTTCCCGATTGGTTTCCGGATAGGCGTTTTTGTGGTCGGCAGGGTTGACGGTGAAGGTCAAGGTCCCGCCCCGGAGCCAAAGGTAGCCGATGCGGAAGGCGGCTACGCCCACACCCTCGCCGCGCACCAGGGGGATGACATCGGTGATCTTGCGTCCCCGCTCGTTCTCAATGCGGATGGGGACGTTTGCTGCGTCGCGGGTTCCCAGGTTGTGGACCGTGACCTGGACGATCCACATGGTCGGGATGGTGATGTCGTCACCGCGGATGGCAAAGTCATAGTCCTCCAGACCGGTGGTGGGGGGTAGGCCGGCCCCCGGTTCCAGCCCGGCGGCTACGGCGACCGTGTTGTTGTCAAAGTCGTCTTCGGCCAATCCACCTTCCCAACCGGGAGGGTTGACCCGAACCGTCAGCGGTTCTCCCTGGCGGAGGGGACGGGTCAGGGGCACGACGATCTGGGCCGTTCCCCCGCAAGGGGGGATGGCCGGTGTGTATGCGATCCCGGACAGGTCCTGGCCGGTGACGATGACGGGGAGGTTGTAGACGGCGCGGTTGCCGGTGTTGTGCACCCAAACCCGTACCTGTTGCCGATCCGGTTCGGGTAAAATGTCCGTTGCGTTGATCTCCACATCTACCTGGCCGGGGCACAGATCGCTGGTGTAGGCGTCAAAAGGGGCGATCATGAGGTCCAGGAGGACGGTGTTGTCCTCCCGGTTCCCTTCCGGTCGGAGGGGTGTCTGTTCTTGCCAGGCACGGGGCAGCCGGTTGACCTGCACCCAGAGGCGATGTTTTCCTCCGGCAAAGTTCCAGTTGACCGGAACCGTCACCGCGACAGAGCCGGAAGCGGGAACGGTAGTGGTCAAGCGTTGCAAGAAAGAGGTATAGCCGATCTCTTCCCGGCGGGCGGTGATGTAGAGCATCACCGGTACGTTGACGGCGGGGATGTCGGCTTTGTTGTGAATGGTGACGGTGACGCTGAAAGGGACCCCGGCGCGGAGGGGCAAGGGGGTGATGGCTATGTCCTCCTCGGCGATGGACAGGGCAACCTGAGGAGCCGCTGGGGTGGAGGTCGCGGCGGCTGTGGCTTCCCAGGGGTAGTGTCCCGGAGTCGGTGTGGTATTTTTCTCGGTTTCCCCACCCTCCCGGCCACACGCGGCCAGCAGTGAGCATGACGCCAAGATCAAAAGAAGCCAAGCGATGCAAGTGCGCGATTTGCTGCTCAATCGTTCCACCCTCCTCGGTCAGGATACCACAAAGCGCAGGGGGAGTCAACGTTGCCCTCCGGTCGTTCCCCTTCGGCCTATTCGCCCTTTTTCCCCACGTTGTGGTACAATGTCTCCATGATTTACATAGATGTTTCTTCGGCGGTCCATGCCAAAGCGGGGATCGGTCGCTATGCAGAGAGCCTGGCGCGGGCCTTGATCGCCCGACAACCGGAGCGGTTCGCCCTTTTTTACAACCGGGGAAAAGGGACCGTCCCCCCTCGCGGTCTGGAAGATGTGCCGCGTCGCACCGTCCGCGCCGGGTATAAACCCTGGCGCATGGCCGTCTGGCTGGGTCAGCTGGCCGGTGTCGGGTTCAACCGGCTGTTCCCCGACGCAGAGTTATTCCATGCCACCGAGCATTTGTTGCCTCCTTTGGATGGTGTGCCCACCGTCCTGACCGTCCACGACCTGATTTTCAAGCTCTTCCCCCAGCACCAAAAACGACTGAACTATTGGTATCTCAATGCAACGATGCCCCTTTACTGCCGTCGTGCCGGGGCCATCATCACCGTTTCCCGATGTAGCAGGGATGACATTGTGCGGCACTACGGCCTGGACCCGGCCAAAGTCGTCGTCATTTATGAAGCCGCTTCACCCGAATTCACACCGCCTCCACCGGCGGCGGTAGAGGCGGTGCGCCGCCGTTACGGCCTGCCGGAACGTTTCTTGATCCATGTAGGGACCATTGAGCCACGCAAAAACCTGATACGTCTGGTGGAGGCGTTACAACGGCTGCGCGACGAGGGGGTGGTGATTCCCCTGTTGCTGGTTGGCGGCAAAGGGTGGCTCTACGGCGATTTCTTCCGGCGGTTGGAGGCGTTGGAAGTGCGGGAAGACGTCCGCTTGACCGGGTACGTCCCGGCAGCAGATCTGCCTTTCCTGCTGGGGGCGGCGACGGTGGCGGTTATGCCTTCGGTGTATGAGGGTTTTGGGCTGCCGGTGTTGGAGGCTATGGCCTGCGGAACACCGGTTGTCTGTTCCGGAACGTCCAGCCTGCCCGAAGTGGGAGGGGAAGCGGCCCTTTACTTTGACCCTTACGATGTGGCGGCGATGGCCGAAGCGATCCGCCGTGTCTGGGCCGATGCCGATCTGCGGGCCGAGATGCGGCAACAGGGATTGCAGCAGGCGGCCCGTTTCTCATGGGAGCGGGCTGCCGCGGAGACGGAAAAGGTCTACAACCGGCTCCTTTGACCGAACGTCTTATCTCCGCCCAAATTCCTTTTCCAACTGCTCCACCGAGAAGTGAAGAACGGTGGGCCGCCCGTGGGGGCAGGTGCGCGGCGATTCGCATTGCTCCAGCCGACGGACCAGCTGCTGCATTTCCTCCATAGAAAGGGTTTGCCCGGCTTTGACCGCCGCCCGTTTGCAAACGGCGGCGATAAGCCGCTCCTCCGCCTGGGCGGCAAGAGGGTCGTCACCCCGGCGCAGTAGGTCCAGAATGTCCACCAGGGCGTCACGGGGGTCCGCATCCTCCAGGATGGTGGGCACGGCCCGCAGCAGGTAATCGGTCCCACCAAAAGGTTCAATCTGAAAGCCCAGGCGGTTGAGCAGGGGCAGCTGCTCGGCCAGGAGAGCAGCCAGAAGGGGGTCCAGGTTTAGGGGAAGCGGCTCCAGGAGTGTCTGGGAAGCAACCTTTTCCTCCTGTTGCTGAGCACGCATCTGCTCATAGAGCACCCGTTCGTGGGCGGCGTGTTGGTCAATGAGGTACATGCCCTGCGGCCCTTCGGCGACGATGTAGGTTTGCCCCACCTGGCCGATGACGCGCAGCAGGGGCAAACGTACCGGCCCGACGTGCCCCGGTTCTTTATCCGGATCTGCGGTGCGATAGATCTCCATCGCCATCTGGCGGGAAATTTCCCCCTGTCCGGCGCGGAGCAAGCTCTGACGACGGCTCCATCTCTCGGCGGAAGCCCAGGTGCGGGGGGTGTGTACCACTTCCGGGACGGGAGTGTGCTCTACCAGGGTGCGTCGCACCGCCTTTTGGACGGCGTTGAACACCCGCCGCCCGTCGCGGAATTTGACTTCGCGTTTGGTGGGGTGAACGTTGACATCCACTTCGGCGGGGTCCATCTCCAGAAGGATGACGGCCAGGGGATGGCGGCCCACGGGCAGCAGGGTGTGGTAGGCCTGGGCGACGGCGTGGGCCAGGGAGCGGTCCTGAATCCAGCGGCGGTTGACAAAAAGGGTGATGTAGCGGCGGTTGGCCCGGTGCAGGGCCGGTTCGCCGACATATCCCCAAACGCGCAGGCCGTCGTCCTCGCCTTCTACGGCAAGCATCCGCTCCGCCACTTCCAACCCGTAGACGGCGATCAACACGTCGCCCAGTTGGCCGCTGCCGGTGGATTGGAAGGTCTGCCGCCCGTCGTTGGTCAACCGGAAGCGGATATGGGGGAAGGCCAGGGCATAGTTGGCAATGATGGTGTGGATGTGCCCGGCTTCGGTCTGGGGTCGGCGCAGGAACTTGAGGCGGGCAGGCACGTTTTGGAACAGATGCTCCACGGTGACGACCGTGCCCGCCGGGCAGCCGCGCCCTTCCTGGCGCACAATGCGGCCTCCTTCTACTTGCAGGTAGCGGCCCATTGCCCGATCTCGGGGGCGGGTGAGGAGCGTGACCCGGCTCACGGCGGCGATGCTGGCCAGTGCCTCACCCCGGAAGCCCAGAGTGGTGATCCGGTCTAGGTCGGCTACGTCGGTCAGCTTGCTGGTGGCATGGCGGGCAAAGGCCAAAGGGGCTTCTTCGGCGGGGATGCCGCAACCGTTGTCGGCGACGCGGATGAAGCGACGGCCTCCCGCCCGAATCTCAACGCGGATGTCGGTCGCTCCGGCATCAATGCTGTTCTCTACCAATTCCTTGACTACCGAGGCCGGGCGTTCGACGACCTCCCCGGCGGCGATCTTGCCCGCTACTTCGGGCGGCAAAACACGGATCGGCATGGGCCTTCCTCACGGCATATTCGGGTTCGTCCCTGCGATTTCAAGTATACCACAGACTCACCGTGTTGAACAACTCGTCTGCAAAGGTGGAGTTGCCCTGAATCACCCAAGCTTCCCCCTTGACAGTGGACCTGAATTGTGGTATACTGACGCCGTGCCGAAATATATTTACAGTATATTGACAATATTGAATCAATATGGGGATTCGTAGAAAGGACGCCCTCGGTGCGGCTGAGCGATAAAGCCTACCATCTTCTTAGGCATAAGATCATTACCTTGCAACTCCCGCCCAAGACCCCGATAGATGAGCAGGTCTTGATGCAGGATTTGCAAGTCGGTCGCACGCCCATCCGCGAGGCGTTGCAGCGTCTAGCCGCCGAAGGTTTGATCTTTCTTGCGCCCCGACGGGGCATGTTCGTTTCCGAGATCAGCATCACCGACCTGCAAAAGATCTTTGAACTTCGTATGGTTCTAGAAGGATTCTGCGCCCGATTGGCCGCCCAGCGGGCCACAAAAGAGCAGATCGCCGCTTTGGAGGAGGTGGTTGCTGCTCTGGAACAAGTATCCGACGATGATACCGATGCCCTGATGGCCATTGATGAGAGCTTCCATTACCTGCTCTACGAGACGGCCGATAATGAATACCTGGCCGACACCCTGCGCCGTTTGCACGCCATGAGCCATCGCATTTGGTACTTGGTGCTGGACCGTCTGGGCAGTGTGCGCGGGGCTATGGAACAGCATATCGGGATCATCCAGGCGATCAAAGAACGACAGCCGGAGCGGGCCGAATTGCTCTTGCAGCAACACATTGCCGAATTCCACCAACAGATCAAAGCAGCCTTGTGATAACTTTTTAGGAGAAAGAACCGATGAAAACCGAACTCAAAGGAAGAGGCAAAAAAGTGGTGATTGCCGAGGGACAACCCACCGTCATCATCGGCGAGCGGATCAATCCCACCGGCAAAAAGAAACTGGCGGCGGAACTGGTGGCCGGTAAACTGGACATCGTCCGCCGGGAAGCACTGGCCCAGGTGGAAGCCGGGGCTGCAGTCCTGGATGTCAACGTAGGTGCCGCCGGGGTTGATGAAGTGGACCTGCTGCCCAAAGCAGTCCAAACGGTGTTGGAAACGGTGGATGTGCCCATTTGCATTGACACACCCAACGGTGAAGCGTTGGCTGCGGCTTTGGCCGTTCACAAAGAATTGAACCCGGACGGCAAGCCACTGATCAACTCGGTCAACGGCGAGGAATCCAGCCTGGAGCGCGTCCTGCCCCTGGTTGCCGAATACGGAGCCGCCGTCATCGGCCTGTGCATGGATGACGACGGCATCCCCGACAGCCCCGAAGGGCGGTTGGCCGTTGCCAAAAAGATCGTCGAACGGGCCGAAGCCCAGGGCATTCCCAGAGAAGATATACTCATTGACTGTTTGGCCTTGACGGTAGGGGCCGATTCAAAAGCCGCCTGGATCACGCTGGAAGCGATCCGTATGGTCAAAGAGGAATTGGGTGTCAACATGACCTTGGGGGCCAGCAACGTCTCCTTCGGCCTGCCCGACCGAGAGGCGCTCAACGGTGTGTTCTTGGGAATGGCCATCATGCGGGGGGTGAACTGCCCCATTGTGGACGCGGCCAAAGTGGCCCGCTACATTTTGGCCGCCGATCTGCTCCTGGGGTATGACGATTATGCCATGCGCTACCTGAAAGCCTATCGAAAACGACAGAAAAAATAAGATTCGGTCCAACCCTCAGGTTGGACTTTTGTATGGCAAAGGTGTCCCGTTTTCGGGCTGAAAAGGGGAAGCCGGTGCAAATCCGGCGCTGTCCCGCAACTGTGAGGGAAATCGGACCGATTTCCTAAGCCAGAGCACCTGCCTTTGCCGGGATCGGGCAACCTCCGAGGAGAGGGAGCAGATCGCGTTATGCGGCTGCTCCTTTTTTGTTGAGGGAGGGATTATGACTACGTTATTCTTTGCGACCGATGTACACGGCTCTGATATTTGCTGGAAGAAATTCATCAATGCCGGCAAGTTCTACGGAGCCGACGTTATCATCCTGGGCGGCGATATGACCGGCAAGGCCATCGTGCCCATCATCCACCAGGGCGGCGACACCTACAAAGTCGTCCTCTTGGAACAGGAATCGATCCTGCACGGCGAAGAGCAAGTCCGGGAGATGGAAAAGCAGATCAAGAGCCGGGGTTATTATCCCTACCGCACAACCCCCGACGAGATTGCCGAGCTGAACGCCGATCCGGCGAAGGTGGATGCCATCTTCCACGCCGAGGTTCTCAAAACCGCCGAGCGGTGGCTGGCCTACGCAGACGAAAAATTGGAAGGCACGGGCTTGCGCTGCTACGTGGCTCCCGGCAACGACGACATGTTTGAGCTGGATGACCTGATCCGCACTGCCAAGCACGTCCACCTGGCCGAGGGTGAAGTTATTGAGCTGGACCGCCACCACGAAATGATCAGCTCCGGCTGGAGCAACCCTACCCCCTGGCATACCTACCGCGAAGAGGAGGAGGACGCCCTACGCCGCCGAATCGAAGCCATGATCGCCCAACTCAAAAACCCACGCAACAGCGTGTTCAACCTGCACGCTCCGCCCTACGGCTCCACCCTGGATGACGTACCCGAATTGACCGAGGACCTGACGCCCAAACTGGGAGGGCGGTCTCTGGTTCCGGTAGGCAGCCGCGCCGTGCGGGACCTGATCCAAGAGTACCAACCCCTTCTGGGCCTGCATGGGCACATCCACGAAGGCAAAGGGGCCATCCGGCTGGGCAAGACCTTGTGCATCAACCCCGGTAGCATGTACGAACAGGGCCGCTTGCTGGGCGCCGTCGTCAAACTGGCCCGCAACAAGGTCAAAAGCTACGTTTTGACCACCGGATGAGGAAAGGAGGTGGTATCGGAGGGCGAAAGGTGTGTCTAGGTGTTGCGGAGATCGTAGTTGCTCGCGCCGGACCGCGGTTCGGTGCAAGGGAGCGAAGGCTATGACCCGCGCCGAGCAGTAGCGCAAGCCGGAGGCTTGTACGGATGATACTTTGGGGCCTGTGACCGAACGTCTGCATAAGCGGATGCTTCCTCCACCTGCGCGAGCAGGTGCGCCCGCATGGACGGGCGGTCGGCCGACGGCCCGCCGGGTGCGGTTTCAACCGCGATTTTCTTTGCAAGTCTCCAGACCTGCGCCATCGGGCCGGGCACATTCACGCATTCGTGCCCAATTCGTGGACGGCTTATGATTTTCGAGAAGGGAGGAGAAAAATGAGCCAAGATACAACGCTGTTCTTGCGCAAGGCCACCGGTCTTGTCCGGGCCTGGTCGGTGTTTGATGCCTTTATCTACGCCTTCTTCTCCATTAACCTCATCACCCTGGGCCTCTACATCTTTAGCCAGATGTATTACTTGGAAGGCGGGCTGTTGCCGGCGCTCATCATCAGCGCCGTGTTCATCATTTTTGAAGTCGTTGTCTATGCCGGGCTGATCGCCGTCATGCCCCGCGCCGGTGGCGACTATGTGTGGCAGAGCCGTATCCTGGGGGGCGGCATCGGCTTTGTCTTGGCCATCACCGGCTGGTGGTTCATCCTCTGGCTGTGGGTCCCCCTTTATGCCGATATGCTGCGCCAGCTCTTCTTCACCCCGCTGCTGGGCATCCTGGGGGCGACCGAGGCCGCCTTGTGGTTCAGCGAGACCGCCCTGGGTCTGTTCATCACTTCCGTCATTGTCTGCGTGGTGGTCGCCGTCTACATTGCTATCGGCATGAAATGGTACTCGCGCATCCAGAAGTGGAGCTTCTGGATCAGCATCGTTGCCCTGGCCGTTGTCTTTGCCTTCTTGCTCTTCGGCAGCCACGACGCCTTCCGCCAGGGGTTGGAGAGCCAGGCCCCGGCCATGTTTGGCGCGTCCTCCGATGTGTACGAGGCCACCCTGGCTGCCGGGGAAGAAGCGGGGGCCGTCGCTCCGCTATGGGGGGGCACGCTGGGCGCCATCTTTTTGGCCATCCCCTACATGGTCTTTTTCAACCTGTGGCCCAACTGGGGCGCAACTCTCTACGGTGAAGTGCGCGGCGCAACCGACTTCAAGCGCAACTTCTGGGGGATGGGTTGGGCCTTGATCATCACCACGATCCTGGGCGCCATCTTTTTCCTGTTGATCAACAAAACCATCACCTGGGATTGGTACATGAAGGCCAACGGCGCGTGGTGGAACTATCGCTGGGGCTACACCGATCAGGCCCCGCCTCTGCCCATCTGGCCGTATCCTGCCCTGCTGGCCGTGTTCATGACCCCCAGCCGCATCATCCAATTCATCGTCATCCTGGCCATGAGCGCGTGGTGGTTCGGCTGGTCGGGCACGGTGTTCCTCAGCTCCACCCGCGTCATCTTTGCCGCCGCCTTTGACCGCCTGCTGCCCGAAAAGGTCGCCGAGGTGGAACCGCGCACCCGCACCCCCATCTACGCTTTGTTGCTGATGGTCATCCCCTCCCTCCTCGTTTCCGCCTTGTTCGCCTGGAACGTCTTCAACTTCCAGTCGCTCACCCTGTGCTCCACCCTGGTCATCGCCGTCACCTACCTGGGGTCGACCGTCGCCGCCATCCTGCTCCCCTACGTCAAGCCCGATCTTTACAAAGCCTCGCCCATCGCCAAATACAAAATCGCGGGCATCCCCCTCATCACCGTCGCCGGGGTGATCTTTGGCGCCTTCCTGCTCTTCCTGCTTTACGAGTGGATCATTGACCCCAACGGCCTGTACGGCATCGGCATCAGCAACACCAGCTCGGTGATCTTTATGCTGGCGCTGTATCTGCTGGCTTTGGTCATCTACCTGGGCTTCAAGTGGTATCGCAAGCGGGAAGGCATTGACATTGACAAGATCTATGAGGAGATTCCCGTCGAATAGATGAAATCTTTGCCGCCAAGGCGCAAAGGTCGCAAAGGAAAAACTTTGCGTCCTTGGCGTCTTGGCGGTTCAAAAATCTGAACCGCCTTCGGACCGCAGATGAGCTTTGTCAGTCAACCAACACGGAGCGCACAGAGCCTTACAGAGAGAACATCTTTCTCCGTCTTCCGTGCCTCCGTGGTGGGAATCTATGAGGAATCGGTATGAGCACACTTGCCAATTTGGAAGACGAAATGTACCGCCTCATCACCGAGGCGCAAAAAGAGGATATTTTCCTGCGCTTGCTGGGGGGCCTGGCCGTCAAGGTCCATTCGCCCCACGCCAATCACCGCTCTCTGGAGCGCAAATATCCCGATATTGACTTTGTGACCGACAAGGCCGGGGCCAAGAAACTACTGGACTTTTTGCCCCGCATGGGCTATACGCCCAACAAAACCTTCAACACCCTCAGCGGCGACCGCCGTCAGCTGTGGTACGATGAGGAACGAGGACGGCAAATTGACATCTTTATCGGCGATTTTACCATGTGTCACACCTTGCCCCTGGCCGACCGCCTGTCCGTCGAACCGTTGACCATCCCCCTGGCCGAACTGTTCCTTTCCAAGGCCCAGATCGTCGAATTGAACCGCAAAGACGTGCTTGATCTGCTGACGCTGCTGCTGGACCATGAAGTAGGGCCGGGCGACGAAGAAACGATCAACAGCGACCTGATCGCCAAACTGTGTGCCAAAGACTGGGGCCTCTACACCACCGTTTCCATGACCATCCAAAAGTTGCACGCCTTTTTGGACGAGGGCGAGGTGGAGTTGGATGAAGAGGAAGCCCAGCTGATCAAAAAGCGGCTGGTCGCCATCCAAAAGGCCATGGACGAGGAACCCAAGACCCTGGCCTGGAAAATACGGGCCAAGATCGGGACCCGCATCCGCTGGTATGAAGAGGTTGAAGAGGTGCAACGCTGAGATCCGCGTCTTTCAATCTGCGGCTAACGCCGGGCAAGCGCATTCACGAGATTCTGCACCCCAGAGACGCAGAGGCCGCCGAGAAAGGGTTAATTTTACACAGCCTCTCTCGGCGCCTCTGCGGTGGGCCTGGGGTGACAACGATAAACGCGTTTTCCCGGCGGCTCACACCGAGCAAAAAAGGAGCTTTTGGAGAAAATGGCAAGCTACTATAATCGCTATCTACACGTGGACCTGAGCAAGGGAACCTGGACGACTTTCTCCCTGCCGGAAGAGGTCCTGGCCCGCTACATCGGGGGCAAAGGGGTGGGCGCCTACCTGTTGGCCCTTCACCAAGACCCCCAGGCCCCACCCTTTGACCCGGCCAACCCCCTTATCTTTGTCACCGGCCCGCTGACCGGAACCCGCGCCCCTTCCATGCGCTCGGTGATGGTCTTTCAATCACCGGTGACGCGCCTGTTTACCGATTCGCACTTTGGCGGCTTTTTCGGCCAGGAGATCAAGGCCGCCGGGTACGACGGCCTGCTCATCACCGGCCGGGCGTCCGAGCCGGTCTACCTGCGCATTGACGATGACCGGATCGCCATCGAGAAGGCCGACCATCTGTGGGGCCTGGACACCTACGAAACCTACGACCGGCTGCGGCCCGACTATCCGGAAAAAGAATGGCGCATCGCCTGCATCGGTCCGGCAGGTGAAAACAAGGTCAAATTCGCCATGGTGGACTGCGATTTCCACCGCCAGGCCGGGCGCGGCGGCGGGGGGGCCGTCATGGGAGCCAAGAACCTGAAGGCCATCGTCGTGCGCGGCAGCCACAAGCCGTCCATCGCCGACCCCGAAACCTTCAATGCCTTGGTGCGGGCTACCATTGCCGACGAAATGAAGGACAATGAATACGTCAAAGGGTTTCGCAGCGGCGGTACGGCGGCTTCCATCCCCTGGGCCGACGCCGAAGGGCTGCTGCCCACCCGCAACTTCCAACGTGGCAGCTTCCCCCTGGCCGAAGAGTTGGGCGACGCCGCCCAGCGGGAACGCTACTGGTACAAAGATGTGGCCTGCGCCGCCTGCCCCATCGCCTGCACCAAGCTGGGACGACTGAAAGAGGGCCGTCACGCCGGGCTGGAAGGCGATTCCCTGGAATACGAGAGCGCGGCCATGCTGGGGGCCAACCTGGAGGTCGGCCAGACCGATGAAGCGGTCTACCTGGGCCTGCTCTGCGACCGCCTGGGACTGGACACCATCTCTGCCGGTTCCGTCCTGGGCTTTGCCTGCGAAGCGGTGGAGCGGGGCCTGCTGGATGCCGATGTGGCCTTTGGCGACGCCGACCGCCTGGCCGCCATGCTGCAAGACATCGCCGCCCGGCGGGGCGTGGGCGACCTGCTGGCCGAGGGTGTGCGGGCCGCCGCCGCCCAGATCGGCGGCGGGGCCGACTATTTTGCCATCCACGTCAAAGGGTTGGAACTGCCGGCCTGGGGGCCGCGCGGCGTCCCGGCCATGGGCCTGGCCTACATGACCGCCGACCGGGGCGGTTGCCACCAACGGGCCTTTCCCATCCTCTACGAAGCCGGGGGCGAGACCTGGCGGGGGAAGACCTACGAGCGGCTGACCCTGGACGGCAAAGCACAACTGCTGGCCGAGGTGCAGAACCGCCTGGCCGGGCTGGACACCCTCATCACCTGCGACTTTGCCCGCTATGCCATCAGCGACGCCACCTACCTGGACCTGCTGGCCGCCGCCACAGGCCGCCGCCTGAGCCTGGACGATCTCTATCGCCTGGGCGAGCGCATCTGGAACCTGACCCGCCTCTTCAACCTGAAAGCGGGTTTGACCCGTGCCGACGAGGACCTGCCGCCTCGCTTCAAGGAGGAGCCGCTGCCCGACGGCCCTGCCGCCGGACACTATTTCACCCAAGCCGACATTGAGCGGCTGCTGGATGACTATTACGCCGTCCGCGGCTGGGATGAAGAGGGTGTGCCCAAAGCGGAGACTCTGGCCGCGTTGGGTGTGGAATACCCTGAGAAGACCTAAAAGGCTTTGCACCTTTGGCGTCTTGGCGGTCCAAGGACCGGAACCGCGAAGGCGCAAAGAACGCAAAGGAAAAGGAAAAAAGGCTTTGCGCCCTTGGCGTCTTGGCGGTTCAAGGACCGGAACCGCGAAGGCGCAAAGAACGCAAGGGAAAAGGAAAAAAGGCTTTGCGCCCTTGGCGTCTTGGCGGTTCAAAGATCAGAACCGCGAAGGCGGTAGAGAACAATGATAAGGAGATGACCAAGATGATCAACCTACGTTCGTTCGAAGTACCAACCGTTGTCAAACATGCGCCCGGCTCCATTGCCCTGCTGGCCGACGAAGTCAAGGCCCTGGGCAGCAAGCGTCCCATGCTGGTCACAGACAAGGGGCTGGTCAAGGCCGGTTTGGTGGAGGAAGCCACCAAAGCCCTGAAGGCGGGCAACGTGGATTACGTTCTGTTCGACGGCGTCATACCCAACCCGCCCATCGCGTTGGTGGACCAGGCCGCCGAACTCTACAAATCGGAAGGGTGCGACGGCCTCATCGGCTTTGGCGGCGGCAGCAGCATGGACACGGCCAAGTCCATCGGCGTCGTGGCCGTCCACGGCGGCTCCATCCTGGATTTTGAGTGGGCCGATCCACAGCCGATCAAAAAGCGCATCCCGCCTCTGATCTGCGTGCCCACCACCGCCGGGACCGGCAGCGAAGTGACCTTGTGGGCCGTCATCACCGACCCGGAGCGCAAGATCAAGTTCAACGTCGGCGGCACGGGCCTTATCGCTGCCCATGTAGCCCTCATTGACCCTCGGCTGACGTTGGGCCTGCCGCCCCGTATCACCGCCGGGACCGGCATGGACGCCCTGACCCACGCCATTGAGTGCTACACCAGCGCTTACGCCCAGCCCTGGCCCGATGCCGTGGCCCTGTGGGCCATCGAAACCATCGGCCAGTGGCTGCGCATCGCCTACGCCCAGGGCGCCAACGAAGAGGCCCGCTATCAGATGTCCATGGCCGCCATGCTGGCCGGGATGAGCTACGGGACCGAAAGCGCGGGCGCGGTCCACGCCATGAGCCAGACCGCCGGCGGCGTCTATGACCTACCCCACGGCGAGCTGACCGCTGCCTTGCTGGCCCCGGTTATGGCCTACAACTATTTGGGAGAACCGCAAAAGTACGCCCGCATCGCCCAGGCGTTGGGCGTGAACACCTGGGGCATGACCGTTTGGGAGGCGGCAGAGATGGCCGTCGAAGCCGTAGCCGACCTCACCGCCGACCTGGAAATCCCCACCCTGCCGGAGATGGGCATCCCGGAGGAGGATATTCCCATGCTGGCCAAACTCGCCTTCGACGACCCGCAAACCATCGGCAATCCCCGCGATATTGACGTCGCCGGATACGAAAAGATCTATCGGAGCTGCTTTGAATAAAGATCACGCGCCCGGCAATGGACAATCGCCGGGCGCAAGGAAAGGGGGGATGCATGGCCTTAGAATGAGGAGATAGAAGCCAAGACCGTTTTGTGGTGTACTTGACATCTGGAGGGAGAAGAAAAAGATGAAAAACGGAACGATGAAACTGTTTGCTCTGGTGATTGTCCTAAGTCTGATGCTTTCTGTGGCCGGTTGTGGTCCCACGCCGGAACCGACCAAAGCACCGGAACCGACCAAAGCACCGGAGGCAGAACCGACCAAGCCCGCCGAACCACAGCCGGAAGCGACCGAAACCTTCAAACTGGGCATCCTGGGACCCTTCAGCGGCCCCAGCGCACGCACCGGCGACGAATTCAAGGCCTCGGTCAACATGGCCTTTGATGCCATCAACTGGCAGATCGGCAAGTACAAAATCGAGCCGGTGTGGATTGACTCCCAATCCGACCCGGCCAAAGCCGCCCAGGCCTACGAACAGGCCATCGTCCAGGACGGCATCCAGGCGGGCATCCTCAACTGGCACAGCTCCGTCGCCGTCTCTTGTATGGAGGTCACGGCCAAGCACAAGATCCCGCACATCTTTGGCTTTGGCGCGACGGAGGTGGTCAACGAGACCTTTGCCTCCGACCCGGAAAAGTACGGCTACTGGGCGCTCAAGGGCTGGCCGACGCCCCGCAAACTGAGCATCTCTTACGTCCAGGCCCTGGAAGATGCCATCGCCAGCGGCAGCTGGACCCCAAAGGAAAAGACGGTAGCCATCTACGGCGAGGACACCGACTGGGGCCGCAGCTTCGGCAATGCCATCAAGGAGCAGTTGGAGGAAGCGGGCTGGAAGACGGTGGCCGAGGAGTACTTTGCCCTGGACCAGACCGAGTTCTACCCCCTGCTCAACAAGTTCGTGGACCTGAACCCGGCGGTCATTGCCGGGACCAGCACCGCCGCGCCCACCATGTCGGCCTTCATCAAGCAGGCCGATGAAGTGGGCCTGGAAAGCCTCATCATCGCCGACGGTCTGGGCTGGTTCGGCGAGTGGTACGAGCTGACCGGTGACGCCTCCAACTATGTCATTGACCAGATCCCCGGTTGGGCGACCGAAGAGGGCAAAGAGTTCGCCAAAAAGTTTGAGGAGGAAAACGGCTTCCCGCCCAGCCCTTCCGCCGGTGGCCTGTCTTACGACGGGACCAACCTCTTTATCGCCCTGGCCAACCAGGTCATCAAGGAAAGCGGCGAGCTGACCAGCGAGAGCATCTTTGATTTCATCAAGAACAAGGTCTGGACCGGCGAGTGGACCTACACCGACGGGATCGTGATGAACGAGTACAAGTACACGCCGGACACCATCCCCGACCCGGTGGTGGGTAAGGGCTACTACATCTTCCCCGTGCTCCAATACTTTGACGGCGAAGGTAAGATCGTCTACCCGCCCGAATGGGCCGAGCAGAACCTGGTGGGCAAAGGCGCAGAGGTCCCCAGCGGCCAGGAAGAGGCCACGGAAGTCTTTAAACTCGGCATTCTGGGACCCTTCAGCGGCCCCAGCGCACGCACCGGCGACGAATTCAAGGCCTCGGTCAACATGGCCTTTGGCGACATCAACTGGCAGATCGGCAAGTACAAAATCGAGCCGGTGTGGATTGACTCCCAATCCGACCCGGCCAAAGCCGCCCAGGCCTACGAACAGGCCGTCGTCCAGGACGGCATCCAGGCGGGCATCCTCAACTGGCACAGCTCCGTCGCCGTCTCTTGCATGGAGATCACGGCCAAGCACAAGATCCCCCACCTGTTCGGCTTTGGTGCGACGGAGGTGGTCAACGAGACCTTTGCCTCCGACCCGGAAAAGTACGGCTACTGGATGCTCAAGGGCTGGCCGACGCCCAAGAAGCTGAGCATCTCCTACGTCCAGGCGTTGGAGGATGCCATTGCTTCCGGGGCCTGGACGCCGGAGGAAAAGACGGTAGCCATCTACGGCGAGGACACCGACTGGGGCCGCAGCTTCGGCGCAGCCATCAAGGAGCAGCTAGAAGCTGCCGGTTGGAAGACGGTGGCCGAGGAGTACTTTGCCCTGGACCAGACCGAGTTCTACCCCCTGCTCAACAAGTTCGTGGACCTGAACCCGGCGGTCATCGCCGGGACCAGCACCGCCGCGCCCACCATGTCGGCCTTCATCAAGCAGGCCGATGAGGTCGGCCTCAAGAGCCTCATCATCGCCGACGGTCTGGGCTGGTTCGGCGAGTGGTACGACCTGACCGGTGACGCCTCCAACTATGTCATTGACCAGATCCCCGGTTGGGCGACCGAGGAGGGCAAAAAGTTTGCCGAGCGGTTTGAAGCAGAAGCAGGCTTCCCGCCCAGCCCCTCCGCCGGTGGCCTGTCCTACGACGGCTCCAACCTGTTCATCTCCATCGCCAAGACCGTCTACCGCGAGACCGGCGAGTTGAGCAGCGAGGCCATCTACAACTTTGTCAAGGACAAGGTCTGGACCGGCGAGTGGGCCTACACCGATGGGATCGTCATGAACCGCTACGAATACCGGCCTGATACCATCCCCGACCCGGTGGTGGGCAAGGGCTACTACATCTTCCCCGTGCTCCAATACTTTGACGGCGAAGGCAAGATCATCTACCCGCCCGAATGGGCCGAGCAGCAACTGCAGCCCAAGCCGTAGTCACCGATGGGCAGACCGGGTCGGTTCCCCACGGGAATCGGCCCGGTCTCCCGCCATCCTGGGGAGGTGAAGGCACATGATACTGGATGCACGAGACATCGTCAAGACCTTTGGCGGGTTGACCGCCGTGAACCACGTTTCGCTTCAGGTAGATGCCGGGGAAGTGGTGGGCCTCATCGGCCCCAACGGCGCGGGCAAAACGACCTTTCTCAACAGCGTGGCCGGGACCTACAAGCCCACCAGCGGGACGGTCTACTTTATGGGGGAGGAAACGACCGGCGCACCGCCGGAGGTGATGTGCCGCAAGGGGCTTTCCCGCACCTTTCAGATTCCGCGCCCTTTTCCCAAACTGACCGCCCTGGAAAACGTCATGGTCGGCGCCCGTTTCGGGGCCAACTATGACAGCAAAATTCCGGCCCAAAAGCGGGCGGAGGAGATGCTGGAATTCGTCCAATTCCCCCTGGACATCCACACCCCTGCCGACCGCCTGAACGCCGTGCAGCTCAAGCGGCTGGACCTGGCCCGTGCCCTGGCCTGCGGCCCCAAACTCCTCCTGCTGGATGAGTTGGCCTCCGGCCTGACCCCCGGTGAGCTGGATGCCATGATGGCCCTGATCCTTCGCATTCGGGATACCTTCGGGGTGGGGATGATCGTCGTTGAGCACATCATGAAGGTCATCACCGGCATCTGCGAACGGGTGTTGGTCATCCAGTACGGCACGCCCATTGCCGAAGGCACGCCCGATGAGGTTATGCGCAACCCCAAAGTCATTGAAGCCTACTTGGGCGAAGAGAGCGGGCAAGGAGGGGAGTAGATGCTTGAGCTGAAAAATGTAGATGCCGGTTACGACTTTTTGCAGATTCTGTGGGGGGTCTCGCTCCACGTGGGGCAAGGTGAGTTTGTGGCTTTGATCGGGCCGAACGGTGCAGGCAAAACGACCACCCTGCGCACCATCGCCGGGCTGCTCACCCCCAAAAGTGGCGAAATCCTGTTCAACGGGCAGCCCATCGGCGGCAAACCGGCCTATGCTATCAGCCGCATGGGGATTAGCTACGTTTCGGAAAGCCTCAACCTCTTTACCAACATGTCGGTCCGGGAAAACCTGCTCCTGGGTGCGTATGCCGTCAATGATGCACAAAAAGAGCAAGAATCGCTTGAATTCGTTTACGGCCTGTTCCCTCGGCTCAAAGAGCGGGAAAAGCAGCTGGCCGGGACCATGAGCGGCGGGGAGCGCAAAATGTTGGCCATCGCCCGCGGCCTGATGTCTAACCCCCAACTCTTGCTGGTGGATGAACCCTCCCTGGGGCTGGCTCCCCACCTGACCCACGCCGTCTTTCAGGCCCTGTTGGAGCTGCGGGACCGGGGCGTGACCATCCTGTTGGTAGAGCAAAACGTCAACACCACCCTTGAGATCACCGACCGGGCCTACATTCTGGAACATGGGCGGATCGTCATGGAAGGCCCCAGTCGGGAGATGAAGGCCAACGAGCACGTCCGCAATGCCTATTTGGGGATCTGAGGAGGGGAACAAGTGACGCAATCATCGTTTCTGAATTCGGTCCTGATCATCCTTCGCACCAAGCTGCCGGCCGTCATCGTGCTGGGGTTTACCTTGCTGCTGGCGGTCGCTATCGGTGTTGAGACCGGTCCGGCCCAACTGATCAACTCAATTGTCAGCGGCGGCATCCTGGCCCTGCTGGCGGTGGGGCTGGCCCTGGTCTTTGGGGTGATGAACATCCCCCATTTTGCCCACGGCGAATCGTTCATGGTCGGCGCGTATGTGGGCTACTTTACCTTTACCCCGCTGAACAACTATCTGAAAGAAAACCCCAACCAACTCCTCAGTGCCGTTGCTCCTATCCTGGCCGTCGTCGCCGCGGCCGTTGCCGGAGCCGTCATGGGGGCCGTCATTGAGCGGCTCATCTTTGCCCCCCTGCGGCACAGAACCCGCGTGGGCTGGGTGATGAACACCTTTCTGCTCACCGTCGGCCTGGCCTACATTCTCATCAACGGCACAACGTTGCTCCTGGGACCCAACTTCCGGGGTATCCCCCGCTACTACTCGGTCCCGCCCATTGAGATCTTGAATATCCGCATCGCCGCCGACCGCATCTTTGCCTTTGTGATCGCCATCATTACCATCGTAGCCATGACCTTTTTCATGCAAAAGACGCGGACGGGACGGGCCATCCGGGCCGTAGCCCAAGACGAGATAGGAGCGGAGTTGGTGGGCATCAACCTTGATTTCATCCACACCCTGACCTTCTCCCTGGCGACGGCCATGGCCGCTATGGCCGGTGCGGCCCTGCTTTACATGTTCCAGGCCTACCCCACCGTCGGCCTCAAGCCCCTGTACCTTTCCTGGTACGTGGTGATGCTGGTGGGGCTGGGCAACGTCTACGGCGCCATCGTCGGCGGGTTCATCGTCGCCCTGCTGCAAACGGCCACCCAGCAGTTCATCGGCATCGCCTGGGAAGACGTGGTCCCGACGATCGTGATGATCCTGGTGCTGCTGATCGTCCCTTCCGGCATCTTTGGCAGCGAAGTCAAAGGCATTCAGGAACAGTAAAGGAGGCAGCAGATGGATACCCGGAAAACGTTGTGGGGGCGCATCACCGAGGGCTTGAACAGGTTGGGCTTTAGCCCCCTGGGGTTGCTCCTGATCGCCATCCTCTTTGTGCTGCCCCTGATCCCACCTTTCAACCAGGAGCACATTCTCCGCTGGCTGATCATGGGGGCCTTCCTGGCCGCCCAATCCGTCGCCTTTGACTTTACCGGCGGCTATATCAACGTGGTCAACTTTGGCTTTGCCGCCATCCTGGGCCTGGGGGCCTACACCGCCGCCATCCTGTCCAACACCTCTCCCGTTTTGGCGGTGCAGCCGGGCCTTTCCCCCTGGCTCACCATCTGGATCGGCGCGCTGGCCTCCGGATTGGTCGGCCTGGGGCTGGGGATGCTGACCCTGCGCTTGCGGGGCATCTTTGCCGCCGTTATGGCCTGGTTCGTGGGCATCGCCCTGATGGGCATCGTCCGCAACTGGACCGCCGTCACCCGTGGCCCCCTGGGGATGCACCCCACCACCTTGCTGGAGACCACTTCCAACCGCCCCTACTTTTACATCATCCTGATCATGATGCTGGTGGTCTATATCGTCCTCAAACAGATCGTGCGCTCCCACTATGGGCTGGCCTTTAGGGCCATCGGCCAGAATTTCGACGCCGCCCGCGCCTCCGGCATCAACCCCACCTACTACCGGGTGTTCAACTTTACCCTTTCGGCCTTTTTCGCCGGGTGGCTGGGCGGTTTTTATGCCTTCTATTTCGGCGCACTGACGCCGCAAACGCTGATGCACACCTCCAAAACGGTGGAGGTGCTGGCCATCGCCTACATCGGCGGGCGGGGCAGCCTGTGGGGCGGCATCGCCATCGCCTTCCCCTTCGTCTTTTTCATTGAGTTCCTGCGCTCCAACTTTACCGACCTGCCGGGCCTGCACCTGATCATCTACGGCGTGCTGATGATCGTGGTCATGATCTACTATCCAGCCGGGTTCGTGGGCCTGTACGAGTGGGCGAAGGCGAAACTGATCGGCATCTTTGCCAAAGGGTAATCGGTAGATTGGGAAATTGGGGATAGAAGGGCGATGGGCACGATCCTGATACCGACGGCGGAAACCATGCCACGCACCGCCGTCCACGAATGAGGCCGCGCGGATTCGTGCATTCGTGTATTCGCGCCCGATTCGTGGACGGCCCGCTTTGGCGGTTCCGGAGATTTGAACCGCAAAGGCGCAAAGGCCGCAAAGGAAAGAAGAAAAAGTAAGAAAACCTTCGCGCCCTTGGCGTCTTGGCGGTTCCAAGATTTGAACCACAAAGGCGCAAAAAGAAGCTGGGAGTTTATTTTCGAGGGAGAGGATGATTCGAGAAATCCTGACAAATAGCGACATTGAAGCAATACACAAAACAAGCATGAAATTGCTGGAAACGGTCGGCGTCGAGTTCCCCTACGAACCGGCCCTGGCCGTGTTCCAAAAGCATGGGGTGCGGGTGGAAGGCAGCCGCGTCTACCTGACCGAGGACCGGGTGCTGGCCGCCCTGGAGACCGTGCCGCAACGGTTCACCATCCACGCCCGCAACCCGGAGCGCAACGTGACCGTCGGCTACGGGCAACCGCCGGTCCTGGCCCCGGCCTACGGCGCTCCCTTTTTGGTGGATTACGAGGTCGGCAAACGGGAGCCGACGATGGCGGATTATCACCGGCTGGTCAAGCTGGCCCACGCCCTGCCCAACCAGGACCTGAGCGGCCACCTGCTGGTCGAGCCGGGCGACGTCTCCCCGGCGACGGCCCATCTGCAAATGCTACAGGCCCACATCCTCCATTCGGACAAACCTTTCATCGGCAGCACGGTGGGCAAACGGGGCGCCCGCGATACGTTCGAGATGGCCCGCATCCTCTTTGGCGATCTGGACCGGCCCGTGACCATCGGCCTGATCAATAGCCTGACGCCCCTGGGCTACAGCCCGGAGATGCTGGAAGCGTTGGTCGAATATGCCCAGGCCCGCCAGCCGGTGATCCTGGCGGCCCTGGCCATGGCCGGTTCGACGGCGCCCATCACTCTGGCCGGGATGCTTGCCACCCAGACCGCCGAGTTGCTGGCCGGGATCGCCCTGACCCAACTGATCAACCCCGGCACGCCCGCCGTGTTCGGCTCCACCTCCACCAACATTGACATGCGGACCGGCGCGTTAGCCATCGGCAGCCCGGAGCTTTCGCAGATGATCGTGGCCCACGCCCAACTGGCCCGCTTCTACAAGCTCCCCTCCCGCAGCGGCGGCGCACTGACCGACGCCAGCACGCCCGACGCCCAGGCCGGGTACGAATCCATGATGGGATTGATGACCACCTTCGCGGCGGACATTGATTTCGTGCTCCACGCCGGGGGCATTCTCAGCTCCTATCTGGCCTTTTCTTACGAAAAACTGGTGCTGGATGACGAGATGTGCGGCATGGTGCGTCGCTTCTACGGGGGCTTTGCCGTGGACGACGAAACGCTTTCCTACGACGTGATCGCCCACGTGGGGCCGGGGGGCAATTTCCTAATGGAGGATCAGACCCTGCTCCGCTGCCGCACCGAATTCTGGATGCCGCAGGTCGGCGACCGGGGCGGCCTGGAGGCATGGATGCAGGCCGGTCGGCCCACCGCCCTGGACCGCGCCCACCAACGCTGGCAGGAGTTGGTGGCCCGGCATGAGGACCCACCTCTGGATGCGACCATCGCCCGCCAACTGGCCGACTACGTCGCCCAGGCGGGATAGCGCAAGCTTCCGGCTTGCCGATCCACCAAATTACAATTTACTGATTACCAATTTACCAAATGAAGGAGGAAAAAAAATGAGCGACATTTTGGAAGAGATCTCGACCGCCGTCATCGAAGGCAACATGGACGACATCGAAGACCTGACGGAGGACGCCTTGGACGAGGGGCTGAGTGCCGAGGACATTCTGAACAAAGGTCTGATGCCCGGCATGGATTACGTCGGCGTCGAGTTCAAGGCAGGCAACATGTTCGTCCCGGAAGTGCTGCGTTCGGCCAAAGCCATGCAAGCCTCGATGGACATTCTGCGCCCCTTGCTGGTCGAAGGCGGCGTGGAGATGATCGGCAAAGTGCTGCTGGGCACGGTCAAGGGCGACCTGCACGACATCGGCAAAAACCTGGTGGGCATGATGTGCGAAGGGGCCGGGTTCGAGATCAAGGACCTGGGCAAAAACGTTGAGCCGGAAGCCTTTGTCCAAGCCGTCAGAGAGTTTGAGCCGGATGTGGTGGGTATGTCGGCCTTGCTGACGACAACGATGCGCATGATGGGCCACACCATCCAGGCGTTGGAGGAAGCGGGGCTGCGCGATAAGGTCAAGATCATGATCGGCGGTGCGCCCGTGACCCAGGCATTTGCCGACCAGATCGGCGCCGACGGCTATGCCTCCAACGCGGCCTCTGCGGCGGAGCTGGCTAAAAAGTTCGTAAACGCATAACACTACACCGAATAGAACACCGAATAGAACACCGAATGGGGAAAGGAACGAATTTGTTGTGGTACCTGAATTCGTTAGTGTCCAAATTCGCTGTAGTGTAGTATCCAAATTCGCTGTAGTGCAGTGTCCAAATTCGCTGTAGTGCCTAAAAGGAGGTTGAATTCATGCGAGCAAACTACGTCATCAATTCCGGAGTGCGCTTTCGGATGCTCTCCGACGATCAGTTGCAGGAGCTTTTCGACGGCGTGCTCCATGTCCTTGAGTACACCGGGTTGGATGTCTACCACGACGAAGCCCGGGACATTTTGAAAAAGGCCGG